>Ga0209692_10000375_pt1 | contig 116132 bp, 98 predicted proteins | sample tdDd472_FD_187129 | JGI IMG/M metagenome (GOLD analysis project Ga0209692, IMG submission 187129) | Marine sediment microbial communities from the Atlantic coast under amendment with organic carbon and nitrate - tdDd47.2 (SPAdes)... | ecosystem: Environmental > Aquatic > Marine > Coastal >...
TTGTTCCTTGAGACCCGAAGAAGACAGGTTGGCATTTTCAGCAGTTTTTGATATTGATAAAAATGCAAAGATTAAAAGCACTTGGGTAGGCCGAACCATTATTCGTTCTGATAAAAGATTTGCATACGAAGAGGCACAAGAAATAATAGAAAAAGGGAAAGGAATTTTTGATACAGAAATACTTACCATCAACTCTATTGCCAGAATACTTCGCCAAAAAAGATTTGCAAACGGAGCCATTAACTTTGAGCAAACAGAAGTGAAGTTTAAACTGGATGAAAAAGGCAAGCCGATAGAAGTCTTTTTTAAAGAATCGAAAGAAGCCCACCAATTGATTGAAGAATTTATGCTGCTAGCTAATAAACATGTGGCAACACTTATTGGTAAACCTGAACAAGGAAAATCACCCAAACCTTTTGTTTACAGAATTCACGATTCACCTGATCCTGAAAAACTGAGAGATTTTTCGGTTTTCGCTAAAAAAATGGGGTACAATGTGAAGTTAGAAGGTAACAAACATATTTCCGAATCCTTGAATGGTTTGCTGGCAGATGTAAAAGGAAAAGGAGAGCAGCACATGATGGAACAATTAGCCATCAGAACCATGGCAAAGGCAATTTACAGCACTAACAATATTGGGCATTACGGATTAGGTTTTTCATTTTACTCCCACTTTACCTCACCCATTAGACGATATCCTGATTTAATGGTACACCGACTGTTAGCACATTATCTTTCCGGTGAAACAAAACCGTTGATAGATAATTTAGAAAAGAGATGTAAGCATTGCTCAGAAATGGAAAAAGTAGCTTCTGACGCAGAAAGAGCATCGATTAAGTTTAAGCAAGTGGAATACATGAGCGAACGCATCGGAAAAGTATTTGCGGGTATAATTACCGGAGTTACGGAGTGGGGAATTTATGTAGAAATGATTGAAAATAAATGTGAAGGGATGATTCGTTTAAAAGACATGAAAGACGACTATTACTTCTTTGATGAGAAGAACTACAGGGCTGTCGGCAAAAAATATGGCGAAGTGTATCAAATAGGTCAAGGAGTCAATGTAAAAATTATTAAAGCTGATTTAATGAAAAAACAGATAGAGCTTCAAATCATGGAGTAGATAAGGTTTTTCTACATTATACTGTTCATTAGTTTTACATAAGCTACCAAATCCACTGCCATTTAACCACTAAACTTGTAAAAATCATTAATATGAAGAAGTCTGTCTTAGTGCTTTTGTGCTTATTTGCTACAATGTTTGTTTTTTCACAAGATGAAACAGTTTCAAACAACGGAAAAAAAGGAAGAACATACCTGCTAGTTCCTTTTGAAAGCAAAATGTATATATCTGATATTGATAAAAAAATATATGAATCAGATGGCTTAGGAACAGCAGAAATAAGAGCAAAATTTCAAGCGGTATTAGATCAAAATTTATTTATAAATGCAAAAGAAAATGGTCTTCAACCACTATCTTTTTACATTATGGAAGTTGATGCACAAAAAGAACTTAGCTATATCTATTCATCTATTGGTTATAAGTATGTAGTTTTGCCGAAGGAAGAAAATAAAGAGGAAGGCCAAACAGTAACGGATAAATTGAAAAATAAATTCAAACCTAAAGAGGAAAAACAAAAGCAACCGGAGAGCAACACAACTAATGGAGAGATTACCACCCAAAGAATAACTGAAGAACGCTATATGCAAACTACCATCACTAATAGCAATCTTTTACAAACCTTAGTAAATACCTATCAGGTTGATGGAGTTATTTTCATCAATCAAATTGACTTGCTCAACAATATTGTTACTGACGGCTCGGGCAAGCATAATAGACTGTTAAAAGTTCATTACACCATTTATGATGCTAATGGTAATATTATTCAATCAGGGGCAGAGAAAACATATTTTCCAGCTAATGTAAATAGTGTGGACAAGATATCTAAAACTGCAATTGCCGAGAACGCAAAAAAAATTATTGAAAAAATTAAGCTGATACAAGTTGAGCCTAGCTCAACAAATTCATCAATAGAAGTACTTCATTAACAAACAAAAAATAAAATCAATTGTTAATTAGATAAAACCTAACAATGCTCAACTTTTTATTGGAAACCGGAATAGACTCTTATTATACCATTATTGGTATTTGTATAGTCGTAATTCTTTCATTCGTTTTCAATATTATTTCTAAAAAAACCAATATTCCAAGTGTTTTGCTTTTGATATTACTTGGACTTGGAATTCAATATTTATTAAAATGGCTCGACTTTCCGGAAGCAGATTTATTTGCCACCCTACAAGTACTTGGAATTATTGGGTTAATAATGATTGTTTTAGAAGCTGCTCTTGACCTGAAACTTACAAGAGAAAAGGCACCGTTAATATTAAAATCTTTAGCTGTTGCATTAATTGCATTAATAGGTTCTTCTTTTGTCTGTGCCTATATTATTAACTATTATTTAATCTCAGACCCTTTTATATCGCTTGTTTATGCTATCCCTCTTTCTATTATGAGTAGCGCCATTATCATTCCATCTGTTTCGGGTTTGGTAGAGCATAAAAAAGAGTTTATGATCTATGAAAGCACATTTTCAGATATTCTGGGAATTATGTTTTTCTATTTTTTAATAGGAACACCGGAAGGTTCAACAGCAGGTCAAATTGCTTTTGATGTTACATTAAACATCATTATTACCATGGTAGCTTCTTTTGTGATAAGCTTTGCCTTAATTTTAATTTTTCAAAGGTTAACTACACAGGTAAAGCTGTTTTTATTAATAGCAATTCTCACGCTTCTATATGCCATAGGCAAGAAACTATTTCAACTTTCATCATTGATAATAATAATGGCCTTTGGATTAATCATCAATAATTACAAGATATTCTTTATTGGACCATTTAAAAAGTGGATAAAAGATAGTGCGGTTGATAATATTTTACGTGAGTTACATTTCATTACACTTGAAACTGCCTTTGTGATAAGAACATTTTTCTTTGTGGTATTCGGAATGACAATCTCCCTAACCTCATTAATTAGTTTTAAAGTGGCATTTGTGAGTTTGTGTATAATTTTAGCACTTTATATAGTAAGATACATCTGCCTAAAAATATTTTTATGGCGGGACATTATTCCTCAGCTTTATATTGCGCCTAGAGGCTTAATTACTATCTTACTATTCTTTGCCATCCCGATTCAAATGCAAGATGATAATTTTAGACCAGGGATATTATTATACACCATACTTATATCAAGTTTAATAATGACATATTCCTTGGTTGTCAATAAAGACAAGAAAGAGAAAGCTAGTCTATCAGAACCACAGCAAGACATCGAATCTGACACGATGAAAGTTGAAACGGGAAGTGAAAATCAAACACCCCCATCCGAGCATTAAAAGAAACATTATTTTACCTTTGCGAGATAATCAAATCAAAAATAATGTCGGCTACAACTTTACAAGGATTTTCAATTAAAGAAGCGTTATCTGCTTTAGGAATAAAAGAAGAAAATAACGGAACTTCCACCGGAAGTGAGTTTTTTGGTTCAGGAGAAATGCTTTCTTCGTTTTCACCGGTTGATGGTGAATTAATAGGAAAGGTTTCTACCACTACTACAGACGATTATCAAAAAGTAATTACAAAAGCAAAAGAAGCCTTTTTAACCTGGAGAATGATTCCTGCACCTAAAAGAGGAGAAATGGTTCGTCAGTTTGGAGATGAGCTTAGAAGACAAAAAGAACATTTAGGAAAGCTAGTTTCTTACGAAATGGGAAAGTCTTTACAAGAAGGTTACGGAGAAGTTCAGGAGATGATTGATATCTGTGATTTTGCAGTTGGCTTATCTCGTCAGCTTTATGGCTTAACCATTCATTCAGAGCGAGCAGGACACAGAATGTATGAGCAGTATCACCCGCTTGGTGTAGTTGGAATTATTTCAGCCTTTAATTTTCCGGTTGCTGTTTGGGCATGGAATACGGCTTTAGCTTGGGTTTGTGGAGATGTTTGTATTTGGAAGCCATCAGAAAAATCTCCTTTATGTAGTGTGGCTTGTCAAAACATAATTGCCAAAGTGCTTAAAGAAAATAATTTACCTGAAGGAATAAGCTGTATCATTAACGGAGATTATAAAGTGGGTGAATTTATTACGAAGGACAAAAATGTTCCGTTAATCTCAGCTACAGGCTCTACAAGAATGGGGAGAATAGTTGGTGTTGAAGTAGCTCAACGTTTCGGAAAAACGATATTAGAATTGGGAGGAAATAATGCCATCATCATTACTCCTGATGCAGATATTGATATGACTATTATCGGAGCTGTTTTTGGAGCAGTAGGAACAGCAGGTCAAAGATGTACTTCTACAAGAAGGCTAATTATTCACGAGTCAAAATATGACGAAGTAAAAGAAAGATTGACAAAAGCTTACGCCCAATTGAAAATAGGAAATCCGTTAGATGAGAGTAACCATGTCGGGCCATTGATTGACAAAGATGCTGTAAAAATGTACGAAAGTGCATTGCAAAAGGTGATTGAGGAAGGTGGAAATATTGTAGTTGAAGGTGGAGTTTTATCGGGCGAAGGTTATGAAAGCGGATGTTATGTAAAACCGGCTATTGCAGAAGCGAAAAATAGTTTTGAGATTGTGCAACATGAAACCTTTGCTCCAATATTGTATTTATTAAAATACAAAACCTTAGATGAAGCAATAGCTATGCAAAATGATGTTCCTCAAGGATTATCTTCAGCCATTATGACAACCAACCTAAGAGAAGCCGAACAATTTTTATCACATGCAGGTTCAGATTGTGGAATAGCAAACGTAAATATTGGAACTAGTGGCGCTGAAATTGGTGGAGCATTTGGCGGAGAAAAAGAAACAGGAGGCGGAAGAGAGTCTGGTTCCGATGCCTGGAAGGCATACATGAGACGACAAACCAATACAATTAACTATACCTCAAAACTTCCTTTAGCACAAGGAATTAAGTTTGAAATTTAATTGAAACTATCCGAAAGGAATAAAGATTTTTTTCAGCAAGTTTATCAAGTTGCTCGCCTCATTCCAAAAGGACGAGTTACCTCTTACGGAGCAATTGCAAAATATTTGGGTAGTGGAAAAAGCTCCAGAATGGTTGGTTGGGCAATGAATGCTGTTGGTTCTCAAAAAGAATATGTTCCCGCCCACAGAGTGGTTAATCGCCTGGGTATGCTTACAGGAAAACACCATTTTTCTGACCCAAACCAAATGCAAAATTTATTGGAGCAAGAAGGTGTGGAGGTGAAAAACGATAAGATTCAAAATTTTAAAGAACTATTTTGGGACCCTATGCTTGAGCTTGATTTATAGTAAATTACTATCTTTATAACTCATTAATTTAACTGCTTATGTCTGCTCCTAAAAATGTAGAAGACTTTATTCAGAAAAAAAATGAATGGAAGAAAGAGTTAGAACTTCTTCGTTCAATAACTTTGTCATTAAAGTTAGAGGAAACAATTAAATGGGGCTTCCCTGTTTATTGTTTTGAGGGGAAAAATATAGTCGGTTTGGGAGCCTTTAAAAGCTATGTTGGACTATGGTTTTTTCAGGGAGTTTTTTTAAAAGACACAGCTAAATTGCTTGTAAATGCTCAGGAAGAAAAAACAAAGGCGTTAAGGCAATGGCGATTTCATTCAATAGATGAAATAGATAAGAAATTAGTCAAGGAATACATAAAAGAGGCTATTGAAAATCAGAAAAAAGGAAAAGAACTTAAACCCAACAGAAGTAAGGCATTAAAAATTCCTGCAGAATTACAAAGAGCTCTAAAAAACAATAGAGAATTGAATGCTCGGTTTCAAAAGCTTTCTCAATCTTGTAAAAGAGAGTATTCTGAATATATATCAGAAGCGAAAAGAGAAGAAACTAAACTCAATAGACTAGAAAAAATTAAACCAATGATTTTAATGCAAATAGGGCTTAACGATAAGTATAAGAAATAATTAATCTAACTATTTTTTTTCAGCAACGGCAGTATTTTTTACCACATATACTCTTGTAAAGTCTTGGTAGCTTAGTGGGTTTATATGGTAGTTTTTCATAGAAGCTTGCTTAAGTCTGTACTTTTCTTCATACCACAACACTACAAAAGGCGCATCATCCATTAAAAGCTGTTCTGCTTCCATAAATATTTTATTTCTTTCCGCCTCATCGGTTGTTTCATAAATAGCTTTGTCAAAAAGCTTATCATATACATCATTTTTATACCTAGAAACATTTGGGAACGAAGGTTCAGATAATGAGTTCGGAACATTTTTACCATAAGAAACATAAATGAAACTTTCCGGAGAAGGATAGTCTGCCACCCATGCACCTCTGATAATATCACCCTCACCATACATAGACTTTTTAAGTCTTTCTTCATAAGAAAGTACTTCTACATCAGTGTTAATATTTAAATTAGTAAGAAGTTGATTTTGAAGTTCAACTGCCACTTTTAAATTTTTAGAATCTCCACCATTTGTTACTAATTTCAGCGTTGGGAAGCCTTTTCCGTTAGGGTATCCGGCTTCTTCAAGAAGCTTTTTCGCTTTTTGTAAATCATAACTGTAGCCATTAATTTGTGTAATATCATAACCTTTAAACACCGGAGGAGTTATGCCGTAAATACCCGGGCCATAGGCTTCATTGTTTAATAAGTCATTTACAATTCTATCTCTGTTTATTCCGTAAGAAATAGCTTTTCTTACTTTAACATTATTGAAAGGAGCCTTTGTTAAATTAAAGTTATAAAGCTGAACTGCCATATCGGGCGTTCTGTCCAAGATATATTTTGGAGGAGTTTCCTGAAAATCGGCAATTTGATTTTCTACCACTTCCTTAATAGACTCTGCGGGTAGCCCAACCACTAAGTCAAGCTTACCTTCATGAAACATTTTTAGTTCTTGCTGGCTATTATCAATATAATTAACAACTAGCGAATCAAGGTAAGGCAACTGCATGCCGTTCTCGTCTTTTAAGTAATAATTAGGGTTTTTGAGAAGAACAACACCTTTATCAGTAACATTTTCTTTTTTCATGATAAAAGGACCGGTACCAACGTTTATATCGTTACCATACATTTCAACAGCTTCTTTTGCCACTATTGATGTATTGTTCCAGGCTAAATTAAACGGGAACAAAGAATAGGCATTGGTTAAAGTAATTTGAACAGTATATTTATCAATTGCTTTCACACCTGCTAAACTATCCGGTGCTTTTCCTGATTCTGAAGCTTCTCTGTAATCAGCAGCTCCTAAAACCTTTCCTTTAAAAGCTTGATCAAAAGTATATGAATTCAATTCATTATTAGTGCTTAACAACTGAAATGAATAAACAACATCACTTGCTTTAAGTTCTCTTCCTTTTCCTCCCTCAAAGCATGGGTCGTCATGAAAATGCACCCCTTTTCTTAGCTTGAATGTGTAAATTTTTCCTGTGTTATCTATTTCATAAGACTCTGCAATACACGGAACAACCTCTAATGTTTTTGGGTCATACTTTAATAACCCTTCATAAACCTGATTTAAAACATGGTGTGTACCTAAGCTGGTAACGTAATGAGGATGAGTGGTTCCTATAGGATTGCCTTCAGATAAATGAACAGCCCCTCCGTATACGGGTTTGTCATCAGCAACAACTACATCTTTAGATTGGTCTTTAGTGTCTTTATTGTCACCATTGCAGGAACTCATTACAAAAGAGATTCCTAAAACAATTACCATCCAAGAATTAATAAGCTTCATATTTATTGTTTAAATTCGACTACAAGAATAAGGTTTATTTGACAAATAAACAACTTGAAATAGTGGAGTTATATTGAAATTCTCCTTAGATTCGCACTTCTTTTTATGATACATTCAAAAAAATCAATTGTAATTAATTCAAAGCTTCCAAAAGTAGGCACCACCATATTTAGTATTATGAGTGCTTTGGCAAATGAGCAAAATGCCATCAATTTATCTCAGGGTTTTCCCGGTTTTGAGCCTTCAAAAAAATTGCTAGACCATGTGACTGAAGGGATGCACAAGGGTTTTAATCAATATGCTCCAATGGCGGGATTAATTAGCTTGAGGGAAAAGTTGGCCGAAAAAATGGAAAGTTTGTATAATGTAAACTTAAATCCCGAAACAGAAATAACGATTACTGCCGGAGCTACACAAGCAATTTACACTGCTATTTCAGCATTTGTTAAGGAAGGAGATGAAGTGATTATTTTTACTCCTGCTTACGATTGTTATGAACCTGCTATTGAGGTAAACGGAGGAAATGTGATTACCGTTAAATTACATGGACCGGATTTTAAGGTGGACTGGAATCGTGTGCAAAAGCTAATTACACAGAAGTGTAAGATGATAATTATAAACACTCCTCATAACCCTACCGGAAAAATATGGAGCGAAGAGGATTTATTAAAACTTCAGAAAATTACTGATGATACTAATATTGTTGTTTTAAGTGATGAAGTTTATGAGCACATTGTATTTGACAAAAAGCAGCATCAAAGCGTGTTGAGGTTCCCAAAGTTAGCAGAAAGAAGCCTTGCTGTTTTTTCATTTGGGAAAACGTATCATAATACCGGCTGGAAAGTTGGGTATTGTGTGGCTTCTAAAGAAATTATGAGTGAGTTTAGAAAAGTACACCAATACAATGTATTTTGTGTAAACTCTGTGATGCAGTACGCTTTCAGTCAAATTTTAGATGAAAAGAACTTGTATTTGGAATTGAATAATTTTTATCAAGAAAAAAGAGACTTTTTTGCAAAAGCCATACAATCTTCAAGATTTGATATTATTCCATGTGAGGGAACTTACTTTCAATTATTGGGCTATAACAACATTACAGAGGAAAACGATATCGATTTTGCTAGAAGGTTGACTATTGAAAATAAGGTTGCGTCTATACCCGTATCTGTTTTTTATAGCACTCCTACTCCGGCAAACTTACTTAGGTTTTGTTTTGCAAAAGACAATGAAACATTGGAAAAAGCAGCTGAGATAATAAATAAAGTATAATTACTTTATCGTTTTTAGCTTTTCACTTGCTTTAATAGCATAAAATCCATTTGATTTTTCTAGTTCTTCCAGAAGCTTGACAGCTTTGCGATTGTCTTTCATTTCAAGTAAACAAAGTGCTTTTTTCCACATGGCATCTTCTTTAAAGTTGCTATTGTCATTTGCAATGGCTTCATCTAACCATTTAATAGACTCCTTGTAGTTTTTTAATTCTAAATAACATACTCCGCCATAAAACTGTGCATTTACATTTTCAGTAAAGTTCGCATGAATAATATCAAAATAGTAAAGCGATTCTTTGAATTTATTAGCATAAAATAGTGAAGTGGCTTTATCTATAAGTTGTGCATAAGTATATGTTACGGTAAGTTCGTCAGTTAAAACTTTGGTTTTGTCTGACTTGCTTTCAGCATCTTCGTAAGCGGCAGGCACGCTCTTTTCTGCCACTTTCTTTTCTGCTTCTTGCCTAGGCGAAAGTTCAGACGAAGCGTAAACGTAATTCACAATTTCAAGTCCGTTTAACTCAATGGTATTAGTTTTACTTTTGCTTCTTTGCTTGCCGGTAGTGGGTGTTGTACTGGGTGAATTAGCTTTTCTTAATTCATTAGAGTTTTCTTTGGCAAGCTTGTAATCAAATAATTCTTGTTCAGCTTTTTCTTCAAAATATACCGGCTTTTGGCGCTCCGATTTTTTGTTATCATCAATATTATTGTTTTCAAGTTGCTTATTGGCAGAATTTCCCGATGCAATACTTAAATTTTCATCCTTCATTCTGTTGTTGCCCATAGAAGTATTTTTAGTAGTAGATTCAGTAATTATATCATCAGACAGAACTTCGCTTTCTTCAATCATATTTGGTGAATCCATTTTAAGCGGAACAGTAACTTTATCATCTTTTTCAATAACAATAGGCTCAGATTCAACTAAGTCTAAATTGTTTTCTTTACTTATTGTTTCTATTTCTGAACTAACTTCTGTTTGTTCTTCTAATACCGGGCTGGCAGAAGTGTGCTCAACAGCCATATCTTTATTTTCGGCACTTTTTTCAAATTGAATGTAAAAAAAGACAGACAATCCTGCTATTACCACTAAAGAGGCGGCCATCATAAAATAATGACGAGAATTATTTGCCACAGTTCTAGGGGCAGCAGCAAGCGCATCAATTTTTTCATTGATGGCAGTGATGTTTTCAGCATGGTTAGCGTCTGAAAACAAGCCTTCATAAGCTTCAGCCTCAAATGGGTTGTCACTTAAATATTTTTCTACTAAATGTGCTTCTTTTCCTGAAAGCTTGCCGGAAAAATATTGCTCCAGTAGCTTTTCGGAAGGCTTTTCAGCAGAGGAAAATATGTTATTAATCGTGCTCATTACTTATACAGTTAACTTCCTAGTTTAATTTCTTTTTTTCCGGTAAGGTAAAGTTCTAAATTACGTTTACCGTTTTGTATAAAGCTTTTTACTTTTTTTAAATCATATCCAGTAATATCACTTATTTCGTTGTACGATTTTTCTTGTAAATAAAAGAGCTCTACACAGGTTTTTTGTTCGTTCTTGAGCTGGCTCAACGCCAACTCCAATTGTTCTATTTTTTCTTCTTTTGCCCATGCTTTTTCTTCGGCATTATTGGCAAAAGGTTCTGGTTCATGAGATGATTGAGCGTAAGCTTCATACTCATCCATTCGCCTTACTTTTACTTGCTTCTTACGAAGTTCCATCAAGCAAAAGTTTTTTGACACCATAAACAACCATGATTTAAAGTATTGTACTTCATGGTTTTTTAAATCGGTCATCAGTTTTTCAAAGATTCGCAGTACGGCATCTTGGCTTTCATCAGTATTTTTAAAATACTTTAGGCATAAACCGTACACCAATTTAGAGTAGCGCTTGTATAATTCACCAAGAAGTTGAGTATTTCCTGATTCTTTATATTTTTTGACTAACTCGTCATCGGTAAGTTGTGCAATATTTTCTTTATTAAATACCCACATTAATTTGGTGCGATTGCTTTTTTAAAACTTAAGTTAACCACTAAAGGTTTGTTATAATACCCGAAAGTACTATTTTTTTAAGAGAAAGCGATAAAACAAAGAACGATAATGATTAACTTAAGACTGGTGCGTTTTTGTTTACTTATTTATTATTCAGCAAGTCGAAATAACTTTTAGTTTCTATAGCTATTACTCCTCCGGTTACATCTCCATATTGTGCGGGAACTCCGCTAGTATAAACTTGTATGGTTGAAATAGATATTCCAGGAACGTTTAGATCTCCCTCCGGTGTTTTAACACCATCTACATAATACGCAGTTTCTATAGGTCTTGCCCCTCTCACACTTATTTGACCTGTAGTTCCGGGAACCATAGTTAACCCGGAAAACATGCTTGTAATTCCGGCTTTTGGGTCTTTTGCAAAAGCTGTTTTAGTTAAGTCTTTTCCATCTATTTTTTGTAAGGCAGGGTTGTCTTTGTCAATTAATGGAATTTCAAATGTATATCGTTCCTCTTCTACCTTAAAAGCTCCTAACGTATTTGAAAAAGGTAATTCTACATCATTAAAAGTAATGTCATTTTTATCTACCTTAATTTTTTCTATGATTACTTTTTTGTAACCAATCATTTCGTAAGCAATATCATAATATCCGGGATTGAGGCCTTTTAATTTATATTTTCCGTTTTCATCGGCTAAAGCAGTTATTTTAGTTGCACCGCTTACCACATATACGTAGGTTCCGGGCAATACCTCTTTGGTATCGTCAGCAGTTATTTTTCCTTCAATTTCTCCTGTTTGTGCAAAGCTGTTAAAGCCTGTGGCTAATATAACAGCAGCAAAGAGTAGTTTAAATGTTTTCATAATATCTTGTTTTAAGTGGTTACAAAATTTGTTTTCGATATTAAGATGTTAGGGTTTAATAATTCCATAAAATGAAATTAAAAAATAGCAAATTCCTTTACTATCAAGATATTTTACTGAAGGAAATTGCCCTAAATATAACTTAGAAAAGAATTATTTGGCGAGAAGAAGTTTTCACCCATTAACCGCCTCAACTTGCTTTACCTCCGGCACCATTCGGGTCATTAGGCTTTCAATACCATTTTTTAAGGTGGCTGTTGAAGAAGGGCAGCCACTACAAGAACCTCTAAGAATTACTTTTAAAATTCCTTCGTTAAATGAATGCCATTCTATTGCTCCGCCATCATTAGCAACGGCAGGACGAACGTATTCATCCAGTACGTTTATAATCTGCTTATCTAAATCGCTTGTAGGTTCTGTTTTTCCTTCAATTGAAACTTGTTCTTTTGAGGCATCTTGTTCAATAAAGTCATCAACCGTTGGTGCATCATCATTCACTATTTTTTCTCCTGACTGAAGATGTTCTAAAATAAAAGTCCTAAGGTGGTTACTTACTTCTTCCCACTCAATTTGATTGTTTTTCTTTACTGTTACAAAGTTTCCGGCAATATATACTTCACTCACAAAGGGAAAGGTGAATAACTTAGTTGCAATTGGAGAATGTTTAGCCGCAACTCTATCAGTAAACTCATAAGATTTTACCACATCATCAACTAATAGCTTATTGGCTACAAACTTCATGGTTGATGGATTTGGTGTCATTTCGGCATATAAGGTATAAGGGACTTTTTCCATGATGTTAAATTAGACTTCAAAATTACTAATTACATCATAGAAATCTTAATTTATAGTGATAGCTTAACAAGATTTAACCTTTTCTTTCAATATAACTTGAAAAAATCTGCTTAACTTTGTGAAAGTGATAAAAAAGACGGCACATATATTTATATCTTTTCTACTAACTATTTTAGTATTAGTTAGCGCTTCTTCTTTCTCAGTATATAGAATGGATTGCTTTGTAAGTAACCAAACGCATTACAATACCGCACCTTTTGATGATTGCTGCGAAATTCCTGCAAAAGGAATAAACTCAAAATGTTGTGACTTTGAAATTATAAGTTTTGAATTTATAGATATATGCCATTCGCTATTTACTAATACTTTAATTGATTTTTCAGCAGTTAATAGTGCGATATTCACACCTTCCTTTGGTGTGGAAATAGCTTCTAACATAACTGAAATAACTCAAAATAAAGCACCACCTCTTTTAAAGCAGTCTATTATCATTTTACATTCTATTTTCCGTATTTGATTTCATTCATTTAAGGCAACTGTTGTCTTAAAAAAACGTTTTTAATTAATCTTTTAATCATAAAGGATGAAATCAATCAATATTTTAATAATTCTATTTCTTACCAGTACTTTATCAATTGCCCAAAGCAAACTGAAAGGGATTGTTTACGGTCTTGAAACAGGAAATAAAAGGTCACAGTTAGTTGGAGCAACTGTTGTTTGGCAAGGCACTAGCAATTATACCTTAGCTGATGAAAAAGGCACTTTTGAAATAGATTTACCGGAAAAATTTCCCGCAAACCTAATCATCAGTTTTGTAGGTTATGTAACCGATACCATTGAAGTTAAGTCAATACCAACAAACGACAAAATTTTACGGGTAACTCTTCCTCAAAATAACTTATTAGAAGAGTTTGTGGTTGAAGCGAAGAGAAGCACAACCTATATTTCTCCTATGGAAATTAGATATGTTCAAACCATTACTGAAGGAGAATTACGAAAAGCAGCCTGTTGTAATTTGTCGGAAAGTTTTGAAACCAGTGTTACGGTAGATGTACAATATACCGATGCTGTTTCAGGTGCCAAAAAAATACAAATGTTGGGTTTAGACGGTGTTTATTCTCAAATTCAGTTTGAAAATTTTCCTTTAATCAGAGGCTTGTCTTCTGCTTATGGTATAAATTATATTCCCGGAACCTGGGTTAAAGCGATTAATTTATCTAAAGGAACAGGCTCTGTCATGAACGGGTATGAAAGTATTACCGGACAAATAGACTTAACGCTTCATAATCCACCGGAATCAGATAAATGGTATGTTAATCTTTATGGAAATCATAATGGTAGAGGAGAGGTAAACCTTCATACAACAAATAAAATCAGTAAGAAGCTAAGTTCCATGACTTTTCTTCATGCCAACAATATGTTTTTAGAAAATGATCATAATCATGATGGATTTTTAGATGCCCCATTAAAGCAGCAATATACTTTTTTAAACAGGTGGAATTATGAAAGCAAAAATTATGAGGCAAAGTTTGGGGTGAGAGCATTATATGAAGACGTTGACGGTGGAACGGTAACAGGTTTTAACAAAGGGCATGAAACCCATATTTCAAACTTCAATACTAACATTAACACCAAATGGCTAGACGTTTTTTTCAAAAATGGTTTTTTCTCTAAAAAGTCTCCTTACAAAAGCTTGGGAATAATAGCTAATGCTAAATACTATGACATTAACGCTGACCTACAAAACTCAACTTATAACGGAGTTCAAAAAACGTTTTATGTCAATAGTATTTTTAGTACGGTAATAAAAACTACAGACCATAAACTAAACTATGGAGTATCATTACTAGCTGATGAATACGATGAAAAATTGACGCAAGGAAGTTTTAATACAGAACCAACAAGAACGGAGGTTGTTCCCGGTGTCTTTACAGAATACACTTTTGATAAAGGCCAAAAGCTTTCATATATTCTAGGGTTTAGGTTAGATCACCACAATTTATTCGGCTTGTATTATACTCCTAGATTTAATTTAAAATATCGCTATGCCGAGCTCTCAAATATTAGACTCACAGCCGGAAAAGGTTATAGAACCCCAAATATCATAGCAGAAAACCTAAGTAATTTTGTGAGTAACAGAACATTCATTTTTACGGATAAAATATCTCCTGAAATTGCATGGAATTTTGGAGGAGGAGTTAATCATTTTGCAAAACTATTTTCTAAAGATATTGTTATATCTGCAGATGTTTATCATACCTTATTTGAAAATCAGATGGTGGTGGATTTAGAAAACCCAAGGTATTTGGAAATATATAATTTAAACAGCCAATCTTATGCAACTTCAGCTCAGTTTGAGTTTATGATTGAACCAATAGAAAGGTTTGAAGTAAAAACCGCTTACAAATGGAATGAGGTTAAAACAACTTATAAAAGTGGTTTAAAATCTAAACCATTTGTCCCTACTCACAGAGCTATGCTGAATTTATCTTACGCCACTGATTATGACAAATGGCAGTTTGATTTTACCGGAAATATTTTTGGAGAATCAAGAATACCTGATACCTGGCAGAATAACCCGGCATATCAATTAAACCCTACGACAGAGACCTATTTTACATTTAATGCTCAGGTTACTAAAAAATATAAGAAGTGGGAATTCTATCTTGGAGGGGAAAACTTACTGAACTATATTCAGCCTAATGCAATTATTTCTGCAAATAACCCTTCTAATCAGGAATTTGATGCTTCTTTAATTTGGGGACCTGTAAACGGAAGAATGATTTATGGCGGGCTGAGATATCAAATCAAGAAATTTAAAAAACAATTTAACGAAAAGTAAAACCAAAAGATATGAAAAAAGTAATATTCATAATGAGCTTACTCCTAACCATTGTGGCATTCGGTCAATCAAAAAAAGAAGAAACGGTTACTATCAAAACGGACATGCAGTGCAGTATGTGTGAAAACATTATTAAGGAAGCATTGATTTATACTAAGGGAATTAAACAAGTAGAAACTAATCTTGAAAAAAATTTAGTAGTAGTAGTTTACAAGCCCCAAAAAACAAATACCGATGCCATTAGAAATGCAATAGCAAAAGTGGGATATGATGCTGATAGTATTCCTGCAGTTAAATCAGAATATGAAAAGCTACCTGCTTGCTGCAAAAAACCTGAATAGTATTTTTTCTTTTCTTTGTTAGAGAAATAGTATTATGGCAGTTATTAAAGAAGTAAATGGTAAAAAACCACAGCTTGGAGAAAATTGTTTTATAGCTGAAAACGCTACAATTGTAGGTGATGTGGAATGTGGAAATGATTGTAGTTTTTGGTTTAATGCAGTGGTAAGAGGAGATGTTCATTATATAAAAATGGGCAATAAAGTAAATGTACAAGATGGGGCTGTTATTCATTGTACGTATCAAAAATCTCCTACAACTATTGGCAATAATGTTTCCATTGGTCATAATGCTATCGTTCATGGCTGTACCATTCATGATAATGTATTAATAGGTATGGGCGCCATTGTAATGGATGACTGTGTTATTGAAAGTGGAAGTATAATAGCAGCCGGAGCTGTAGTAACAGCAAAAACAGTTGTAAAAGAAGGAAGTTTATATGCGGGAGTTCCCGCAAAATATGTAAAACAAGTAGATGAAAACTTGCTTACAGGAGAAATAGAAAGAATAGCAAACAACTATGTAAAATATAGCAGTTGGTTTAAATGAAACTTTTTACCGCACAACAAATTCGTGATGCTGATGCTTATACCATTAAGCATGAACCTATCTCTTCTATTGATTTAATGGAAAGGGCTTCTCAAACATGTGTAGATTGGTTGGTAAAGAAATACGATAAAAACTTTTCGTTTTCTGTTTTTTGTGGAGTAGGAAATAATGGAGGAGACGGATTGGCAATATCAAGAATGTTTTTGGAAAAGGGCTATCAAGTAAATTGTTATGTGGTGGAGTTTTCTAAAAATTATTCAGCTGATTTTAAAATTAACTTGAAGCGGCTTCAACTTAAAACAAAAGTTAATTTTTTGTCAGAAGAAAATGAAAATTTTACCATACCTGAAAACACAATTGTGATAGATGCAATTTTTGGTTCAGGGCTTTCACGTCCTGCAGAAGGATTTACGAAAAACATCATTCAAAAAATTAATTCATTTTCAAATGAAGTAGTATCTATTGATATTCCTTCCGGCTTATTTTGTGAAGACAATTCATTGAATGATAAGGAAGCGATTATTGTTGCGGATGAGATTTTAAGCTTTCAGTTTCCAAAGCTTTCGTTTTTATTTCCGGAGAATGCAAAATGGTGTAATTCATTTACAGTGTTACCAATTGGACTTCACTCTGAGTTTATAAAACATTCTTCAACTAACTTTTATTACATAGATGAAAGCTTGGCGAAAGAAATGTATCGACCAAGAAAAAAGTTTACTCACAAAGGAACTTATGGTCATGCTTTAGTAATTGCCGGAAGCTATGGAATGGCTGGAGCAGCAGTATTAACAACCAAGGGAGCTTTAAGGGCTGGTGCTGGCAAAGTAACGGCTCATATACCGAAAAAGATAGTAGAAATTATCCAAACTTCTTTGCCTGAAGCAATTATATCTATAGACATTCATGAAGAATATGTTTCAGAAATTCCCACATTAGAAAACTACAATGCCATTGCCATTGGCCCGGGAATAGGAATTAATGATTTTACTAAAGAAAGTCTAAAACAGCTACTTCAGTCAAGTAAATCTCCAATAGTAATTGATGCCGATGCAATAACCATTTTAGGAGAAGAAAAAGAGTTACTAAAAGTACTTCCTGATGAATGTATTTTAACTCCGCACCCAAAAGAACTGGAAAAACTTATAGGTACTTGGAAAAATGACATTGAAAAACTAGAAAAAGTTAAAGCTTTTTCAGAAGAGCACAACTGTTTTGTTGTGGTTAAAGGAGCACATAGTATGTGTGTTTGTCCGTCAGGAGAAGTTTATTTCAATTCTAACGGAAACTCAGGCATGGCAACTGCGGGCAGTGGAGATGTTTTAACAGGGATAATAACAGGGTTGTTAGCTCAAGGATACTCTTCAAAAGAAAGTGCTATTTTGGGCGTTTACTTGCATGGATTGGCGGGAGATGTTGCCGTTCAACAAATAGCAAAAGAAAGTTTAATAGCTTCAGACATTATCAAATATCTTGGAAAGGCTTTTTTTCGGCTAAATTGATACGATAAAATTCGTATTTCCATTTCTCATATATTTTCTCATTTTCGCATAAAATTTATTTCATGAGAAAGCTTTTATTCTTTTTTCTTGTTTTTTGTAATTCACTTATAGCTCAAAAGGCGTTGCTAGATGATGACTTTAATGACAATTCAAATAACTGGCTGGTAAAAAATACAGAGGAATACAACAGTTATATTAAAAATGGGAAATTTATAATTGATGTAAAAGCAGAAAAAGCATACTGGTTTTATCAAAAACTACCATTTGTTCCTGATACGATTGATTTTGAAATGGAAGCTGTAATTACGCAAGTTGAAAGTGAAGGCAACTATGGTTATGGAATAGTTTGGGGATTATATTCAGATGGCTCTAACTTCAAGTACTTTTTAGTTTCTAAAAATAAGTATGCAAAAATCAGCCATTATTACAACAATGAATATCACGAAAAATTAAAGTGGACACTTGACGAATCCATTAATCCTTTGGGAAGACCTAATGTGTTTAAAGTGGTAAAAAAGGGAAACTTAGTGGAACACTTTATTAACGGAAAGAGCATTAATTTAAGTGGAGATTACCGTTATCACGGCAGTAAGTTTGGTATTTATGTGGGTCATAAAATGAAGGTGGAAGTTGACAACATTAAAATCACAACTTATCCTACCAGAATTAAAGTAGCTGAAAATTTAGAAGTATCAGGTGAAAAAGTAAAATTAAGTAGCGCAATTAATACTGATAATTGTGAAGAACTTTCACCCATTACCTCCACAGATGAAAATATTCTTTACTGTGTTAGGAAAAACTGTAAAGACAATAGTATTTCTAATGATGATGTTTGGGTAAGTTATAAAGATAAAGAGGGGAATTGGTCCACACTACAAAGGCTTCCCGGCACTATTAACAATAGTGGAAACAATTTTGTAGTTACACTTTCACCGGATGATAACTCTCTATTTATTGCCAATACCTATAAGCCGGACGGAACCTCAAAAGGACAAGGAATAAGTGTTTCCAATTTAACTGAAGACGGCTGGGAATTACCAAAAGAAATTGTAATAGATGGATTTGAAAATAAAAACAAATACGTTGCTTATTGTGTTAGTCCTGACAATAAAACCCTTTTGCTTTCTATAGAAAATGAGGAGGGGTATGGTGAAAAAGATTTATTTGTTAGTTTTAAAAAAGGAGACGGAACTTGGAGTCACCCCAAAAATTTGGGATTACAAATCAATACTGTATTAGATGAAACAAAACCATTTTTAGCATCTGACGGCAAAACACTTTACTTTAGTTCAAGAGGGCATCCCACTTACGGTTATTATGATGTGTTTGTATCAAAGCGGTTAGATGATAGTTGGACGAATTGGAGTGAACCTTTGAACTTAGGGCCTACTATTAATACCAGTGGCTCAGAATTAGGCTATCACATTAACGCAAAAGGAGATAAAGCTTATATTTCTTCCGGTGGAGATATTTACGTGATAGACAACCCTGTAAAACCGGAAGCCGTAACCATTGTTAAAGGAAAAGTATATAACCAAAAAACGAATGAACCCATTTCTGCTAACATTAAGTATTCTGATTTAATGAATGATGAAGAATTGGGAATAGCCATTTCAAACCCTACAACTGGAGAATACAAAATTGCCTTACCAAAAGGAAGGGCCTACAGCTTTTTGGCTGAAAAAGAAAATTTTTACTCAGTTACCGAAAACATTGATTTAACTAATCTTGACGAATATCAAGAAGTAAATAAAGACCTATATCTTTCTCCTGTTGAGGTGGGGCAAACAGTTAGGCTAAACAATATCTTTTTTATTTTCGGAAAAGCGGATTTAAAAGAGGAGTCTAAATTTGAATTGGACAGACTTTACTCAGTCTTACATAGTTCTCCATCACTAAAAATTGTAATTCAAGGACATACCGATAATATTGGAAGTCCCGAGTTTAATCAAAAACTTTCTGAAGACAGAGCAAAAGCTGTGTTTGATTATTTAAAATCAAAAGGAATTACTGAAAAGCAAATTTCGTATAAAGGGTTCGGACAAGACAAGCCTGTAAAAGATAATCATACCGAGCAAGGCAGAGCTTATAACAGAAGAGTAGAGTTTGTGGTAATTGAAATGTAATTAGTAAAACAAAGCAGGTTTTACTCTCTCTGTTTGATTGATAAACCAATGCGCTTTACCATTTAAGGTTTGAGGCTCATAGGTAACACCGATTACTTGTGTGTAACCTTTACCCAGCCCCACACTAATCACATCTTCGTAAGAAAACACAAAAGTATGTCTATCAGCAGCTACCATATAGCTCACACTTTTTTCCGGTCCATGTAAAGCAAATAATAGAGAATCACAATTCAGTTGGTCGTCTATTGTTAATTCATACGGTTTACTTGCAGGTATATCACTACTTCTAATTCTTCCAACAATAGGAAAATTTTTGTTGGTAGTTGCATTAAAACCCGGCCAGGCAGCACCTCTTGCATACCACTGCATACCCACACCATGCGCAACTGCATTGGCAGAACCTGATGGTAAAGAATAAGAATTGTTAGCAGCTTTGGTAAGTAAATATCCTTCTAATTTTACAGTATCTGCGTTTACATAAGTTCCTCCACCATCTGTAGAAAAATAAGCAAGCCCTTCTTTGGTTAACACATCATCCCATCCGGTTTCTTTTTCTGTATAAACTAATTTTCTTCTAAAAATTAAAGCGGCATATTCTCCTGGAAATTTTATAGAGTATGACGAAGGAAGCTCAGGTAATACGGTATCAGGGTGAATACAACTACCATCATCTTTACGTGCTTTTTCGTCATAGTTTTCTGCCGAACGGTCGGTACAACCTTTTTTGTTGCAGGCAGAAAAAACCAACGTAAGAGAAATTAAAACAAAAACTAAATGTTTCATAATTAATGAAATAGTAAGCTCAAAGATACTGATATTTTACCAAGTCATGTTTTTTTTTGGTAAGATTGCGCTCTGGTTATGGAAAAAGAAAATTACATATTTGGTATTCATCCGATAAAAGAAGCTATTGCGAGCGGAAAAGCATTAGAGAAAGTGTTTTTTCAAAAAGGTATTAAAAACCCTGCCTTAAACGAGCTCTTTGCTCATTGTAGAGAGAAAGGCATTAACACACAATTTGTGCCGGAGATAAAGCTTAAAAAGCTAGTAAAAGGCAATCATCAAGGTGTGGTGGCTTACATTTCTGCTATTGAAACGTTTTCTTTAGAAGAAGAGTTTGAAAACTTTACCGGAAACCTGATTTTAGTTTTGGATGAGGTAAGTGACGTAAGAAATTTTGGAGCCATTTGCCGTACGGCAGAATGTGCAGGAGTTTCATTAATAGTTGTGCCTAAAACAGGTAGTGCGCAACTTAACGGAGATGCCGTAAAAACTTCTGCAGGAGCGCTTAACAGAATAAAAATATGCAAGGAAGATAGCTTAACGGATAGCGTAGATTTTTTAAAACATCATGGATTTAAAATTATTGCTGCCACCGAAAAAGCCACTGAAACCATTCATGAAACTGATTTTAAAGGAAAGTGTGTAATTGTAATGGGTTCGGAAGGAAAAGGAGCTTCTAAAGATATTTTAAACCTTAGCGATGTAAAAACCAAAATACCGATGAAAGGCAAAACATCTTCGTTAAATGTATCGGTAGCTACAGGTATTATTTTGTTTGAAGCACTAAGGCAGAATGGCTAGTAACTTTTCAATCGTTCTTTTATAGCTTGCAAGTTCTGCTCTTTTTTAGGTTGTCGGTTTTTAATGGAAGAAGCCGTAAAAAATTGGTGGTGACTTAAAAACTTTACTTGCAATTCGTCCCACTCTTTGTCGCTTTTTACTTTTTTACGCTCCATTAATTCAAGCTTCAACTTATCGCCAATTCTAAAAAAGTCGTCACGTCCTAAATAATCAAGGTCGGCATCACAAATAATTTCTTCTAGTTTATTTTTAGGGTTGTGTGGCACACGGGTGGCTAAAATCAGTTTTTTTACTACTTCTATTTCTTCTTTGGTATAACCAAACTTTGGTAGCGCTTCTTCTGCCAAGTGCGCACCGATTGATTCGTTTTGCTCGTAAATTTCTACAAATCCGGAGTCGTGATATAGCGCTGCTGTTTTTAATAAAAACACATCTTCGCCTACCAAGCCTTCGTTTAAGGCAATTTTTTCTACGGCATTACATACATCCAATGTGTGTTCAATACTATGGTAGTGTAGGTTATTTGGGAGTTTTTCTTCTAATAAATTAATAATGTATTTCTCGGCTTTTCTGTAATTAATTTTACTGTAAAGGTGGAGGTCAACGTATTTCCAAAATTTTTCGTTAGGCTCTTTTCCTAATCCGTCAACAGAAAGTTCTTCTTTAATGGCATTGACAAAATACATATCAATGGTGCCTTTGTTTTTGGCATCGATTTTTCCTCTAAATTCAAAATCGAAAAAGTCCTTAACCTTATCGTAAGTTTCTCCTGAAATATTAACTCTTCCTACTTCTCCTGCTGTTTCAATTCGTTTGGTAACGTTTACGGTGTCTCCCCAAATATCATAAGCAAACTTTTTAATACCTACTACACCTGCTACTAAATCTCCGGTATGTATTCCTATTCTAAATTCCCAAGGGTTTCCGCCTTTTTTCTCATTGTAATCTTTTACAAATTCCTGAATTTTTAAACCTGCCAAAACGGCATCTATGGGGTTACTTTTATTCCTAATTGGTAAACCTCCGGCACACATATAAGCATCTCCCATGGTTTTTATTTTTTCCATGTTGTGACGCTCTAAAATTTCATCAAACTTTATAAAGTAAGCATCAAGTTGGGCTACTAATTGTTTTGGTCTTAACTTTTCAGAAATTCTGGTAAAGCCCTTAACATCGGCTAATAAAACACTAACTGTTCGGTAACTTCGGGCACTTGCTTTTCCTTTAGATTTTAATTCGCCAACGGTATCGGGTGGTAAAATATTTAAGAGTAACTGTTCTGTTTTTTCTTTTTCTTTTTCTAACTCGGCATTTTGAAGTTGTATTTTTTCTTTTTGTTCTATTACCTCTTTTGTTCTGGCGTTTACTAATTTCTCTAACGCCAGCTTTTGATTTTTAATTTGTTTTATTCTAGAAATATAAAATAAGTAACCGGACAAAAGGGCTACTATTATCATAATAGTTCGGAACCACCATGTGCGCCATAGCGGAGGGTGAATGGTTATTTTTAAAATTGGAATTTCTTCAGTCCATACTCCGTCACTATTAGCTCCTTTTACATAAAAAGTATAGTCACCATCTTCTAAATTGGTATAGTCAGCTTTACCAAAGTTTTCACAATAAATATAATCTTCATTAAAACCTTCTAATTTATATGCTAATTGATTTTTTTCCGGTGCAGAAAAATGTAATGCGGCAAACTCAATAGAAAATACATTGTCTTTGTATGTGATGTCAATATGCTGGGTTTCTGAAATATGTCTATCAAGAATATCCTTTTCGTAAGCATATTCTTTTTTATTGAAAAACAATAATGAAGTAAGTACCATTTTTGGAGGAATGGTATTGATAGCAATGTCAGATGACTTAAAATAGCTCACCCCATTTATGCCTCCAAAATAGAGCAAACCATTTTGGTCTTTGTAATAGGCTCCGGTGTTAAATTCGTTACTTTGAAGTCCATCGGTTTCTTCAAACACCGAAAACTCTTCTGTTTTTTTATTAAAACGGCTGATTCCTTTGTTAGTACTCATCCAAAGGTTTTGTTTTTCATCTTCTAATATGCCGTAAACAACATTATTAGATAGTCCGTTTTTTTGAGTAAAACGCTCAAACTCTTCTGTAGATAAATCTAGTTTATTGAATCCTCCACCAAAAGTACCAATCCATAAAATATTATTAGCATCGGCATGAAGGCATAGAACAGTATTATTGCTAAGAGAGTGAGGGTTGTTGACGGAGTTTTTAAATACTTTAAATTCAGGAGCAGATGATGGGTTAGTTATTTTAATTAAACCGGAAGCATCGCCTCCTGCCCATAAATTTCCTTTATTATCTTCAACAATAATTCTAATAAAGTTAGATGAAATTCCTTTTTCTGAGTTTTCACTTTTGTTATAGCGTATCCATGATTTTCTGTCCGAAGAAATTCTAACAATACCGTTTTTAGTCGCTAGCCAAAGCTGCCCTGAACGGTCTTCAATAATTCTATAAACTCTATCTTCATTAGCTTCACCCGAAAACTTAAAATGTTCAAGTGTTTTTTTGTTTTCATTAAAAAAATAAATTCCGGCATCTGTACCAAACCACAACACATTTTTTCTGTCTCGGAAAGTGTTAAACACATAAACCGTTTTCTGTTTGGAGCTATGAGAGATGCTAGGAACATAAAGAGTTTTGGTGTTGTTTTCTAGGTTAATGTGATCTACACCCGAAGAGTTCCCCACCCATAATGTTCCATCGTTATCTTTAAAAATACTCCATATGTTTGCGTTAGAAAGTAAAGAGTTTTCTTCTGTAACTCTTAAATGATGAAAGTACTGCTTTTTTGGTTCAAACTTACTAATGCCATTATTGGTTCCAATCCAAATAATTCCAGAGCTATCGTTACAAAATGAATATACGCCATTATTAGCAATACTATAATTGTTTGTAGGCTCATTTACAAATTGCTGAAGATGTTGATTAGTTGGATTATAGTGAAATAAGCCATCTAAGTTAGTTCCTATCCAAATGGTGTTGTTTTTATCAATATCTATTAGCTTTATTTCTTTATTACTTAGATAGAATAAAATTAGTTTACTAGGGAGGGGTTTAGGCGTTGCTGTTTTTGAGTTTATAATTTTAATTCCCTTTGTGGTTCCAACCCATAAATCTTCATTTATATTTTTTAGAGTGGTAACTGATTCTAACTCTATAATTCTAATTATTTCTTGGGTTTTTTTATTAAATAAAATTAAGCCATGTTCTTCAGTTCCTATCCACAGTTGGCTTTTATTAGCTTCTGCTAGAGCAGTTATTTTAATATTATTATTGTTCTTAATTTTAAGTGGAACTCTTAGGAAGACTTTTTTATTTTTTAAAAAAAGATTTAACCCTTTTTCGGTGCCTACCCAGAGATTTTGTTGTTGGTCTTCATGAATAGCAAAAATGCTATTATGGTTGATTGAGTTTTTATCTTGTTCTTCATGTAAATAATTGGTAAAAGAGTTTTTTTCTCTTTCGTAAACACAGAGACCTCTTTCTGTGGCTAACCAAATTTTGTGGTCGCTGGACTCAATGATTTGTCGAATAAAACTGTTAGACAGGGAAGAGGAGTCATTTAAATCGTTTACGTAAACCTTAAAGGAATGTCCATCATAGAGGTTGAGCCCATCTTGAGTGCCAAACCACATAAATCCCTTATGGTCTTGAATAATTGAGTTAACGGAACTTTGAGACAATCCGTCTTTGATAGAAAAAGTTTTAAACTTAATTTCTTCTGTTTGGGCGTTTGTGAGGGTAAACGTCCCAATAAAAATAATTAATAGGATTTTTGAGTAGAGATTATTCAAAGCAAGATTATTATTTAACCTTGTAAACCTTAAACTCCGTTCTTCTATTTTTTCCGTGCTCTTCTTCAGTACACTCAACTCCATTACTACACTTGTTAACCAATTTGGTTTCTCCGTATCCAACACCTTTCATTCGTTCTATTTCAATGCCTTTTCCAACAATATATTGAACAGCTTTTTCGGCACGTTTTTGTGAAAGTGAAAGATTAAACTCATCTCCTCCTCTTGAATCGGTATGTGAGCTTAATTCAACTCCGATATGGGTATTTTTCTTTAAAATCAAGACTAATTTATCAAGCTCTTTAGCCGCACTTTCTTTAATTTCGGCACTGTTGTAATCATAATAAATATTGGAAATGATAAAGTTTTCATCTTCTTTAATTTTAATTACCACATCATCTTCGTTTATTAATGTAAGCACCACATCATCACCCGAAAGACGGGTATAAACAAAATATCCTTTTCCTTTTCTTTTTGGAGAATCAATCACTTCTCCATTTTCATCAAGAATAATAATATTCAAATCTTTTTCTTCAGAAAGTTTAAATAAATATTGCTCATCCGGAGGAAGTTTTTCAAACACAAACTTACCGTCTTTATCTGTTTTTGCAGTACCAATAATAATTCCCTTGTCGTTTACCACATATACATCCATTCCTCCTGAGTAATCTCCCGGAAGTTGATCGTATATCTGGCCGTAAACGCTAATGGTAAGTAAGCTTTCATCTTTCTCTTCAATAATTGGCATTTGCTCAATTTCATCAGAAGAAAGCGCCTCAAACTTAAATGCATCGTTTCTGAAACGATTTACTTCCATCACTTTTTTACCTTCTTTGTTTGTAATAAACATTTTAGCTTCGGCAGGAATGTCGTTTTCGTTTACAACAATCATGTAATTTTCATCAATGTTTAAACTTTCAAAAGAGAATTCTCCTTTTTCATTAGTTTTAGTAGATGCTACAATGGCATCATTTTCATCAAGAAGATTAAGGTTTACACCACTAGCTCCAAGACCTTCGTATTCAAAGACTCCTCTAACTGCTGTTTTTTCTTTTTCTTTCTCCGGAAGTTTAGTAAAAGCATAAATATCATCATCTCCTTGTCCGCCATCTCTATTGGAAGAAAAGAAACCATGGGTGTCGTCTGTCATGGTTATTCCAAAGTCATCATATCTACTGTTTAGTGGGTCTCTTAAGTTTTTTGGGGCATTATAATTGTCTTTCTTTTCGGTAACAAAAATATCTAGTCCGCCATATCCCGGAAGCCCGTCTGATGAAAAATAAAGCTTCCCTTTTTTATGATAAGGGAATAACTCATTGCCCGGACTGTTGGTTCCACTACCTAAATTTTTTGGTTCTCCCCAGCCGTTTTCTGTTTTTTCACATATATATAAATCCATTCCGCCTTGTCCGCCTGGCATATCTGAAGAGAAGAAGAAATAATTACCATCATCAGAAACACACGGGTGTGCAACTGAATATTCTTTTCCATTATATTCAAAAGGTTCAAACTTAGTGAGCTTTTTCTTTTTGTAAGTGGCTTTGTAAATTTTAAGATTGCTTACCTCTTTTTTGGATGAAGCTGTTCTTTCAACTCTTGTGAAATAAATTTCGGTACAATCAGGATTAAAGGTGACAGGGCCATCATGATACCTTGAATCTATTTTGTTTGAAAACCTTTTTGGTTTATCAAATGAAGTTTTTTCTTCATTTTGGTATTCTGCGATATAGACACTTAAAAAAGGTTTGTTTGTCCAGCCATACTGTACATCGTTAATGTAATCTTTTTCTCTTTCTGTAACAAACACAAGTCCGTCTGGATGTGTAGTAGGAGAAAAGTCTGCTACTACAGAATTAATATTTTCCGTTTTACTTACTTCATATAGCGGAGATTCTTTTTTCCAGGTATTAATATTGTCACAAGATTGAATAAGAAGTTTTGCTAAAAAACTATTAGGGTCTTTTTGTGAAGCTAATTCAAACTGTTTTCTTGCTTCCGCAACTTTGCCATTGTTTTTTAAGACCTGGCCATAATACATGTGGTATTTTGGTGTAAAATCATCATTTTCAAATGCCTTGGAGTAAAACAGCTCAGCTTGTTCATATTGCTTAGTTACTCGATAACAATCAGCAATTTTTCTTAAAGCCTCAGCATTTTTATCGTCTTTTTTTAAAACCTTTGAATAGGCTTCAATGGCATCAACAAACCTTAGCTCATCGTAGAGTTTGTTGGCTTTTTTCATTTGACCAAAAAGGGAAATGCCAATGGCTAGGAAAATCAAGGTTAATATGTTTCTAGCTTTCCTCATTAAAAATACCTTGGCGAAGCCATTTTTTGATTATAAATTTTAAAGTCGTATCCAATAAATAATTCTAGAGAACCTCCTGTTTGGCCTCTCAGCCCATTAAGGGCATAGTCATAAGAAAGTCCTGCCCTAAAGTGGTCTGTAATATTCATTTCAATAATTCCTGCGAGCCCATAATTTGACCGAAGCGAAAGCCCACACCAAATGGTATTATTAAACAACAAACTTAAATTGACATCAACTGTACCTACATTTTTTGGAGCAGCCCGCATTAGTAAAGAAGGCCTGAAAACAACGTTTTCATTAATTTCAAAAGCCCGGGCAACTGTTAACGTTGAGTGTGGACGCAAAAAGGTGCTTGAACTATCTGAAAAAGATAAGTCAGGTCGATTAAGGTGAGCTATTTGTAAACCTGCATAGAATAACTTGGTATTATAGTAAACTCCAAAATCAAAATTAGGAGTGGTTTTGGAACTAGCTCCAACTAAAATAACATTGTCGTTTTGGTTTTGGTATTCAAGCTGATCCCAATTAAATCTATAATTATAAAGTCCACCTCTAAGACCAAAAGCAAGCTTACCCTGCCCAACCCTTAATCTGTAAGCATAAACAAGTGATGCGGAAAGCGTATTTTTAGGACCAATAGCATCATTAATAATTTGCATTCCAAGCCCCATTTTTCCGTTTTTTGTGGGAGCATGTATAGCTAGGTTTTGAGTAACGGGAGCACCATCAATACCAATCCATTGACTTCTGTGAGTAAGAACAGCACTTAATGCTTCTCTACTACCGGCATACCCGGGATTTACTTCAAGTGGGTTGAATATATATTGCGTGTAAAGAGGATCTTGCTGGGCAATAATATTGCTTCCAAAAAACAGGAATAGAATCAGAAAACCCCAGTTTGATTTGTTTACGTTCATGTTTGTTTTCAAATATGCAAAAAAATATTGGTAGGACAAGTTTATCTAGTGATTTCTATCCACCCTTTAATTGTTGTTCCTTCTGCTTTTATTATATAAAAATAGGTTGCATCCATTGCTTCATCTCCTGTATTTTGCCAAGTTCCGTCCCATGCATTACTATTGTTGTCGTAATCTTGTGTTTTCCAAACTAAAGCTCCCCATCTGTTAAAAATAGAAACAGTATTTCCGGGATATTTCCATATGTTGTCTATAAACCAAGTTTCATTTACACCATCACCATTAGGAGAAAAGGCATTAAGGCCTTTAATGTCTGTGGTTATTATTTCTTCTTCCGGCTGCTGAAACCCTTCGGTATAAGTATAACCTGAGTTTGTAGTCCAGGTGTAAACCATAGGCTCACCCACAGTAAAGTAATAAGAGTTTGAACTAGTATTGTCTATAGTTAGTCCTGTTGAACCAATTACTTGACGTTCAATTTTTACCTGAGAATACCCGAAAAAAAATAGAAATTGAAGTATAAAAGTAATTAGGAAATATTTTTTTGATGTTATCATTATTGTAATTTTTTATCTAATAAATTATTTAAAGGCTTCTGCCGATTTCTATCCAAATATTACCATTCCAAATAAGGGATAAAGTACTATTTTGTCCCATTGAAAATGCTGTGTTGCCATTTAATTTAACACCCGAACCATTGTTTATTGTCATTATAGGGGTAGATGCATTTTCAATAATCACAACCTGTCCAATGGACGATCCCGCCCCAAAGCTCGTTATTGTTAAAGTATTAGAGTGTAGTATTCTAATATATCCTTCATCTCCAATATTCAATGAACCAGTGGCTCCGGCAAAATTTCTTGAGCTTGGAGAATAAGTTACAGCACCGTTAACGTGAAGCTTTGATGTTGGGGTGGTAGTTCCAACACCAACATTCCCTAAGTTATTGGCAGAAAGGGCTATTTGTGGAGTACCGTTATTTTCGTTTGTAAGTGTAAAAACAGAAGCACCGTCAACATCAAAAATCCATTCTGCGGTTGGCTGGTTTGTATTTCCTAGTTTGAAAATAGAAACCCCTGAAGTATTTGGTTTTTGAATATGGAGTTTAGAGTTTTCAGGGTTTGAAAGGCCAATTCCAACATTACCATTTCCGGTAATTCTCATTTTTTCTTGTAATCCTCCAGTACTAAAGTTAGTTAAAAAGACTAAATCACCTTGATTTGAACCTACGGTGTGATTTACATTTTGACCAACAATTTTTGCCATTTCCGAAACACCATTATTAGATAAAACTGTTGAAAAAGCGATGCTTGAAAAATTGTTATTTGTAGATTGGTCTATATTATGAATTCTTAGTGCTGTTTTTGGAGAACTACCATTTCCATTAATTACGGTAGATGATTCAGAACCATCAATTTCAAGCGCGACAACCTGTTGGTTTGTTCCAATGCCGATATCTCCATTTCCTTTTATATTAAAAAAGTCAGTTAAAGCAGCATTTGCTCCATCGGCACCTCCCCTTATCGTAAAGCCAAAGTTATCAGCAACTTGCTCCCAGTCAAATGCACTTATGTTTGTCCTTTCCATACGGAGTACTGTATTTGTTCCACTTGAAAGAGTTAATAATTGTATGGGGCTATTAGTTCCAACTCCAACATTCCCAACATTTTTCTTATAAATATCTAAACCGGAGATACCCCATTGACCTATAGAATTTGCATTTGACCAAGAAGCATTTCCTGTTGCATCAGAAGTTAGTATTGCTCCTGTGGCTGCACCTTTAGCTATTTGAATACTGTCAGTAAATGTTTTTCCTTTAACATGGAGTAAATTACCTGAAGCAGGCGAATTAGTACCGATACCAACTTGTCCAGTGGGAGTGAGCCTCATAACTTCGTTAGCATTTATTCTAAACTTAATAGCAGAAGCCTCTTCATTTAAAATGGTTCCTTCATTAAAGTTTTCAATTCCAAAAAAGAAACCGCTACCTATTCCAGTTCCAGTTGTAGCATTAGTTACCTGTAAAAAATTATTATTAGATGAAGCTTCATGTAATTGAAGCTTTGAAGTAGGCAGGATAGTATTAGTTCCAATACCCACATTTCCACCGTTATTGTAGATGTTTTGATTAATGACCCATGCTGTACCATTCCAATAAGGAGTTTCACCGGCTAAATTACCCGGCATAAAAGTACCTGTTGGTCCGGTAGGTCCTGCAACCCCTGTATCTCCTTTTAATCCCGGAGGTCCTGTTGGACCTGGCGTTCCTGTGGGTCCCGGTATTCCTTGAGGTCCTGTTGGCCCTGTGCTTCCGTTTGTTCCTGCTATACCTGTAGGTCCTTGAGCTCCGGTAGCACCTGCAGCGCCATTTGCACCTGTAGGCCCCTGTGGTCCTGTGGGTCCTGGAACTGTTGAAGCTGCCCCTGTTGGTCCGATTGCTCCATTGTTGCCTGAAGGCCCTGTTGGTCCGGGCACGCCAGCGGGTCCCATTGGACCGGTAGCACCGGGAGTTCCTTGACCTCCATACTGAGCATAAAGTGCATAAGGAACAGACATTAATTGTGTTTCACCCACTAAATCATATCCACTACCTGCATCTATTTCTACTTTAAGGAACTGATTATTACTACCCCAAGAAGGAGTAGTTAAAACATCAGTACCAATAGAAGGAGTTCCATTTCCAATAACAAGCGTAAAGAGACCATATTGATTAGTAGATACGGAAGAATGTTCTTCGGTATAAACAGCAGCAGCAGAAGAAAGGTTAGCTCCCTGTAAAATAGTAAACTGAACTTTAATGGTTTGATTTTTCAATAGTTCACCATTAGCATCACGAGCTACTGCCTGATAATTAATACCCGCAGGTGATTGGGAATAAGCAATTGATGTAATCAATAATAAAAATAACCCTAGTAGTTTCTTCATAGTAATTATTTAGTAGATTTTAGTAAGTCTATCTCTTTCTGCATTTTTTCAATTAATGCTTGTTGTTCTTGAACCGCTTTAACTAAAACAGGAATAAGCTGATCATAATTTACAACCTTTGAACTAAGAGTTTCTTCAGAAAAATCACCATTTTCAAGAGGTATAGGATGCTCAACATCTTTGACCATTTCAGGGAACACTTTTTCCAAATCTTGTGCTAAAACACCATATTGTTTTTCTTTTGGCAGATTCATAAAATGATACTCTTCAGTATCAAATAAATATGTTTTTACAGGGAGTTGAGAAACTAAAGACAGAGCATTAGAAAAATCAGTTATATTTCTTTTTAAACGAGCGTCAGAAGTTTGCCAAGTTCCTGTAGAATATGCATTTCCAGAGGAATAAACACCCCAGTCAGTACCACCACCACTTGCAAAGCCATAGAGACCATAATTAGTCGTAGCGGCTCCTGAGGCTCTACCATAAACACCTAGATTAAAACTTCCTGTGGCATTTTGAGCATTAGCGTAAATACCATAGTTAAAACCAGTAGTCGTTCTAGTGTTAAGGAAATAACCAGCATATCCATTACTTGAAGTATTCACAGATAGTTTATAAGAAGTGGAAGGAGTAGTTCCAATTCCAATATCAGAATATCGAGAAATGGTCATAGCCGCATCTGCAGTAGTTACATTGCTATTACTAGCAACATTGTTGATGGCAAAAATCATGTCTCCTTCTCCGTTTGTTCCTGAGGCGTCTTCGAAGTAAATTGCACCCTTGTAATGAAAGTCACCATTGACGCCAGTTGTTCCACCTGTCCTAAATCTAATTCCAGCAGTTGTATTAGTTGAGTTTGCTGTATTTTGAATGTTCACAAAAGACCCTGAAGCTCCAGTTGTATTAGCATCATTATGCTGAATTAATAACTTAGTTACACCCGCAGTAATACCACCTAACACCATGTTTCCTCCATTAGACAAACCCAACAAACCACTACTTGAATTATCAAATACTTGAAAAACATTTGAAAAGCCACTTGTATTTATAACTTTAAGTTGTGCTGAATAACCTGCGCTTGTATTACCACCAATTTGCACCAACCCTTCAAACAAAGAATTTCCAATTGTATGCAATTGGCGCTGTGGATTAATTTGATTAATTCCAATATTTCCATTTCTAGAAACAAAATTAGCTGTACCATTTTCATATATATAAAAATAATCATTTGCATTATCCCAACCAATTTCACTCATAAAAGTACCATTGTCATAAAAATTTATCGTTTGATTACCTGCAGCTCCATTTAAATGTATTTTTGCATTTCCTGAATTTGTACTTTCTACTCTTAAACCTGCATTACCCATTCTGGATATGTGTAAATCATAACTTGGGGAAATTGTACCAATACCAACATTTCCAGAGTTACCATTATAAAGGTGTGTTCCATTTTTAATCCAATCTGAGTCGTTTAGCGTTTTAACATTTCCTAGGTTTGTCCATGAGATATTGCCTGCGCCATCATTTACCAAAATATCTCCATTATTTCCTTGAGCAAAAGGGAAGGTGTAGGTAAAAGTGGCGTTATTGGTTATGCTAAAAGGTGCTTGTGATATTACTGCCCCAGGAGGCGTTGCTGTTCCTGTAATAACAAGAGGAGTATAAGTAGAACCATTTATTTTTGTAAAATTAAGAGAACCTCCAGTTTGAGAAGAGATTCTCCAATTATTTCCACCACCAGTGTTGTTTATACCAATAGCTGCTTCCCAAATAGAAGCAGCGGCAACTTCCAGTCCGGCTCCAGGAGAGGTTGTCCCTATTCCAAGTCTACCGCCAGAGGTTAGGGTCATCCTAGTAGCAAAATTTGTATTAAAATCTATACCATACTTACCAAAAATATCTAGTCTGTTTGATGATCCTTGCTTACCAATGCTCCCTATTTCGTCATATCCACTTGGATTATATCCAAAGCCAAGTAATGAGGTTGAAGTTGATAATGTACTTGTGTTTTCTATTCGAACTCTAGCTTTAGAACTTTTTACTAATAAATCAATTCCAGTATTTGGTGCGGAACCTCCTATGCTTACTTCATTTGCTATATTTGATTGTAGCCCTGAAGTAGCAACCCAGCCTGTTGTACCATCATGTCTTAATGTTTGATTAATGCTTCCAGATACTGAAAAAACACCTGTTGCACCCGTAGCTCCTTGTAAGCCTGTAGCTCCAACACTTCCGGTTGGTCCAGTTGGCCCAGTTGCACCTGTAGGTCCTGTAGCTCCAGCAGCCCCATTTATTCCCGATGGTCCAGTTGGACCTGTAGGTCCAATTGCTCCGTTAGCGCCTGTAGGTCCTGGTGTTCCAGTTGGGCCAGGTATTCCCTGAGGTCCAGTAGGTCCGGTGCTTCCATTTGTTCCTGCTATACCCGTAGGTCCTGTTGGCCCTTGAGCTCCGGTCGCTCCTGCAGCACCATTTGCTCCGGTTGGCCCTTGTGGCCCTGTTGGTCCCGGAACTGTTGATGCAGCACCTGATGGTCCTGTGGGACCTTGAGGCCCTAATGCTCCTGCTGGTCCTTGAGGTCCGGTAGGTCCAGCAACACCTGTATCTCCCTTTGGTCCAGGAGGTCCGGTTAATCCTGCTGGACCATCTGGTCCTGTAGGACCGGTTGCTCCGGGAACTCCTTGTCCTCCATATTCTGCGTAGAGTGCGTAAGGAACAGACATCAATTGTGTTTCACCCACTAAATCATATCCACTACCTGCATCAATTTCTACTTTAAGGAACTGATTATTACTTCCCCAAGAAGGAGTAGTTAAAACATCAGTACCAATAGAAGGAGTTCCATTTCCAATGACAAGCGTAAAGAGACCATATTGATTAGTAGATACGGAAGAATGTTCTTCAGTATAAACAGCAGCAGCAGAAGAAAGGTTAGCTCCTTGCAGAATAGTAAACTGAACTTTAATGGTTTGATTTTTCAATAGTTCACCATTAGCATCACGAGCTACTGCTTGGTAATTTATCCCAGCAGGCGACTGTGCTAGGCTTATAAATGAAAAAAAAGAGACAAAGGAAAAGAAAAGTATTCTTTTAAACATAGCAGTGGTTTTGTTATTGGTAACTAACAAAATACGTCATTTTTTTATTAAGGGTCAAATTTTTTTCGACCACAAAAAAAGGCGGAAATAAATCCGCCTCAAGAAATAGTTTTTGAAAATATGTTAGAGCGTTTGTTTTACCTCTACTTGTTCAAATGATTCAACTACATCACCCACTTTAATATCATTGAAATTAGCGACATTTAAGCCACATTCAAATCCTGCGGCTACTTCTTTAGCATCGTCTTTAAATCGTTTTAAAGAGCCAAGTTCCCCTGTATAAATTACAATTCCTTCTCTAATTAGTCTTATTTTATTATTTCTAACGATTTTTCCATCAGTAACCATACATCCTGCAATGGTACCAATTTTTGAAATTTTAAATGTTTCTCTAATTTCTGCAGTACCAACAATTTTCTCTTCAATTTTAGCTTTTAACATTCCTTCCATCGCTGATCTCATTTCATCAATGGCATCGTAAATAATGGAGTAAAGTCTAATGTCAATTTCTTCTGTTTCAGCCATTTTACGGGCAGTAACAGATGGTCTTACCTGGAAACCAATAATAATTGCATCTGAAGCAGTTGCTAACATTACATCTGACTCGCTGATTTGTCCTACTGATTTATGGATTATGTTTACTTGAATTTTTTCTGTAGAAAGTTTTTGGAGTGAATCTGAAAGCGCTTCAATTGAACCATCCACATCACCTTTAACAATAATATTTAACTCTTGGAAATCTCCTACGGCAATTCTTCTTCCAATTTCATCTAAGGTAATGTGTTTTTTAGTACGCATTCCTTGCTCTCTCATCAACTGCTTTCTCTTGTCTGCAATGTTTCTTGCTTCTCTTTCGTCACTTAGCACATGGAATTTATCACCGGCCGTTGGGGCTCCATCTAAACCTAATAAGGTAGCGGGTGTACTTGGCCCGGCCTCTTTAATGGCTTGACCTCTTTCATTATACATAGCTTTTACTCTACCGCTGTAACTTCCGGCAAGCACAACATCTCCTGTTTTTAATGTCCCTGATTGAACTAAAATAGTAGCCACATAACCTCTTCCTTTATCTAGTGAGGATTCAATAACCGTACCTACTGCACGTTTGTTTGGGTTTGCTTTTAACTCTAACAAATCTGCCTCAAGTAAAACTTTATCAAGGAGTTCTTTTACTCCTGTTCCCTTTTTTGCAGAGATATCTTGTGACTGATATTTACCACCCCAATCTTCAACAAGCAAATTCATGTTTGCTAACTGTTCTTTGATTTTTTCAGGATTAGCACCTTGTTTATCAATTTTATTGAAAGCAAAAATGATAGGAACTTCTGCTGCTTGGGCATGGCTTATTGCTTCTTTGGTTTGAGGCATTATGTTGTCGTCAGCTGCAATTACAATAATTACAACGTCCGTAACTTTTGCTCCTCTGGCTCTCATAGCGGTAAATGCTTCGTGACCCGGAGTATCTAAGAAAGCAATTTTTCTACCGTCTTCCATTTCTACCGAATAGGCACCTATATGTTGGGTAATTCCTCCTGCTTCACCGGCAATTACATTTGCATCTCTAATATAGTCAAGTAATGAAGTTTTACCATGGTCAACATGCCCCATAATGGTTACAATTGGAGGTCTTGACACAAGATTTTCTTCATTTTCGTCCTCTTCTTCTAAAATATCCTCTTGTTCTTTTGCTGAGATAAATTCAACAGAATAACCAAACTCTTCCGCAACAACAGATAATGTTTCTGCATCTAGCCTTTGATTGATGGAAACCATCATTCCTAAAGACATACATGCTGAAATAATTTCTGTAACGGAAACGTTCATCATGCTAGCCAACTCACTTGCAGTAACAAATTCAGTAACTTTTAAAACTGACTTTTCAAGCTCGGCTTGTTCAGCTTCTTGTTGCAATTTTTCACTAACCGCAGCTCTTTTATCTCTTCTGTATTTAGAGCCTTTTGATTTTGAAGAAGCGGTAAGTCTAGCAAGGGTTTCCTTAACTTCTTTTTGGATTTCTTCTTCCGTAAGCTCTTCTTTTTGCTCTTTTCCTTTTTTGCGGCCCTTGAACTTATCGCTAGGAGCAAAAGATTTAGAGTCAACTTTAACTTTGCTTAATCGTTTTCTTTTTTTCTTTTTTCCTTTGAATGAATCATCTTCTGAAGAAGCAACGGGTTTAGGTTTTTTCTCCGGTTCTTTTGGAAGCTCAATTTTTCTGAGAACTTTTGGAGCATCAAATTTTTGAATATTGATTTTTATTTCTTCCGGTTCTACTTTTTCTTCTTTGGGCTCTTCTTTTTTAACTTCTTCTTTTGGTTCTTCTTTTTTCTCAGCTTCTTTTTCTTTTGGCTCTTCTTTTTTAGCCTTTTTATCTTCAATCTCTATTTTCCCAACAACTTTAGGTTGAGCCTTTTCAGTTGTTTTGTCTGATTTAAGGTTTTCTAAAGGAGATTCTATGTTTTTAATGATAACAACTTCTTCTTGAGACTCTTTCGGTTCTTCTTTTTTACTACCTTGGTCCTTGATAGTAATTTTTTGGGCATTAACTTTTTCGCGAACCTCTGTTTTAGAGACTTCTTTAATTTTTTTATCGCTTTGAAACTCATTAAGAAGAGCTTCATACATATCCTGATCGATTTTGGCATTAGGGTCTTGTTCAACCTTATGTCCTTTCTCTTTCAGAAACTCAACAACAGTGGTTAATCCTAAATTAAATTCTTTTGCTACTTTACTTAGTCTCTTAATTTTTGACATATATGTCCTTTATTTTTTGCTTAACTTTTTTCGAATAAAATATAAAAATTATTCTTCAAACTCTTCTCTAAAAATTCGTTTTACGTCTTCAATAGTTTCTTCTTCCAAGTCAGTACGTTTTAATAAATCTTCGTTAGAAAGTTCTAAAACACTTCTTGCAGTATCACAACCAATGGCTTTTAGTTCTTCAATAATCCATGGTTCAATTTCATCGGTAAACTCATCAATGCTAACGTCATCAACTTCATTAGCAACATCTCTGAACACATCAATTTCGTATCCGGTTAATTTACCTGCAAGCTTAATGTTAAAACCGCCTTTTCCAATTGCTTTTGAAACTTCTTCCGGATCTAAGAAAACTTCTGCTCTACCTGTTTCATCGTTTATTTTGATAGATGAAATTTTTGCAGGGCTCAAAGCTCTTGATATATAAAGCTGAATATTATTGGTGTAGTTAATTACATCAATGTTTTCATTTTTAAGCTCTCTCACAATACCGTGAATTCTAGATCCCTTCATACCTACACATGCACCTACAGGGTCAATTCTGTCATCGTAAGATTCAACTGCTACTTTTGCTCTTTCACCAGGTTCTCTTACAATGTTTTTAATGGTAATTAATCCATCAAAAATTTCAGGAACTTCTTGCTCAAATAATTTTTCTAAGAATTTTGGTGAAGTTCTAGAAAGTATAATAATAGGCTTGCTGTTTTTCATTTCTACGGAAAGAACAACTGCTCTAACGGTGTCTCCTTTTTTGAAATAGTCGGTAGGAATTTGTTCAGTTTTTGGAAGAATTAACTCATTATCTTCATCATCAAGAATAAGAATTTCTTTTTTCCATACTTGATAAACTTCTCCTGCAACAATTTCTCCAACTCTGTCCCTGTATTTTTTAAAGATTTCTTCTTTTTCTAATTCAAGCACCTTGGATATAAGGTTTTGACGTAATGATAAAACGGATCTTCTTCCGAAATCAAAAAGTTTTACCGGCTCAGAAACTTCTTCTCCAACCTCAAAGTCACTTTGAATTTTAATGGCTTCAGAGTAAGCAATTTCTTTATTTGGCTCATCTACTTCACAGTCTTCAACAATATCTCTGTTTCTCCATATTTCTAAATCTCCTTTATCAACGTTTATAATAAAGTCAAAGTTTGAATCATCTCCATACTTCTTTTTAATCATACTCCTGAAAACTGCTTCCAGGATATTCATCATTTTTGTTCTGTCAATGTTTTTAAACTCTTTAAACTCTTGAAACGAATCTAAAAGACTTACTTCTGGTTCTTTAACACGTGCCATATAGCATTATTTAAATGAAAAAATTAGTTTAATTTCTTTAATTTTTGATTGTTTAAATGTTTCTGTTTCTGTTATGGTTTCTTTCTTTTTTTTGCCTTCTATTTTTACTTTTTTTGTCCACTCTAACGTGATGTTTTCTCCATCATATTCTTTTAAAGCTCCTTCATACTTTTCTCCTTCTTTGGTAAGAATACTTACGTTTCTTCCAATGTGTTTATAGTATTGTTCCTCTACTTTAAATGGTTCACCCATTCCCGGTGAAGAAACATTTAATGAGAAATCCTCTTCCTCTCTGTCTAAATGGTCTTCAATAAATCTGCTAATTTCAACACAATCAGCTATTTTAATTCCTTTTGGACCATCAACTTCCACCCATATTTCATTCTTACTTTTGATAATTACATCTACCAAAAACAAGTCTTTCTCCTCAATTATTTTAGAGCAAATTTCTCTAATAATTTTTTCAGTAATCATCTTTTAAGAGAATGAAAGAGGGGACTTTTGGTCCCCTCAGATTTCATCAATACGGTGCAAAGGTATTATATTTTTTAGAAAAATAAAACTTATTACCTTACAATTTCTATCCAGCCGGTGTATTTTGCGTTATTGATAGAAATTAAATAAAAATAGGTGTTGGCTGCTAATAGTTTTCCATTTGAGTCTTTTCCAACAAAAGTGTTGGTAGAGTTGTCATAATTTTTGGTCTTCCAAACCAATCCTCCCCATCGGCTAAATATGCTCACTTCATTTTCAGAATTTTCAATGCCTCTAATAAACCAAAAGTCATTTACGCCATCGCTATTTGGAGAAAAAGCATTGACAGGCTTAATGTCAATACAGTCATCAGAGTTAATTACCCTTACATTAAGCGTGTCATATCCGGGACAAGTACTTTGCGAAATTACTTTTAATAGATATGAAATAGAACTATCCGCTGTGCAAGTTGGGGTTGGAGACTGATCATCACTTAAAAAAGTAGATGGAACCCATAAATAGCTATTACCACCTGTAGCATTAAATTGAGTTGAATTTCCCGAGCATATTTCAATATCTGGTCCTGCATCTGCAGTTCCTTCATCTACCGTTACTGTTATTATAAAAGGTTGGCTTCTGCATCCTGTGGTTTCGTTATAAACGTAAATAAGATGTGTTCCGGGAGAAAAGAACTGATGTTGAACAGAAGGTCCATTAGCAAAAGGAGTAATAGAAGTAGAGTAAGGCTGGTTATACCAAAGTATGGTATTAGAAGTGCCGCCTGATGTTACGTTCATAGTTAGTGTGTCAAAAGAACAAGTTGTATAATTGGCTTTTCCGGATGGAGCTGGTGGAGAAGTTGAAACAGTAATAGTAACTCCTGAAGTATCTTTACATTTATTTCCTCCTGTGACATAATGAACGGTAATGTTTGTAGGGGTTGATGTATTAAATAAAAGTGCTCCGCTTATTGAGTCAACATATCCGCCCGGAATAGAATAAAAATAACCTCCACTAGTTGCTATAGAATCTGGTTTTATGCCAGTCTCAGAGGAACAGAAATTGTTTTTTGGATATGAAAAATATGGATTAGATGGGGGAGAGTCGAACAAAAGCCATTCTAATGTTCTCGTACACCCACTAACTGTGTCTAAAATATCAACTTCATAAAATCCAGCACACATACTGTCAGTTAAAGTTGCTGTTCCGGTATAGGTGTTCCCAAAGGGGAGTTTATTAGTCCAGGTTGCTTTATGAAAATTATAACTAGCAGATAAATCAATAATAGTTCCTGTATTTTCACATTTATCAATACAGCCAAAATAGGTTTGAAAAGGACTAACGTCAGCCGGATATCCTACTTTAAAAGATTTATAGTAAGAACACGATGTTGTCCCTGTATCAGTTACATATAGAACATAATCCCCATTTAGGTTAACACAAACGCTACTAAATGTATCAGCTTTATTTGTTGTATTCATATTGGAAACCTGAAGAGAGCCAAATTGATCATGCCATTGATAATTGAAGGGTCCTTGAGAGGGGGTATTTAAATTGGCTATTACTTGACCATCACAGCTTTCATTACAGTCTGCTGGAGTTATATTAAGCGTAGCATTTGGTAAACAACAATTTTGCTTAGCCATAAAATGAAGCGTATTTGGAGACGGGCAGTTATTTGTAGAGTTTACGGTGCTTGTTATCCCATCATGGTATAAATCAAACTTAATGAACAAATCTTGTTCTTGAACACAAGAAGGTTTTACTTTTATATCAAAACAGAAAAGCCAAATATCAGTATTAGTTCCATAATCCCCTTTATTATCAGCAGGGTTAGATACGCTTCCTCCACTCTCATAAAAGAACCCGGCTTTAATTCCAGCGGGAGTATTAACTCCACTTGGGTAAAAACTCCATTTACCCAACCCATCAATGGTTGGAGTATTATTAATGTTTGATATAGAGCTTAAGTCCCATCCGCTCCCAAATTGAGGAATAACAGAATGTAATGAGTTTCCTGATGCCGAGTTAAATCCAACCACACCAACACAAACCGTTACTTTTTCTCCAGGGTTGTAATAACCGGCAACTGGAGCAGGGTCAACATTGAAATATGCTAAGTTTAAACATGAACAGCTATCATAAGGAGTTATAGTAAGTCTAAAAGCTCCAGTATCAGCGGCAGTTGCTCCGGAAATTTGAAGGTAGTAATATTCTAATGGGTTCAATTCATTTATATCGCCTTGAACTTTTTTTGAGTTAGGTAAACCACTAAAACATTTTATTGGAAGCGGTTGTTTACAGTTTCCAACGGATTTATATAATGTAAACTGAGGTGTTTTTAATTTATTTGGAGCAAGAATTGCACTGTCAATATTTATTTTAACAGAATTTGATGTAGCCCTGAATTTAAACCAAACATCTGATACAGGATTTCCGGTTGGGTTACACATTGGAAAAAAGGGAGAATGTTTTTCTACTCCTCCATTTGAGTTTAAGGTAGTAAAACTAATCGAAGTCCCATAACTACATGATGCCGGCACAGGAATGGTTATTGTGTTAGTTATACTACAGGGTGTGGCAGCAGGTTGGGTTTGAGCTGATAGCGAAATGCAAAAAACAGAAAAAATTATCAGTAAAAATTTATTCATAACGGGATGTTAACGAATTTTAACTTGACTAAGTTACACAAAATCAAGATATTTTTACGCCTATTACTAAAATGTCATCTACTTGTTCATGATTACCTTGCCATCCGGATAAAGTTTCATCTAATAACTTGCGCTGAGCGTCAGGTTTTAGGCTGGCAGACTGGATTAATAAACTTCTAAATTGTTTGTACATGAATTTTTTGCCTTTTTGTCCGCCAAACTGGTCAGCATATCCGTCAGAGAATAGGTATATGTAGTCTCCTGATTGTAGTTTGAGTTCATGGTTTGTAAATTTCTTCACCTCATTTCCCATAACTGAGCCAATAGGGAATCTATCTCCTTTTATTTCAATCACTTCATTGTTTCTTACCAAAAACAAAGGGTTGTAAGCGCCTGAAAACTCAATGGTATTGGTATTAAAATCTATACTTGCAAGAGACATGTCCATGCCGTCTTTTGTAGATGTTTCATCTATTTGGTGTAAGGTATGGCTGACACTTTTATTAAGCTCATCTAAAATAGAACTTGGCTTATCGGCTACTGAAAAAGCATAATTAAGACCATTAACGCCAACTATAGACATTAATGCTCCCGGCACACCATGACCGGTACAGTCAACAGCAGCAACATAAATTTTATTGTTTTTTTCTCCTACCCAATAAAAATCACCACTTACAATGTCTTTTGGCTTATATAAAATAAAGCTCTCCGGCAAAAGCTTGCTCACTTGTTCATCCGGAGGCAAAATAGCTTCCTGAATTCTCTTCGCATATTTAATACTGTCTGTCACTTGTGTATAAAGCTCATTGATTTTCATGTTTTGAATCTCAATCTCTTCTTTTTGTTGAACAACTTCTGCGGTTCTAAGTCTTACTTTTTCTTCTAATATTCTTTCATTTTCGGCTAAGTCATCACGCATTTTAAGTAAAGCGAGCCCAAGGCTGTCATTTTCACTTAATGGCTCATAGTTGGTTTGAAATTTACCTGAACCAACTGCATTAGCAAAGTCTTTTGTTTGTTTTAAAGCCGAAACTAATCTATTCATGGCAGAGGTCATATCGCCAATTTCATCATTTCTTACTTTAGTTTCTTTATCCGGGTAAACGCCTTTACTTAAGCTTAATAAAATGTGTCTTAGTTTATCTATTGGCTTAACAATAGACCTAGTGGTAGAAATGGCTATAATTAAGGTGAAAATAGGAAGAGCAATCATGAATATAATAATAAGAAGCTTTAAGAAGTTAAAGCTTTCCAGCATTTTATCATTAATCTCTCCGGAGGCATGTTTTTGCTTGTTAATTAGCTCATCTAGTAGAAATAAAATCTCTTTACTTTTTTCATAAATGTCGCCATCTTCTTCAAGCCTGAATTCTGCTAAAAGTTTATTAGTAGGGTCGTTATAGCTGTCAAAGCTATTAAGAGCTCCTTTTATTTCTTCATGCATTTCAAAGAGTTCATCACAATTTGTAAAAACAGTCTCAAGAGCTTCTACATCACTTTTTTCCCAGTGTTCTGAAATGGCAGTAAGTTTCTTTTTTAGGTGAGGGTATTCTTGAAAAACTAAATTATTTAGTTTCTTTTTATCGGGAGAGTCGTCTTTTGGAGTATTTACCCATGTATTAATTAATAATCTTGACCGAACAATAGTTAGTTTTAACTCTTCCAGATAAGCTACAGATGGAGAGTAGATTTCAGTAATTTCGTCATTAATTTTTTTACTTTCAGAGAAGGTGTTATAGGTAAGGTAAAACACCATAATAATGAAAAAGATTAGGATGCCGAATCCTAATCCAAGTTTTCTACCGATAGTAAATCTAAAATTCATTAAATTGCTTTAGTCCTTTTCTTCCTGCTTCTCAAGACTATCTATTTCTTGGTATTGTTTGAAGTATAGTTCAGACTTTTCTTTGTCATTTAAACTCCAGTAAATTCCGGCCAAGCCTTTAAGTGTTTCTTTTCGTTTTGGTTCAAGTTTGTAAGCCCGAATCATATATGGAAGGGCTTTTTTAAATAATTCATTTGTTTCGTCTATAATTTCATTTAGCGCCTCTATGGGTCTATCATAATCCATGTTGTTAATCATGTAAACAGACTTGTTGTAATAGATAAGTGCCATGTTGTAATTGGCTTTTACATGATTTGAATCGGCATCCAATACATTTTGAAATCTTAAAATAGCCTGATTCATATAATCTTGATTCTCGTAATTCCCTGCCTCATATTTTTTCATAAAATTCTGTCCAATTACAATATTAAATTGGGTGATTTGAGCCTTATAATCACCTTGAGGGTCAATGTTCTTTTTAATATCTAAATAAATATCAAAGTTTTCAATGGATTGTTCAATAGACTTATCATCAATTAGTCCGGTTGAATTGGAAGGAGTAATTAGTCTTACTACATCATTATATAGTGTGCTAGACAAGTAATTAAGTGTATTAATGGCGTCTGTTTTATGCTCATTTTTTATATCTAGCTCTAAAGAAGTATAAAGACTTTTTATACTGGCTAATCTTAGCTGGGAATTATATTGGTCTTTTTCATTTTGCTTATAAAGCTCTTTTTCAATATAACCTTTCCAAAACCAAACGGTAGCATTTCCTTTATATTCATTGTCTGTAGACAAGTTATCAAAAGCAGCTTTAGCCTTATCTACCTGACCTTCTTGGTAAAGCTTAAGGGCTAAATCAACTCTGTTTCCTTGCCCCATCATTATAACCGGGAAGAGAAGACTTAAAAACAATATGTTTACTATTCTAAACACTACAGAATCACAAAGTTAATTATTTTACAATAATGGCAAGCGCCTCTAAATTGGAACTTACCTTTAATTTTTTCTTTTCTATATTACTTACGTTTAATTCAAACTTTTGTTTGTTTTCTCTAATTACGAAGTTTACTCCAGTGCCTTTCTGAGCAAGACCCTCTTTTTCACCCACAATTAATGTAGAGTAACTTTTTGTTTGTTTTATTACATTATCAACGTCAGCAGATTTCTCAGGAGTCATATATATTATATGACACTTAGAGATTTCATTAACGGAATTAATCTTTTTTATTTCAAAATCTTGATTTCCGGCTTTTTTACGTTGGCTCATAGTTACCAACTCATCATAAAGGGGGGATTTTCCATATATTCCAATGATGAAATTCCCCTTGGTGTAATCACTTGGCCATTCTATGTATTTGGAGAAGTTATACATAAAAACCGCCTTAATTTTTGTGGCAGTATCATATCCTCCTTGCGGTTGAAATGCAAAGCAAATTAACAAAACGCAAAAGGATGATATTTTAAAAATTCTACCCACCTAAAATTTTAAGTAAACAAAAATAAGACCAAAGATAAAATTATAGATGAATTAAACAGAAGAAAAATGTTTGTTAGCGTCTGCGTCCTTTAGTTCCTGCTTTGCCTGGCTTACCACTTTTACGACTAGAGCTTCTTGATTTTTTTGGGTTTCTTGCAAAAGCATCGCTAGTACCGCTTTTTCGTTGCTTTCTGTAACGAGATTTATTGGCCTGAAAACCACCGGCATTTCTAGTTTTTCTAGCATATTGATTTTGTTGCTTTTTCTTTTTTGAGGCAAAAAAACTCTTCTTATGATAACGGGTGGCCTTTACGTTATTTCCTTTGTGTTTTTTTCTGGAAAAAGCATCTCGGTGGTCAATAACAACTCGCTTAGATGCTTTGTTGCTGGCTACTTCTCTTTTGGTATTTCCTTTCTTTTTGGAAAAACCAAATTGTCCAAAACAAGTTATAGACAATGATAATAGTATAAACGCAACAAAAAATCTCACTAATAAATCAATAATAGATTGGGAATAAAGTTAACTAGAAATACAAGAAATGAAAACTTAATGGGAAAAAAGTTGTTAATTTTATTTTTTAGCTCCCTGGATACCTACCAAATCTCTGTCAAATAAATAAAGACCACCTTTATCGTTTCCAATTAAGTTAAGCTTGTCTAAAATGGTTCTTGCCAGTGCTTCTTCTTCTATTTGTTCGGCAACATACCATTGCATGAAATTATGAGTGATGTAATCTTTTTCTTTTAAACAAGTATCTACAACACCATTTATTTCATTTGAAACATTTATTTCATGTTTCAATAGATTTTCAAAAATATCTCTTAATGTTTTAAAAGAAACCGGTGGTTGTTTTAATGCAGGTATTAATGCTTTTCCACCTCTTTCATTAACATACTTTACAAGCTTTAACATGTGCATTCTTTCTTCATCGCTATGTGTATATAAAAATTCAGCAACACCATTAAATCCTTCTGTTTCTGCCCATGAAGCCATGGCTAAATAGTATTGTGATGATTCTGCTTCCAATCTAATTTGATTGTTTAATGCTTTTTCTACTTTTTTACTTACCATAATTGTATTTTATTTTGTACAAAAGTATAGCAAAAAAAAGACTTTTCAGAAAAAATAGAGCGATTTATAATCGTTTTACTTTACCAAAAGCCTAAAGCCTTTTCCGTGAACATTAATAATTTCTATGGAATCATCTTCTTTAAAGTGTTTTCTTAATTTAGTGATATAAACATCCATACTTCTGGAGTTAAAATAATTGTCGTCTCCCCAAACTACTTTTAAAGCGTACGATCTATCTAAAACATCATTTTGAGTGATACATAGTAATCTCAACAATTCATTTTCTTTTGAGGTTAGTTTTTGTTCACCGTTTTTACTTTTTAGTGTTTGTGTAGGATAATCAAAGTCATAATTTCCTATTTTAAAATGGGTAATCTCTTCTTTTTCATTTTTAAAACCGATACTTCTTTTTAATACTGCTTCAACTCTTAATAACAGTTCCTCCATGCTAAAAGGTTTTGTTATGTAATCATCGGCACCCGATTTAAAGCCTTCAATTTTATCTTGATTTTGAGATTTTGCGGTTAAAAAAATGATAGGGATTTTATCATTTACCTTTCTTATGTCTTTTGTTAATGTTATACCATCTTTAATAGGCATCATTACGTCAAGCAAGCATAAATCAAAATTCTTTTTGGTAAAAAGGGTAAGCGCCTCATCTCCATTTTTGGCAAGAGAAACTTCAAAGCCTTTTGCTTTTAAATATTCACTTAATAGTGTGCCAAGGTTGGCATCATCTTCTGCTAAAAGTAGGTGTATTTTATTACTCATTAGTTTTGGTTTTTGAAAGGGGAAGTTCAATTATAAATTTTGTTCCTTTTCCGTATTCACTTTGAACCTGGATTTTTCCGTTATGTCTATCAACAATTGCTTTTACATAATGTAATCCTAATCCAAAGCCTTTAACATTATGAACATTACCGGTAGGAACTCTAAAAAATTTCTCAAATATTTTTTCCAAATTTTCTTTTTTAATTCCCACTCCGTTGTCTTGCACTGAAATAAGAATGAAGTTGTTTTTGTTTGCAGTTTCAATAATTATTTCAGGGTTATTTTCAGAATATTTAATGGCATTGTCAATTAAATTATAAAGCATATTAGTTACATGAACTTTGTCGGCAATTAAGTCTGATTTTTCGGCTAATAGGTTTTTAAATATTTGCCCACTTTTATTTTGAAGCTGCAATGAAAAACTATTTACTACCATATTAATTACATCATGAATATTAAACGATTCGGTTTTAAGTTCAAATTCTTTTCTATCCCAGACAGCACTTTTTAAAACATTTTCTACCATAAAGCCTAACCGCTTATTTTCTTCTTTAATCATGCTTAAAAAAGTTTTTTTAGAGGCATCAGAAACTTGTGTATCAACCAGTGCTTCGCATGCTAACGAAATAGTAGAAATAGGAGTTTTTAACTCATGCGTCATATTACTTATGAAATCATTTTTGATTTCGGATAATTTTTTCTGTTTTAAAATAGTGCTGATGGTATAAAAAAATGCACCTATAATAAGTAAGATTAAAGTTGCCGAAGTAATAATAATTGGCCAGGTTGATTTTAAAATTAAAAAGTTGCTGCTGGGGAAACAAACGTTTAAATAAAACTCTTCTCCGAATAAATCATTCGGAAAAAGTTTGGTTTTATAAAGATTAGCTTTGGCAGGCTTTTCTTCCATATTCCCTAAAACACTTTGGCCTCCTCTATCTGAAACCGAAAATAAATATTCAGAAAAAATTTCGTGTTCAAAAAGTTCTTTTTTAAGAAGTGTATCAATCATTTCAAAGTCAACCCTCTTTTCAATTTTTTCGGGTTCAGCAATAAAAATACTTTTAATAGCTTCATTAATAATTTCTGTTTTTTGAATAAATTTTGTGTGGGTTAAACTATCTAATTCTATTTTTTCTTTTTCATCTATTTCAACAACAATTTTTTTGATAACCTCTTTTGAACTTCCAATTTCTTTATTCTTTTTATCGTTGTAATATTGTTTATAAAGCTTGGTTATCTTATCTGTTGATTCTATCTTTTCAATTTTAGAAGCAACATTTAGCAAACTTACCTGCACCTTTTGATTGAAGTCATCTTTTTTAACAGCAACAATTTCTTTCAACCAAAAAAACTGAACCGTAAGCAAACCCATTAATGCAATACAGGTGGTAGTAATAAGTAAGTATAAAATACTTTTTTTCATTTAGCTTTTTCTGATTCAAGACAAATGTAATCATATCAGCTATGTGGCTGTTATTTCTTCATTATTAATGCATTTCATTTAACATTATTTAACTTTTATTAACCTAAAAAATAAGGTGGAGTGAAAGCCGAAAATTACATTTGTACTTGTAAAAAATTCATGCGCTTTTTCCTTTTTTTAAAATATGAAAACAAAAAAAGTAGAGTTAAAAAGTGAATTTAATACACCAAAAAACGTTCTTTTCTTAAATAAAATTTAAGACTAATTGTCTCTCTTTAGCAAGGGCAATTTATTTCCTTTTTTTATTTGTGCGATAAAGAGGCTGTTCATTCTGAATGGCCTCTTTTCATTAGTGATTCAGAAGTTATTTTGAAAATAAAAAAAGTAAAAAAGAAATTTTTTTGCACTAAAATTTTACAAGAAATCGCATTTGTTTTTTTATCTCTAAAAAAAACTTTGTTAATAAATCTGTTGATTTTCTTTACCTTATAATATGGTGCAAAAAAAAATCTATTGTTTCTTTGGGTAAATTAATTTAAACTTTATTTAGCCATGGCAAAAAAAGCAACAACAAAAAAAGCAGCTCCTAAAAAAAAGGCAGCTCCTAAAAAGAAAGCAGCAGCAAAAAAGACTACTGCTAAAAAAACTGCTACTAAAAAGAAAGCAGCTCCTAAGAAAAAAGCAGCTCCTAAAAAAGCAGCTCCTAAAAAAGCAGCAGCTAAAAAAACTACTGCTAAAAAAGCAGCTCCTAAAAAGAAGGCAGCTCCTAAGAAAAAAGCAGCAGCTAAAAAAGCAGCTCCTAAAAAGAAAGCTACTAAAAAAGCAGCTCCTAAGAAAAAGGCAGCTCCTAAAAAGAAAGCAGCTAGCACAAAAAGAGCTACTGCAAAAAAAGCTACTAAAAAAGCAGCTCCTAAAAAGAAAGCTGCTCCTAAGAAGAAAAAATAATTCTTCTTACTTAGAAGTTTTTAAACGAGAGGCTATCAATTCTGATAGCCTTTTTTAATTCCTAACTTTTCTATTTTTAAAAAATAATTGGGTTAAGTTTGTAGCACAAATTTTTGTTCAATGCTACACATAAAAAATTATATCAACGGAAAACTGGTTGAACCACAAAGCGGAAATTATGTAGATAATATTAATCCATCTATCGGAAAAAAATATGGTGTAATTCCCGACTCTGATGAAGCAGATGTTCAACTTGCAATTGAGGCTGCAAAAAAAGCATTTCCGATTTGGTCAAAAATGAGCGACCAAAAAAGAAGTAATTACCTTTTAAAAATAGCTGACTTAATTGATAAAAAATTAGACCAACTTGCTTTAGCGGAATCGCAAGATAACGGTAAACCTGTTTGGTTGGCAACACAAGTTGACATACCCAGAGCAGCAGCAAATTTTAGATTTTACGCAACGGCAATTTTGCATGACTCTACCGAAACACATTCTATGGGAGAGTTGGCGTTAAACTATACTTTACGACAACCAATTGGTGTAGCAGGTTGCATTTCTCCTTGGAATTTACCTTTATATTTATTTACCTGGAAAATTGCTCCCGCTTTAGCATCGGGTAATACGGTGGTGGCAAAACCATCTGAAGTTACTCCGGCAACGGCATACTTTTTATCTGAAATTTGTATTGAGGCAGGTTTACCCGAAGGCGTTTTAAATATTGTGCATGGTCTTGGCGGTAAAGTTGGTTCTGCTATTGTGTCGCATAAAGATGTGCCTACTATTTCATTTACCGGAGGAACTTCTACCGGAAAAGAAATTGCAAAAATTGCCGCACCTATGTTTAAAAAATTGTCATTAGAGTTAGGCGGAAAAAATCCGAACATCATTTTTGCCGATTGCGATTTTGAAAAAATGTTGGAGACAACTTTAAAAAGTTCGTTTGCCAATCAAGGTCAAATTTGTTTATGCGGTTCTCGAATTTTTATAGAAAAACCTATCTATGAAAAATTTAAAACTGCTTTTGTTGAGCGAGTGAAAAAAATGAAAGTGGGCAACCCAAATGAAAAAGTAGATTTAGGAGCGGTAGTTTCCGAACCACACATGCAAAAAGTGTTATCTTATATTGAATTGGCACAACAAGAAGGCGGTACCGTTTTATGCGGAGGAAAAAGAGTTCACCCTGAAGGAGAATTTGCAGAAGGATACTACATAGAACCAACTGTAATAGAAGGATTAGCTTTTGATTGCAGAACTAACCAGGAAGAAATTTTTGGACCGGTAGTTACCATTATGCCGTTTGAAACCGAAGATGAAGTATTGACTTATGCCAACAGCACCATGTATGGATTAGCCTCAACAGTTTGGACAAGTAACTTACAACGTGCCCACAAAATTGCAGCAGAGTTACATACCGGAATTGTATGGATAAATTGTTGGTTGCTGAGAGATTTACGAACACCATTTGGCGGTGTAAAAAGTTCGGGAGTTGGCCGTGAAGGTGGCTTTGAAGCACTACACTTTTTTACCGAACCTAAAAATGTTTGCGTGAAGTTGTAAGTTAGGTTATTCTTAATCCAACAAGAAGAACGGAACCACCATAACCAAAAAGCCAATAAAAAAAATTAAAAATACCTTCTGGAAATTTTTTACCATCCATAGAGAAAAAAGTATCAACTAACTCTCTTTTGAAGATTAATTTAAACCCTACCGAAAAGGGGACAAAAAACAACTGAGATATCAAAGATACTTTTGGAGCAATCACAAGCTTTGGATTAAAAAGGTTACTCTTTTCAAGGATTATGCTTATAATGAAAAGTGAGATGTTTATACAAAGAACAATCAAAAAGGATTTTCTTTTTTGAAGCAACTCCATTTTAAAATTAATAATAACAACCGTAACTAATGACGATGAAACAAAAACGATATTTTCAACTATTTCTAACAATTCACTTCTTACAATAAACATCAGATTTTTCTACGGGATATTTTTTGTCTAAATCAATATTATTAAAACTTTTTTTGTCGCCCCAGCTAAACACTTTTTCAAAAAAGGGAAGTAGTTTACTGCCTTCAATCTGTTTTAAAAAATAAACTTCATGTTCCTTTTCTTTAATACCCATATCATATAATATTTGGTCATGTAAAGTTATGCCCAAATCATTAAAATATTGCTTGGCTCTAAAATATTCGCAAACATTTCCGCTTTCTAATCTGCCGGCAAAATAGTAGGGCATAAACCAACCAATTAGGTAACAACTTATCGATATCATTTTACCTATTATATAGTATTTAAATTCATAAAATTTAGAAACCTCAATTTGGTAATGTTGCATAATTTTTAGCACCTCTTTTCTATGGTGCCATTCGTCATCTTCAATTTCTTTAATACGCTTTTTGGCCTCTTTGTTTTTTACCGAACCGGCATGACCTTGATAAGCAAATGCAGCAGCTTTTTCGGCAGAATAAGCTTGCTTTAATAAGTCAATCAATTTAGGGTGATTGAGGGTCACAAGTATGAATTTCAAAATTATGCTTTACAATAGTACATATATAATATGATATTTCTTTTACGGTGAGTTTTCAAAAAACATTTTTGCTAAAAAATTGATGTTCAACAAAAACTATTTAGACCGAATATAAATTAACTTAAAAGTGGTAACAACCTACATCTAAATATGCCCATTCTTCTAAATTTGCGTTGCTTAAAAGCTTATAAAAAGCACAAATAGTCTTCTAACTTGTTGGAAATGAATAAATTTCTTTTGAGAACATCTGGATTGCTAACTACTGCACTCCTACTTATATTCACCTTTGTTGGTAATGCTAACTTAAATGCGCAAGATGCGGAAGCGGGTGAAAAATTATTTAAATCAAACTGTGCATCGTGCCACCACCCTGCTAAAAAAGTAGTTGGTCCTGCCCTTAAGGGCTCTCAGGCTAGATGGGCAGAGAAATCTAGTTCAGAAAAACTATATGAGTGGGTAAGAAACTCACAAGAAGTAATTAAATCCGGTGAGCCTTATGCTGTTTCTTTATTTGAAGAGTATGGCAAAAGTGTGATGACCGCCATGCCTCAACTAAAAAATGAGGATATCGATAATATTTTTGCTTATGTTGAGTCTTATACTGACCCAACACCTGTAGCGGCAGCCGGAAATGAAGTAGCCGGAGGCGGTGAAGCAAAATCAGAATCTACACCTATTTATATATGGGCAATCATTATTGTAGGCTTAATTATGTTAGTGTCTGTTGTTAGAGCTATTAACAGAAACCTATCAAGAACAGTTGCTGAGAAAAATGGCGAAGAAGGACCAAAAGACACTAATTTATTAGATGGAATTAAAGACTGGGTTGCTCATAACAGAACCTGGACAGCAATTATTGTTTTAATATTAGTAGTTCTTGGCGTAAAAGATATTGGTGCTAGTTTATTTGAAGTAGGTGTTTACACCGGATATCAGCCGGAGCAGCCAATTAAGTTTTCTCACGAAATACATGCCGGACAAAACGCAATCGATTGTAACTATTGTCACTCATCAGCTCGTCATAGCAAGCACGCAGGAATTCCTTCGGCAAACGTTTGTATGAACTGTCACAAAGCAATTTCTGAAGGTCCTTCAGGGAAAGAAGAAATTCAAAAGATTTATGATGCAGTGGGTTGGGACGCAGAAAAAAGTGCTTACATTGAAGGTTACGCAGAAAAACCAATTCAATGGATAAAAGTTCACAACCTGCCTGACCATGTTTATTTCAATCACTCACAACACGTAACTGTGGGTAAAGTAGCTTGTGAAAAATGTCACGGTGAAGTAAAAGAGTTAACTGTTGGTAAACAAAACGAACCATTAACTATGGGCTGGTGTGTAAACTGTCATAGAGAAACCAAAGTTCAGATGGAAGGAAGCGAGTACTATGATGAAATACACTCAAGATTAACCGATAACTTAAAAGAACAGTATATGAAAGACGGTACTATTACCGTAAGTGAGTTGGGTGGAATAGAATGTTCAAAATGTCATTATTAATACCGTATAACTAAAACAGAATATGGCAAATAGTAAAAAGTACTGGAGAGGTGTTGAAGAACTAAAAAACGATGCGGATATTACTGAAGCATCAGAAAAAGAATTTAACGAATATGCTCCTGTTACCGAATTTTTAAAAGAAGGAAAGGAATTAGCAAATACTTCCACATCTCGTAGAGACTTCTTAAAATTTTTAGGTTTTAGTACAGCAGCGGCTACTTTGGCAGCTTGTGAAACTCCGGTAATTAAATCTATTCCTTATGTGGTTAAACCGGAAGAAGTTACTCCCGGTATTGCTAACTGGTATGCCTCTACATTTGCAAATGGTAATGATTACGCTTCTATTTTAGTTAAAACAAGAGAAGGTCGTCCTATTTTAATTCAAGGAAACGAACTTTGCCCTATTTCTAAAGGTGGAGTTAACGCAAGAATTAACGCTTCTGTTTTATCATTATACAACACTAACAGATTAAAAAACCCAATGATGGGTGGTGCTGAATCTACTTGGGAAGCTGTAGATAAAGCCATTGCATCTGCATTAGAAAAAGTTATTGCTAAATCAGGACAAGTAAGGTTTTTAACCAATTCAATATTAAGCCCGACTACTAAAAAATTAGTGGGTGAGTTTGCCGGTAAAGTAGGCAACTTTAAGCATGTTACTTACGATGCAATTTCTTATTCAGGAATGCTTGAGGCAAACAACAAAGCATTTGGTAAAAAGGTAATTCCTTCTTATAACTTTGATAAAGCAAAAGTAATTGTAAGTGTTGGCGCTGATTTCTTAGGAACTTGGTTAAACGATGTTGCCAATACAAAACAATATATAGTAAATAGAAATCCTGACGGTGAGTGGATGTCTAAGCATTATCAGTTTGAGACAGTACTTACTATTACAGGTTCAAAAGCTGATGTTAGAGTTCCGGTTAAACCATCTGAGCAAGGTGCTGTTTTAGCTGCTCTTTTCAATAAAATTAGTGGTCAAAGTTCAGGTACTGAGTATTCTGCTACTATTGATAAAGCCGCTAAAGACCTAATGGATAACAAAGGAGCATCTTTAGTTGTTGCGGGTAGCAATGATGAAAATGTTCAAATGATTGTAAATGCAATCAACGAGAAATTAGGTAACTACGGAAAAACTGTTGACATTAATACTGCTGATTACTTAAAGCAAGGAACTGACGCAGAATTTGCTGCGCTAGTAAAAGAAATGAAAGAAGGTAAAGTAGATGCTTTATTTATTTCAGGCGTTGATCCTTCTTATTCTTACCCGGGTTTTGCTGAAGCTTTAGCTAAAGTTGGAACAAGTGTATCGTTTGCAACGATGCCTTCTAAAACAGCAGAGGGTTGTAAATTTGTTTGTCCTGACAATCATTACTTAGAGTCATGGAATGATGCCATGCCAAAAGATGGTCACTATTCTATTTGTCAGCCGGTTATTTCTAAATTATTCAATACTCGTCAAATGCAAGATAGCTTACTAAAATGGACGGGTAACACAAAAGACTTTTATACTTATCTTCAAGAATCTTGGAGTACAGATATTTTCCCTACTACAGGCGGAATTTCATTTACAGATTTCTGGAATAAATCAGTCCATGATGGTGTTGTTAAAGCAGGCATGATGGCTACTACTGAAGCCCCTATTTCTCAAACTGAACCATTAACTGAAGGAGAGGTGGCTGCTGCAACGGTTACAGGTGTTTCTGCTTATGTTTCACAAGCTATAGCTGCTGTGGGTAAAGCAAAATCAGACGGCTGGGAGATTGAATTATATCAAAAAGTAGGAATTGGTGATGGTGCCGATGCTGCCAACCCTTGGTTGCAAGAGTTGCCGGATGCTATTTCTAAAGTTACTTGGGACAATTACATTACCATGTCTTTAGCAGACGTTAAAGAAATGGGATTAAACGATAAAATTGGTCAAGAATGGCCTGCAAGCACAGTTACTGTTACGGCTAATGGTGTTACATTAGAAAATGTGCCGGTTTATCCTCAGCCCGGACAAAAAAGCGGAAGTGTTGGCTTAGCTTTAGGTTACGGACAAAATGTATGGAAGCAACAAGAGCCTGTTGGTTTTAATGCTTATCCAATGGTTGCAACAAAAGATGGAAAAGTTGCTTATAATACTTCTGTAACTATTCAAGCTGATGGAGGAACTTATGCTTTAGCTGCTACTCAAATCCATCATACAATAATGGATAGAGATTCTGTAGTTAAGGAAACAGATATCAATACTTACAAAACAGCTGAAAAAGATGTTTACAATCCAATTCATGCACTTGCTGCTCATGAAGGTGGAGAAAATATTAAAAAACCGGTTTCTGAATTTGACCTATGGGAAGCACACCCTGTTGAAAATGTAGGTCACAGATGGGGAATGGCAATTGATTTAAATGCTTGTACCGGATGTGGTGCTTGTGTAACTGCTTGTCATTTAGAAAACAATGTTCCTGTTGTTGGTAAAGATGAAGTAAGAAGAGGAAGAGATATGCACTGGATGCGTATTGACAGATATTATTCATCTGATACAACAAAAGAATCAGGAGCAGAAGCTGGTTTAGGTGGAATAGCTACTTATAGTGCTATGGAAATTCCTTCAGATAATCCTGAGGTAGTTTTCCAGCCAATGATGTGTCAACACTGTAATCATGCTCCTTGTGAAACAGTTTGTCCGGTTGCTGCTACCACACATAGTAACGAAGGAATTAACCAAATGACTTATAACAGATGTATTGGTACAAGATATTGTGCAAACAACTGTCCTTACAAAGTGAGAAGGTTCAACTGGTTTAACTATATGGGTTACGATAAGTTTGAAGACATTAATCCATCTCAAGATGACTTGGGAAGAATGGTGTTAAACCCTGATGTTACTGTTAGAGCAAGAGGTGTAATGGAAAAATGTAGTCTTTGTGTACAAAGAATACAGGAAGGTAAGTTAAATGCTAAGAAAGACGGTAGAAAAGTAAAAGACGGAGAAATTCAAACCGCTTGTGCTTCTGCTTGTCCTTCAAACGCTATTACTTTTGGTGACTTGAATGATAAAGAAACTCAAGCCGCTAAAAAGTCTGCTCATAACAGAGCTTATAAAGTAATTGAAGAGGTTGGAACACAACCAAACATGTCATATTTATTATTAGTAAGAAATAAATAAAAAAATTAAAGCATGCATTCAGAAGCAGCCATACGTAAACCGTTAATATTAGGAAACAAAACCTACGCTGAGATTACAGAAGATGTATGTCGCCCGGTAGAAGGGAAGGCAAACAAACTTTGGTATTTAGCGTTTGGTACTGCGGCCCTAATGGCCCTTTGGGGAGTAGGATGTATTTTATACTTGATAGGAACGGGTATAGGAACATGGGGATTAAATAAAACAGTAGGTTGGGCTTGGGATATTACTAACTTCGTTTGGTGGGTTGGTATCGGTCACGCAGGAACCCTAATTTCAGCAGTACTATTATTATTCCGTCAAAGATGGAGAATGGCCATTAACCGTTCTGCTGAAGCCATGACGATTTTTGCGGTAATGATGGCGGCCTTGTTCCCTGGAATTCACATGGGTAGAATTTGGATGGCGTATTGGGTATTTCCTTTTCCTAACCAGTTTGGTTCATTATGGGTAAACTTTAACTCTCCACTACTTTGGGACGTATTTGCAATCTCTACTTACTTCTCGGTATCTCTTGTTTTCTGGTACATTGGTCTTATTCCTGACTTTGCTACCATCAGAGACAGAGCAAAAGGAGAAATTGCTAAAAAAGTATATTCATTATTAAGCTTTGGATGGAGTGGTAATGCAAAAGCCTGGACGAGATTTGAAGAAGTTTCTTTGGTACTTGCCGGTTTAGCAACACCGTTAGTATTCTCGGTTCACTCTATTGTATCTATGGACTTCGCTACTTCTGTAATTCCGGGATGGCATACTACTATTTTCCCTCCATACTTCGTTGCCGGAGCAATTTTCTCAGGATTTGCCATGGTACAAACGCTATTGTTAATCATGCGTAAAGTGTTTAGCTTAGAGAATTATGTAACCAATAAGCATATCGAATACATGAACATTGTAATCATTGTTACCGGAACAATGGTGGGTGTTGCTTATTTAACAGAGTTATTTATTTCTTGGTATTCAGGTGTTGAATATGAAAGTTATGCTTTTATTAATAGATTCTCAGGACCTTATGCATGGGCTTATTGGTGTATGATGACATGTAATGTTATTTCACCACAGCTATTCTGGTTTAAAAAGATTAGAACCAGTTTAATCGCTAGCTTTATATTATCTATTGTTGTAAACATAGGTATGTGGTTTGAACGATTTGTAATTATTGTTACTTCACTACATAGAGATTATATTCCTTCAAGTTGGTCTATGTTCTATCCAACTTATGTTGACATAGGTATATTTATCGGAACTATCGGAATTTTCTTTGTACTGTTTTTATTATTTGCAAGATTCTTCCCGGTATTGGCACTAAACGAATTAAAATCTATTTTATCTGTTTCAGGAGAAGCTCAAAAGAATGCGCATGCATCTCACGACCATTCTCATGGAAATTCAGGTAATGATGTAGAACATAACAACGAACATTAATTATGGCGAATAATGTAATATATGCATCTTACGACAGCGAACATTCTTTGATGGCCGGAGCTAAGGCATTGGTATCAAAAGGAATTCACGTAGATGATGTTTTTTCTCCGTTTCCAATTCACGGTTTAGACCCAGTAATTGGTGTTTCAAGAACTAGATTAGCTATCTGTGCTTTCATTTACGCAATGACGGGAGTGGCATTAGCTGTAACGGGAATGTGGTTTTTTATGATTTATGATTGGCCAATGAATATTGGAGGTAAGCCAAGCATGTCATTAATACAAAACTTCCCTGCTTTTGTTCCTGTGACATTTGAGTTTGCTGTATTATGTGCTGCACACGGTATGGCAATTACTTACTTCTTAAGGAACTGGACATTACCCGGAGTAAAAGCTAAAAATCCTTACCCAAGAACTACTGACGATAGATTTGTAATGGAAATTAATCCTTCACACAACCATGTTTCTGCAGATGAAATTAAAAGTGCAATTGCAGATACTAAACCGGTTGAAGTAGAAGAAAGACACAAATAGACAATGCAGATGAACTTGAAAACATATTTTAAATCAGCGGCCTTAGTTATTGTTGTAGCAACAATGACCGGTTGTTCTGAAAGCAACCCTAATAGCCCGGGTGTTGAGTATATGCCAGACATGTATCGTTCACCGGCTATTGAAGCATACGTAGATTACGGTGTAGTGGGTGATGAAGTTAAGCCTGATTCGTTAGTTGGTATTTCTGCAAGAAAGCCTGTTAACGGAACTATTCCAAGAGGTTTTACTCCTTATCCTTACCCAAATACATTTGACGGATATGAGGCAGCAGGCTTAAACTTAAAAAACCCTTATCCATTCTCTGAAGAGCGTCTGGCTAACGGTAAAGAAGTTTACGGAATGTTTTGTAAACACTGTCATGGAGATAAAGGAGATGGACAAGGAAGTATAGTGGCGGCAGGAAAATTTCCACCACCACCTGCTTATAATGGTGCTTTAAAAGATTTACCTGAAGGTAAAATGTATCATACGTTACAATATGGAAAAGGCTTGATGGGCTCTCATGCTTCTCAACTTACGCAAGAAGAAAGATGGAATGTAGTGTATTATGTACAAAAATTACAAGGCAAAGAATTAGGTTCTGCTCCAATGAATACAGATTCTGTAAGTACAGAGACTGCTATGGTAAAACCTGAGGATAAAAAAGTAGAAGGACAACATTAATATAAAGAAAGAAATGGATTTTGTTTTTTCAAAAAGAGCTAAAATGATTGCAATCATACTAATGGTAGTTGGTTTGGTTGGTTCAATTGTAGGAGCGTTAATGGGAGGTGGCCATGACCATGGGCATTCTCATATGGCTGACAGAGTTTGGTCTAATTTATTAATTAACGGATTCTTCTTTTTCGGAATCTCTCTTGCGGGTTTGTTCTTTTTAGCCTTACAATATGCAGCAGAAGTTGCTTGGTCAGTTATGGTTAAAAGAGTATTTGAAGCAATTATTTCTTTCTTACCTATTGGTGGTGCGGTAATTATATTAGTATTAGCTGCAGGGCAATTCCACATGCATCACATCTATCACTGGATGGACCCTAATGTGTATGATATTGCTAGCCCTGATTATGATGAATTGATTGCTAATAAGTATGCTTATCTCAACCCTGCTTTCTTTTGGGCTAGAACATTAATTTTTATTGGTGTTTGGTATTACTTTGCCAGATGGTTTAGAAAAAAATCATTAGAACAAGATTTAGTTGGCGGTACAGCTATTCATTATAAGAGCGTTACTAAAGCAGCTATTTTCTTAGTAATTTTTGGCTTCTCTTCTTCTGTAATGTCTTGGGACTGGTTAATGTCTATAGACACTCACTGGTTTAGTACTATGTATGGATGGTTTGTATTCTCCGGTATGTGGGTAAGCGCAATGATTACTTGTACGTTAATTATCATCTACTTAAAAAGTAAAGGCTTATTACCAAGTTTTAACCAAAGTCACTTACATGATATGGGTAAATGGGTGTTTGCTGTTAGTATGCTATGGACGTACCTTTGGTTCTGTCAGTTTATGCTTATCTGGTATGCAAACATTCCTGAGGAAGTAACTTATTACGTTGAGAGGATTAAACATTATCCGTTACTATTCTTTGGAATTACATTTATTAATTTCTTCTTCCCATTCTTTATTTTAATGAGTAGAGATGCGAAAAGGAATATTATATTCTTATTACCTGTAGCTTTAATCATATTCATGGGACACTGGCTAGATGTGTATTTATTAGTTACACCCGGTGTAATGCATGATGCGGGAGCTCACATTGGTTTATTAGAAATAAGTATGTTTTTAGGGTTTTTAGGGTTGTTTGTGTTTACAGTGTTTACACAACTTGCTAAAGCTCCGTTAGAGGTGAAGAATCATCCTTTCTTAGAAGAAAGTGTTCATCACCATATTTAATTATTAAGAAGATAAGTTAAGAAGTATGACAAAGTTTTTGATAATTGTTACAGGTATTTTAGGTCTTGCAGTTGTATTTCAAATACTGCGAACTTTTCAATTGGCTGCAAAGCTTAGAGGTAAAAATGATTGGGAAGTAACAGACCATGAAAACAAAACACAAGCCCTGATGATGCCTATATTTATGGTGTTTTTCTTTGGGTTTGTTATATGGCAAATTATGAGGTGGGGACACCTTTCTTTACCTGAATCTGCTTCAATTCATGGTGAGGAAACAGATATGTTACTTAGCGTAACATGGTGGATTATTACCCCTGTATTCTTTATTACTCACATTTTATTATTTTATTTCTGCTATAAGTTTGTTTATAACAAAGACAGAAGAGCTGATTTTTACCCTCACAATAATAAACTAGAGATGCTTTGGACAATTGTTCCAACCATTGTCTTAACATGTTTAATTATTTATGGATTAGTTACCTGGAACAAGATTATGACCCCTATTGCAGAGGATACAGACCATGTGTTGATTGAACTTTATGGAAAACAATTTGACTGGACAGCCAGATATGCAGGAGAAGATATGCGTTTTGGTGATGCTAACACTAGAAGAATAGAAGGAGCTAATGTATTAGGGATTGATTCAGCCGATGTAAATGCTGCAGATGATAAAATTGTAAAAGGCGAGTTTCATTTACCTGTAAACAAACCTGTACAGTTTGTATTTAGGTCACAAGACATTATACACAGTGCCTATATGCCTCACTTTAGAGCACAAATGAACTGTGTGCCGGGTATGAAAACTCAATTTAACTTTGTGCCAAAATACACTACTGCCGAAATGAGAGAGAAAGTAGGTAATCCGGAGTTTGATTATTTAGTGTTGTGTAATAAGATATGTGGAGCGGCTCACTATAACATGCAAATTAAAATTGTAGTTGAAAGTCAAGAAGATTACGATAAGTGGTTGGCAGAACAAGCAACCTTTATTGCAAGTAATGAAGTAGCACCGGTTCAGCCTGAAAAGCCAGCGGTTATTGAGGCAGAAGCAGCGGCTCCGACTTTAGAAAATGATTCAACTAAAACAGAATAAAAATTAGATAAATGTCAGCACACGCAGAACATCATCATCACGAAGAAGATTTCTTGTTTAAATATGTGTTTAGCCAAGATCATAAAATGATTGCTAAGCAATTCTTAGTGACAGGATTTACAATGGGATTTATCGGAATGTTAATGTCAACATTTTTCCGATTACAGTTAGGATGGCCGGGAAAAAGCTTTCCTATTCTGGAAACTTTTATGGGTGACTGGGCACCAAATGGTGTGTTAGACCCTGATAAGTATTTGGCTTTAGTTACCATACACGGTACTATTATGGTATTCTTTTTATTAACGGCCGGTTTAAGTGGTACATTTAGTAACTTACTTATTCCTTTACAAATTGGAGCCAGAGATATGGCTTCAGGCTTCTTAAACATGCTTTCTTACTGGTTCTTTTTAACATCAAGTATTATCATGTTATATTCTCTTGGTGTGGAAGGCGGACCCGCTTCTGCAGGTTGGACTATATATCCTCCGTTGAGTGCGTTGCCTCAAGCTATTCCGGGTTCCGGAACAGGTATGACGCTTTGGCTAGTAAGTATGTCATTATTCATTGTCTCATCATTATTAGGTGGTTTGAACTATATCGTAACCATTATAAACCTTAGAACTAAAGGTATGAAGATGACCAGAATGCCATTAACCATCTGGGCATTCTTCTTAACGGCAATTTTAGGGGTATTATCGTTCCCGGTATTATTCTCTGCTGCTTTGTTATTAGTGTTTGACAGAAGTTTCCATACCAGCTTTTACTTATCAGATATTTATATTGCCGGAGAATCGCTTGGCTACGAAGGTGGTAGCCCGATTTTATTTGAACACTTATTCTGGTTCTTAGGACACCCTGAGGTATATATTGTATTATTACCTGCACTAGGTCTTTCTTCGGAAATTATTTCTGTAAATGCAAGAAAACCAATTTTCGGTTACAGAGCTATGATTGGTTCAATGATGGCTATCGGGTTTATATCGTTCATTGTTTGGGGACACCACATGTTTATGTCAGGAATGAACCCATTCTTAGGTGCGGTATTTACCTTTACTACTTTATTAGTGGCTATTCCATCAGCAGTAAAAGTATTTAACTATTTAACTACCTTATTTAAGGGTAATTTGGTATTTACACCACAAATGCTCTTTGCCATTGGTTTGGTTTCTACTTTCATCTCGGGTGGTTTAACAGGTATTATATTAGGAGATGCGGCTTTAGATATTAATATACATGATACCTACTTTGTAGTTGGACACTTCCATATAGTTATGGGGTTGTCTGCTATCTTTGGAATGTTTGCAGGGGTGTACCATTGGTTCCCTAAGTTGTTTACTCGTATGATGAACAACAAACTAGGCTACGCTCACTTCTGGATTACCATTGTATGTGCTTATGGTGTATTCTTACCAATGCACTTTATGGGTTTTGCCGGTATGCCTAGAAGATATTATGATTATAGTAACTTCCCTATGTTTGACGGAACACTTGAAATTGGTGAAATAATTAGTGTGTTCGCTATTATAGCGGCTTTAGGACAAGTTATATTCTTAATCAACTTTGTGTATAGTGCTATTTGGGGAACAAGAGCTCCTAAGAATCCATGGAATTCTAACACATTAGAATGGACTACACCTGTAGAACATATTCATGGAAACTGGCCGGGAGAAATTCCTGAGGTACATAGATGGCCTTACGATTACAGTAAGCCGGGTAAAGAATTAGATTACGTGCCTCAAACGGTTCCTTTAGAAGAAGGAGAGTTGGATGAGGGTAATCATCATTAATGACAGAAAACTAAACATTAAAGCACCTTTTTGAGGTGCTTTTTTTATGGATAAAAACTCTTAAATTTACAGTTATCAATGATTAAGTTTAGACTGATATTCGTATTGTTTGTTATTCAATTAGCATTTAATTCCTGTAAAAAGCAAAAGTTTACCGGAGAATCTGAATATCTTATTGGTGAGTGGATATGGGATTATTCTGGCTGTCAGTATTCTAATGGTAATACATATTCTGTTACTGATAGCACTGACAAAAATTTGTACATGATTAAGTTTGAAAAGAAAGCCATTGCCACATTTTATGAAAATGGGGTTGAAATAGTTAAAGTAAAATTACATTTAATCAATAAAAAAGAAGACTCAAAAGGATTTTATTTTGAAATTAAAAAAGTAATTTCGGGAAATCAAATTATATTTAGCGAAATTAATCCAAGCTATAATAGATTAAGTATAGGGTTTAGCAGTGTTGATAATTGGATGAGAATTGATGACTTCCCTTATCAAACGGGTTCGCAGTCAGGTTATAAAAAAGCTCCGGTATATCTCTGTTTGAATAATATTTTCAGAAAAGTGCAGTAGATAAAGTGCATTAGAACGGATAAAAGCCCTTATCTTTGGTGAACTTATTTATGCGTTGTTTATTCATTTTACTTTTTACTTGTTCGTTAACTTGTTGGAGCCAGCAAGAGGCTTTTCAGTTTGAGAAAGAATGGAACGAAAGCTTTACTACTAACCCAAAGTTTGATATTAAGTTTGACTCCCGACACTCATTTATTACCAATACTTCTGCTCGTTTTTGGGGTATTAAAGCAGGAGCAAATTTTAACGAAACTTTTTCCATAGGACTTGGGTTTAATTACCTATACTCTAAAGTATTATTTAGCTATGGTGGTTTTACGCTAACTTCTTTTTCGGGTACTGATGTAGATTTACGCTTGAAGTATTACTACTTTTCTCCATACATAGAATACTTTTTTTATCGAAACAAAAAATGGCAAATGAGTATTCCAGTGCAGATAGGTATTGGTGAATCGTATTATTTAAATGTGGCAAATAATAAAAAAGAACGACAGTTTAGCTCGTTTATGCTTAGCTATGAACCTGCCATTACGGTCGATTATAAAATTATTCCATACATAGGCATTGGTGCGGGTGTGGGTTATCGGTTAATGATGGCTTCCAGCTCCGTTACCAGTTTGCAGTTTAATGCGCCCATGTACATTTTTAAGTTAAAGATTTATTTTAAACAGATTGGGGAAGATATAGGAGTGATTGAGAAGGAAGAATAAATGACTTCGCTTTTTTGGAATGATATAAGACACTAGATAAAAGACAAAGGAATTAGTATTTTTACGAAATGAATGAATATCTCGATCCGGAAGACGAAAATTTAACTCCTAAAGAAAAAGAGATAGAACGGGCGTTGCGTCCACTTTCATTTGATGATTTTAAAGGTCAGCCCGGGATAATAGAAAATCTTAAAGTGTTTGTAGCTGCCACCAAAAAGAGAGGTGAAGCGTTAGACCACTTATTACTACATGGCCCTCCGGGTTTAGGAAAAACTACTTTGGCCAATATTGTTGCAAATGAATTAGAAGTTGGCTTTAAAGTTACTTCGGGTCCTGTGCTTGAAAAACCGGGTGATTTGGCAGGTTTACTTACCAATTTAGAGGAAGGTGATGTGTTGTTTATTGATGAAATTCATCGATTAAGTCCTGTGGTGGAAGAGTACTTATACTCTGCCATGGAAGATTATAAAATCGATATTATGATAGATAGCGGACCGAATGCTCGAAGTATTCAAATAGAGGTAAGTCCGTTTACATTGGTGGGAGCTACAACCCGTACAGGTTTGCTTACTGCTCCGCTTCGTGCCAGGTTTGGCATTACTTCTCGTTTTGAATATTATGATGCAGAGGTGTTAAAAGGAATTATACAACGTTCGGCCGATATATTAAATATACCTATTAATGATGATGCTAGTTTGGAAATTGCTTCAAGAAGCAGAGGAACTCCAAGAATTGCCAACGCATTGTTGCGTAGGGTGCGAGATTTTGCACAAATAAAAGGCGATGGCACCATAGACCTTAAAATAACTATTCACGCCTTAGAAGCCTTAAATGTAGATAAGCTAGGCTTAGACGAAATGGATAATCGTATTTTGGTTTCTATCATAGATAAGTTTAAAGGAGGTCCTGTAGGATTAACTACTATTGCAACTGCCGTTAGCGAACAAGCCGGAACAATAGAGGAAGTATATGAACCTTTTTTGATTAAAGAGGGCTTTTTAATTCGTACACCAAGAGGCCGAGAGGCAACCGAAAAAGCCTATAAGCATTTGGGAAAAATTCCAAGCGCCAAGCAAAATAGATTGTTTTAACGGATGAGTTCATCCTCTGAAAAATCACATTTTATTAAAACCAAAGCTCAAGAAATGGGCTTTATGTATTGCGGATTTTCTAAAGCAGAAAAGCTTACCGAAGAAGAAGATAGGTTAGAGCAATGGCTGAAGAGAGGAATGCAGGGAAAGATGGCGTATATGGAAAATCATTTTGAAAAGCGGCTTGACCCAAGCAAACTTGTTCCGGGAGCAAAGACTGTCATTTCATTAGCATATAATTATTATACCGAGCAAAAACAGGAAGATAAAACTGCTCCAAAAATTTCTATGTATGCTTTGGGTGAAGATTATCATTTTGTGATTAAGGAGAAGCTTCGTGAATTGGTAAGCCTTATTCAGGAAAAGTATGGGGACTTTAATGCTAGAGTGTTTGTAGATTCTGCGCCTATACTGGAAAGGGTGTGGGCAAAGAAAAGCGGACTGGGTTGGATAGGGAAAAACACTTTACTTATTAATAAGCAATCGGGTTCTTATTTTTTTCTGGCAGAAATTGTGTGTGATATAGAGTTGGAATATGACGGGCCGATAAAAGATTACTGTGGTACTTGTACCAAATGTATTGATGCTTGTCCTACAGATGCTATTGAAGAACCTTACTGGGTAAATGGAAGCAAGTGTATTTCTTATTTTACTATTGAGCTAAAAGATGAAATTATTCCCACTGAGTATAAAGGAAAGTTTGACAACTGGATGTTTGGCTGTGATATCTGTCAAGAAGTTTGCCCCTGGAATAGTTTTTCTCAGCCACACCAAGAACCAAGGTTTAATCCTTCGGAGCGGTTAATGAAAATGAAACAAAAAGAATGGAAGGAGTTAACAGAAGAGGTTTTTAATGAACTATTTAAACACTCTCCGGTTAAGCGTACTAAATTTTCGGGACTAAAAAGGACTATTGAGTTTCTAAATGATTAAGAAAAGACCTCTACAATTACGTCTTGATATTGCACAAAGGTAGCCAAGCACCATGCCTTAAATAACATGTGTTCATCACTCTTTAGCCAACGCTTAGCTTTTATTAATTCTTTCTTGAATAAATTCTTGTCGAAACTTACTTTTAAAAGTATTTGTTTTGAAAACTCTAACATATCTCTCACTTTTAAAATTAACAGACACTAAAGTATAAAAAAATAAAGTTCAAGTCAATATTTTACCCGATAAGTTAACTTTTTTTAACGATAAATTTTGTTTGATAACTTTTTAGGCAGAAACGAAACCTATTTATAAATAACTGAAAAACAATATAATTTATATTAAAATTAGCTTGTAAACGGCCCTAATAAGTTGGGGTAAAAAATGTTAATAACTACTTTACGAGTATGCGGAAATTCTTTGATTGAGAGTCAGTTTTTACCATAAGTTGGTAGTTGCCATCTGTTATGTTTTCCGGTAGTAAGAAGCTCACGGAGTTGCCATTTATATTGAGGTTAGCGGTAAAGATTACCCTTCCGCTAATGTCAGTTATTTCTACGTTGGCATAAGAAGTAAAATCAGTAAACGATAAGTTTACCGTTCCGCCTGTTTTAACCGGGTTAGGGAAAAGGTTTATGCCGGAGGTAGCATAAGTGGCAATACCTGTTAAATCATCTATTACTTCAACGGCTTGCTTTAAGGTAGATTGACAGTCTTTATTAGTAGCAGTAAGTTCTACATTATAGATTCCTTTAGAAAGGTAATAGTGTGTTGGATTTTGCTGATTTGATAAATTACCGTCACCAAAACTCCAACTATAAGTAGTTGCATTAACAGATTGATTAATGAAATCTACTTTTCCACCATTAGATAGTTTCACTTTTGAAGGAGACTGAAACTTTGCTACTATTGCATTATTAGCCTGAATGGTAAAGTTTTTAGTGGTTTTACCGCATAAGCCACTACCGGTAATTTCTACACTATATTTCCCTTCTTTAAGGTTTAGAATAGAATCGGAAGAGTTAGATGAGGTAAATGTTTTAATTGTTTTTCCGCTATTGTCTTTCCAGGTATAGGTCCAAGGCCCTGTTCCCATGGCAGTAACTGTAGCTTTCCCGTCATTGGTATATTCACATGAAGAATTGGCAGTTTCTACCTCTGAAATACCACTAAAGTGAATATAAAAACGATTGTTTATGGTTCCAAAGTTAGAAGAGAAGGAGTAGTTTTTAGCTACTTTAAGGTCAATGAATTTGTTGGTTTGTTTATCTTCTAAATACACACACTCAATATCATCCAAAGCAGGTAAGTTGTCAAAATCAAACACATAATTTCCGGTTTGCTTTAGTGTGAGAATAAGCGGAAAAAAACTTGGCTTTTTGGGGTTAAATGAATGAATGGAGAGCTCTTTATTGTCTGTGGAAAGAGCAGCAATAGACGGAACCGAATTATTAGGGCCAAATACTTTATGGGCATCAAAGCCACCCTCAAACTTGGTAGTGGCATTTTCATTAAAAGCGAATGTAACTTGGTCAGTATAATTGTTTAACGTATTCGTTAAATTTATTCTGTAGGGCTGTGCTGTAGCTAGTTTTACAAAAGATATATCGGCATTGTCTTTTACTCCTTCTCTTATAGTTAGCGATGGAGAAGCAGCATTGGCCTTTACCCAAAAAGCTTGTGATGAAGCAATAAACTTAGAGCCACCATTGTTTCCAATTCCTGCAACATACGAGCGATATTGTTGTAAATCAGGGTCCCAAATGTAAATAGCATTATCCAATCTTACTTTTGTCCATGTGGCATCATCCCAATCAATAGTAGATGGGTATGGATTACCTATCATGTTCCACCCATCATCGGCTATAGAACCTGAATTAGTATAGCTCACGGGAATATTAATGTTAAACTTATTTACCGGGCCTGCAACATCAATTGTAAATGGCAGTGTTCCGGTAATGGTATCTCCGCACCATACCCAAAAACCTTGACCAACATTAAGCGGTTGTGCTGAAGATGTTGCAGCAGTATAACCATTGCTCCATGTTCCTGAAACAGGTTCGTTATACGTATAAATAGAAGGCCATGGGTTTAAAGGTGTTGGCCATAGTGGCCAAAGTGAGCCGGGATACCCGGAGGTAATAAAATTGTCTTGCCAATCGGCTATGGTTGCTCCCGAAACAGGAGAAGATAAAAATCGCCAGTTGGTAGCTCCTGCATCAATGTATCGCTGAACGGTAACACTTCCTAAAATGTTTCCTGTAGTCATTTCAGCAATAGAAGCTGTTCTGTTCGCATCCGATATAAGTGTAAGTCTTCCGTTAGTTTGTAGTGTGCCATTCGTAAGCGTTAAGATACCTCTTTGGTTGAATGAGCCACCAACAATGTCAGCCCCTTCAACACCCGTACATTGCCAGTGATAAAAATCCTGAGTACTAGAGCAACTTATTCTTTGTTTGCCACAAGCACTTCTAAAAGTAACAGTGCTGTTATTAGCTAAAAATGTCCCTTGGTTAGTCCAGTTTCCATAAACATTTAAAGTATTAGTGCCATTTATAGTTAAAGTTGCTCCTGATTGAATAGTAATGTTTCTGCAATTTGCAGTATTATTTATTCTGGGCATATTCGGTGCTCCTGATGAAATGATTACATCTGTATTAAGGTTGGGCGAGCCATTAGTCCAGTTGGCGGCAGCCTGCCAGTTTGTATTAGAAGTCCCAACCCATGTAGTGGTGGTTGAGCCATCGCCAACATAAAACACATCGCTGGTTGCAACGGTGAAGTATTGACCGTCAGAAAAATTAATGTTGTTAAAAGTATAGGTGTTTCCTACAACGCTTGACGCATTTACAATGATTGCATTGGTAAAGTTAGCGTTATTGTCTAACAGAAGTTTTAACCCTGAAAGGTTACCATTATAAATATTTGTTAAGTCAAACGAGACAGAAACTGTTCCTACATTTCCTGTTTCATCTACCCTCCATGTTCTTTGCAGTCTATATCTTAATGAAGCGGGTACATTGGTAGAGCTGCAAAATGCTGCATTGTCGTGCCCCCACATTAGGTATTCATTATTTCCCAACCCTGAAGGGTTGTTAATTCTTAAAATCGTGTTTCCTTGTGAATCATCATGTCTTGAAGCACCACTTGTTTGGGCTATACCACAAACATCATGATAATGTCCTGTTCCTTCATAAGCATATCTATCAGTGGCAATAGGTAAATTATATTTTGAACTCAAATAGTTTTCGATGACATTCATCTGAGCATCATTTAGTTGACCGTTGTAGTAAAACATTTCGGCAACGTCTCCTCTGTATCCGCCATAGGAAGAACTACCTCCAAAACTAAAAGTGTTTAACCAAGAGGAGCAATACCCAGCATTTGCAGATGCTCTTAAAACTCCATCAGTTCTAACTTCTGTTCTGTTTGGTAAATGCCTTACCGTAGATATTTCCCATCTATTATTTGGATGAAGAGTAGGAACACTACCCCATGAACAATTTGGTGCAACATGCGTCCTGTTTTGATAATTTGGCCAGTAACCCCCATGCGTATTAATGGTTCCCCAAATAGGAATTAAGGCCTGATTCATCCCTTCAAAAACAGAAATTACACTAAAGTTGCTACTGGGTATGTTAAATATATTCTGATAAGGACCAACAGCACTAAAGCTTACAGCAGGCATATTATTGATGGCATTGATAGAACCATTATAAGAAGGACTTACACCAGTTGGATGATTATTGCTTCCGCTTAAATCATTCCAAGAGCTAACGGTTGTCCCACTACTTGTTAAGCCTCTGTCAGCTCTAACCCATATTAGGTTGGTTGAAGCATTTCCAACGCCACCGGGTCCAGTTTGTGAAAATAAGTATCCTACGCTTGTAAAAAGGAAAATAAGAAATACGTTTTTATACTGATTCATTGACTAGGTAAATATACTTACTTTAGAAGCAGCAAGTTTACGTATAAATACCTATTCTGTCCAAAAAATTAGACGAATTAATGTAAAGCAAAGATGAGTTTAGGCTACTTTTTGATAAAAGCAAAATATATTCCCAATAATACAAAAGGAATACTGAGTAGCTGTCCTGTATTTAAGGTAATGGACATTTCATACATTTCCTGATTTTCTTTCACAAACTCTATTAAGAAACGAAAGGTAAAAATCAAGATTAAAAACCAACCAAACGTAGCGCCCGTTTTTTGTAAAATATTCTTTTTAAAGATGAGAAAGAAAAGCGCTAAAAAGCTGATGACATAGCAAATGGCTTCGTAAAGTTGTGCGGGATGTCTTGGAACTAAATCAGGGTTTTCGAATGTAGGATGTCCATGAAAAATAAATGCCCAAGGAAGGTTAGAAGGATTACCCACTATTTCATGATTCATTAAATTTCCCAAACGAATTAAAATACCTGCAAATGCAATAGGCATTACAATACGGTCTAAAATCCACAATACATTTTTTTTAATAACAAACTTGGAGAAGATAAACATGGCTAAAATAATTCCTATTGCTCCGCCATGACTAGCTAAACCGCCTTTCCATACCATTGGAATTTCGCTAAGGTGATTTTTGTAATACGGCCAGTCATAAAAGAAAACATGACCGAGCCTAGCACCTACAACTGTTCCTATTACCATGTAGATTAAAATACTATCTGTCCATTCGGTAGATTCTCCTTCTTTTCGTAGTGTATATTTTAATAACTGAAAGCCAATAAAAAAACCGGTAGCAAATAACAATCCATACCATCTTATGGTAAGTGGTTCACTAATTAAATCAGGGTTTACTGTCCAGTGAATGAATTCAAGCATTAGTTTTGACTGGTTTTATTTATAGCGTCCTGACACTTTTTACAGTATCCTAAAAAGTTGAGTGAATGTGATTGCACTTTGAAGCCATAAATTTCTTCTACTGTTTTTTGAATATGCTGAATTCTTGGGTCGCAAAACTCTACTACATCACGGCATTTTTTACAAATGGCATGGTCATGTTGTCCAAACTCATACGATTGTTCAAATTGTGATGTATTGTCATTAAAGAGATGCTTGGTAACCAGACTACACTCCATTAATAAATCAAGCGTATTGTAAATGGTTGCTCTACTTACACGGTATTTTTTTTCTTTCATGATGACGTAGAGATTCTCAACGTCAAAATGTCTTTTACGGGAATAGATTTCATCTAAGATAGCAAAGCGCTCAGGTGTTTTTCGATACTGATGTTTTTCCAAAAATTCAGTAAAAATTTGTTTAACCTTTGTTCTTATTGTAGTGCTATCTTCCATCTTAACTTATTTGATACCTCTGCTTTACAGCCCTTCCTTTTTTAAATACCATGTGCCCTTTGTCAATTCCTTTTCTCAACTCTTTTTGTTTTTCCAAAGGTAATTTAATTATATCATTACACTCTTGCGAGCAACATCCTTCGTATTTTTCAGCACACTTTTTACACTGAATAAATAATAAATGACATCCTTCGTTTTTGCAGTTGGTGTGGTCATCGCAAGGTTCTCCACATTGATGACAAGAGGCAATAATATCTTCAGAAATTCTTTCACCTAATCGCTCATCAAACACAAAGTTTTTTCCTATAAATTTATTTTCCAACCCTTTGTTTTTTACTTGTCGGGCGTACTCTATTATACCGCCTTCTAACTGATAAACATTGGGAAAGCCTTTATGTTTAAAGTAAGCGCTGGCTTTTTCACAACGAATTCCACCGGTGCAATACATAACAATATGCTTGTCTTGTTTTCCTTTAATCATTTCTTCTACCACAGGCAATTCTTCCCTAAAAGAATCTACATCGGGTAAAATAGCACCTTTAAAATGCCCTACTTCTGACTCGTAATGATTACGCATATCAATCAATATGGTGTCTTCTTTTGAAGTCAATTCATTAAACTCTTCTGCTTTTAAATGTTTGCCACAATTGGTAACATCAAATTCTTTATCGTTTAAGCCGTCAGCAACAATTTTGTGGCGCACTTTTATGGCTAATTTGATGAATGATTTTCCATTGTCATCAATGGCATAATTCAATCGAATTCCGTTTAAAAAAGAAATGTCGTCTAGCTTTTGTTTGAACTTATGAAGATTTTCATTGAGCACAGAAATTTGTGCGTTAATACCTTCATGGGCTAAATAAATTCTACCTAAAACACCTACTTCAGAAAAATGAATAAACAGGTAATCTCTAAATAAATTAGGGTTTTTAATTTGGTGGTACTTGTAAAAAGAAATAGTTGTTCTTTCTTTTGGACTGTTCAGAACTTTTTCTCTCAGCACCTTTTTATCTATTCTGTTATATAGTTGCATGCTATATGAAGTTTAGAGTTATTGGTTACTAATTAATGGTGTGCAAAGTTAGCAAATTTAGTTTTACTCCTTTTTAGAAACAGGTAATGGGTTTGCTATTGCTTCCAAATGATTTTTTCTGTTTTTAAAAGCATCGCAAGCGGCATAGATGGCATTTCTGAAAGAAGTTTCATCTGCTTCGCCTTTTCCGGCAATATTATAAGCTGTACCGTGTGCAGGACTTGTTCTGATAAAAGATAAGTTACCGGTATAATTTACACCTCTGCCTTCTGCCAATAACTTAAAAGGAATTAATCCCTGATCATGATACATGGCTAGTATTACATCAAACTTGGTATATTCATCATAAGAGAAAAAACCGTCAGCAGGATAGGGACCAAATACAACCATACCGGAATTTTTTGCTTCTCGTACAGCTCTTTCCAATTCATCTTTTTCTTCCGTGCCCAAGAGCCCACCGTCTCCCGCATGTGGGTTTAAACCCAGCACTGCAATTTTTGGTTTTTCAATAGCAAAATCCTGAATCAAGCATCTATTAATGGCAGCGATTTTTTTGAACACTACATCAGAGTTAATTTTTTTGGGAACTTCTTTTAACGGAACATGTCCGGTAACTACTCCTACTTTTATATTGTCGTGAATCATTAACATCACCGCTTCGTCTTTATCTCCTGACTTTGATGCTAAATATTCTGTATGACCCGGAAATTCAAAATCTTTGGATTGAATGGTTTTTTTATCGATAGGGGCCGTAACCAATACATCAATTTTTTTATCGATTAAATCTTGTGTGGCAGCTTCTAATGACTGGAAAGCAAAGCTTCCAGAACTATTAGAAGGTTGACCTAAATCAATTTTTATTTCTTCATCAGAAATGCTGATTAAATTGTTTTTTTTGTGGTGAGCTTCTTCGGCTGATTTAACAATATTAAAATTAAAGTCATTCATATTGATGGCTTTTCTGTGATAGGAAGCTACCTTAGAAGAGCCATAAACAATAGGCGTACAAATTTCATTGATTAAATTATCAGCCAATGACTTTATGATGATTTCCATTCCTATTCCGTTTACATCACCAACGGAAATTCCCACTCTTATTTTTTCTTCACTCATCTGAAAATACTTTTTTAAAAACTACTTAGCGTAGTTTGTTTTAATAAAATGGTATAATAATCTAACTCCTACGCCTGTGCCGCCAACAGTTCGGTAAGCTTCGGCTTTATCTAAAAATGATGGCCCGGCAATGTCTAAATGTATCCAAGGGTAATCGGTAAAGTGTTGTAAAAATTTACCTGCTGTAATAGCACCTGCCGTTGGGCCGCCTAAATTGGTAATGTCGGCAATGGTAGATTTTAGTTGGTCGCCATACTCATCCCAGAAAGGCATTTCGGCAATTCTTTCGTAGGTTTCGTTACCGGAACTTTTAAGTTTGGCAACTGTTTTTTCATCTGCTGTTCCCATAGCTACTACTCCGTGTGTGCCAATTGCTCTTACGGCAGCACCAGTTAAGGTAGCTAAATCAATTACTAATTGTGGTTTGTATTTTTGAGCATAGCTTAGTGCATCTGCTAAAATCATTCTTCCTTCTGCATCGGTGTTTAATACTTCTACTGTTTTGCCGTTGTGCATTTTTATAACATCACCCGCAGCGTAAGCATTTTTTCCGGGACGGTTATCGGTTGCGGGTATTAAGCCAATCACATGAACCGGAAGTTTGTTAGACGCAATGGCGTCTATGGTTCCTACTACTGCTGCCGCACCTGCCATATCACATTTCATGGTTTTCATACTGCCGCCTGTTTTAATGTCTAAACCACCTGTATCGTAAACAACGCCTTTTCCAACCAAAATAATTGGTTTTTTGTTTTTGGCATTTTTTGGTTTCCACTCTAAAATATTAAAAGTAGGAGGGTCAATACTTCCTTGATTAACGGCCAGCAATCCGCCCATTTTTAAGGTTTCTATTTTCTTTTTATCAAATACTTCAACTTTAAAGCCTGAGTTTTTTCCAATCTTTTTTATTTCTTCTGAAAGTTGCGGTGCGCTTAAATAAGATACGGGCTCGTTTACCAAATCTCTGGAAACACAAGTAGAGTTAGCTACTCTGATAACTTCTTCTTGAGCACCATCCATTTTGCCAACTACTGAAATTGTTTTTAACGTGTGTGATCTTTTTTTGTCGGTAAAATATTTTGAGAATTGATAGTTCGCCAATAAAGTTCCTTCTAAATAATTTAGTAGGCTGTCTTTTCCTTTGGATGTGTTGATTAATTCTGCTTCTACGGCTTTATCTGAATTTAACGTGTTGATGGTTTTAGCAGCTTGCTTTCTCCATGCTTCAGCGGTTAGATGAGCCTGGTCTTTCTTTTCAACTACTTCAACAAAAATAGAAACGCCTTCTTTCATTAGTTGGCAACTTCCTTTTTTCGTTTTTAAATAAGTAACTTCTTTTTTACTCAGTGATAAAACTTTTTGAGCGTCTTCGGGTTTATCACATAATATAATAATAGGATGATTACTGCTTAGTTTTGAAATATAATTTATGTTCATGATGTTTTGAATTGGAGCGTAAAGTTAACATATTTAAGAATTACTACGTACAAGCAAAATAAGTCGCACAAAATTGCGTATCTTTATTGACTTTTTGTAACTAATTGAAAGGACTAAAACACATATTATTTTTTCTTTTTTGGGGAATAGTTTCTGTTTCCTTTGCTACGCATAATAGAGCCGGAGAAATTACTTACCGACATATTTCAGGTTTTAAATATGAAATTACGGTAGTTACTTATACCGACCCAAACAGTCCTGCAGATAGACCGGAGCTGGAAGTAGTTTGGGGAGACAACACATTAGATACTATTCAACGGACAAATATTACAGCCGTATCTTCTATTATTCAAAAAAATACGTATGTATCGCAACATATTTATCCCGGTCCGGGTTCTTATACTATTTCAGTTTTAGACCCAAACAGGAATGCCGGAAGTCAAAATATTCCGAACTCAGTAAATGTTCCGTTTTTTATTCAGTCGAGATTATTGATTGACCCCTTTGCCTTGACTTTAGGTTATAATAACTCTCCTCAACTATTAAACCCGCCAATAGACAATGCTTGTTTAGACAAAATATATATTCATAATCCGGGTGCGTTTGATGCCGATGGCGACAGCCTTGCCTATTCATTAGTTGACTGTGCAGGAAACAACGGAAGTGCAATACCGGGTTATCTTTACCCTAATCAGGTAAACCCGGGTCCGGGAAATAATATCAGTTTAAACCCTATCACCGGAGATTTTATTTGGAACTCACCCAAAAAACAAGGAGAGTACAATATTGCCATTTTAATTAGTGAATATAGAGGCGGAAAATTGATTGGAACCGTATTAAGAGACATGCAAATTACTGTGGGTATTTGTCAGCACGATCCACCGGATATTCAAGACATAGCCGACATTTGCGTAATAGCTAACGATACTTTAATTTTTAATGTTAATGCATCTAACCCTACGGACCCACAAGATAAATTAAAGCTGACGGCTAATGGAGGCCCTTTAGTGTTAACGAATAGCCCTGCTATTTTCTTTCCGCCTACTTTTAATGCCAATTCAGTAACGGGAACATTTTACTGGGAAACGAACTGCGACCATGTAAGAAAGCAACCTTATCAGGTTAACTTTAAAGCAGAAGATGATAACTTTCCTGTATTGGTAGATTTAGAAACGGTGCAGATAACCGTAATTGCACCACCACCGACTAACCTACAAACTGCTCCTCAAGGAAATGCCATTAACGTTACCTGGAACAAAGCATGTAACAATGCTATTGGCTATAAAATTTACAGAAAAATAAACTATTACGGTTATACTCCCGCTTATTGTGAAACAGGTGTTCCTGCGTATACAGGCTATTCTTTAATTAAAACCATTAGTGGCGTTAACACTACTTCTTATTTAGATGATAACAGTGGTAAAGGCTTGGTTCCCGGAACGGCTTATTGCTATATGGTTACTTCTTACTTTTCCGATAATGCCGAAAGTATTGCATCCGTAGAAATTTGTGATACACTTAAAAAGGATGTGCCTTTAATTACTCATGTAGATGTAGATTCAACAAGTACTACTTTAGGTAAGATAAACGTAAACTGGTCTAAGCCAACCGAGCATGATACAGTTGCTAATCCCGGACCATATCATTATTTGATTTACAGAGCCGAAAACAACTTTGCCAATTTCACACTAATTGATTCTACGCTTACTATCAATGATACCACTTATGTAGATAGTTTATTGAATACATCCCAGAATTATTATGTTTATCGAATTGATTTTTATAGTACGGGTAACGGCTATCAGCTAGTAGGGAAATCTAGTGTGGCGCAATCTATTTTCTTAAACATTACTCCTGCCGATAATCAGTTAACACTTTCCTGGAATGAAACTGTTCCCTGGGCGAATAGCGAATACACTATTTTTAGAAGAAACTTTGCTACGGGAGTTTATGATTCCTTAACAACCGTTACTACTAAGTCTTATGTAGATGATAGCTTGGCGAACGGAATAGACTATTGTTATTATGTGAGAAGCAAAGGACAGTATTTTACTCCCGGAACGACCAAACCATTATTTAACCGCTCACAAAAAACCTGCAAGGTACCTGAAGACTTGGAAGCTCCTTGTCCGCCTACTTTAGCTATTGTAGATAGCTGTTCTGAGCAGTTTAACCTTTTGATATGGAATAACCCTAACCTAAGCTGTGCTGATGATGTGGTAAGTTATAAAGTGTATCATCATTTTGGAAAAGAAGGAGAGTTTAAAGTAATTTATTCGTCTTCTACCGATATAGATACCGTTTACCAACACGGACCTTTAGAAAGTATAGCAGGATGCTATTATGTTACGGCTATTGATTCTTTTGGAAACGAAAGTGTAATAAAAGATACGGTTTGTGTAGACAATTGTCCGTACTATGTGTTGCCAAATGTATTTACTCCGGGTAATGACGGTAAAAATGATTTCTTTGTTCCTTTCCCCTATCGTTATATTGACTCTATAGACTTAACTGTTTTTAACAGATGGGGAAATGTAGTTTTCTCTACTACAGATAAAGATATTAATTGGGATGGTACGAACACCGAAACCAATAAGCCATGTTCTGATGGAGTGTACTTTTACATCTGCACCGTAAATGAAATATTGTTGGAAGGCATTGTGCCAAGAACCATAAAAGGCAATGTGCAATTAATTCGAAAACAGGGAAGCGGAAAATAGTATGTTTACAGGAATAGTTGAGGTATTAGGCGAAGTAGTAGAAATCACCAAAAATCAAGAAAACATTGTATTACAGGTTCAGTCGAGCATTTCTTCTGAATTTAAGATAGACCAAAGTGTGGCGCACAATGGCGTTTGCCTTACGGTTACCAAAGTAGATGCCGACAAGCACGAAGTAGTTGCTATTAAAGAAACATTGGATAAAAGCAATATCGGTTTATTAAAGGTGGGCGAAAAAGTAAACCTTGAGCGTGCCTTAAAAATGGGCGACAGACTTGACGGACACATGGTGCAAGGCCATGTAGATACTACTGCCATTTGCCAAAATGTTACCAACCAAGACGGAAGTTATGTTTACCGATTTGAGCTGAAACAAAAACATGAAGGCTTGTTGGTAGAGAAAGGTTCTATTTGTTTAAACGGCATTAGCCTTACCGTTTTTGATGTTACCGAAATGGTCTTTTCGGTGGCAATTATTCCATATACTTTTGAGCATACCAACATCCAATACATTCAGCTTACTGATTCCGCAAACATAGAGTTCGATATGATGGGGAAATACATTAAGCAGTTGATGGGAAATAAAGGGTAGTTTTTTCTAGCAATATATTGATAATATCGTTCCAATTATTTGAAGGATAAATCCAAAAACTAAAAAAGATAAAGCAACTTTAGAGTAAGTCTTATTTCGATTAAACTCCTTTTTTTGATTATCATCTGGCAGTGTAACAATCATTAAATTACCTTCTTTATCATAACCACTTAATGGTGGTTCCCATTTAAATAGTATACAAACCCCAATAATATCAAGTACAAGCCCAAAGCATAAAAGAATAGTCGAAAGAAGTTTATAACATTCCATAATAATTATTTTAACTAAAGGTAATATATAAGCCTAATTTCCCCAAACACTTAGCCTCAAAATAGGTGTTAATACTTAGATAATTAAGAAAAGAGTTTTTCCCGACAAAATGTCACAAAAAAGCTTGTTTTTAGGGATTTTGGGTAGTAAGCTGCCATAATTGCATACCCATTCTAAGGAAATGGGTACCCATTTTCAAGTTTTGTGTACCCGTTTTCAACAAATGGGAACCCAAATTCAGGTTTTGTGAACCCATTTCAACCAAATGCCTACCCATTTTTAAGTTTTGGGTACTCATTTTCAACAAACGTTAACCCAAATTCAAGTTTTATGTACCCAAATCTTTCGGCTAAGTACCTATTTGTTCTTAATGGGAACTAATTTGTTGGTTATGGGAACTAGAGTTTAAGCTAAAATACCTCTTTAGCAATGGTTTTAACGGCAGTAGATTTTCCCATGGTGTAAAAATGGATGCAAGGCACATTATGTTGAGCCAGTTCTTTGGCCTGCATGGTGCTCCACTCAATACCCACCCGTGTTACTTCTTCATTGGTTTTGCATTTTTCTACTTCTTTAGAAAGCGCGTCAGGGATGTCTATTTTAAAGAACTTAGGGAGAAATTGTAAGTGGCGCTGTTGTGTTAATGGCTTTAAACCCGGAATAATAGGCACGTTGATGTCATGCTTTCTGCATAAATCCACAAAATCAAAATACTTTTTATTATCAAAAAACAACTGTGTAACAATGTATTCGGCACCGGCATCAATCTTTTGCTTCAGATATTTCATATCGCTTTCCATGTTGGGCGCTTCAAAGTGCTTTTCGGGATAACCGGCTACGCCAATACAAAAGTCAGTAGGGGCAGGGTTGTTAATGTCTTCATCTAAGTATCTGCCGTTATTCAAATCCACTATTTGTTTTACTAAATCAACGGCATGTTCGTTGCCATCAGGCTCAGGCACAAAGTTGGCTTCTGTTTTTATGGCATCACCCCTTAAAGCAAGTACATTGTTTATTCCTAAAAAGTTGAGGTCGATAAGCGCATTTTCGGTTTCTTCTTTAGAAAAGCCTCCGCAAATTAAGTGTGGAACAGTTTCGATATGATATTTATTCATAATGGCTGCACAAATACCCACTGTTCCGGGTCTTTTCTTAATGGATATTTTCTCTAAAAAGCCTTTCTCTCTTTTTTTGTACATAAACTCTTCACGGTGATATGTAACGTTTATGAATGCAGGCTTAAATTCAATTAATGGGTCAATGCCGTCATATATAGATTGAATTTGACTTCCTTTTAAAGGAGGTAAAATTTCGAATGAAAAAAGCGTTTTTTCAGAATTATTGATGTGTTCAATGACTTTCATCCAACATTAATTTTATGAATTTTAAGCGGTTGCAAAAATAGACTTTTAAATGTAACTTTAAAGAAACATTGCCGTAGGCTTTAATTTATTATGAAAAAAGCGGTATTTATACCTATTTTCTTTTTACTTGTTTTTTTCTTTAGTGGATATTCAGCAACATTAAGTAATATTCAAAAAGGAACAACTACTTTACCTGCGGGCTCTGGAAGCGTTACCCAAGCCATTACGGCTGTAAACTTAAGTCGTTCTTTTTTGGTTTTTTCTATCAGGACTAACAGCAATCAGCCCGGTCAAAGTCAAATTGGCGGACAGTTAACGGCAACCAATCAAATTACATTTGACAGAAATGATGCGGGAGGCACTCCTGCTGTTACCATAGAGTGGCAAGTTTTTGAGTTTTCAAGTGGTGTTTCTGTTCAAAGGGGTTCTGTTGCTGGTTTGCCACAAACAGGTACAAATGTTACAATAACTAGTGTTAATACCTCAAGGTCTTTTGTAACCGTAAATATTAGGAAAGATGGGGGTCAATATGGCTCTGATGATTTTGTAACTGCAGATTTAACCTCTTCCACCAATATTTTTATTGATAGGGAGAATGGTGGGGCTAACCCTCAAATGGTTTACTGGCAAGTAGTGGAATGGACAGGTGCAAGCGTTCAAAAAATTACAGCAACATTATCTGCTGGTGTTGATTCTCTTGCCGTTACGCTGCCTAGTTCTGTTACGAAGAGTAAAACAATGGTTTTGGGTAATCATAGAGCTGATGGTGACCTTAATTCGGATGATTTTCCTATTACAGAGTTGTTAGATAATAATACCGTTATTTTTACAAGAACCGGAACAGCAAGAAATTGTCATTTTGTAGTATATGTGGTTTCTTTTACCGACAACACAGATGTGGTCCATGGTGCCATACGAATGACTGCGGCACAAAATAATGTAAGCACTACTATTTGTAGTGTTACAGCGGCAAGTTCAGGAATTATTCCACCAAGTAATTATTTTCGTTCCGGAAGTAATTGTGAGGCAACTGATGATGACATGGCAATTACTTATGCAACTATTAATTTGACATCAAGTACTACTGTTAATGCAACTAGAAGTGGAACTGGTTTTGCAGCGTTATTTCCATTTCAAGTACTAGAGTTTACAGCGGCTACACCAAGCGGCTGCACTCCAACGGAACCCGGAGCTTCTGCTCCTAGAACGATTAACTTGTGCAATGTAACTTTGCCCATAGAGTTATTAAACTTTAAGGCTACGAAATTAAACGAAGAAAATGTAAGGCTAGATTGGCAAACAGCCACCGAAATAAATAACGATCATTTTGAGTTAGAAAGGTCAATAGACGGATACAATTTTATTAAAATAGCCACTGTAGATGGAGCCGGAAATAGTAATGTTATTTTAAACTATGATTATTTAGACTCTGAAATTGAGCTTACAAATGTTTGCTATTATAGGCTTAAGCAAGTTGATTTTGATGGAAAGTATTCATATTCAGAAATTGAGACAGTCATTTTTGAAGATAAGCCGTCACTATTAATCTATCCAAATCCTTCAAGCGGAAACCTAACGATTGTTTACAAGGGTGATATGGCAAAGGGAATTAACATATATGATTCGGTTGGAAAATTAGTTAAGAAGGAATTTTTTAACAACGAATATAAACTAAGAGGTGAAGAGTTATCAAAAGGAGTTTATTTTGTTGAAATAACCAATAAGGAAAATACTAGGCTCGGAATAGAAAAACTAGTTATAAAATAATAAACTACCTCTTTTCTATCTCTTTTATTTTAATGACTTCTCCGATAGCACAACCTGCTTCCTGAACATTGTTTTGGTTGTTATCTTTTATATAAACCACTTTTACGGGTAGTCTGGGTTGCTGAAATTCACTGTCGATATTGTGTTTGTAAACCCTAATGGAGTCGGTGGAGCTTGGAATAATAATATAGCCGTTTATAGCAGAGCAATTAGGCGTGTAATAAATGTAAGCATCAACTGTATATTTTTTCTTTAAGCAAGAAAATGAGAGAAAACTGATGCCAATAAATAGAAAAACTTTGTACATGATTTAGTTACCCATTTCTGATAAGAATTTGATTCTGAGCAATCGCATTTCTTCTTCGGTATATGCTCCTTCAAATTCTTCAAAAGCAGCTTCAATATCATCTTCTTCTGTTTCTGCGAAATACTCAAACACTTCTTCCTGATATTCTTCGTCAACTAAGTCGTTGATGTAATAATCTAAATTTACTTTGGTTCCTGAATGAACAATATGTTCAATTTCTTCAATAATGTCGATTGGCTCTTTACCTTTTGCCTTAGCTATATCTTCAATAGTAAGTTTTCTGTCAATACTTTGTATAATATATACTTTAAGTCCAGATTTATTTACTACCGATTTCATAACCATGTCGGTAGGACGCTCAATGTCATTCTCTTCTACATACTTAGCAATAACCTCTATAAACTCCTCACCAAACTTTTCTGCTTTACCTTGTCCTACACCGGCAATGTTTACCAGTTCTTCCATATTTATAGGATAACGTAAACACATTTCTTCTAGCGATGGGTCGGAAAATATAACGTAAGGAGGAAGTTCTTTTTGTTTCGCAATTTTTTTACGTAAGTCTTTAAGGATGTTATAAAGCGTTTCATCTAAGGCTCCACCGCCACCACCTGAAATGATGGCATCGTCATCATCATCACCTTCATATTCATGTTCTTTAATTAGCATGAATGAATGTGGTTTTTCAATAAATTCTTTTCCTTTTTTGGTGACTTTTAAAACTCCGTAATTCTCTACTTCTTTGTGAATAAGTCCTGCTATTAAACATTGTCTGATAACAGCCTCAAAGTAACGGTCATCTTTTTTGCCGTCTTCATCTTTGCCAATACCCATTAAAGGATGGTTTTCATGCTTAAACGTAGAGATGTCCGGAATCATTTTTCCGGAAATAAAAGCAGAAATATATTTTGATTTAAACTGTTCTTTTAAAGCTAAAACAACCTCAAGTACTGTTTTAACATCATCTTGTCCTTCAAATTTTTCTTTAGGGTTACAGCAGTTGTCACAGCCGCCTTGTTCAATACAAAGTTCCTCATTAAAGTGCTCTCCAAAGTAATGAAGTATTTGTTTTCTTCTACAAATAGCAGATTCGGCATAAGAAACCATTTCTAAAATTAGCTGCGTTCCTATTTCTACTTCTGCAACAGGTTTGCCGTGCAAAAACTTTTCAAGTTTTTCAATGTCTTTATAACTGTAAAAGGCCACACATTTTCCTTCACCGCCATCTCTTCCGGCTCTTCCCGTTTCTTGGTAATAACTTTCTAAACTTTTTGGAATGTCATGATGAATAACAAAACGTACGTCAGGTTTATCTATTCCCATTCCGAAAGCAATTGTGGCAACAATTACATCAGCATCTTCCATTAAAAACATGTCTTGATGCTTAGCCCTTGTGCTTGAGTCCATTCCCGCATGATAAGGAAGTGCTTTAATTCCGTTTACGGATAATATTTCTGCAATTTCCTCTACTTTTTTACGGCTCAAGCAATATACAATACCCGACTTGCCCGGATGTTGTTTAATAAACTTAATCATTTCCTTTTCAACATTACGTTTTGGACGTATTTCGTAGTAAAGGTTTGGTCGATTAAAGGAGTCGATAAAAACTTTAGCACCGGAATCCATGCCTAAGTTCTTCATGATGTCTTCCTGAACTTTAGGTGTGGCAGTAGCAGTTAGCGCAATAATAGGAACATTATCAATGGCTTCAATAATAGGTTTTAATCTTCGGTATTCCGGCCTGAAATCATGTCCCCACTCTGAAATACAGTGTGCTTCGTCAATGGCAAAGAAAGAGATGTCGATTTGTTTAAAAAACTCTACATTTTCTTCTTTGTTTAACGATTCAGGAGCAACATATAAAAGTTTGGTTTTTCCTGAGGTGATATCAGAACGAACTTGTTTTATTTCAGTTTTGTTAAGCGATGAATTGAGCACATGGGCTACACCGTCATCTGTAGAAACTCCTCTGATAGCATCTACCTGGTTTTTCATTAAAGCGATAAGCGGAGAAACTACTATGGCAGTTCCTTCACTGATAAGCGCAGGTAATTGATAACAAAGTGACTTTCCGCCACCGGTAGGCATAATCACAAAAGAATCATTGCCATCCAGTAAATTCTGGATGATGGCTTCCTGTTGACCTTTAAATTTATCAAAGCCAAAGTACTGTTTTAAGCTATCGGTTAGAGTTAAAGTTGTGGTATCCATTAATAATTATTCATAATAAAAAACATATAAACTTGAACAATGTTTGTATGTCACTATAATTTTAAGCTAAATTTACGGAATAATATCCTATTGAAAAAATAAAATTAATGCAAGATTTAACAATTATTATACCTGCATACAATGAACAAGAAAGCTTAAAAAGCTTTTTGCCTGAACTACTTGATTTTGTATCTGTAAATAAATGCAATTTAATTATTGTTAATGACGGCTCAAGTGACAATACTGCTGATGTATTAAGCGGAGTTAGTCACCCACAAGTAAAAAGTTTTCATCACAAAGTAAATATGGGATATGGAGGTGCCGTTAAAACAGGAATTAGGAACTGTACTACCAAATATGCGGTTACTATTGATGCAGACGGCCAACACTACACGCAAGATGTAAAAAAAGTGTACGACTATTTTCTACAACAAAATGCAGATATGGTGGTGGGAAGTAGAAAAGGTCATAAAGAAAACTGGTATCGAGCCATTGGAAAAGGAATTATTAGAGGCATAGCCAAAATTCTTTTACCGCTCAACATTTATGATATTAATTCCGGCTTGAAGATGTTTGAAACTCAAATAGCCAAAAACTATATATCTCTTTGCCCGGATGGCTATGCATTTTGTGATATCATAGCCATGGTATTTATCAGTAAAAAGAAAAAAGTACTGGAAACACCTATTAATATTAGACCCAGGACAGAAGGAAAAAGTAAAATATCTACCATTACGGCTTTTGAAACCATTAAGCATATATTAAGTATTGTGATTCTCTTTAATCCAATGAAAATATTCCTGCCTATTTCTGTTTTCTTAATCCTTGGAGGTGTGTTGTGGGGAATTCAGTTTTTGGTTGCCGATAAAGGCGTGAGTGTTGGTGCAATGATGAGTATTGTTTCGGGTATTATTTTCTTTATGATGGGCTTGCTGGCCGAACAACTTGCCGAAATGAGAAAAAACAGCGTAGATGACTAAAACGTATCTTTTTAGCATTGACCTTGAAGATGTTCGGGATTCTCTTCCTAACGGAGATAACTTTAAAGATAGAGTTGCTTTAATGGCAGAAGCATATCTCAATTTTTTAAAATTAAAGAATTGGAAATGCACTTTTTTTACGGTTGGTAAAACTGCCGAAAAGTACCCTGGGTTATTAAAACAAATTGTTGCAGATGGTCATGAAGTGGCTTTACATTCTTACTCTCATACTCCTGTTACTAAACAAACCAGGCAAGAATTTTCTGAGGATTTAAAAAAGAACATTGAATCTATTTATAAAGCCACCGGAATAATACCAATTGGTTACAGAGCTCCTATTTTTTCTTTAACTAAAAATGTAAATTGGGCTTACGAAGTGCTGGCAGAAAACAATATTGTTTACTCCAGTTCTATTTTTCCTGCCGATAACCCACTTTTTGGGTGGAAAGAGTTTGGTGCTGATATTAAAAACCAAAGTGGAATAACTGAAATTCCTATGACTCTTGGTTCTTTTCTAGGAAAAAAAGTGGCCTTTGGTGGTGGAATTTACTTCCGAACATTGCCTTTTAGCTGGATATTAAAACAATTTACCAAGAATGATTTAGTAACCGGATATTTTCATCCTTACGACATAGATACAAAACAAGAAAAGTTTATGCATCCGGGAATAAACAACAATAAGTTTTATAATTTCTTGATGTATTACAATAGAAAAAATGTATTTCACAGGCTAGAGAAAATATCAAAAATGGGGGTTGAAGTGATGCGTTACGATAAGTTTGTGAAGCAGTTAACCAAATGAAAATCCTTGGGATAAATATCGGTCATGATAGTGGCGTTACTTTAGTAGAAGACGGGAAAATTATTTTTGCCATCAATGAGGAACGTCTCAGCAGAAAAAAACTGCATCATGGTTTTCCGTATTTATCAATAGAGGAATTATTAAAATCACTTTCTATCTCTTTAAGTGAAATTGATGTTGTTGCTGTTGAAGGAAAATCTGTAACTCCACAGGATGAAATTGGTTTTGAATTAGAAGATAGCGACTGGAAAAAACTTTGGCTGGAAAGATTGGGCTTAACTAAATTCTTTTTGGGAACAGAGTTAGGATTAAGCTTTGTCAGACTTTTGCTTAAACCATCTGTAAAAAGAAAGCATAACAAAATCAAAAAATTTTTTATTGAGAAAGGCTTTAAAGGGAAGTTTGAATTTATTGACCATCACCTTTGTCATGCAGCTTCGGCATATTACACCCAAAAAGAAAATATTGGACTTGCCATTACACTAGATGCAAGTGGAGAAGGATACTGCTCAAGAGTATATAAATGTGAAGATGGAAAAATGCAGCTTCTGAATTCGTTACCTTGTTATCATTCTCCTGCTTATTATTATGCCTATATAACCAAAATAGCAGGATTTACTCCGTTACGCCATGAAGGTAAAATCACAGGGTTAGCGGCTTTTGGAAGTTCAAAAAAAACGTTACCCATATTAAAACAAATGATTGATTTTGATGCTGAAACCGGACAAATAAAAAACAGTGGAGGTTATCACATTAAAGCTATCAAAACGCTAAAGAAAAAGCTTCAGAATTTTTCGAGAGAAGACATTTCAGCCGGAGTGCAAGATTTAGTGGAAGACATTGTAACTAAATATGGGGCTCATCAAATAAAGAAATACTCCAACCAAAAAGAAAATGTTTTTTTAGCGGGAGGTCTTTTTGCTAATGTAAAGCTCAATCAGCGGATAAAAGAATTAGACTGCGTTAAGAATAGTTACATTTTTCCTAACATGGGAGATGGCGGTGTAAATGCAGGAGCTGCTTTATATGCTTATTTCTCAAAAAATAATTCTGCTAAAAGACATGATTTTAACTCAGTCTATTTTGCCAAAAAATATACTTCCGAAGAAACAAAAAAAGCAGTAGAAAATTCAGGTTTGAAGTTTGTTTTTTCTGAAAACATAGCAGAACTTACAGCAGAAAAAATCTTAGAAAAGAAAGTGGTGGGTAGGTTTAATGAAGCCATGGAGTACGGACCAAGAGCCTTATGTAATCGTTCTATCATTTATGGTGCTTCAGATAAATCTGTCAATCAGTGGTTGAATAATAGGTTGAAACGTACTGAATTTATGCCTTTTGCTCCGGTGGTTAGAGATGTAGATTTTAAAGATTATTTTATTGCGGATTACACTGACTTAAGAGCGTTTCAATTTATGACGATTACTTGCAATGTTACCGAAAAATGTATTCAAGAAGCTCCGGCCATAGTGCATATTGATAATACTGCAAGACCTCAGTTGGTTACGAAAGAAATTAATCCAAGTATGTATGATATTTTAACGCATTACAAAGAAAAGACAGGCCTAGGAGTGTTAGTCAATACATCGTTTAACATGCACGAAGAACCTATTGTAAACACTCCAAAAGAAGCCATAGAAACTTTTTTAAGCGGAAAGTTAGACGTACTTTCTATCGGAAATTATTTAATAGAGAACCTTGAGTAAAAAACTTAAAATACTGGTTGCAGATGCATGGACTAGAAAAGGTTTAAGCTGTGTGAGAGCTTTGGGCGAAAGTGGGCATGAAGTTCATGTGGCTGCTCAAAAGTTTTTATCACCGGCACTTTATTCTAAATATACTTTTGAAAAAATTATTTTATCAAATCCAGAGAAGGACTTTGAAATTTATAAGGAAATTTTGCATAAAGTAATTGAAGAAAATAAGATTGAAGTGTTTTTACCCATGGAAGAACATGATATAAAAGCCTTGTATGAGCTAAGAAAGCAATATCCGAATAACGAAGTTTATCAAAAAGTGGTTTTGCCGGAACAAGCGAATTACCTGAAAGCGGTTGATAAAAATGCTACGGCTCAACTGGCAAAAGAATTAGGAATAAATGTTCCATCATCCACATTAGTAAAAGAAGAAAAAGAATTAGAACAGTTTAAAAACGAAACTTATCCTCTTATTATAAAGCCCGTTAATTCTAGTGGTTCAAGAGGGATGAAAAAAGTGAATAATTATTCAGAGTTACTTACACATTATAGAAAAACGAGTAAAAACTTTTCTGAATTTTTAGTACAACAATGTATAGTGGGTTATGGAGCAGGAGTGGGTTTGTTAGCAAAAGATGGAGAGCTTTTATTGAATTATGAATACAAGCGATTGCGAGAATTTCCTGTTTCGGGTGGACCAAGTACCTTAAGAGAAACCATCGATTTTCCTGAATTAAAAACAGCTGCCGAGAAGTTAATGAAAGCGTTAAACTGGAATGGGTTAGCTATGGTGGAGTTTAAGGTAGATAACAATAATCAAGCATGGTTGTTAGAAATAAATCCAAGAACTTGGGGCTCTATTGAATTGGCTTCTGTGGCGGGTTTAAACTTTGCGGATGCTTATGCAAAACTTTCGATAGGAGAAAAAGTGGAAGCCAAAAAAGCAGTAATTGGAAAACGATGCAGGTGGTTGATTCCGGGAGATATTGCACATTTTATTGCTAACCCCAAACGGTTTTCATTGCAACCGTCTTTCTTTAAATTTTTTGACAAAAACACCAGTTACGACCAATTAAAATGGAGTGACTTTAAAGGTACGTTTGCAGTTTACTTGTGTACATTTTTACAAATTTTTGATTTAACCATCTGGAAAAAAGGTATATTTAGAAATGGCTGAAAACACCCCTAAAGTCCCCTCAAGGGGACATAAATATAATATACTCAACACTTTTTATGGATTAGGCTATTGGCCTTTTTCTGCAGCTATTGCTTCCGGTTTTGCATGGCTCATGTTTTGGGCGTACGTTTTATTTTTTGCAGACTATTGGTATTATGCACTTATTTCTACGGCTGTGCTTACAGCTTTTGCTTTAGTAGAAGCTTATCTAAACAGAAGCTTTGTGAAGGAAGACCCTAAGCAAGTAGTGTTTGATGAGTTTGTGGGCATGATGGCTATATTTTTAATTTGCCCTGAAATTGATTTGTTGGTGAGTGTTGGTGCCTTAGTATTATTTAGAGTAATTGATAATATTAAGTTTCCACCCTTTAACTATTTTGACAATAAAAAAGCAGTTTGGGCTGTATATGCCGATGATATTTTTATTGGAATTGTACTTGGTTTAATTGCTAAGTTGGTAATGATGTTTTGGTAATTTTTCTTTTCACGATATTATAAAAACTCTTCACATCTTCCCTGTTCCAATTAAACATTAATTCTTAACTCATAGTTTTTATTGTACAGTTCTGATTTCTTTTAGAAGAGATGAAACATTATGAATGTTAGGCCTTACCTAAGCTCTCCCATTTCATAGTACTCTCTGTTTAACAGCTCTCCATTTTCAGAATAATAAAAACACCACCCATTTTTTTTCCCATTTATATATCCTTCAATACACTTAGTTAAGCCATTTTCATAAAAAGAAACAAATAATCCATGTCTTGCTCCATTTTTAAATGTTTCTATATCAGAAATTTTATTGTTGTTAGTTGCATAATAATATGTATAGCCCTCATTTGTTATTAATCCTTGATAAGCCATAAATCCACTATAGCTATCATAATTAATATCCAATATTAAATCATCTGAGACCTTCTTGTACTCATAAATGATTTCACCACTTTTTTTGTCAAATTCTGTATAGAAAATTTCCTTTCCATTTTCACAATAAGATATACGTTTTACTTGCCCATTATTAAAGAAATAAACATTAGAATCATTAATAAACTTTCCCTCACCATCATAATATAAATTATGTGCTAACACACCATTACTAAAATAATACTTCTCATTTCGTACAACACCTTTTTTGATATCCCATACTAATGAATCTTCTCCTTCTGAATACAATCTAGACCTAGTGGTGTATATACAGTTCGCCTTATTGGTATACAAAGAGTCGCTGTATATCAATGAATCCTTTGGATTAACAAAAATATTTAGGCAATTTATTTGACTACAAGAATATAGAGGAAAATGAAGAATGATTAACAATAAAAGTTTTTTCATATCAATTCTTTTTGAACCTTCTTAGGCAGTTTAGCTTTTATAATGTCGTAAGATTTTTTTACATAGCTTTTCCACTCACTATCCGAAAATGCGTCTTGCTCAACTTTTACCCATTTATTTCTCGCCATGTAAGGAGCAGGGATAATACCATCTCTTGCTATCAATTCATCAAATTCTTCATCGGTAACTTTTATAGATGCTTTCATGGGAATTTCGTCTAAACTACCAATAAAAAAGATTTTATTCATTACGGAAAAGCATAAATGGTTTTCCCATTTAATGTCTTCGGTTACACCTTTAAACGCTAAACAATATTGCCTAAGAGTTTCTAAGTCCATTAAAACAAATATAATTGTTTTTTGCTTTGAAATTAAAAGCCGGTCACCCCTGTTGTACCCTCAAGGGGACTTTTTTTCCGTAATTTAATTTCTCCCTTGAGGGAGATTAAGAGGGTGAATTAGTTAGCTCCCTTATTTTAGCCCTTATTTCTCGTTCAACATTTAAAATGTCGTTGAATACATCTTCATCTTGTATTCTTAAAACAGTATATCCAAGAGAATTTAGTCGTTGATCTCTTTCTATATCTTTATCATACTTGAAGTTATGAGAATAGCCATCAACTTCAATAATTAACTTTAACTCTTTACAGAAAAAGTCAACAATGTATTTATCAATAGGTCTTTGCCTTAGAAACCGAACATCCATTTTACTTTTACACAAAAGCTCTTTCCACAATATTACTTCTGATTTGGTGCTATTTTTTCTGAGCTTTTTTGCGTATTCCTTAAGTGACTTATTATAGTGGTTGTTTTTCATAAAATCACCCCTATTATCCCCTCAAGGGGATATTTTTTCCAAAAAACTAGTTTTTTAATTTCTCTAAAAAAGGCATTAAGGAATTCCAGTATTGTGTGTGGTGTGGATTCGTTTTCCATAAAGCTCTGGAGCCATGCTCTCCGGTTGAGTCCGGAACAAACTGCATTTGGTTTTCTTTAAGTTGAACTTCACTCAAATATTTGCTTAGTTCTTCTGCCTCAGGTTTTGAAGAAGTTAACCACATAGGTTTATTACACGCTTTTATTTTTTCTAGCATGTTTCCTTTTTCAGCGTCAAAATAATTACCCGGGCTAAACGATACAATTGCTTTTACGTTTTCATTTTCAGTACCGATATGAAGCGCCAAAGTGGAAGAATAGGAACTTCCCCATAAAATTACTTTTTGGTTGTATTTTTTAGCTGCATAATTAATGGCTGCAATAATATCTTGTTCTGCATCTAAAAAGTCGGTGGGTTTGCTTTCCATTTCTGCATGAAGTTTGGTTTCGTTAAACTCTTCAATTAATGGCCCGCCAGAACGCTGGTCAATAGCCAAGCAGTTAAATCCATTTTCATGCAATGTTTTGGCAATGCCGTTGTATTCAAACTTATTAAATCTGGCTTGGTGGCATAACACAATTACAGGTGCAGAATCATTTACATGATATAAATTTGCTACGACTAATATGCTATCAAGCGAAGGGAAGTCAATTTTTTCAGGAACTTCAACTATTTCTTCAACTTCTTTTTCAATGGTTTTAGTTTCTGTGGGGCAGTCGTTTTTACAAGCTCCCAAAAGCAAAACAGATGATAAAATTACAAATGACTTTTTCATTTATTCAATAATTATTTTTTGATAAAAATTTTGATGTGAAGAATACAGCTCTATAAAGTAAACTCCCTTTTCAAAACCATTGAAGCGGATATTTTTTTGAGAAGAAAGAATAAAATCTTCTAGCACTCTTTTACCGGAAACATCGTAAATAATGAGTTGGTATTTTTCATCATCAACATTGTCGAATGAAACGGTAAATTCTCCATTATTAGGATTAGGATAAACCTTTAGCTCACCATTTTTCTGATGATTATTAATCCCTGTTGCCCAAGTGTTGGCATAAAAGTTTTGTCTAAATCGGTTATTCTGAACTGCTGTATTCCTAAAACCAATAGTAGTTTGCCCACTTGCACCAGCGGTTAAGTCGGTATAAAAATACATGGTGTATGACTGTGTGTCTTGCGCAGCTAAAATAAATGTAGTGGTATCCACCCAATCGGCTAAGCAAATGTCAACACAGATGGCAGAACTCCATCCTGTTGGCACATTATTTTGAAGTCTTATAATTTCAATGCTCGCAGAAGCATTAGAGTTGTTTATCAATTTTCCTTTTACGCTTAGCACTTGTCCCGGAGCGCCATTTGTCGTGCTATCATTGTCTAATTTCCAAATAAATGTTCCTCCTGTGGCCGGAGGCGTGCATGGTGGATTTCCAAATAAACTATCTATATCGCAAAAAACATCATCAGGCGCTTTGTCAAACCAGCCATGCTTGGTAAAAACTATACCATTGGTGTCAACTAGATAAGAATTATTGGGTGCAGGGCCGTAATAGTTCCACCATTCGTTACATGGTCCATCAATTAAAATTTCATGTGTAATGCCCATATTGTTTATCATACTATCGACTACCGCTTTTCGTTCGCCATAAGTTGTGGGCTGACGATACAACACGCCATCTTGTTGGTTTTGTCCGGTTGTCCAAACGGTACCGCTATACGGACTTACATCAATATCGGGATGTGCTTCTACCACATAAACAATGAAAATCTTTAAAGCGTTTCCATAAGTGGAAGCCACATTATCCAAGTCCACCATTTTATTTCTAAAAACGGGACAGGTATAACTTCCCGTAACCAACAAAATTGGTTTTTTGTCTTGCAACTCTTGTGCAAGGTTAACTGTATCTCCGGCTAAAGTATATAGTGTAAAATCAGCCATAGTATCTCCCGCTGATATTCCGGATGTGTAAAAACTACCTGTGTAAGTAGGAATGTTACAAATTGGGTCGGCATTTTGAGGAACTGACGATAAGCCGATAGATGGTTTTAATGTTTGCGCTTGAAAAAGAGAAAAGAAAAATGCAAACACTAAAAAGAGATAGAGTTTTTTCATAAAGTTTTGGTTTTAAAACTATTGCAAGTTACGAAAAAACTCTTTGGGTAAAAACTATCTTATCACTTTCACTTTAATAGCAGTTGGTCCTTTGGGGCCGCTGCCAATTTCAAAAGTAACCATGTTGTTTTCTTTTATTTCTTCTTCAATATTATTTACGTGAACAAAAAAGCTTTCATTGGTATCTTTTTCTTTAATGAATCCATAACCTTTTGAGTCGTTATAGAACGAAACCACTCCTTTTCTAACAGGGTCAACTTCTTCGGCTGCTTCTCTTTTGGGAACACCAATTTCAATATTTTCTGCTTTGATTTTGCTCTTTTTGGTTGGGTCCGGAGGTGTGTCCACTATCATTCCGTTTTCATCAACGTAAGCCATCATGTCATCAAGCTTACCAGATTTTTCTTGCTCTTTTCTTGCTAGTCTTTTAGCTTCTTTTTCTTTACGCTTTTTTTCTTTTTTGTTTCTAACTTCTTTCTTGTTAAATGTTTCTTGTGATCTACCCATAAATTTGATTTGCTATAATATACGTTTTTTTCTGTGAATAAAAAAAGCCTATCAAAATAAGTATTGACAGGCTTTTGGTGTTTTAAAAAATTAAAGCGTAAATATTAAATTACTTTTACGTTCACTGCATTCAATCCTTTTTTACCTTCTTGTAGTTCAAATTCAACTGCATCGCCATCACGGATTTCATCTATCAATCCTGATACGTGTACAAAATGTTCTTTGTTGTTACCTTCTTCTGTAATAAAACCAAATCCTTTGGTCTCATTGAAGAATTTTACTGTGCCTTTATTCATTGTAATAATTTAAAAATGTGACGCAAAGGTACTCTAATATATCAGACCAACTATTTTTTCGGCCTTTTTATTTGATTATCTGAAAGTTTTGGGAGCTAAAATTAGAGTTTATTGAGTTTGGTCAGGCTCTTTTTTCCAGCTTCTACACTCTACTTCAAGCTGGCAAAGGTTGCTTCCTGTTTTACTTAAATCGTAGGCCTGTTGCTTTGCTTTTTCTTCTAGTCCGGTATTTTCACTTCCACAACCTTCTATTTTCCATTCTGTTGCACCAGTTTCGGTGTTTATTACTTTGCATTCCTTACATTGATTTGGTAAAACGGCACCGTTGAACATATTGGCACATGAGTACGAAAAATATAAAATGAGCGTATACAATGTCATTTTTTTCATTTTAAACCGATTTGCTGTTTACATGAAATACAATTTTTAAAACGCAAAGCGCTATTAGAATAACACCACCTATAGGAATTGTAGCCAACATAAGCCAATGGTAAGTCATGTCTATAAAATATGCAAGCACTAGGGGTAAATACAGCAAAACCATTGTTATAATTAATAAAAGATTTAAAACTTTTTTTCTTTTTAGGTTAGTGTCCCTTAAAAACATCAATACAATTGGAATTACTAGAGTAACTAAAAACACAATTATATAAAAGACAATCATTTGAGTCATCATGATGTTAATTTTACTAAAGGTATTAAATTATTATAACAAAAAACCCCATTCGAATAAACGAACAGGGTCTTTTGCCTATCTACTATGAAAAAACTACTACATCATTCCACCCATTCCGCCCATGCCACCAGGCATTCCAGCATGTGAGTGTCCGTGCTCTTCTTCTTTTTGATCAGAAATTACGCACTCGGTAGTAAGTAACATTGCTGCAATGGATGCCGCATTTTCTAAAGCAACTCTAGCTACTTTAGTTGGGTCAATCACACCTGCATCAAATAAATTTTCGAAAGTTTCGGTTCTGGCGTTATAGCCATAATCACCTTTTCCTTCTTTTACTTTTTGTACAATTACAGAGCCTTCACCGCCTGCATTGGCTACAATTTGACGAAGTGGTTCTTCAATTGCTCTTTTTACAATTGTAATACCTGTTAGTTCGTCATCATTGTCTCCTTTTAGTTTGTCTAAACCGGCAAGTGTTCTGATGTAAGCTACGCCACCACCAGGAATAATTCCTTCTTCAACGGCAGCTCTTGTTGCAGCTAAAGCATCGTCAACTCTGTCTTTTTTCTCTTTCATTTCAACTTCAGTGGCAGCACCTACGTAAAGTACAGCTACACCACCAGAAAGTTTTGCTAATCTTTCTTGAAGTTTCTCTCTATCGTAATCAGAAGTTGTAGTTTCTATTTGAGCTTTAATTTGATTAACTCTTGCTTTTATGTCTTCCGTTTTTCCTGCACCGTTAACTACAGTAGTATTGTCTTTGTCAATAGTTACTTTTTCAGCAGTACCTAAATAAGTTAGGTCAGCATTTTCTAATTTGTAACCTCTTTCTTCAGAAATAACAGTACCACCTGTTAAAATAGCGATGTCTTCTAACATTGCTTTTCTTCTGTCTCCAAATCCAGGAGCTTTAACGGCTGCAATTTTAAGCGCACCTCTTAATTTGTTTACTACTAGTGTAGCTAGTGCTTCACCATCTACATCTTCAGCAATAATTAATAATGGTTTGCCAGATTGAGCTACTTTTTCTAGCACAGGAAGTAAATCCTTCATGCTAGAGATTTTTTTATCGTAAATTAAGATATATGGTGACTCAAGGTCAGCGTGCATTTTTTCTGCATCTGTTACAAAGTATGGAGAAAGGTAACCTCTGTCGAATTGCATACCTTCAACAACTTCTACAGTTGTATCAGTTCCTTTAGCTTCTTCAACAGTAATAACTCCTTCTTTTTTTACTTTGCCCATTGCCTCAGCAATAAGTTTACCAATGTTGTTGTCATTGTTAGCAGAAATAGTAGCTACTTGCTCTATTTTACTAATATCATCACCAACAGATTTGGATACTTTTTTAAGTTCTGCTACTACGGCAAGAACAGCTTTGTCAATTCCTCTTTTTAAATCCATTGGATTTGCTCCTGCTGCTACATTTTTTAAACCTGCAGTAACAATTGCTTGCGCTAATATTGTTGCAGTAGTTGTTCCGTCACCTGCATCATCAGCAGTTTTAGAAGCAACTTCTTTTAGCATTTGAGCTCCCATGTTTTCAATTGCATCCGCTAATTCTATTTCTTTTGCAACAGTAACACCATCTTTAGTAATGTGTGGTGCTCCGAATTTTTTATCAATAACTACATTTCTGCCTTTTGGGCCTAATGTAACTTTTACAGCATTAGCTAAAGTGTCAACTCCTTTTTTTAGTTTGTCTCTAGCTTCTACTTCAAACGTGATATCTTTTGCCATTTTACTTATGTTTTTAATTGTTTAACTAAAAAATGATTTACACTACAGCATAAATGTCAGACTCTCTCATGATAAGATAGTCTTTTCCTTCTATACTGATTTCGGTTCCTGAGTATTTTCCATAAAGCACGTTATCTCCTGCTTTTACGGTTAATGGCTCATCTTTTTTTCCGTTGCCTACGGCAACAACTTTACCTCTTTGTGGTTTTTCTTTTGCAGTATCCGGAATGATAATTCCTCCTGCTGTTTTTTCTTCAGCTTGAGCAGGTTCTACAAGAACCCTGTCAGCTAGCGGTGTGATATTCACTCCCATGGTTTATATAATTTTAAAGTTAAACTTAAATTTTACGATTCAGCTTCTGTCAGATTTTGTGCCAAATAGGATTTTAAATAAAAAGGTGACAAAACTTCCATTGTTATGGTATAAAGACAAAAAAAGCTGTCAGTTTAATGACAGCTTGTCAGGATTTCTGTTTAATTTTTTAATTCGCTGGCTCTTCAGGTGGGGTTTGCTGCCCATCTTCTCCTCCAGGGATTGGTTGACCTTGTGCCGGTAAAGGAACTCCATTGTCAACCGGAGCATTAACCGGTAATTGAGGAGTAGCCGTTTGAACGTCTTTTAATTCACTTTCTGTAGCTTGTTCTGCTGTAGTAGGTGTTCCACTTAACAATGTGGCAGACACAATACTTAAAATAACTAATGCAATACCCAACGTCCAAGTTGATTTTTCTAAAAAATCTACGGTTCTTTTTACACCGCCAATCTGGTTCATTCCTGAAAAGTTGCTTGAGATACCACCTTTTGGGTTTTGAACTAATATCACTAACATTAAAAGAATGCAGATGACAATGATTAAGAAGGTTACAACTGCTGCCATACTAGTCTGTTTTTTTCTTTAAAATTAAAATTTGGGCTGCGAAGTAACTACTTTTTTCGGGAATTTTCAAACTTAATTTCTCGTATGCAGCTATTGCTTTGTCTATTTTGTTTTGCATGACATAAATTTTCGCCAACGTTTCGGTAATGATTTCATCATTCTCTTCTACACTTTTTTGAGCCATTTTTGCCGGATTGTAGAATTCTTTTTTTGTCGGAGGCTTAGTAGTTTCAAACGACTTTTCTTGTAAAGGCTTTATATCACTTTCTTTGGTTTTTGTCTCTTCAGCAAACATATCTAGCCATTGAGAGAATGTTTGTTTACTAGGTAGGTTTTCCTTTTTTGGCTTTTCTTTAATCAGAGATTGAATTTCTTCTTTTGATATGTCTTCTTTAACTTCTTCAAAGTATCCAACGCTTTCAACAGAAGAAATGTAGTTCTCTTCTAGTTTTTTAATGTCCTTTTCTACATCATATTCTATTTCGGACTTTTGCTTTTCTTTTTTTATAAAATCAGAGATAATGTCTTGCTTTTTCTTTTCCGTTTTTGGTATAGCGACTTCTTCTTTGTCAATTTGTTTTGCGTCTTTTGGGGTGACATTAATTTCCTCAATGGTTTCTACCGAAATTTCTGATGTTTTGTTTTTTAATTGAATAAGGTCATATAGCTTTTCACGGTCAGAAACATAAACAGCTTTAAGCGGAAGAATTTTTTCAAACTTTATGGAGTTTGTGTTTTTTAGAGCTTTGGCATGAAGCAAGTGTGCCGTTTGAAAATAAGGATATACTTCTAAAATGTCTTCTAGCTGTTTAATATCTTCGTTAGAAAGCAGAAGCGGTTTTTCAATAGAGGTAGATATGTAGTTTGAAGTTACCAATTGCTTAGAGCTGCGTTAAAAATATCTTGAACAAGCTGAGAGTTAACGTCTTCAACTAATTGAGTTTCTATTTGAGCAAAATCTTTTGTACTGTCAAAATCTGAAAACCTTGTAAAGGTTCTTTCAAAGTTTTGCTCCGGCTGTTTTGAGTTTACATATTTTACTTTAACAGAAATGGTTAATCTGTTTAACGAAGCTGTTTCGTTAGCTTGAATAGAAACCGGTTTTACATTAAACTCAGTAATGTTTCCTTCAAAAGCCAAGTCGCCATTTTTATTAATCAAGCTTAAGCTTGATTGCCTTATCAATATATCTTTTAATGCTTCCGTAAATTGTTGACTTAAGTTTGGAGAACCCAGGCTAGATAAGTTTTCAAAGTACTGAACAGAAACTGTTTTACATTCGGCACATGGCTTTGCCCCTGTAAAAGAGTATATGCCACATGAAAAGAGCCCAACAACTATTATTAAGTAATATAAAGGTTTAAGAAAAGTATAAAAGGGTTTATTGTTCATGTAGTACTATAACTCTATTTCGTATTCTTTTATTTTTCGGTAAAGTGTTCTTTCTGAAATTCCTAGTTCCTCAGCAGCGTACTTTCTTTTTCCTTTATGTTTTTCTAAGGCTTTTTCTATGAGCTCTTTTTCATGGTCGGTAAGAGAAAGTTTTGAATCTTCATCCTCTTCTTCTTCTTCGGTGTGATGAAATTCTTCTTCGTGATGTGTAACAGAAGGTTTAAATAATTCAATTTTTGACGGCACATCAAGTTCATCATTTTTCAACCATTTTTTTACAATGGTGGTATTTTGTTCACTACTTTTAATAGCGTTCGGATTGTTGCTTAATTCAAATACAACTTTCTTTAAATCTGTAACATCGTTTTTTAAGTCAAATAAAACTTTGTATAAAATTTCTCGTTCAGTTAGCGTTTCTGCACTTTCTTCTTTCGCATATACTACAGGCAGGCTTCGTGAAGCATTTTCAGGTAAATATTTATAAATTACTTCTCCGGTAACTGCTCTATTTTTTTCAATCACGGAGATTTGTTCCGTAACATTTTTTAATTGCCTAATGTTTCCCGGCCAGGCATAATTCTCAAGAATATTAACAGCCTCATCTGTTAAATGAATAGTTGGCATTCGGTATTTTTCGGCAAAATCGGCAGCAAATTTTCTAAATAGTAAATGAATATCTTCTTTTCTATGTCTCAAAGGAGGAACTTCAATAGGAACGGTGTTTAAACGATAATATAAGTCCTCTCTAAATTTTCCTTTTTTAATGGCCTCGGGAATATTTACATTGGTTGCTGCTACAATTCTTACGTCAGTTTTTTGAACTTTTGATGAACCTACTTTAATAAACTCACCTGTTTCTAGCACTCTAAGTAATCTTACTTGCGTTTGAATAGGGAGTTCAGCTACCTCATCTAAAAAAATTGTTCCGCCATCAGCTTCTTCAAAATAACCTGAACGAGCATTGGTAGCTCCGGTAAATGATCCTTTTTCATGTCCAAACAATTCTGAATCTATTGTTCCTTCAGGTATAGCACCACAGTTAACGGCAATATATTTATTGTGTTTTCTGGAACTTTGTTGGTGAATGATTTGAGGCATTACTTCTTTTCCTGTTCCACTTTCTCCGGTAATTAAAACGGATAAATCTGTTGGGGCGACTTGCAAAGCAATATTTATTGCTCTGTTAAGGGCAGCAGAGTTTCCAATTATTTTAAAACGTTGTTTTATTTGTTGAATATCCATAGCGGTTATGCTTTTTCAACAACTTTACCGAAAAGTGTAGCAGAACTACAACTTTCTATTAAAACATTTACATAGTCACCTTTTTTAAAGGTTTCTTTTGGGAAAATACAAACTGTATTTTGTGAGGTACGCCCATATAACTCTTGGTCAGATTTTTTAGAGATTCCTTCTACCAATACTTTAAATGTTTTCCCAATATCTCTTTTGTTTCTTTTGTGTGAATGTTCTCTTTGTAATGCAATAATTTCGGTCAATCTTCTTGATTTAACTTCTTCAGGTATATCATCTTCAAACTTTTTAGCTGCAGCGGTATTAGGTCTTTCAGAGTATTTAAACATATAGGCGTAATGATACTTTACTTGTTCCATTAAACTTAGAGTGTCTTGATGCTCCTCTTCTGTTTCTGAACAAAAACCACTAATGATATCAGTTGAAATAGCACAGTCTGGAATAATTCTATTAATTGCTTCAATTCTTTTTAAATACTGTTCTCTTGAATAGCCTCTATTCATCATTTCAAGAACTCTTGTGTTGCCGGATTGAACGGGTAAATGAATATAATTACAAATATTTTCATGTTTAGCCATTACGTGAAGAACTTCATCAGTCATATCTTGAGGGTTTGAGGTAGAAAATCTAATTCTCAAATCAGGGTTAACTTGAGCAACCATTTCTAATAAGTTAGCAAAGTTTACAGAGGAGTTTTGCTCCTCTTCGGTTAACTTACTAAATGCTTTTTTTGGCCCACCGCCAAACCATAAGTATGAATCTACGTTTTGCCCTAAAAGAGTAACTTCCCGATAACCTTGCTCAAACAGATATTTTGCTTCATGTACAATGGTTTTCGGGTCTCGGCTTCTTTCTCTTCCTCTGGTAAAAGGCACCACACAAAAAGAACACATATTGTCACAACCTCTGGTTATTGAAATAAATGCGGTGACGCCATTCCCCCCTAATCTAACAGGATTAATGTCCGCATAGGTTTCTTCTTTTGATAAGATAACATTTACGGCTTTACTTCCTTCTTCGGTTTCTAATAAGAGTGATGGTAAATCACGATAAGCATCAGGTCCGGCAACTAAATCAACTAATTTTTCTTCTTCTAACAATTTTGATTTTAGTCGCTCTGCCATACATCCAAGTATGCCAACAACCATATTTGGATTCTCTTTTTTTAGACCCTGAAATTCAGTCAACCTTTTTCTGACAGTTTGCTCGGCCTTATCTCTTATTGAGCAAGTATTTAAAAATACAACATCAGCTTCGTTAATTTGTTTAGTTGTGTTGTATCCGTTCTTATTTAGAATAGAAGCTACTATTTCACTGTCAGAAAAATTCATTTGACAGCCATAACTCTCAATATAAACTTTTTTGCTGTTTTCAGAAGAGCCCTCTAATACCAGCGCTTCACCCTGTTTTTCTTCAATGATTTCTTTATTTTCTACTTCTAGCATTTATTCCACATATAATAAGGGATTGCAAAGTTAAGTAAAAGGAAATTAGTGCCAAAATGTCAGTCTGAACAATTGTTAATAAATCCCAAAAATTATATAATATGTAATATTATATAGTAAAAAATCTTTTTCAAATGTTTGGCAGATAAGGAAATTATTATTTTTCTTTGTCGCCACCATTATTAACAAAAAACTGTTGATATTGCCTAAAAACACTGCCTTATGATTAAAAATTTAGTCATAGTTGAGTCACCTGCCAAAGCTAAAACAATCGAAAAATTCTTAGGAAAAGATTTTATCGTACGTTCTTGTTTTGGACACATTCGTGACCTTAACTCCAAAAAACTTTCCGTTGACGTAGAAAATAATTTTGCCCCTGATTACGAGATACCTACAGACAAAAAGAAAGTAGTTAGCGAACTGAAAAAAATGGCAAAGGAGGCAGAGACTGTTTGGCTAGCATCGGATGAGGACCGTGAGGGAGAGGCTATTTCCTGGCATTTATTTGAAGCACTTGGCTTAAAACAAGAAAAGACAAAGCGAATCGTTTTTCATGAAATTACCAAAGATGCTATTCAAAAAGCAATTGAAAAACCTAGAGGTATTGACATGAATTTGGTTGATGCTCAGCAGGCGAGAAGAGTTTTAGACAGATTGGTTGGATATGAAGTTTCTCCTATTCTCTGGAAAAAAGTAAAGCCTTCTTTATCTGCGGGAAGAGTGCAGTCTGTGGCAGTTAAATTGATTGTAGAAAGAGAAAAAGAAATTACAAACTTCAAATCAGAATCTTCTTATAAGGTTACAGGGTTTTTTAAAACTGAAAAAGGTGAAGTTGTTAAGGCTGAATTAAATACTAAGTTTTCTACCTTAGAGCAAGCCAATGCTTTTTTGAAAAAATGTTCAGAAGCCAAGTATGAAGTAGCAAGTGTAGAAACCAAGCCTACCACAAAATCTCCGGCAGCACCTTTTACAACATCAACATTACAGCAAGAGGCGGGAAGAAAGTTAGGTTATTCTGTTTCAAAAACGATGACGTTAGCCCAACGTTTATATGAGGCAGGACATATTACTTATATGAGAACAGACTCAGTTAATTTAAGTGATTTAGCCATTAATACAACAAAGCAGGAAATAATTAATTTGTACGGAAAAGAGTTTTCTGAACCGAGAAATTATACCAGTAAATCTAAAAATGCGCAAGAGGCTCACGAAGCAATTCGACCAACTTATATTGCCAATAAATCAATTGATGTGGAGTCCGGACAAGAGAGACTTTATGATTTAATTTGGAAGAGAACAGTTGCTTCACAAATGAGTAAAGCGGAATTGGAAAAAACAACTTTACATATAGAGTTATCGAATACTTCTGAAAAGTTTATCGCTACTGGCGAAGTAATCAAGTTTGAGGGATTTTTAAAAGTGTATCTTGAATCAACTGATGATGAACAAGAAGATGCCGATAGCGGCTTATTACCCGCCACCAAAAAAGGGGATTTACTTAATTACAATTCTATTCAGGCAGTAGAACGATTTACACATTACCCTGCAAGATATACAGAGGCAAGCCTAGTAAGAAAAATGGAAGACTTGGGAATAGGTAGACCGTCAACTTACGCTCCAACTATTTCTACCATTCAAAAAAGAGGATATGTTGTATTAGAAGATAGAGAAGGTGTGGAAAGAAAATACAACAGCATTGAATTGAAAGCCGGAAATATTGAGAAAGAAGAAAAAGTGGAGATGGCCGGAAGAGAAAGGAAAAAGCTTTTTCCAACAGATATAGGTATTGTTGTTAGCGACTTTTTAGATGAGTATTTTAAACGTATTATGGATTATGGCTTTACCGCTAAGGTAGAAGAGCAATTTGACGAAATTGCCAATGGCCAACTGAAGTGGAATAAAATGATTGAACAGTTTTATAATCCATTTCATAAAAATGTAGAAAACACTACCGAAAATGCCGAAAGAGCCACCGGAGAGAGAGAGTTAGGAACAGACCCAGAAACCGGAAAACCTGTAATTGTTAGGATAGGAAAGTTTGGACCGATGGCTCAAATTGGTAAAACAGAAGATGAGGGAGGAGCTAAGTTTGCAAGTTTATTGTCGAGCCAAGCTATTAATACAATTACTTTAGAAGAAGCCTTAGAGCTTTTTAAATTCCCGAAAACAGTTGGTAAATATGAAGGTCATGAGGTAATTGTTTCTCAAGGTCGCTTTGGGCCTTACGTTAAGTTTGATGACTTATTCATTTCTATCCCCAAAAATGAAGACATAAGTTCCGTTGACTTAAAAAGAGCTATTGAGTTAATTAAGCAAAAGCTTGATGCAGATGCGCCAATAGATGAATATGAGGGAATGCCTGTTCAAAAAGGAGTGGGACGCTTCGGACCTTTTATTAAGTGGAACGGAATATTTATCAATGTCAATAAAAAATACGATTTCGATAATTTGTCTCATAATGACATTGTTCAATTAATTGAGGACAAGAAGAAGAAAGAAAAAGAAAAGTATATTCATCGTTGGGATGATGAAGGTATTTCAGTTCAAAAAGCTCGTTGGGGAAGATTTCATATTGTAAAAGGAAAACAAAAAATTGAACTTCCTAAAACTTTTGATGTAGAAAAGCTTACCTTAGATGAGGTAAAGAAAATGCTAGAAGAAAACGCTCCTAAGAAAAAAGCAGCTGCAAAAAGAAAGAAATAGCCCATGGAAATACTTCATTACTTTAAAAAGATTTCGGGTGTTGGAGTTCGTAAGGCTTACAATTTTGAAAAAACATTAGGGAATCTTATTACACTTAATAATGAAGATGCTAAAATTACATCTCTTGAGGATTATAAAGTAGCCATAATAGGTGTTCCCGAAAGCAGAGGAATAGGGAAAATACAATCTATCAATTCTAACTTTTTTAGAGAATCATTTTATAGTTTTTTTTCTTCAAAAAACATTAAACCAAATCAGATAATTGATTTAGGAGATATAATACCCGGAGAAAAGAAAGAAGACACTTATTTTGCATTAGCAGACGTTTTGCATGAACTTCTTTCAAAAAAAATAATACCTGTAATAATAGGTGGAACAGATGATTTGGCGTTTGCAAATTTTAAAGCGTATGAAAGATTTGAGCACACCATAAATATAACACACATAAGCAAATCAATACCACTCGGAAACCCTGAAGAAGAATTGTTAAGTTCTAACTGGCTAAACAAAGTGATATTATATCAACCTAACTACCTGTTTAATTACAGTCACCTTGCTTTTCAATCTTTTTATGTTGATGAATCCGAAAAGGAATTGTTAGATAGTTTAAATTTCGATTTTCACAGATTGGGTGAAATAAGTAGTAACGTAGAACAAGCAGAGCCAATTGTAAGAAACTCTGATATGTTGTCATTTAATATGGATGCCATCAGAAACTCTGATGCTAATGATGTGTTTAACACTTCTCCCAATGGATTATATGGTCATCAAGCTTGTCAAATAGCCAAATATGCAGGAATAAGTGATAAATTAACCTCTTTTGGAATTTATAACGCAAATTTATCCGGGAGTTCTATCACATCAGAATTAATGGCACAAATGGTTTGGTATTTTATAGAGGGTGTTTTTCAAAGAAAGAATGACTATCCGGTTGGAGCAATAGATAATTATACTAAGTACAGTGTGGCACTTAAAACATCTGAGCATGATATAGCCTTTTACAAGAGTAATAAATCTCAACGGTGGTGGATGCAAATACCTTACCCTGCTAGCGTGCTTTTAAAAAATCAAAGACATTATTTGGTGCCATGCACCTATGAAGACTATCAAAAAGCTTGTAATGACGAGCTTCCCGATAGATGGTTAAAGACCTATCACAAATTAATTTAAATTAGAATGAAATTAAATATCAACATTTTTATTGTTGAAAATTTTTTGTTTCAAAATATTTTTCCATACCTTAGCAGTTCGCATTGTGAGAAATGCGTATAAACTAAACACTATTATGAAGAAAGTATTACTCTCTGTATTTACTATTGTTGTTGGCATTTCTGCCTTTGCACAACAAGATTATCAGTTTACTCAAAACATGTTTAACAGGGTGCCTATTAACCCGGGAGCTGCCGGAACAAATGATGCCATTTGCGCCACTATGTTTTTTAGACAACAGTGGATTGGGTTTGACGGTAGTCCTCAAACTATGCAGTTTAGTGCTGATGCTCCTTTTGTAATGCCTTATATCGGAGGAACGCATGGGGTTGGCCTTACTGTATTTCAAGATAAATTAGGCTTTGAAACCAACTTTATGGGTAAACTAGCTTATTCATATAGAAGAAACATATTTGGTGGTCCTGGTGAGTTAGGTATTGGTATTGATGGTGCTTTCTATAATAAATCATTAAACGGTGCATGGATTGCTACTGATGATTACACTCAAGATCAAGCTATTCCTAATGCCGGTGCCAGTGATTATACTATGAACTTAGGAGCAGGATTATATTATCATATTCCTCAAAAACTATACGTTGGTTTATCTTCTACACATGTTGTATCAGGAGACATTCAAACTTCAGTTCAAGGAACAGGAAATACTCAGTATCAGTATAACTATAATGTAAAAAGACATTATTATATTATGGCAGGTTATGAATGGGATATGACCTCAGAATTAAAATTATTGCCGTCAGTATTTGCTAAAACAGATGCAGCCTCTACGCAATTAGATATTAACTGTAATGTAATGTGGAATCAGTTTTTATGGGGAGGATTATCATATAGAGTGCAAGATGCAGCAGCAGTATTATTAGGAATTGACTTTACTGAAGTTGCTGTTCCGGGTTTAAAACTTGGTTTAGCTTATGATGTTACAACTAGTGGATTGAAAAGTTATAGCAGTGGTTCTGCAGAGATAATGCTTAACTATTGCTTTAAAATACCGAAAAAACCAAAAGTTAATGTTTATAAGAGTGTAAGATTCTTATAAAACAATATAAAAGGGAAAAATACGTTTAATTATATAAATAAACCTTTGCGAAAGCATTCCGAGAAATCGGTTAAAACAAAGGAGGGAACATGAAACGGTTATTATTTTTATTAGGGGTTGCGTTACTTTACGCTTGTAGTTCAGATAACGGAGAATTAATTGGTGTGCAAGGCAGACCGGAATGGTATCAACCAGACCCATATGGTATGTTGTATATCCCAATGGGGAGTTATAATATGGGTCCAAGCGACCAAGATGTGCCTTATGCACAAACAGCTCAATCTAAAACAGTTTCGGTACAGGCATTCTATATTGACCAAACTGAGATATCAAATAATGAGTATAGACAATTTGTTTATTGGGTAAGAGACTCATTAATGATACAATTATTGGGAGATAATGTTTCTGAAGAAGAATTCTTTATTCTAGAAGATGAGTGGGGAAATGAAATAGATCCTCCATACTTAAACTGGTATGCAAAAATCGACTACAGAAACGAAGAGGTGAGAGATGCATTGGAAGAAATGTATCTATCTGAAGGAGAAAGATATTATAGAAGAAAAGAGTTTGATGCTCGTAAGTTTAACTATTCATATATGTGGATTGACTGGAAGGAAGCAGCTGCTCGTAAAAACAGACCTCAAGGTTTAATTGATAGATCTGTATTTATTAAAAAAGATGTTATCAATATCTACCCTGATACATTAGCTTGGGTACATGATTTCTCTTACTCATTCAATGAACCAATGTCAAACACTTATTTCTGGCATCCTGCTTACGATGAGTATCCTGTGGTAGGTGTAAGCTGGAAACAAGCCAGGGCATTTAGTATTTGGAGAACTGCATACTTAAACTCATGGAGAGGAGCAAGAGGAATTACTTATGTACAAGACTTTAGATTACCGACAGAATCTGAGTGGGAATGGGCTGCTAGAGGAGGACTTGATTTAAGTCCGTATCCTTGGGGAGGTCCTTACATCAGAAATACAAGAGGATGTTTCTTAGGTAACTTTAAACCACTAAGAGGTAATTATATTGATGATGGAGGTTTCCATACAGTTGATATCTTCTCTTATAACCCAAATGACTTTGGTTTATACAACATGGCAGGTAATGTTGCTGAGTGGACAAGCAACGCCTTTGATGAATCAGCATACAACTTTGCACATGATTTAAACATGGATTACTCTTATGAAGCAAATGAACAAGATCCTCCTTCTATGAAACGTAAAGTAATTAGAGGTGGTTCATGGAAAGATGTGAAATATTACTTAAATGTAAGTACAAGAACTTATGAATACCAAGATACCGCTAAGTGTTACATTGGATTTAGAAATGTAATGACATATCTGGGTAGATCAAAAGATGATTCAAATTAAACTTTAAAATAATTAAAAATAAACCTATCTATTAACTTTTAAAACAATTAAACTATGGGATTTGTAGAATTTTTATTTGAGACCAAAAAGGGTAAGAAAATTATGGGATTACTTTACGGATTAGGAGCATCTGTAGTAATCGTAGGAGCGTTATTTAAAATTCAGCACTGGCCGGGTGCAGGACCGATGCTTATTGTCGGGCTGTTGACGGAAGCAGTTATCTTTGCCGTATCGGCATTTGAACCTCCTCATTTTGATGTAGATTGGACTTTAGTTTATCCTGAACTAGCCGGAATGCATGATGAAGATGGCGGTCACGGTAAAAAAGCAATTGAAGCAGAAGATAAAGGAAGTATCACAGAGCAATTAGATGCAATGTTAGAAGAAGCAAAAATTGAACCTGCTTTAATAGAAAGCTTGGGTCAAGGATTAAGAAACTTAGGCGATAATGCCGGAAAACTTTCTGAAATCTCTAATGCTTCTGTTGCAACTGAAGAGTACGCTAATAGCTTAAAAGGAGCGTCTGATAAAGTAAAAGAATTGTCAGGTACTTATGCTGCTGCATCTGAAGCATTAACAGGTCTTTCTGCAGCTTCTGAAGCTGGTTCTTCTACAGGAGAGCATTTACAAAAACTTTCTACTAACTTAAGAGCATTAAATGAGTCTTATGAAATGCAAATTAAGGGAGCGCAAGAGCATTTTGAAACAACTAATAAGCTGTATTCTGGAATGTCTCAATTAATGGCAAACCTTAATGACTCTGTAGATGATACTCAGAAGTATAAAGAAAACATTGCTGAACTTTCTACTAACTTAGGTAAGTTAAATAGAATTTACGGTAACATGTTAACTGCTATGAGCACTAACGCATAAGGAAAACTAAGTATAACTTTGAAACTTTAAAATATTATGGGAGGCGGGAAATTACCACCAAGACAGAAGATGATTGGGATGATGTACTTAGTACTTACAGCCCTTTTAGCGATGAACGTTTCTAAGGACATCTTAGATGCCTTCATCCTAATTAATAAGGGTATTGAAACTACTACATCTACCTTTCAAGATAAAAATGCATACATCTATACAAAATTTGCATCAGCAGCAGTAGAGGCTCCTGAGAAAGTAGGACCATGGAAAAAAAGAGCTGATGAGGTGCAAAAAATTGCAAATGAGATGTATGATCATTTAGCAAAATTAAAAATCACTTTAATTAAAGAAACAGATAAAGTAACTCAAGAAATAGCAGATACTTTACCATTAGGAAGAGTTTCTTCTAAGGATAATTACGATATCCCTACATTGATTATGGGATTGGCTGACCCTTCAAAACCTACAGCTGTTCCTGGTTTTGAGGAATTCTCCGCTACTAAATTAGAGGAGAAAATTGATGCATACCGTGAAGGGTTAATCAATATAGTTCCGAAAGATTATCATGAAGTATTTATTCCTGCTATTGGGTTAACTACTGATGAAGTAATTAATGCTGACGGAGGGAAAGAGCCTTGGCCTGTAGGAACTTTTTATCACGTTCCTTTAGCAGCTTGTGTAACTATGGTTTCTAAATTACAAGCTGATGTTAGAAATGCTGAAGCAGAAGCCCTTAAACTATTGTTTGAGAATATTGATGCTGCTGGTGTATCTTTCAATAAAGTAGATGGATTGGGTGTTATGGAAAAAGGATTTATCCTTAAAGGAGATACTATTAGAGCAAAAATATTTACGGCTGCTTATGATGATACTCAAAACCCTGAAGTTTATATTGGTGATTACGACTCTACTGCTTTAGCAGAGGCGGTTAAAACAGGTAAGTATGAGATAGAAAAATTGATGAAGGGTTCAAAAGTTGAGAATCTTACGGAAGTTGTTCCTGGAGAAACTTGGGCTCAAATGCCTGAAGATAAAGTTTCTGCCGGTAGAGGTAACTTAGCCATTCCTACAACAGCTGTTGGTCTTTACGATCTTAAAGGTCTTATTAGAATTAAAACTTCTAAAGGAGACAGAGTTTATCCATACAAAACACAATATGAGGTTGGAACGCCTTCAACAACTATTGCGGCTACCAAAATGAACGTGTTCTATATTGGTGTGCCAAATCCGGTTTCAATTTCTGCACCTGTGCCACAAGATAAAATTACTGCAACAGGTTTAGGAATCTCTAAAAGCGGAAAAGAAGGTTGGGTAGTTAGACCATCAAAATCGAGTGGAAAATCAGGGAAAATTACAGTTTTTGCTGATATAGACGGAGTTAAGACTAAAATGGGAGAAGCCGAATTTAGAATTAAGAAAATTCCTGATCCAACACCTTATGTTGCAGGTAAAACAGGAGCTACAACAATTCCTAAAGCTCAATTACAAGCTGCTACAAGGGTTATTGCAAAAATGGAAAACTTTGACTTTGATGTAACTCCAACAGTTCAGTCGTTTATGTTTTCTACTGTTGGTTCAGATGGTTTATTAAAAGAGATTAGAGGAAGCGGAGCATCTTTTAGTGGTGAAATGTCTTCTTTGGTTTCAAAAGCAAAAAAGAGTCAAAAAATTTATATTGAGCAAATTACTGTGAGTATGCCTGATGGTACCAAGAGGGTATTGCCTCCGGTGTCTCTAAAAGTAATATAGCTCTTAATTAATAAAAGGAGGTTGATTATGAAACGGTTAGTTTTAATTTTAGTGGTAGCAGTTTCTTTTGTATTCCTTACAAATGAAACGAGTGCACAAAAAATTCTTGATGGTCCTTACATTAAGGAAAACACGCCTACAAGACGTGTAGTGCCTTACACTCCTATCCGAGAGGCAGATGTGATGTGGGCAAGAAGAGTATGGAGAGTGATTGACCTACGAGAAAAAATCAATCATCCTTTGTATTATCCAACGGAACCATTGGCTGAACGTAAAAGTTTGTTTGATGTTATCAAAGAAGGTATTACAGAGGGAACTTTAACAGCTTATGATGATGAGGAGTTTTTAGTTGCATTAACCAAAGCACAAGCTACGGGTAAGCTAGGAGATTCAATTCAAATATATGTTGAAGATCCTGATGATCCTACAGGTGATTTAATTCCGGAAACTGCCTATCAGGAGCTGACACCTGACCGTATAAAACAATATTACGTGAAGGAAGATTGGTTTTTTGATAGAGAGCGTTCAGTAATGGATGTTAGAATAATGGGATTAATGCCAATTAAAGAAGCTATTGACCAGGAAGGTAATTTTAAGGGTTATGCTTCAACATTTTGGATTTATTTCCCTGAAGCTAGATATGTATTTGCCAACTATGATGTGTTTAACCGTCACAATGATGCTGAAAGAAGAACATTTGAAGATATTTTCTGGAAAAGAATGTTTAACTCTTACATTAAAAGATGGTCAAACGTTTATAACAACAGAATTATCGATTCATATAAAAAAGGCTTAGATGCTTTATTAGAAGGAGAAGATATCAAAGAACAAATCATGTTTGTAGAACATGACCTTTGGAGTTTCTAGAAATATTTAACTTATTACTAAAGCCGTTCAAACCTATTGAACGGCTTTTTTGTTTTAGAAATAGTATAAATTGTTTTATCAAACTTGATAAATAGTAATGGTAGTTTAAATTTGTATAAAATTTAGAAAATCGATGGCACAATCAGTTCTTTTGAAATCTTCTCTTGCTAAAAAATATTGGATGGCATTAACAGGTTTGTTTTTATGTCTTTTTTTAGTTGGTCATTTAGCAGGCAATTTACAGTTATTTATCGGTGGAGTAGAAGGTCAGTTGCAATTTAATGAATATGCAAAGTTCATGACAACCAATCCTTTGGTTAAAATTCTAAGTTATGTTACATACATCAGCATAATATTTCATGCCATTGACGGATTAATATTAACTATTCAAAATAGAAAAGCACGACCGGTTAAATACCATAACGAGAAACCATCGGCTAATTCAGCTTGGGCTTCAAGAAATATGGGTATTTTAGGAACTATTTTATTGGTTTTTATCATTACTCACATGATGAATTTTTGGTATGAAATGCACTGGGGAGAAATAGGTGTTGATGCAAATGGAAATAAAGACCTTCACACTATTGTAATAGCATTTTTTAAAGATGCATCTATGGGCTTAGTGTTTACATTAGCATACGTACTTTCTATGTTAGCGGTGGCATTTCATCTTTCACATGGGTTTCAAAGTGCTTTTCAGTCTTTAGGATTGCGTCATGAAAAATATACTCCAATTATTCAAAAAATAGGTTTTGCATTTGCATTGTTAGTTCCTCTGGCATTTGCTGCAATTCCTTTATACATTCACTTTGTTTATTAGTAACTATGAGTAAACTAGATTCAAAAGTACCTGAAGGACCATTAAAAGATAAATGGACCAATTATAAAGACCACATTAATTTAGTTAATCCGGCTAATAAGAGATTAATTGACGTAATTGTTGTTGGAACGGGTTTAGCAGGCGGTTCGGCTGCAGCTTCGTTAGCGGAGCTTGGATATAATGTAAAAGCATTTTGTTTTCAAGATAGTCCAAGAAGGGCTCACTCCATTGCTGCACAAGGTGGTATAAATGCAGCCAAAAACTATCAAGGAGACGGAGACTCAACTTACAGATTATTTTATGATACAGTTAAAGGTGGAGATTACCGTTCAAGAGAAGCAAATGTTTATCGCTTAGCAGAAGTGTCGGCAAACATTATCGATCAGTGTGTTGCACAAGGTGTTCCTTTTGCAAGAGAGTATGGCGGTTTATTAGATAATCGTTCATTTGGAGGAGTGTTAGTTTCTAGAACATTTTATGCAAAAGGTCAAACAGGGCAACAGTTGCTTTTAGGAGCCTACTCCGCTTTATCAAGACAAATTGCTAGAGGAAAAGTTACTATGTATAACAGGCATGAAATGCTTGAATTAGTTATTGTTGATGGAAAGGCAAGAGGAATTATTGCAAGAAATTTAGTTACAGGTGAAATAGAAAGACATTCAGCACATGCTGTTGTATTATGTACTGGAGGTTATGGAAATGTGTTTTTCCTTTCCACCAATGCAATGGGTTCAAACGTAACAGCGGCATGGAAAGCTCACAAACAAGGTGCTTTCTTTGCAAATCCTTGCTATACACAAATACACCCAACATGCATTCCGGTTAGTGGAGAATATCAATCTAAGCTTACTCTCATGTCGGAATCGTTAAGAAATGACGGAAGAATTTGGGTGCCTAAAAAGATAGAAGATGTAAAAGCAATTCGAGAAGGCAAATTAAAACCTAAAGACATCAAAGAAGAAGATAGAGATTACTATTTAGAAAGAAGATACCCGTCATTTGGTAATCTTGTCCCAAGAGACGTAGCTTCTCGAGCTGCAAAAGAAAGGTGTGATGCAGGTTTTGGAGTTAACAAAACCGGTGAAGCTGTATTCTTAGATTTTGCTTCTGCGATGGAGCGTTATGGTAAAACCGAAGCAAATATTCAAGGAATTGAAAATCCTTCTAAAGAAAAAATCATTGAATTAGGTAAAAAAGTAGTTGAAGCCAAGTATGGTAATTTGTTTCAGATGTATGAAAAGATTACCGATGATAACCCTTACGAAACTCCAATGAAAATTTATCCGGCAGTTCACTATACAATGGGTGGTTTATGGGTAGATTACAATTTAATGACAACTATACCCGGATGTTATGCTTGTGGAGAAGCTAATTTTTCAGACCATGGTGCAAATAGATTAGGAGCATCGGCATTAATGCAAGGGTTAGCAGATGGTTATTTTGTGCTGCCTTATACAATAGGAGATTATTTATCTAAGGATATTAGAACCGGGAAAATTCCCACAAATACCCCTGAATTTGATGCAGCTGAGGCTAAAGTAAAAGAGCAGCTTTCTAAGTTTGTAAACAATAACGGAACTAAGTCAGTAGATTATTTCCATAAAAGACTTGGAAAAATTATGTGGGATAAGTGTGGTATGGCTAGAAATGAAAAAGGGTTGAACGAAGCTTTAGTAGAAATAGCACAATTAAGAGAAGAGTTTTGGAAAGATGTTAAGGTTCCCGGTAAAATGGATGAGTTTAACCCTGAATTAGAAAAAGCGGCTAGAGTTGCAGATTTCCTTGAATTAGGTGAACTTTTTGCAAAAGATGCTTTACACAGAAATGAGTCCTGTGGTGGCCACTTCAGAGAAGAATATCAAACAGAAGAAGGTGAAGCAAAAAGAGATGATGTAAATTTTGCTTATGCTGCAGCATGGGAGTATAAAGGTAAACCAAGTGACGCTATACTTCACAAAGAGGAACTGAAGTTTGAAAATATTGAGTTAAAACAAAGAAGTTATAAATAAGAACTAAGCTACTATGAATCTGACATTAAAAATCTGGAGACAAAAGAATAGTAAAGACAAAGGTAAAATGGAAACGTATCCGGTAAAGGATATTTCTCCTGATATGTCTTTTCTTGAAATGATAGATGTTCTTAACAATCAATTAATAGAGTCAGGTCAAGACCCTGTTGCTTTTGACCATGATTGTAGAGAGGGAATTTGTGGAATGTGTAGTATGTTTATTAATGGGCAAGCTCATGGTCCGGGAAGAGGAATCACCACATGTCAGCTACACATGCGTTCTTTTAAAGATGGAGATACTATTTATATTGAGCCATGGAGGTCGGCTGCATTTCCGGTTATTAAAGATTTAGTTGTCGATAGAAGCTCTTTTGATAGAGTTATTCAGGCAGGTGGCTATGTTTCTGTAAATACTTCCGGTAACACGCAAGATGCAAATGCTATTCCTATTCCAAAGGAAGATGCAGACAAAGCGTTTGATGCTGCAACATGTATTGGTTGTGGCGCATGTGTTGCAACATGTAAAAATTCTTCTGCTATGTTGTTTGTATCAGCTAAGGTTTCTCAATTAGCTTTACTTCCACAAGGAAAAGTTGAAGCAAAACAAAGAGCTTTAAACATGGTAAAACAAATGGACGAAGAAGGTTTTGGAAATTGTTCTAATACCGGAGCTTGTGAGGTAGAGTGTCCTAAAGGAATTTCATTAGAAAACATTGCTCGTATGAATCGAGAATACTTAAAAGCTTCAATTAGCTAATACTTACTTTACTAAACTACAAAATTTATTGAAGGACTCCATTCTAATAATATATACTGGCGGAACTATCGGAATGATTAAAGATCCTGCTAGTGGAGAACTAAAGCCTTTTGATTTTTCTTATTTAGCAAACGAAATTCCCGAGCTCAAAAAGTTTAATTGCACACTTGATGCAAAGTCACTAGGTGAGGCAATAGACTCATCTGACATGACACCGAAGGTGTGGGAAGAAATTGCAGAAATAATTTTCCAAAATTATAATAATTACACCGGATTTGTTGTGCTTCATGGAAGCGATACCATGGCATTTACTGCATCAGCATTAAGTTATATGCTACAAGGTTTAAAAAAGCCAATTGTTTTAACAGGCTCACAATTACCCATTGGTGCCGTGAGAAGTGACGGGAAAGAAAATTTAATTACAGCTATTGAAATTGCGTTAGCCAAACAAAACAATGAATCCATTATTCAAGAGGTAGCCATCTATTTTGAGTATAAACTTTATAGGGGAAACCGAACACAAAAAATAGACGCACAAAACTTTCAAGCTTTTAGTTCCTTTAATTATCCTTTGTTAGCTGAGGCTGGAGTGGATGTGAAGTATAACTACCCTTATTTGTTTCGTTCAGATAAAAAAGATTTAATTCTTAAAAAAGGATTTGTTTCGGAAGTTGCCGTATTAAAATTTTATCCGGGTATTTCTAAAGATTATGTTTTAGCAGCATTAAACAGCAGCTGCAAAGCGATTATCATCGAAACTTTTGGTGCCGGTAATGTAACCACAGAAAAATGGTTGATTGATGAG
>Ga0209692_10000377_pt1 | contig 115784 bp, 81 predicted proteins | sample tdDd472_FD_187129 | JGI IMG/M metagenome (GOLD analysis project Ga0209692, IMG submission 187129) | Marine sediment microbial communities from the Atlantic coast under amendment with organic carbon and nitrate - tdDd47.2 (SPAdes)... | ecosystem: Environmental > Aquatic > Marine > Coastal >...
GTCCAGTTGCGGACAACTTTCACGGCGCGCCGCCGGTCGGCGCCGCCCTGGGACTGGGCGTCGACCACCGTCAGGTAGGACGTCCCGTCGGGATGGATCAGGATGCCGCCCAGCGCCCCTTCAGGCAGGGTGCCCACCTGCTCGGGACGGCCCAACTGGGGGGTGGGTCCCTCGGTGAAGGCGACCCGATACAGGTCCCGGCCGCCCACGTAATAGATGGCCGATCCGTCGGGGGCGAAGGCTTCCGCACGCACGTCGTTCCCCAGGGACACCTTCCAGCGGCCGGTAAACTCCGGGAACCGGGTCAGGTAGACGGAGTCCGTGCCGCCGCGGCCGGAGTAGTAGAGCAGAGACTGTCCGCCGGGGGAAACGGCCACGGGGAAATAGGCACCGTCACCGCCGAGCACCAGGCGCCGGGTCTCAGGTTCCCCGAGCCGCTGCAGCCAGATCTCCGTGGTGTCGGGGTTGTCGGCGGTGATGGGCTCGTTCCGAGGGCCGGTCAGGATGAGAATGCTTTCCCCGTCGGGGGTCAACTTGCCGGGTTCCTCGGCCAACACGGTCCAGGGCCGGGAGCCGTCCGCGGGCATGGTGAGCAGTTCCGCTTTTCCACCCGGCAGGATGGGCGAGATGAAGTGGATGTTCTCGCTGTCGGGCGACCATCCGATTTCAAAGGCGAGCCGGTCGTCGAATTGGGTGAGCTGGAGTTCGGTGCCCCGCTCGAGATCCCGGACCCAGACCTGGTTCATCGTCCCGCCGTCGGGCGGGAGGGCGATGAAGGCCAGTTTCCGGCCGTCCGGGGACAGGGCGAATTCCAGGTTGCCGGAGTGGGCGGCCGTGAGGGTTTCGTGGCGGGTCCCGTCGAACCCGACCCGCACCACCACCCGCTCGCTGGACCGATGGGGGTTCAGCACGAAGACCAGGGCGCCGTCGCGGTCGATGGTGGCCTCCGACGCATCGGGTTCCACGAGGAACGGCTCACCCCGGACCACACCGGACCCGCTGTCAAAGTCCATCGCCCACAGGCCTTCCGTGGCGTCGCTGCGGGTGAGGCGGAAGAGCACGTAGCCGGCCGGGTCGTAACAGGGCGACCAGATCCGGGATCCGGTGGCGGCTTCGAAGAGGACCCGCCGTTCCCCGTCGCGCCAGAATTCCAGGACACTGGGTCCCCGCTCGTCGGGATGGCTCACGAAGAGCACGCCGTTACCGCCCGGCAGACTGAAGGGCTCGTGCAGGTCGCCGTAGCCCTCGCCCGCCGGGACCAGTTCGGAGGGCTGCCCGCCCCGTTCCGAAACCGTCTGGATGCCGCTCGACCCCGTCGTGAACAGGATGCGACCCTGGTCACCCCAGTGGGCGCCCACGCCGCCGGCGATCCGGCCCTTGATTTCACAGAGGGCGACGGGTCGCCCTCCCGCGACCGGCGCCTTCAGGAGCCTGTTTCCCTGGAACCATCCGAGGTGGGAGCCGTCGGGTGACCAGAAGGGGGCCATGGCGTCCTCCGTCTGGGCCACTTCGAACGGAAGGTGTGCGTCGAGATTCTGCACCCAGAGACGGCCCTCGTGCGTGAAGACGACGGCCCGACCGTCGGGAGACACGGCCGCCTGGATACCCGTGTTCTGGGCGTTGGAGGGGTCGAGGTCCACCCCGAGATCATAAATCCGGTACGGTTCCGGGCCGCCGACCGGAAAGAGGCGGGGCCCGGCCGCCAATCCGACGACCACCGCGGCGATGACGGCCAAGCCGGCGAAGAGGCCGGTGCGGGTCCTTTTCGCGGGAGCGGTGATCCCGGTCAGACCGAGGCGGCTCCCCTCGGGATCACGGCGGGCGTCCAGGATCGCCGCCCGGGCGTCCGCGATGTCGTGCAGCCGCTCGTCGCAATCGCGCGCCAGACATCGCGCGAGCAGCTGCCGGACCTGGGGCGGCGTATCGGCCGGGAGACGGGCCCATTCCGGATCCTTGTGAAGGATCGCCCCGATGGAGTCCGACACGGTTTCTCCCTGAAACAGGCGGAGGCCGGTGAGCATCTCGAAGAGGACGACCCCGAAGGCCCAGATGTCCGACTGCCGGTCCACGGACTTGCCGCGGGCCTGTTCCGGCGACATGTAGGCGGCCGTGCCCAGGATGGTCCCCTGTTGCGTCATGGCGGCGGTGATCGTGGGCGACAACATCGGGTCGCCGGCCGGATCCTCGTCATGGAAGGCGCGGGCCAGTCCGAAATCAAGGAGCTTCACGCGCCCGGTCTGGGAACACATCACGTTGGCGGGCTTCAGGTCGCGGTGGACGATGGCCTTGGCATGGGCGGCCTCCAGCGCCTCGGCGATCTGGAGCCCCACGGCCAGGGCGTCGTCCAGGGGAAGGGACCCGCGCTGCAGGCGATGGGACAGATCCTCTCCCTCCACGAGTTCCATGACCAGGAAAACGTAGTCGTCGGTCTCCTCGATCCCATAGAGGGCGCCGATGGCGGGGTGGTTCAGGGTGGCCAGGAGCTTGGCCTCGCGCCGGAACCGGGCCAGGCGCTCCTCGTTGTCGGACACTTCCCGCGGGAGGAGCTTCACCGCGACCTCCCGGTCGAGCTTGGTGTCGCGGGCCCGGAAGACCTCGCCCATCCCGCCCTTGCCGAGCAGGCCGATGATCTCGTAGTGGGCCAGGGTGTTGCCGATCATTCCGTGCCTTTCCGGTGTCCACCGACGGGGGCGGCGAACTGAGCTTTTGGCTTTGCGACACGGGGCTTCATGTCATATCCCTCCCTTTCATCACACGGTGAACGTGATCAAGCCACTATACATGATAAAATTTATCCGAAATAGCGGATTCCCGCAGGGATGTGATTTGGGCTTGACAGTTTGTGGTGCAAACCGATATAGTATACAAACCAGTCTGCAAAAAGAAAGGCCGCCCCATGTCCGAATCCCTGAACCTCGACCACCTGGAACGCCAAGCCTGGCGTCGCGACGCCAGCGACGGCCTCATGGAGTTCCTGGCCGGCATCCTCTTCTTCTTCGTCGCGCGCGCCATGGTCGATCCCCACCTGGCCTGGGTCCCGGCCCTGCTCCTGTTCCCCATGCGCTGGGCCAACCGGTTCTTCAAGGAGCGCTTCACCTGGCCGCGCATCGGCTATGTGAAACTGAAATCCGAGGACAGCAAGGATTTTGGTCGCGGCGTACTCACCTACCTGGCCGTGGTCTTCGTCATCTACCTCGCGCTGCTGTGGGTCTTCGGCGACATCACCAGCTTTCAGAGCTGGCGCCAGTGGCTGCCCACGCTCATGGGCGGCTTCTGCAGCGGTGGCTTCTTTTTCGCGGCGGGCAAAAGCCGGTTGGCGCGGCACTATGCGCTGGCCATCTTCTGCATCGCTTGGGGCCTGGTCTGCTCGCTGCCGGCCGAACCCTTCAGCACCCCCGGCATCCAGCGCTGGGCCCTTGGCCTGGGCCTGGTGAATCTGCTCACCGGCGTGGCCGTGTTTGTCCGATTCGTGCGCCGGTATCCCGTCCGCGAAGCGGAGGCCGGCGATGAGTAACCCCGACCGCCCGGCCGACGACCTCAAAAACCTGACGGGCCTGGACAAGCTCATCCACGAGCCCGGCCGCCTGGCCGTCATGGCCTTCCTCTACGTAGTGGAGGAGACCGACTTCCTTTTCCTCATGGACCAGACCGGGCTCACCCGCGGCAACCTTTCCGCCCACATGGCCAAACTGTCGGGCGCGGGCTACGTGGACATCAGCAAGATGTTCGTGGGCAACGTGCCCCGCACCACCTACCGCCTTACCGACGCCGGCCGTGCCGCCTTCAAGGCCTACCGCCAGGGACTGGTGGATACGCTGAACGCCCTCGGCGATTAAATCTGTCCCAAAGCCGGTGGCTGTTCCGTATCAGCTTTACTAGGCTGTTGTTTCAATGAAATGTTACCAGGGCTTCGGCCCGGGAGGAGAACGCCATGCGTTCCATCATAGTATTGGCCCTGACGGGCCTTCTGCTCACCGCGGGCGCGGGAGAGGGACTGTCCATGACCAACGACAACAACAAAACCGAAACGGCCACCTTCGGCGGCGGCTGCTTCTGGTGTGTGGAAGCGATCTTCGAGGAACTGCGCGGGGTGAGCCAGGTCCGGTCCGGCTATGCCGGGGGTGCCGGCGCCACCAACTATCAGGAAGTCTGCTCGGGGGAGTCCGGACATGCCGAGGTGGTGCAGGTCACCTTCAATCCGGACGAACTGGCCTTTCGCGAACTGCTGCAGGTCTTCTTTGCCGTCCACGATCCCACCACCCTGAATCGCCAGGGGGCGGACGTGGGCACCCAGTACCGCTCCGTAATCTTCTACCACGATACCGGTCAGCGAGCGGTGGCCAAGGCCCTGATCTCGGAACTGGACCTGGAAAAGGCGTACAAGGATCCCATCGTGACCGAAGTGTCGCCCTTCGATACCTTCTACGTGGCCGAGGCCTACCACCAGAACTACTACGCCAACAACCAGTCCCAGGGCTACTGCCGGGCGGTCATTTCGCCCAAGCTTGAGAAGTTCCGGAAGGAATTCGGGGACAAACGCAAGTAGCGGTCGGTCAGAAGAGGCGCGGTTCCTCGATCCGGGTGGTTGCCCCAAGCGTGTGGCCCTCCAGACGGAGAAGCCGCGCCTTGGTCGTCAGACCCTGGGCGAATCCCACCAGGTCGCCGCCCTTGCCCACCAGACGGTGACACGGCACGAGAATGGGCAGCGGGTTGTGCCCCGCGGCCTGGCCCACCGCGCGGGTGGCCTGCGGCTTGTCGATGGCCACAGCCAGCTCCCCGTACGTCCTCACCTTCCCGTAGGGGATCTTCAGCAGTTCTTCCCACACGCTCACCTGGAATTCGCTGCCGTGCAGGTCCAGCTCCACGGTGAAGGCCTGACGGCGGCCGGTGAAGAACTCGGCCAGCTGGTGTCGCAGATCGTCGAAGTGGGCGGGCTGTTCGCGGATCTCGGTTTCATCCGACAGCAGGTCACGCACGATGGCGTGGGCGCGGGTGTGGAAGGTAAAGGCGTCGGGAAGGAATTCCAGGCAAACCAGCCCGCGCGGACCGGCCACGGCCAGGAGGGGATCCAACACTGTGCGCAACAACGCATAACGAACCATCAGGCGGCCTCCATTGAGAGGCGGGCATCATACCAGATTTCGAAAAATATTGGGGACGAATTCAAGTTGGCGGGTTATTTGACGAACCTAAATCAGTCTGTTAGGTTTTGCCCATCATGATGAATTTCAGGGAGTCCGGTCGTCGTATGAAATGGATGGGAACATTCCTGATCCTGCTGTTCCTGTGCCAGGTGGCGCCGCACCCGCATACCGCCCACCCGCACGCGGAACCCGTCTCCACCAAGGCGCCCTGTGCCGCCCACGCCTCCGGGCATGACGGTGAGCACGAAACGGACACCACCCACCACGCCCACGATCTGACGCACCACCAGGTCATCAAGACCCGGTTGCCGAACCCGATTCCCGACGCTGCCCAGGCGACGCCTCTGTTCACCGGACCGGTAGAGGTCACGGTGGCGGCGCCCTCCTGCCCCGTGGAGGACGGCCCCGTCCTCGAATTTCCCGGACCCCGCCGGGGGCACACCGCGCCTCGCGCCTCCCGCGCGCCTCCCACCCGGAGCTAGTTCAGCTCCCGTTTTTCCTTTTTGACTTTGACCGACAACCCGAGAAAAGGACAAGTGTATGTTGCACCGTCCCAACCCCTTTGTGGGCTGCCTGCTGGCCGCCCTGGCAAGTCTTCTGGCCGGGGGACTCCCGCTGAAGGCCGCCGCGTCGGAAATCCGATTTGGGGACATCGAGGCCCGGATGCTGGCCACAGGTCCGCGGGCCCACATCATCCAACAGGCGTTCACCGCGGCGGTCGCCGAACGCGACGAGGCCCTGCTCTGGAGCAATCCGGCCCTGGCCTATGATCACGAGGAAGGCCGCGACGCCCGCGAGTGGCAGGTCACCCTGAACAAGCGGTTCGAACAACCCTTCCGCCAGTCCGCCAAGCGCGACGGATGGGAAAGCCGGGTCCGGTCCGCCGAACTGGCCCGGGACCGGGACCTGGCCGCCCACCTGGCCGACCTCAAGTCGGGCTATGTGCGCCTTCGCTTGGCGGAAGCGTATCTGGGCCGCCTGGAGCACATGGCCAAGGTGGTGGATCTGGCCGAAGACATCGCCGATAGCCGACACGCGGAAGGCGGCCTGTCCGGCGTGGACTGGCAGTTGATTCAGGTGGCCGTTTACGCGGTGGACGCCGCCGGCCGTGCCGTGCGTCGGGACCAGCGGCAGGAGGCCGCGACCTGGCGGGCCGAAATGGGTCTGCCCGTCAACGCCCCGGTGGATCTGGTCACCCCGGTGACCTTCCTGCCTGTGAATCTGTCCGATCCCGCCGTTCTGGCGGCGGGCCTGGAGGGCCGTCCCGCCAACCGGTCCGCCCTGGAACTCGTGTCCGCCCTGGACCGACAGGCCGAGGCCGCGCGACCCAGTCTGGTGCCCGGTTTCGAAATCTTCGGCGGCTACAAACGATTTGAGGACGCCAGCGACGGATTCGTGGCCGGCGCCGCCGTTGACCTTCCCCTGTTCGGCGGAAACGCCGGCACGTCCCGGCGTTTCACCGCCGAACGGCACATGGTGGACAGTGCCCGCGCCCTCGACCTGGCTCACACCCGGGGTGAGGTGGTGGCCCTGAGTCTGGCGGTCACCGAAGCCGAGGAAGCTCTCGCGAGCATCGCCGACCGCTTTCAGGATGTGGCCCCTCTGTCCGACACTCTTCTGTTCGCCTATCGCGAAGGCTCCCTGACGCTCGACGCCCTGCTGGGCGGACTTCAGGTGGAGGCGGAGGCCCTCGACAGCTACTTCGCGGAACTGGCTGCCTACTACGACAACATTTTCCGGTTGGAGGCCCTCACCGGGGTCGCCCTCATGAACTTTCCGGAATAGGAGACCGAAATGAAACGCATCTTCTGCACGGTTATTCTTCTGTTGGGTCTCCAGGTTTCGACGGCGCCCGCCGCCGAGATCACGCTCTGGAGCGACACACACGAACTCTACCTGGAACACACCCCGCCGGTGGCCTGGGAAGTGGCGGATATCACCGTCCACCTGACGGACCTTGCCGACTTCGCTCCGGTGGCCGATGGCGCGGTGACCGTGACCCTGACCGGGTCCGACGGATCCCGCCAGGATCTGGGGACTGCCCAGGCCGGACCGGTCGGCGTCTTCAGCCTGACCGGCACCTGGCCGGCGGCCGGTACCTATGGCCTGGAGGTGGTGTCGGCCCAGGGCCCGCATTTCCGGATCGACGGCCTGACCATCTACGCGTCCGTTGACGCCCTGCCTGCCGAAAACCGGCCCGGTGGAATCACTTACCTGAAGGCGCAGCAGTGGCAGGTGCCTTTCGCGGTGGAAGCCGCGACGGTGCGCGAAGTGCTGCGCAGCGTCTGGGCCATCGCCGAGGTGCAGCCGTCGGCCGGGAGTTACGCGGAAATCACCGCGCCGGTGGACGGTGTCCTGCATGTGGGGGGCGCCGGGGACCTGGCGCTGCCGGGTCAGACCGTGACCCGGGGCGATGTGCTGGCCCGCATCGTGCCGCCGGTGGCGGGCGACGGGTGGGCCGCGTCCCAACTGGCCCTGGGCCAGGCCGAGCGCGAATTCGCGCGGGCCGAACGTCTGCGTGAGAAGGACGCCATCAGCGAACGCGACTACGAGGAAGCCCGGACCGCCTACCTGGCCCGCAAGGCCGGACTCGACCGCCTGGAGGCCAGCGGCGACGGCAACGTGCTCACCCTCACCGCCCCCCTCGACGGCCTGGTCATCGACTGGCAGGCGCGCCCGGGGCAGCGTCTGGAGGCCGGCGATCCGCTCATGGCCATCGCCGACCCGTCGGTGGTCTGGCTCAAGGTCAACGTGTACGAAGCGGATTACCGGCGCCTCGGGACTCCGGTGGGCGCCCATGTCAGGTCCGGAGGACCCGAAGACGGCTGGACCATTCCCGCCGCCGATTTGACCGTGCTGACTTCGGGCGGATCGCTGGATCCCGTCACACGCACCCTTCCGGTCCTGCTGGAGGTGGTGAACACCGCCGGGCGGCTCACGTTGAACGAGTCCACGCCGGTGGAACTGTATGCCGCCGACGGGGTGGAGGCGATTTCGGTTCCCAGTGGGGCCCTCTACCAGGACGAGGGCCGCGACGTGGTGTTCGTCCAGACGAGTGGCCAGACGTTCGAGAAACGCCCGGTCACCACCGGGCCGGTCCACGCCGGTCGTGTGAGCATCCTGGAGGGCTTGGCGCCGGGTGAGCGCGTGGTCGTCCGAGGCGGATACTTCGTAAAACTGGCAGCCACCTCGGTGGGCGTCGGTCAGGGTCACGCTCACTAACGCGAAAGGCGGCACAATGCTCGACAAACTGATGCAGGCCAGCCTGCGCAATCGCCTGATCGTCCTTCTGGGGGCGGCGGCGGCCACGGTGGCGGGCGTCCTGGTGACGCTCGATATGCCCATCGACGTTTTTCCCGATCTCACCGCTCCCACGGTGTCCATCATGACCGAGGCCCACGGCATGGCGCCCGAGGAGGTTGAGAAGCTCGTTACGTTCCCCATCGAAACCGCCGTCAACGGGGCGTCCGGGGTGCGGCGCGTGCGGTCCACCTCAATTCAGGGCCTGTCCACCGTATGGGTGGAGTTCGAGTGGGGCACGGACATCATGATGGCGCGTCAGGTGGTCAACGAGAAGGTCCAGACCGTGCAGGGCTTTCTCCCCGAAGGTGTGGACCCGCCGCTGCTGGCGCCCATCACGTCCATCATGGGCGAGATCATGCTGGTGGGGCTGACGGCCACGGACATGTCGTCCATGGACCTGCGCACCCTGGCCGAGTTCACGGTGGCGCGGCGGATCCAGTCGGTGCCCGGTGTGTCGCGGGTGCTGGTCTACGGTGGCGAAACGCGTCAATACCAGGTGCAGGTGGATCCGTACCGGGTGGCCGCCCGTGGGCTCACGCTGGGCCAGGTGCTGGAGGCCGTGTCCGAATCCAATGTGAACGCCACCGGCGGCGTGATGGTGGCGTCCGGTCAGGAGCACCTCATCCGCGGGTTGGGCCGCGTGAAGAACGCGGCGGAGATAGGCAATACGGTGATCACGGTGCAGGACCGGGTGCCGGTCCTGGTGAAGGACGTGGCCCAGGTGACAGTGGCGCCGGCCTTCCAGATGGGCACCGCTGCGGTGAACACCCTTGACGGGGTGATCCTGATCGTGGCCAAGCAGCCGGAGGCCAATACCCTGGTTCTGACCAAGCGGATCCTCGAAACCCTGGACGGGATGGAAGAGGGGCTGCCCGCGGACGTCACCCTGCACACCGACATCTTCCGTCAGGCCGACTTCATCGAGGTCGCGGTGAAGAACGTGGTGGGCGGTCTCAGGGACGGCGCCATCCTCGTCACCATAATCCTGTTCCTGTTCCTGCTGAAATTCCGCACCACCGTGATCTCGGTGTTGGCCATTCCGCTGTCGCTGGTCGTGGCCTTCCTGGCCATGCGGGTGTTCGGGTTTTCAGTGAACACGATGACCCTCGGCGGGATGGCAATCGCCATCGGGGTGCTGGTGGACGATGCCATAATCTACGTGGAAAACGTCTACCGCCGGGTGAGGCAGAACGCGGCCCGGCCGGACAACGAACAGAAACCCTTCGATCACGTGGTGGCCGCGGCCAGCAGCGAGATCCGGTCGCCCATCGCCATGGCCACCTTCATCGTTATCGTGGTTTTCATTCCGTTGTTCTTTCTGGGCGGCATCGAGGGGCGCATGCTCAAGCCTCTGGGGTTCGCCTACGTGGTGTCCATCCTGGCGTCGTTGCTGGTGGCGGTCACCGTGACCCCCGCACTCAGTTCCCTGCTGCTGCGCGGCGTGTCCAGTGAAGAAGGTCGTCGTGAAAGCTGGCTTGTCCGCGGATTGAAGGCTGTCTACAAGCCGGTTCTGGGCTTCGTGCTGCGGCGGCGGGGTGTTGTGGTCGGTGTCAGTGCCCTGCTCATCGCCGGCGCGTTGTCGGTGCTGCCCTTCTTCGGACGGGCCTTCCTGCCCGAGTTCAACGAGGGCACGCTCACCATCAGTCTGGCTTCGGTCCCGGGCACGTCGCTGCAGGAGTCCAATGAAATCGGCCTCATGGTGGAACGCATCCTCCTGGCCAACGACGCGGTGCTGACCACCGCCCGCCGCACCGGTCGCACGGAAATGGACGAACACTCCATGGGGTCGTACGCCCACGAAATCGAGGTTCAGTTGGACCTGTCCGGGAAGTCGAAGGAAACGGTGCTGGATGAACTTCGGCATGCGCTGGCGGTGGTGCCGGGCACGAACATCACCATCGGCCAGCCCATCAGCCACCGCATTGACCACATGCTGTCCGGCACCCGGGCGGCCATCGCGGTGAAGCTCTACGGGCCGGACCTCTACGACCTGCGGACACAGGCCGAGCGCATCCGCACCGAAATGGAGGAGGTGCCCGGCCTGGTGGACCTCTTCGTGGACCAGCAGATCGACGTGCCGCAGGTGCGGATCCATGCCAATCGGGAGCGCATGGCCATGTACGGACTGCGGGCCCAGGATCTGGACGAGCTCATCGACACGGCTTTCCTGGGTGTGGCCGTTTCACAGGTCTACGAGGGGGAGAATCGCCACGATCTGGTGGTGCGCTACGCGGAAGAACACCGGGCCGACCTGGAGGCTATCCGCCGCACGCTCATCGATACGCCGACCGGGGGGACCATCCCGCTGGAAATGGTGGCGGACATCAGTCTGGACCGCGGGCCCAACTACATCAGCCGCGAGAACGTTCAGCGGAAGATCGTGATCCAGGCCAACGTGTCCGGGAGCGACCTGCACGGCACGGTGGAGGCCATCCGCAGCCGGATCGACGCCAACGTGGACCTGCCGCCGGGCTACTACCTGGAGTTCGGCGGGCAGTTCGAGAGTGAGGCGCGGGCCACACGCACGGTGTCGCTGCTCAGCCTCATCTCGATCATCGCCATCATGGTGGCGCTGTACCTGGAGTTCGGCAGCTTCCGTCAGGCCATCCTGGTCATGGTGAATCTGCCGCTGGCGCTCATCGGCGGTATCGTCAGTGTCTACCTCACCGACGGGATCATTTCCATCGCGTCACTGGTGGGCTTTATCACCCTGTTCGGCATTGCGGTGCGCAACGGGATTCTCATGGTCTCCCACTACAACCATCTCATGGATGTGGAGGGGAAGCCCCTCGCCGAAGCCGTGATGCAGGGATCGCTGGAGCGTCTCAGCCCCATTCTCATGACGGCCATGACCACGGGCCTGGCCCTGGTTCCGTTGGCGCTCGCCACGGACAAGCCCGGCGCGGAACTGGAGTCGCCCATGGCCATCGTGATTCTGGGCGGGCTGGTGACCGCCACCATTCTCAACCTGATGGTGGTGCCGGCCCTGTTTCTCCAGTGGGGGCGCAAACCGGTGTAAATGGCCCCCAATCGGCCCGTAATCGTGAAACGGCTCCCGAACCCGGGAGCCGTTTTTGCGTCTGGCCCCGAGGGCGTTTCGGGGGGCTCGGATGCTGTAACTGGGCCTGCCTCAAGAAACAAAGAAAACCGTTGTTGATTCCTGTTCCTGTTATGAGGTAATCTCGTTTATCGCCTGATCATGTGTTTTGAGTTCCTGAAAGGAGGCTTGTTCGCGCGCTATTCGAATGTTGAAGTTAAGGGTTGAGGAGGGGAGAAACCTCGACATGATTCACATTCTCGTAGCCGATTGGAGAAAGAATGTCTCTCGCCAAAAGGGTTTTCATAACCCTCCTCGCTTGTGTTCTGCTGTCCGCCTTCACGGCCGGCGCCGCAACCCGCTCCTTCGCCCCTGTTCAGGATGGATTCACCGACCAGATCAATGAGGTCGAAACTTTCGTTCAGGGCCGGATTCTCGTCAAGTTCACCGCCGAAGCCATGGAACGTTCCAACTTGAACGTGCCCTTCCAGAAGGGGGCCCTGGTGGTCGGTGCCCGCACGGGTCTGAAGGGCGTCGACGCCCTGGCCAGTGATGCCGGCATCACCGCCATCGAACGGCCCTTCATCCGGCCGCAGAATGCCGACAAGGCCGGTAGCCTGGGCACGGACCGCTGGTTTATGCTGCAGGTGGGTGAGGGAGACATGATCGCCCTGGCCGCGCAGTTCACGGCTGATACCGACGTCGAGATCGCCCAGCCCGAGTGGCTGGCCTTCCCCGCCTCGGTACCCAACGACCCGCTGTACGCCGATCACTGGGGCCACAACAACACGGCCCAGATGATTTCCTACGACTGGTCTTCCAACACCCACAGCGGCCCCACCGTGGGCACCGTGGGCTTCGACGCCAACGCCGAATCCGCCTGGAACACCACCTACGGTGATCCCTCGGTGATCGTGGCCATCGTCGACAGTGGTGTGGATATCTACCACGAAGATCTGAACTGCATGACGGGTTATGACTTCGGAAACAACGACACCAACCCCATGGACGATAGTCGGACCGCCGGACACGGCACCTGCTGCGCCGGCGTCACGGCGGCTGTCGCCAATAACAATACCGGCATCGCGGGCATCGCGGGCAACTGTACCATCATGCCCCTGAAGGTGGCCGACCGGCGCGGAAGCATGTCCTTCGTGTCGATCACCAACGCCATCTACTACGCGGCGGACAACGGCGCCGACGTGATCAGCATGAGTCTGGGTGCGGCCATCACCACCGATGCCGCCACCGACGCCGCATTGCTGTACGCTTACAACGCCGGTTGCACCATTCTCGCGGCCACGGGCAACGAGAATATGAGCGTGATCAGCTATCCCGCCGTAAATCCGTACGTCATCGGCGTGGGCGCGGCCTCGCCCTGCGGCGACCGCAAGCGCAGCTCCAGCAGCAGCCTCGAGGTCAACCCGGGCGTGTCCACGGACCCGAACGGCTACACCTGTGACGGCGAACGCTGGTGGGGCTCCAACTACGGGTCCACCACCAAGGACCATGCCGGAGCCGTGGACATCATCGCCCCGACCATCGTGCCCACCACCGACATTTCCGGGTCTGCGGGCTACGACGCGGGCAACTACGACATGTTCTTCAACGGCACCAGTTGCGCCACGCCCTACGCGGCCGGCGTCTGCGCCCTGATCAAGTCGGCCAACCCGAGCTACTCGCCGGCTCAGGTCTGGGCCAAGCTGACGGGCACCGCCCAGGATGTCGTCAATGTGGAATCCGGCAACGGCTGGGATCGCTATTCAGGCTACGGCATGGTCGACGCGGCCGCGGCGGTGGCCGGCGGCGTGGTTCTGAACCCGCCCGTGGCGGACTTCACCGCGTCGCCCCTGAGCGGCGACTATCCCCTGGTTGTCCAGTTCACCGACCAGTCGGCCAATGGCCCGACCTCGTGGAGCTGGACCTTCGGCGACGGTGGCACCTCCACCACCCAGAACCCGAGCTACACCTACAATGCCGCCGGCACCTACACCGTTAGCCTCACGGCCACCAACGGTGACGGTAGCGATGTGGAGACCAAGACCGGGTACATCGTTGTGACCGAGCCTGTCCTGCCGACACCGCCGGTGGCGGCGTTCACGGGCGTGCCCACCAGCGGGGACTACCCCTTGGCCGTCCAGTTCACCGACCAGTCCACCAACGCCCCGACCACCTGGAGCTGGACCTTCGGCGACGGCGGGACCTCCACCGCGCAGAACCCGAACTACACCTACACGGCGGCCGGCACCTACACGGTGAGCCTCGCGGTGAGCAACGCCTATGGCAGCGACACCGAGACGAAAACCGGCTACATAACCGTGACCGAGCCCAGCGTGGGCGGCACCCTGCATGTGGACGACATCAATGTCTATCTGGTGTTGAGTGGCCGGAAGTACTACGGCAAGGCCGACATCCTGATCAAGGACAACACCGGCGCACCGGTGTCCGGAGCCACCGTCACCGCCTACTGCACGGGTGACATCAGCGGCACCGTGACGGGCGTCACCGGTACCGACGGCTGGGTGACCGTGGGCATTCTGAAGAAGGTCTACGCCACCACGGACTTCTGCTTCGAGGTGACCAACGTGACCCATGCCTCGCTCACCTACGATTCGGGCGCCAACGTGGTGACCAAGTCGTGTGAGGGCGGCGACGTGTTCAACGCCGACGGCCAGCGCGTGGTCAGCATCACGGGCCTGAACCAGAACAACCCCAACCCCTTCAACCCCATGACGGAAATCAGCTTCACCCTCAAGGGCGATTCCGCTGTCCGTCTGACGGTCTACAACGTGAAGGGCCAGATTGTGGAAACCATGATCGACGGCACCCTGGGCGCCGGGCTGCACAGCCGCACCTGGGACGGCCGGGCTCATCCGAGCGGCGTGTACTTCTACCGCCTGGAGACCAACGGGTTCTCCGAAACGCGGAAGATGATCATGCTCAAGTAGGGTGATCCCTGCCTGTGGATGGGAGAGGGGGGCGGCTTCAGCCGCCCCCCTTGTTCAGGCCCGGGCTAGAAGCTGATCCAGAAGGAGATCTCGGGATAGATGTTGTCCGAATCGCCGCCCACAGTGTCGATGAACCGCTCGTACACCACGCCCACCGCCACATAATTGCGGCCCGACCGGTAGGCCACACCGGCCCGTCCACCCCAGGAGTTGAAGTCCTCAAAGGGGGCGTCGATCCAGGTCTTGCGGTAGAAGGCGCCCAGATAGGGCTTCATGTTGCCCGCCTGGTAAAATGTGTAGCGCACCTGCGGGGTGAGCTTGTAGATGCCGGGGTCCTGCAGCAGCCAGCCTTCCACGTCCAGGCCCACTTCGAGGCCGTCCGCCACGAAATAGCCCAGACCTGCCCCCAGGATCATGTACTGCTGACCCAGGGTGCTGCCCAAACCTCCGAAAAACGCCACCCGCTTGCGGCCCTGCGCGAAGGGTCCGGGATCGGGTTTGGCCTTGACTGTTTCCGCGGGCGCGTCGTTGACGGCGGTGCGGGCGGCTTCGGTCTGGGCCAGGGCCGGGACTGCGGCGGTCAGTAACAGCAGTCCGGCCAAAATCAGCAGTGTCGTTTTGCGCATGGGCGCTCCCTCCGGTTGGATGTCAGTCTGCGGTTTCTTTCTTGCGGGCCATTTCGATTTCGGCCTCAAGCTTGACCTGCTCGGCCTCCAGGGTTTCCACCTGTCCGGCCAGCACGACTTTGGCGGATTCGTCGGTTTCGTTTTTGTGAGCCTTGCGGGCTTCATCCAGGCGGGTAGTCAGACTGTCAATGGCGAATTGAAGCCCGTCCAGGGTCTCGGCTTCCTCCGCCTTGTCGAAGACCACTTCCACCGGGGCGGCGTCCCGCTCAACAGACGGGTGGCCTGCGTCGGCGGGGGGAATGAAGGTGTCGGACTTGTCGTAGTGGCGTTCGTTCTGGAACCGCGGTGACACGATCTCGATTCCGTCGGCGTGCAGGGCATCCAGGATGGCCTTGCGCAGCCTGGACCGGTAGGCCAGCAGTTGCTTGGATTCCTCAAGCAGGCCGGCCACCCTGTAGGTGACGGAATAGTCGCCCAGATCCAGCACCTGGACGAAGGGTTCGACCAGACCCAGGTCGCCGGCGGCCTTCAGGAGCTGGGCTTCGACCCGGCTGCGCTGAAGGTCGTATCCCAGGCTCACGGTGGCGTCCAGGATGGTTCCGGAGCTGCGGATGACCGTGACCGGCGTGTTGGCGAGGTACATGTTGGGCAGGGTTGTCAGGTCGCGGTCGGCGGTCTGGATTTCGGTGTGGAAGAGGCCGCGCTCGGTGACGCGCCCGAAATGGTCGGCGGTGCGGATGAAGTCGCCCGAGCGGAAGTTGCGCACGACCTTGAGCATGATGCCGGCCATGGCGTTGCCGAGGATGGTGCTGGAGCTGAGGGCCACACCGACGGAGAACATGAGGCCGATCAGGTTCAGCAGCTGGTTGCGGGTGCTGGCCTCGATGGGCAGGCCCAGGATGACGATGAGCGTGCCCAGGGATGATCCCGCGAGCAGGATGAGCTGGTTGCGAAAGCGCTTGCCGTCCCCGGCCCCGGCTTTCCGGTTCAGGCCCCGCTGGGTGACGGTCAGGGCCACCCCCACGCCCAGGATCACGACGGCGCTCCGGAGCAGGGGCCCCAGGTCGCCGAAAATCTGCCGGATGTAGTCCAAGAGTCCCTCCAGTGCCTTGTGTTCCGAGATTCCGACAAGGTCTGGACAAGCGCAGAGGCATGTCGGAAGGTCGCCGTGAGTATTCAGGAAAGAGATCCGGGGCGCAAGGAGTGATCCGGACGGGGGAGATAACCCACCGGCTGGCCGGCCCTCTGAAGGTCGGAACCTAAAAATACAAAATAATTGTGAAATTGTGATATTGTTGAGTTTTTCGTGTTGCAGGAAAAAACCTTTGGCATAAAAAACGATATTCGGTTACAATCTTCTTGTCGCAAAGGAGGCCCGCATTTACGGGCCTCGCTTGAGTGGGGGGATTCTTTTTTTTCATTTTTTGTGATGCTTGCCGATAAGTTGCGTTACACCGATTGTTCGGTGCTTCGAAAATTGTGCATGGCTGGGTTTGAGTTCATTCCCGATCATATGTCCCTGATGTCACTTGACACTGATTCAGGAGCTGCCGTGCACAATTTTTGGGGCACCGTTTCTTTTTTGAGTTGAGCCGGGCCGGCCCCCCGCCAATACTGTGGGTCACCCAATCCCCCCGGACCGGAAGCAAGGAGTAGCGGATGGGACAGACCATTCTCGTGACCGGCGGCGCCGGCTATATCGGCAGCCACACCTGCCTGGAACTTCTGGAGGCCGGATATCAGGTCGTGGTGGTGGATAACCTCGACAATTCCAGCGAGGAAAGCCTCCGCCGGGTTCAGGACCTGACGGGAAAATCCCTGGAATTCAACCGGGTGGACATCTGCGACCGCGCGGCCCTGGCCGAGGTCTTCAGCCGCCATACCTTCGCGGCCGTGGTTCACTTCGCCGGTCTCAAGGCCGTGGGAGAGAGCTGCGAGATTCCCCTGCGTTACTACGAGAACAACCTCTTCGGCACCGTGGAACTGCTGAAGGTGATGACCGAGCACAACTGCTTCAATCTGGTCTTCAGTTCATCGGCCACGGTTTACGGCGACCCGGTGAGCGTGCCCATTACCGAGGACTTCGCCCTTTCGGCCACCAACCCCTACGGCCGCACCAAGCTTTTCATCGAGGAGATCCTGCGCGATCTCTGCACCGCCGACCCCCGTTGGCACTGCATCCTGCTGCGCTACTTCAATCCCATCGGCGCCCACGCCAGCGGACGCATCGGCGAGGACCCCCAGGGGCGCCCCAACAATCTCATGCCCTTCGTCATGCAGGTGGCCGTGGGGCTGAGGGAAAAGCTGGGCGTGTTCGGCGACGACTACGACACCCCCGACGGCACCGGCGTGCGCGACTACATCCACGTGGTCGATCTGGCCCTCGGACATCTGGCGGCCATCGACAAGCTGTCCGACATGGCCGGCTGTACGGCCGTCAACCTGGGTACGGGGCAGGGCTATTCGGTCCTGGAGATGGTGAAGGCCGCGGAGGCGGCCTCGGGCCGTCCGGTGCCCTACGAGGTCACGCCCCGACGACCGGGAGACATTGCCACCTGCTATGCGGATCCGGCCTTTGCAGCCAGGACACTGGGTTGGCAGGCGCGGCGCGACCTGGCCGAAATGTGCGCCGACGCCTGGCGGTGGCAGAGCGGTAACCCGCAGGGATATAAGGCCGACGGGAGCGGGTCCTGACGGAAAGGCCCTCTAGTCGGCGAATTCGGCCGCCAGATCGTGATCCACCACATAGAGGCAGACCTGGCGGGCGCCGGGCTCGTTGTAGCCGAAGCGGTCGCAGAGATTGGCGATGAGGTAGGACACGTCCTCCCGGATGCGCTGGTCGTAGGTCTTGAACTCGTCGGTGCCGAAGTCCTTCAGCGCCCGCCGGAAGTTGGCGTTCTTCAGGAACGGTTCCAGAACCTTGTTCTTCAGGCTGAACACGTAGCGTTTCAGGAGATCGTTGTAGAGACGGGTCTCGAAGATTTCCAGCCCCTCCAGCATGATCTCCTGGGTCAGGGTGCGGGACGTGTACTCGCGCTGGGTCTCCTCGCGGAACTCCACCTGGCGGCCCTGTCGCACGTCCGCCCCGAGCAGGTGCTCCTCAATCCCCTCGAAGAAATTCTCGGTGATCTCCAGCTGGTCCCCGGTGTAGCTGCACTTGGCGGAGGTTCCGATCTCGTAGTTCAGCGCGAACAGGTAGTTCTGGATGTCCCGGCCAATCTGTTCCTCGTTGTAGTAGTACAGCGATTCCTTCACTTCCTGCAGGATCTGGTAGTTGTACATCCCGCGCAGGGAGTCCAGGAAACCGTCGGGCAACTCACGGGCCAGATCGGGCCGTCCCTTGGTGAAGAACTTGATCAGGGTATCCATGGTGATCAACTGGTCCTCGCGGCCGTAGTTGGACAGCAGATCGTGGAAAATGTCGAGGCTGTCGCGTCCGCTGAACCCCTTCACGCCTTCGTTCTCGGCCTCGGCGATGATCTTGCGGCGGATCTTGGCCGTGAAAGCGTGCTGGTCTTCCTCGTCCAGCCACGTGGGGATGCGGCCGGTATAGATGGCCATTTTCAGCAGGTGCAGGTTCTTGTCGCAGTAGAGCTTGTATTTATCCGCCTCGCCGATCCAGTCCAGCATGGCCGGACTCTTCTCGTTGAGTCGGCTGCTGATGATCACCCGCGCGAAGTTCTCCAGCACCCGCGGCAGGAAGCTCTCGCCGATGTGGCGTCCAAAGGTATTGCGGTAGATCTCCACCTCGGTCTGGCTGTCCAGCACGTAGGAGATGTTGATGAACTCGATGCGGTCGGTGAGTGACTGGAAGCCCCGGATGTTCTTGTTGTCCTCGGGGTTCATCACGCCCAGGAAGAGGCTGTTCACCGTCTCTTCGATCTCGTCCACCTTGTGCACGCTGTCGCTGATGATGTTGTGCAGCTCCAGCAGGCGGTCACGGTTCTGGCCCTTGATGTCCATCAAGGCGTAGATGCCGTTGTTGGTCCGCGCGAATTTGCTGAACAGGTAGCGCACCTGGTTGCTGTCCTGCAGCAGGTTGCTGATGCGCTTCTGCAGCTGGGGGTTGGTCAGCGCGGCGTGGCGCGCGGCCTTGTCGCCCGGGTTGAAAACGGTGATGCCTTCTCCCAGGCGCCGGTCGAAGAAATAGGGCCGCGCGTGGATCATGCCGAACACCTCGGCCGGATCACCCAGCTTGTGCAGCAGGGCCTTGTACAGCGAACTGCAGATGGTGCAGGGCGTGTCCTTGAACACCCAGTCGTATTCCTTGCCGTAGGACAGGTTCCACTTGTACTCGTCGTTCTCGAAGATGGCGTCCAGGAAGTCCGGCCGCTGGTCCTTGGGAATCATGAGCAGCGGGTTGTCGTGGCTGGGGCACGGCACCTCCACCGAGCCGGTCAGGATGCGGGGACGGTTATCGGCCGGCAGATGGGCCAGCACGCTTTCGTCGGCCTCGTCCAGATCGCGGGCCAGTTTTTCCATCCAGGGGCCGCCTTCGCTGTCGGGAAGGTCGTCCAGGATCTTGCGGTCCAGGTGCCAGACGGTCTCGTAGCGGCAGCCCGCCTCGCTGTTGGCGTACTCCTCGAAACGCTGCAGCAGGTTGTTCAGGAAGATGGACTTCCCGCAGCCCGGCGGCCCGTCGAAAAGATAGATCTTGTTCTGCTGGGACCCGCCGCGGAATCCCTCGATCATGTTCATCAGCCGGTTGGCGAAGATGCGGTCGGCGAAGAAGGGGTGGTCCGTGTTCTCCACGAACAGGGGGCCGAAATCGAAGGCCATGAAGTTGATGGACTCGGGGTCCTCCGGGTACTCGTCGTGCCCGGTGCCCACGTAGGAGTGCACCATGTCGTGGAAGACCTGGTGGGCGTTGCGGATCAGGCGGTCCGGGTGCTTCCGTAGCTGGACCAGGAATTCCTCGAAAGTGATGGTGGAGGCCCGGTCCCCGGTCCGCTGACTCTCCTGAAGGTCATGCATGGCTTTGCGGATGTTGTCCATGCTCAGATCAACCCCTTGCTCAGCTTGCGGTCCTTCATGGTGTAGCGCACACGCTGCCATTCGATTTCCGGGTCCGGAGCCGGTTCGGGGGCCATCCCGGGCAGGGTCGGGGGTGTGTCGGGGGTCTTGATGCTCTTGACCTCGGTGGTCTCCAGGGTCACCTTGCCGCCCCACAGGTACTCCACGCCCAGCATGGTGCCGTGGACAAAGTCGGACACCAGGGGTTTGCCCTCGAACTTGTGGGTCAGGAAGAGGGTGTCCTCACCGGTTTTGTCAAGGTCGACGGTGATGTGCGGCGGATGGTAGAGCTGCTCCTTGACCATGGCCTTGTAGTCCTCGGCCTTGCGGCTTTTCACGTACCACTGCCACACCATGCGCTGCTCGTCCATGACCTTGTCGGCGACGAAGAGCTTGTTCAGGTCCACGAAATCCTGCTCGATGAACATGTTCACGAAGAGGAAGTCGTTCAGATTTTCCCGCACGCGGAAGATGAACTCCTGGCCCAGGCCGGTCTGCCGGTCGAACTTGCGGCGCTGGTGGGAATCCAGCAGGCCCAGGAATTCCTGGCTGTAACGGCCCTTGTTCGCCGCGTCCTCCGCGAATTCGAACAGGCGCATGCCCAGGGCGTAGGGGTTCAAGCCCACCCGCGGCATGGAGGTCACCGAAGAATTCACCCGCGCGAAGTCCACTTCGTGGCCGCCGATGCGGTCGTCCCGCATGAACAGGGTCTCGTGCCAGTAGCTGGCCCAGCCTTCGTTCATGATCTTGGTGCGGATCTGCGGCTGGAAGTACAGGGAGGTGTTGCGCACGATCTGCAGCACCGACTTCATCCAGGCGTTCTCTTCGCGGTTGAGGAACTCGCTGTGGTCCAGGATGAAGCGCATGACGTCGGTGCCCTGGCGGGGGTGCGCCACGCCGGCTTTCTCGAACAGGGCCACAAACTCCGGATACTTGTTGCCGACAACCTTGAAGAACTCGGCTTCGCCGTCGTCCCCATGCGTTCTCATGCAGGTGTTGTAGCGCTCGATCTCCTGCACGTACGCGTTCACACGCACCTTTTTTTCGTCCTGCAGGAACACGTCGAAGTAGTAGTCCAGGCGGTTGCTGCGCTTGCCGCAGGTGGGGCGGTTCAGGCAGGAAAGCAGTCCGTGGTAGTCCACCAGGTTGTCGATGGAGCGGGCGAACTCGATGAGGTAGTCCACCCAGCGTCCGTGTTCGCTGCGCAGGGAGGCGATGGCCCGCTTGTCGGACAGGGCCTGGCCGGTGAAGTCGTCGTCCCAGGTGTGCCTGAAGTACAGGTTGTTCTGGAAGAAGTCGATGTGCCCCAGCACGTGATAGAAGATCATCACGTTCAGCCAGTCCGGGTTGTTGTCGTTGTAGAAGCTGATGGCCGGCCGCGTGTTGATCACGGTCTCGAAGGGGTTGCCCGGGTACAGTTCGTACTTGCCCTGGCCCTTGAGCACTTCCACCTCGTTGACCCAGTAGTCGTACATGGTGGGGATCATCACCTTGGGGGACAGTTCGATCATGTCGCGGTTGGTGACCACGTACTCCAGCGACTGGTCGTCGAAGCTCAGACCGGCGTCCCGCGCGCGCTCCTTGCACCCTTCCATGATCGCTTTGGTGTGCTGATCGATCAGCTGCATGGCCGTTCCGTTCCTATTGGCCGATCAGCCGGCGGATGCCCTCGATGATGCGCCCTTCCTCGGCGGTCTCACTCATCACATCCAGGCGGATCAGGTGTTTCTTGTCGTCCAGCAGGCCCGAGCCCTCCAGATACTTCTGGACCTCGGTCTCGCCGCTCTTGCCGTAACTGTTCTCGGCGACGGTCACGCCCAGGCGGCTCACGTAGCCCAGCATGGTCTCGATCTCGGGCAGGCATTCCTTGCCCTCGGAATCCCAGTCGTCGCCGTCGGTGCCGTGGAACACGTAGATGTTGTAGTCGCGGGCCAGGTTCTCCTTCTGCACCATTTCGTTCACCAGGCGGAAGGCACTGGAGACCTTGGTGCCCCCGGCCACCCGGCTGTTGTAGTAGGTGTAGAAGTCGGGCACTTCCTTGGCCTCGGTGTCGTGGAGCACGAAGCGCGATTCCACCTGGCCGGCGTACTGGTAGAGCAGCCAGGAGTAGATCATCACGTGCTGGCTGACGACCACCTCGGTGGGCTTACCGCTCATGGAGCCCGAATAGTCGCGCAGGAAGAAGACGATGGCCTGCGACTCGAAATCCTTTTCCTTCGACAGGACGCGGTAGACCCGGTCCCGGGGGGCGATGAGGAATTCCGTGGGGTCGATTTCCTGGCCCTGTCCCAGGCGCTCCAGGGCGATATTGGTCTGGACGATCTGGCGCAGGGTGGCCTTCTTGTCCAGCAGCTGGCCGAAGCCGCGGTGGCGGTCGGTCAGATCGTAGGTAAAGCGGGTCAGGGAGCGTTTCTTGCCCTTGTCCTGCAGGTTGGGCAGGCTGAACTGCTCGGTGAGGATCCGGCCCAGGTCGTAGGCGTTGCTTTCCATTTCATGGTTTTCGCCGTCGCCGCCGCCGGGTCCGGTGCCTTCGCCCTCGCCCTGCTCCGGCCGCACGGGCTGCTCGCCGATGACCTCGCCCTCTTCGCCGTCTCCCGAGCCGCCGGCCCCGCCGCCCTCGTCCGGTGCGGCGAGGGTCGAGTCGTGGACGAATTTCTCCTCCACGGTGGTGGGCACCACGCGCACCTTGCTGGTGCCGCCCTTGCCGGGTTTGACCAGTTTGCCGATGCGGATCTTGCGGGGAAAGCCGTCGATTTCGCGCTGGTTGTCCCGCTCCATGAGATCGTCCAGGGTGCCCAGACGGGCGGTGAGGCTCACCACGGGTTGGGCCATGTCCTGCAGGAACGTCAGGTCCGCAAAGGCGTAGGGGCTGTTGACCACGCCCCGCAGGACGTCCACACCGGGCGTGTACTCCGGCTCCGGTCCGGCCCACAGGTCGCCGTGGTCCATGGGTCCTTCGAGCTCACGGCGCAGACGGGCCTCGCGCTCCGGGTCGATCCCGGCGGCGGTCAACGCGTCCCACAATGCCAGCAGTCGGGCATCCATGGCTCTAGGTCTCGTCTTCCTGGGTGCAGAAATACTCAATGGTCTTCTGCGCACAGGTCCGGCAGTACCCCAGCTTGTTCAGCATGGTGTCGATCATGCGGTCGTACAGCTTCTGGTTCTCCTCGTTGGTGCGGTTGGCCAGGGCGCCGATCAGGCTGCCCGCGCCCGCGATGTCGCTTTTGAGGCGCACATCGGTCACGGCCTTCACCAGTTCGAGGTTGTCCATGAAGTCGTAGTCCGGGTCCATGCCGATCTTCTGCCCGTAGATCTTGCGGATCGTGGTGCGGAAGGTTTCGCGCTGTTCCTCGGTCTTCAGCTGCAGACGCTCCTCGATGCTCTTGATGAACCGCTTGTCCACCTTGAGGGCCTTCAGTTCGCCGGTCTGCGGATCCTTGTACTTCCACATCTTGTCGGCGCCGAGGTGTTCCGCGTCGATGCCGATGATCATGTTCACGTAGTTCATCACGTCCTTGCGGATGGCCTTGGGCTCGTCCATGTAGGCGTTGAACATTTCGGTCATGATCCGCTCGCGATACAGGCCGCGGGCCGTTTTCAGGTCTTCCAGGTACTTGGCGCGGTCGTTGTTGTCGGTCACGTAGTCCAGGATCACCCGTTCGATGGTCTTGAACACGTCGTAGGCGAACATGCATTCGCCTTCGTTGGTCTCGCTGCTCTCCACCATCAACTGGATGGCCCGGCCCAGGTTGCGCTGGCCCAGCCCCTTCTGCCCGAAGCGGTTGGTGATGTCCGTGTCCTGGCTCAAGGTGTCGATGACCTCGGCCAGGGCCTTGATGCTCTTTTCCCCGGCCACTTCACCGGCGGCCAGTTTCATGGTCTCGATGGGGGTGAGCTTCTCGCTGTGGGGCAGTCGCGACAGGACCGCCGACACGCTGGCGGCATAGTTCAGGTTGGGATCCTGGTGCAGGACCTCGCGGGTCAGCGTGGTCTTGGTCTCGCTGCCGATGGCGTACCGGGTCAGATCGCCCTGCAGTTTGTAGTTGGTGTTGTGGCTGATGTAGCTGATGCGGCAGCGATCCACGATGGGCGCTTCCTCCTTCTCGGCCAGGAAGCGGTTGAACTCGCTGTTGTTGCTGGTGGCAATGATCAGGGAATCGATGGGCCACTTGAACCCGTCGATCTCGATGGACCGGTTCTGGATCACGCCGAGGTACACCTGAACCAGGTCCTTCTTGTTCTTGAACATCTCATCGGAGAAGTGGATGCCGCCGCCGGCCACGCGCGCCAGGGCGCCGCGCCGCAGGTCGAAGCGGTAGGGGTTGTTGGTGTCGGTGATGTGCAGCAGGCGCTGAATCGATTCCTCGCCCAGCAGATCCACCGCACTGGAGGTGATCTTGTCCTTGGCGGGGTACTTGCCGGTCACGGTGCCCAGACTCTCGGTCAGGGGCACGGGAATGATTTCGATGTGGTCCAGCATCTTGACCAGATCGTCGCCGCAGTGGTTGCGGATGTCGCTCCAGATGTAGCCGCTGCAGGCTCCCAGGGGCCGGTAGTTCTCCCACATGGTGGCGACCTGCGTCTCGTCGAATCCGATTTTGCGCACCAGGTGCTGCCGGCTCTCCTCCTGGCTGTCGAAAAGGTTCATGGCCAGGATGGCGGGGTCCTCGTAGGTCTGGCTTTCAATGGTCGCGATCTTGCCGTATGACCCGAATTTATCCAGTCCGACGAAGCGGAAGGTGTATTTGCGGTTCTTTTCCTCGGCAAGGAATTCCCGGTACAGGCGGCTGACGTACTCCACGAAGTAGGTTTTGCCGTTGCCGGGTTCACCCACCAGCACATAGGCCATCTCCTTGGAGGATCCGCCTTCGGCCGCGTCCTTCACGTAGGAGACGAAGCTGTTTATTTCATCATACATGCCGATGATGTGCTTCTTTCCCGTACGGAATATCTTGAAATCGTATGTGGTGCGGCCATTGACCACCACTTTTTCGATGTCACCGCCCAGGATCATGCGGGTGATCCCCTGGAAGGCGTTTTCGAAGACACGGTCCCCGCTCTTGAGGGCCAGCAAGTGGTTGTGCAGCGTGTTCTTGTTCACTTCAGCCATGATCAACTCCCTGGGAGATTGGCCGTTCATCTTATCGCCGGTCGGCGTGATACACCGATTCCATTGCCTGAGATCCGCAAACCTCGTGCCGGATTGGAAGTGGGTGGGGGAAAACAAGGTGCGGAGCAGGCTTCCAGATCCTGGACGGGCCGCGGGGGCCTTCTCATGAATGAAACGAAAAGCCGGTCGGGTGGCCACCCTAAAGCGCGGATTTTTCGCCGCCGTCCCGTCGGGCGGAGTGTGGCCGTCCTGCCTTTCTAGGTGGACACCCGCCGTTCCGGTTTCTATTCTCCAACCAACACATAACGAGACGGGCCCGTCGCGGCCGGTTCGAACACGAGGGAGACTCCATGTCAGCCATGCGGAATATCGGGGGAGCGGTTCTGGTCCTGGGAATCCTGTTGATGGCCGGGTGCGGCGGCACGCCCCCGCCGGAAACCGGCTACACCACCGAGGACAACATGATGACCCTGCTGGACAAGGTGACCCGGGTCATCGGCGGCGTGGTCACGCCCATGGACGCGGAGGCGGCCGTGCCCCAGCTGGAAACGGTGATCGACGAGTTCGACCGCCTGGCCGATTACAAGGACCAGCTGAACCCGTCGGACAAGGAACAGATCAGCGCCCAGGCGGCGCGCGCCCTGCCCGGCCTGAAGGACAACGCCCGGCGCATGAATAATCTCGACGGCGTGGGGGAAATCATCGGCGGCACCATGAATGATCTGGTGAACGCCGTCTCCCGCCTGATGTAGGGCCTATTCGTAGGCCTTGGGCACCGCACAGATGAACACGAAGGGCTCGGTGTCCGAGGTGTTGCGGAACTGGTGCACGTCCTGGGGGGCCACGAAGGCGAAGTCGCCCTGGCCGAGGGGGTTGGCATTGCCGTCGGCATCCATGAGCGCGCCCTGGCCCGAGATGATGAAGTTCAGGTGCTCCACATCGTGCTGATGGTGGGGCGAGTGGCCGCCGGGCTCCAGGGTGAACACGCGCAGGGAGAAGTTGGGCACGCCGTCATCGCTGCCCAGCACCAACTGTTTGGTGATGCCGCGCACGCCGTCCATGTCCACCGGGGTCTTGGCGACCGCGTCGAGTTTGCGAATAATCAAGATGGGACTCCTTGGGAGGGGGTGTTTGCCCGTCATGATAAATGCGGGGCGCCGGGAGCGCACCCACCGGAGATGAATCATGCCGGACGATCTGCTCATCAACGACCAGGTGACCATTCCCGCCGCGGAACTGTCCTTCATCGCCAGCCGGTCTTCCGGCCCCGGCGGGCAGCACGTCAACACCACGGACACGCGCATTCAGGTGCGCTGGAACGTGGCGCGGTCGTCCGCCCTCACGGAGCCCCAGCGCGGGCGTCTTCTGCGGGTCCTGGCCAGCCGTCTCACCGAGGACGGGGACCTGCTCCTGGCCGGCGACAGCCACCGCAGCCAGCGCCGCAACCGCGAGGATGTGGTCCAGCGCCTGGCCGCTATGGTGCGTGAGGCCCTGATTCCGCCCAAACCCCGCCGCAAGACCAAGCCCACCCGGGCCAGCAAGGAACGACGGCTGGAGGACAAAAAGCGCCGCGCCGACCTCAAGAAAGGCCGGCGCGGCGGTCACGACGCCGACTAGACCGGCGTGGCTGTTTCCCCCCGAACCTAGAACGACCACCGGGCCCTGAGGATCAGGCTGCGCCCCGGCATGGGGATTTCCTGCCCGGGTGTCAGGGAGGCGGTGGCGGTGAGGGCCTCCCGGGTGAGGTGGTCGGTATAGAGCCGGTCGAACAGGTTGTCGACCTCGGCCAGGACCGACAGGTTTTCACTGAGGGCACCCTCGGCCCGCAGATGATAGATGACGTAACCGGGGGTGGTGTCCTCGGGGAACAGAGGGTCGATTTTGTCCTGGTCCCAGGCGGCGTAGCAGCCGGCGGTGAGCCAGGTCCGCGTGCCCTCATGGGCCAGCCAACGCACATCCAGGGTGCCGGTCAGGGGCGGCATTTCGGGCAGGTTCCGGTCGTCGGTGGTGTTGCGTCCCCGGACGTAGGACAGGGTCAGGGGCAGAACCCAGCGCGGGGTGGCCCGATACTCGAGGCCCAGTTCACCCCCGTAGAGGGCGGCGTCCACGTTGAGGAAACCCTTGATGTTGTCGGGATTGCCGTCGCCGTTGACATCCATGCGGGCCACCACCGTCGGCAGGATGAAATCGGTCAGGCCGGCGTACCACAGGTTCGCCACCAGGGTCATCCGCTCACAGGACCGCACCAGACCCGCTTCGCCCTCCCACTTCTTTTCGGCCTGAAGCGTGGGGTTGCCGATCTGGAAACCGCCCGGCGCGGGGCCGAAGGCGTAGTAGCGTTCGGTGACGCCGGCGGCGCGGGAACTGTAGCCCACCCGGACGTGGGCGCTGGTCCGCTCGCCGAAGGGCCTTTCCAGTTTCAGGGCCAGGGATCCCAGGGTTTCGTCCCGGTCGGTTTCGGCGGCCTCGTCCCCGTAGAAACGCACATATTGCTCGCGCACGGTCAAGCCGCCGAGGCTGGCGGCGTCGGCGGCCCGGGCTTCGCTGGCGTACAGATCCAACCGCCCGTCCAGGCTGAGGCGGGTGGTCTCGCCGAGGGCGCGGGTCAACCGGGCGAAGGGGCTCAGCGTGGTTTGGCGCGCATCGGGCCATAGTCGGTCCCAGAAGGTCTGGCCGGTGGCCACCACCTGCCGCGACCGCAGGGCATCCCGTTTCAGGCCGGTGGCGTCCACGCCGGTTCGGATCTCGGTGCGGTCGCCGGGCACCAGCAGGACGTCCGCCACCACACCCGTGGTGCGGGTCTCGGCATTCGTTTCGTTCTTCATCCTGGCGCGGGTGCTCTTGCGACTGTTGTCCATGAAGTGGTTCACACCCGAGAAACCGGCCGTGATCCGGGCCTGGCGCAGGGTCCGGCCGGCATAGTCGGCCCGCCAACCGGCGTTCAGGGCCCAGAAGTCCGTTTCGATGTTGTCCATGGGCATGGCCGGGAAGTCCACGTCGTCCTCGCGGACGTAGGACCCCGCCGTCCACAGGCGGCTGGTGTCGGTGGGGCGCCAGCCCAGGGAGAGACCCGTGCTCAGGTTGGTCATTTCGGAGGGCACCCCGGTGCCGTCGGGCGCCTCGTAGTCATAGGTCTGCCGACCCCCGAGGGTGGCGCGGGTGTCCAGGCGGTCGGACCCGCCCTCGGCGCCCACCAGGAAGGCGGTGCCGTTCCGGGCCGATTCATATCCCACATCCCCGAAAACGGTCAGGCCCGGGGCCGCATCGGCCGGCCGCTCGAAATCCGGATCGGCGTGGATGGCGCCGCCCGTCCCGCCGGGGCCGGCGCCCCCGCCCTGACGGAAAAGGGAGATCTGACCGGCGTTGGCTGCACTCAGGTAGGTGGCCGGGGGATCCATGCGGCCGGGACAGGCGCCGTAGAGGGGGACGGCTCCCAGCGTGGTGCGCACCCGCTCCCAGCCCAGGCCGCGGATCACGGGCTCGGCCCCGCTGGCGGACCGGCGCACGGCCCACACGCCCGGCAATCCGTCCAGGGCTTCGGCCAGGTTCCAGCCGCTGTAGCGCCGGGTTCGTCCTTCGGAGACCTCTCCGTCCTGCCAATCCACGGCCGAAGCGGTCACGGTCAGGTCCGCGATGTGGGTGGGGGTGTCATCCTCCGCGGTGGCCAGGGCCGGCCATAGGCACACCAGAGCGAGACCCAAAATGACTTGTGGGCGCACGTTCATCCAATCAACCTCCCGACAGCATCCCCTCCACCGGAACCGATTGTTTCAGGGGCCACGTTAGCAGATTGAAAGAATGATTCAACCCTCTGATTTGCTATGAGTTACCTTCGGGCCGGCCAGGCTGGGAATGAGCAGGATATTCCCCATGAGACGGCCGATCATGAAGGCCAGACCCGCGGCGGTGGCCCCGATCCAGTTCCCCCAGTGGAGGGTGACCCACAGGGTGGCCAGAATCCCGGCCACCTCCAGGGCGCTGGCCCAGGTGATGGGGCCGGTGACCCGTTTGGCCACCAGCATGCTGCGCTGCAGGGAGAGCAGAATGCTCAGCAACGGCATGAGGGTGAGCAGGCGGATGGGGGTGCGGGCGAACGCCGTCAGTTCCGGGGTCAGGCCCGAGACCTGGCGGAACCAGACGTCGGCCAGGGGCGTGAAGGCGATGAGCGACAGACCCGCGGCCGCGGCCACCCCGATCAACGCGGCGAATCGTCTCACCAGGCGCAGGTTCTCCCAGCTTTGGCCCAGCAGGGCGATGGCCACCTCCTGGTAACTGAGGCCGGGCGTGCGGAACACGAACACCAGGGAGTTGATCACCGGCATGACCGCCAGCGACTCCAGCGGATTTCGGCTGCGTCCGAGGAAGAAGGTGACCAGCGGGTGCACCACCAGGCTGATGGTGCTGGTCAGGGCCAGCGGGGTGTAGAAATCGACGATGTCCCGGTAGCTCAGGATCCGGTCTCCGGCGGCGCCCAGGATTCCGGGCAGACTGTCGCGCACCATGAGTCGACTGGCCACGGCCTCACCCGTCACGCCCACGGTCAGGGCCCAGGCCCCCACCCAGGCGCCGGGCAGATCGGTGGCCCGCCACAGGACCAGGGCGGTGGCGGTCATGCAGGTCAGCCGGATAACGGTGCCCTGGGCGACCCGGCGGGTACAGCCGGTGCGGATGAGCAGGCCCTGGTAGAAGCGACGGTAGCCGATGGCCGCGGGCCAGGGCAGGAGGATCAGCAGCGCGGTGTGGGCCAGGTCGGCCACCTTCGGGTCCAGCCCGATCAAACGCTCGCTCACCAGGGGCCAGAGTGGGGTCACCAGCAGTCCCAGCATGATCACGGTGATGGAAATGTTCAGCATCCAGGTGAAGTTGCGCAGCCGACGGTAGTTTTCGCGGCCGTCCACCAGGGCCGTCGAGGCGCTCATCATCATGATGACCGGGGCTTCCACCATGATGGCCAGGCTGAAGGCCACGCCGTAGGCGGCCAGGTTGTATTTGGGGTCGGGCAGGCGGGCGATGATGGCCGCCAGGAACGGCCCTTCCACCGCCATCATGAGCCAGGTGGCCTGCAGGGGCAGCCAGAAGCGAAAAACGCCGGGTAATGTGGCGGGAGCTTTCATGGAGCGAAGGTGCGGTCAGGGGCACCGAAAGTCCAGTTCAGAGCGAATAAGGGTGGACCAGGCGGGGTAGGGGTTTCGGTCGCAAGGCCAATCAGGATGCAACCCCGGCAGCGGCCCCTGCGTAAAAACGCGGGCTTGCAAAACATCCATGACCGGTTGATGGTTCTATCAGTCCGGTCCGGTTAATGGCTTATGGAAAGGAACGCTCATGAAAACCTCGAGAATGATGGTGCTGTGGTTGATGTCCGCCCTGATTCTGCTGGCGGGCCCGGCTCTGGCCGGCAAGGAAGTCACCCAGGACGGCGTGCTGCACATCATGAACGACGCCACCGTCAAGGGCGGCGTGGAAAAAGTGGCGCTTGAGGAAGTGTGGCGAGCCGGCGGTGAGGACGGGGAGGATTTCTTCGGCCTGATCACCCAGGTGGTCGCCGGTGAGGACGGCAACATCTACCTGCTGGACACCCGCCTGTCCGAGGTGCCGGTGTACGCCGCCGACGGCGAACGCCTGACCACCCTCAGCCGCGAAGGCGACGGTCCCGGCGAAACCCGCACCCCCAGCAATATGCTCATGATGCCCGACGGCACTCTCGGCCTGGTGCAGGTCTTCCCCGGCAAGGTCACCAAGATCGGCCTCGACGGCAGCCCCCAGGGCGTCTACGAAGTGGGCGGCGGCACCGCCGGCGGCTTCATGATCTTCTTCGACTGCCTCAGCGGTCCCGAGAACCTGGTCATCACCGGCGAGAAGATTTCCCAGGTCCCGCCGGCCGGCCAGATCCGTACCAATTTCGTGGCATCCTTCGACATGGAGGGCAACGAGACCGCGCGCTACCACGAGCAGGAACAGAAGTGGGATTTCACGGGGGCTTTCGAGTACGACGAGGAGAAGATGGCCCGTGTGGACTTCCGCAAGACCGCCGTCGGTCAAGACGGCCGGGTTTACGTCGCCGCTTACCGCAACGAATACAAGATCGACGTCTACCAGGCCGACGGAACCCTGGAACGGGTCATTGAACGTCCCTACGAAAGCCGCAAGCGCACCGACGAGGATTTCGACATGGTGCAGAGCGCGGCCGAGGCCCAGTTCCAGCAACTGCCCAACGCCAAGGTGACCATGTCCCACTCCGAGCCGGATGTCGGCGGCCTGCGCATCGACCCCGCGGGCAACCTCTGGGTCACCACCAGCCGCAGCGGCTGGGAGATGGAAGAGGGCACCCTGGCCATCTTCGACGTATACAGCCCCGATGGTCATCTCATCCGCCAGGTGGCGCCCCAGTGCGAGGGCGACGGCCAGAATGACGCCCTGTTCTGGACCCCGTCCGGCGATGCCGTGATGGTCACCGGGTTCACCGAAGCCATCCGCGCCCTGCAGGGCGGCGGCCAGGCCTCCACCGAGGAGGACGTGGATTCCGAGGCCGAGCCCATGGAAGTGATCTACTTCAAGGCCGGTTGATTCCGTCAAGATTGTCTGATGGCCGGGAGCCCTGGGGCTCCCGGTTTTTTTTAGTCAAATCCTTGCGACGAAATGATATACTGGCCAGGATTCAGCATTCGGATTCCGAACGACGGAAGGGAAACCATGGCCAACCTCATCCAACCCCACGGCAGCCCCCACCTGATGCCCCTCCTGCTTGAGGGCGACGCTCTCCAGACCGAAATCAACCGCGCCGGGACCCTGCCCCGCGTGACCATCAGCAGCCGCGAAACGGGTGACCTGATCATGCTCGGCATCGGCGGCTTCACGCCCCTGACCGGCTTCATGGGAGAGGCGGACTGGAAGGGCGTGTGCGAGAGCATGACGCTCCAAACCGGGGTGTTCTGGCCCATCCCCATCACCCTGAGCGTGTCGCAGGAACAGGCCGACACCCTGGAGAGCGGCGCGGAAATCGCCCTGTGGACCGAGGCTGATGAACTCATGGCCACGATGACCGTCCAGGAGACTTACGTGATCGACCGCGACTTCGAGTGCGAGCACGTGTTCCGCACCACCGATCCGGAGCATCCCGGTGTGAAGATGGTTCTGGATCAGAAGGCCGTGAACGTGGGAGGACCGGTGAAGGTGCTGAGCGAAAGCACTTTCCCCACGGAGTTCGCCGGGCTCTACCAGCGGCCGGCCGAGAGCCGCGCCGTGTTCGCGGAGCGGGGCTGGCGCACCATTTCCGCACTTCAGCTGCGCAATCCCATGCACCGCAGCCACGAATACCTGGCCAAGATCGCCATCGAGGTGGGCGACGGGCTGTACATCCACCAGCTGGTGGGCGGCCTCAAGCCGGGCGATATCCCCGCGGACGTCCGGGTCCAGTGCATCGAGACCCTGGTGGAGAATTATTTCATCGAAGATCGCGTGCTCATGGGCGGCTACCCTCTGGATATGCGTTACGCCGGGCCCCGGGAAGGCCTGCTGCACGGCGTGTTCCGCCAGAACTTCGGCTGCACCCACATGATCATCGGCCGGGACCACGCGGGGGTGGGAAACTATTACGGGCCCTTCGACGCCCAGAATATCTGGAGCGAAATCCCCGAGGGCGCCCTGGCCATCGAGATGCTGCCCATCGACTGGACCTTCTGGTGCTACAAGTGCGGTGGCATGATCAGCATGAAGACCTGTCCGCACGGGAAGGAAGATCGCCTCTTTCTCAGCGGCACTGCTCTGCGCAAGGCTCTCAGCGAGGGCCAGGACGTGCCGGCCGAATTCAGCCGCCCCGAGGTGCTGGAAATCCTGCGGGCGTACTATGCCGGTCTGAGTGACGACGACAACGTGGAAGTGAAACTGCACCGGGCCGCCACCGGTGACGAGGAGAAAAAATAATGCCCAAGCTCATTGCCGCGCCCACCGTCATCGAGGCCGCGGGCAACAAGCCCAAGCTCATCGAGGAGTACGCCGGCCGGGTGAAATCCGGCCATTCCAGTGTGAGCGTGGCCCGCATGCAGGCGCCCGGCGGCTGGGTGGAGCCCGGGCAGCGCCCCGAGTTCGAGGAGATCACCGTGGTTCTGAAGGGGCGCCTGCGGGTGGAGCATACCGACGGCGTTCTGGATGTGGACGCCGGTCAGGCCGTGATTTGTGAGGCGGGGGAATGGATCCGCTACAGCTGCCCTGAACCGGAGGGGGCGGAATACGTGGCTGTGTGCCTGCCGGCCTTTTCGCCGGACACGGTTCACCGCGACGAGTAGGTCAGGCCACCCATGAGTTGGCGGATGCGCTCGGCGAGGTCCTCGGTGGCTTGTCCGTCGATCCGCCCCAGACGCTGCCGGGCCAGGGCGCTCTGGTCCGAGTCGCGCAGTCCGCACAGGGCCCGCACGTCCGCCACCAGGGTCTCGGGCGTGGAGACGGGCACCGTTTTTACCAGGTCGTTGCGGGACGGCGCCAGGTCATCCGGCCAGGTCGCCGGCTGGTGGGGGTCGGCCAGGATCGCCGGCGTATCGAACAGCAAAGCTTCCCAGAACACGCCGGACAGATCGCTGAGGGTGCAGTGCACGTCGGGCACGTACACGTGCGAGTGGCCTTCCGGGGGAAGAACCTTCGCGCCGGTGGCCCGCACGAAGTCCCGGATGTCGTCCGCCTCGTTCAAGGGATGCGGGGACAGCCAGAGATCGCAGTCCCGGGCCAGTTTTCCCAGTTCCCGGTACCAGCGGGGGGAGACGATAAGGCCCCGTTTGCGGGCCTCGGGCCCCCAGGTCGGCAGGATCAGAAGGCGCGGACGTTCCTGGGGAACGGGGTTCTCGAATTTCCCGCCGGAGGCCAGGAACCCGTCGAGGTGCAGGTAGCCCCCCTGGTCGTAGGACCAGTCGTGCAGGGTGAGGTTGCCGATGGTCTCCGGGTTGGAACCGCTGGGCGGTGTGTGTTGGCGCCTGACGTCGGCGCTGGTGCCGGACTTGCCGCTGCGTCCGTGGGACAGGACCACCAGGGCCAGGGGATGAGGGGCGTCCTTCAGGGTGTCGATCATGTTGCGGTAATTGAAGTGGGCGGTGACCATCACGGACAGGCTGTAGTCTCCCACCGCCTCGGCGGCCACGCCGCCCGGTTGCTCCGGTTCCATGAGCACACAGGGCGCGTCGGGAAAGCGGCTGCGCACCAGGTCGCGTCCGCTGTCGGAAACGAACCACACGCCGCCCAGCTTTTCATACAGCCCCTGCAGGTGGCTGAAAATGTGGGCCCGACTCCAGTCGGGGTCCGAACTGTAGAGCCACCAACCGATGGGCGGCACCTGTTTGCGCAGATCCTGGCTGTGGATGCCCGGGGTGTGGGGCAGCAGGACCAGTTCCAGGCCCAGGGCTTCCATCACGTCGCCGCCCCAGCGGGCGCGATAGTTGGCGTCGTCCCAGTCGTCCCCGTGAAAAACCTTGTCCACCCGGTGCTTGCGGCAAACGGCGTGGCGGTCACTTGAAACCACGACCACGTCGGCCAGACCCAGATCACGGATGGCCGCGGCCCGGGCCTGCTCGCTGTTGGCGGGTTGGACGTTCTTGTAGGCGCGGACTTCGGCGTCGGTATGAACGGCCACCACGAGGCGGTCGCACTCTGCGGCGGCGCGCTTGAGCAGGTTCACGTGACCTTCATGGCAGAAATCGAAAACGCCCAGGGTAAGGCCCACCACCGGACGGGGGCCCCGCCGCCGCCATTGCCGGACGCCGAGCGCCGCCAATCCCGCGCAAAGGAGAAGGATGAAGAGAAGCATTGTCATTTGAGGAATATCGGCTGGCATGGGTGGATCTTGACCAAAAGGCGGGGTCAACGCAAGTGGATGTTGTCGAACTCCAGGGTCACCGGGCGGTCGGGACTGGCCAGGAAGAACAGAAGCATGTCCACATCTGTGAGATCCAGGGGCCGGACGTGGTCGCCCACCTGGAGGTCCGGCAGGGAAATGGTGCGTGTCCGCCAGTCGGGCCGGGCCGTGAAAACATTGCTGGCCCAAAGGCTTTCCCGCCGTCCGGCGAAATCGTCGAGGCGCCAGTAGACGGTGACCTTTTCCAGGTCTTCGCTGGCCAGACGCACGTCGAAGACCAGTTCCTCGTAGGCGCTCCAGTCGGGGGGGAATTTTCGCACCTCGGCCCCCGGCCAGTGGCTGGGCGGGGCCCCGGTAAAGTGCAGAACCGAAGTTTCGTTGCCGGCCGTGGGGTCGGCCGAGGGCCCGAAGGTCAGCACGCCGTCGTTGTTGTCGTCCCAGAGTTTGAGGACGTGGCCGCCCTCGAAGTCGGCAATGAGCGGGAACTGCTCATGGGACTGGAGGGTGGCCAGGATGTAGCCGGGCAGGTGGCGCAGTTGAATGGGTTGGCTGATCAAAAGGATCAGGATGAGGCGCAGGCCCCACCGCGACCGGTGCCCTTTCCACAGGATGAAACCCACCGCCATGCCGATTCCCACCAGGTCCAGCAGCCAGTCCTGCACCAGGGCGGATCGTCCCACCAGCAGTTGAATGAACTCCACGGCGACGCCCAGCACGGCCGCGGTTCCGGCGGCGGCCCAGAGCCGACCCCGCAGGGGGCCGAACCAGTAAAGCAGGAAGGTGGTGATCCCGAACAGCGGGATGTGAACCTGGTCGCCCAGGAAACTGAAGATCGGGTGGTGCCGCAGGTAGGGCGGGATGGGCAGGAAGAAGGGGACCGAAACGAACAGGACCAGAGCGGCGATCACGGGCCAGGAGCGCAGGCCGGCGGGGACCGGCAGGGCGGGGTGGGGACGGACCCAGGGGCTCATCAGGTTCTCGGTTTCCAGATGACCTGCTTGCGGCCCAGAAGGAATTGCCAGAACGCGAGGCCGCTGGCCAGGTTGACCACGAAGAAGTAATAGACCCAGCCCACCAGGCGCGGGGGATTTCCGCGGCGGGTCAGGTGACCCCACACCGCCGTCAGCAGCAGGGCGCCCTGCCCCGCCAGGAGAAGGCGCCAGATCGGGCCGCCGTCCAGGGCCAGGGACAGGTTGCTCAGCAGGGCCGTCAGCATGAAGAGGAATACCATGTAGCGCAAGACCTTGTGTGACAGGAGCTGCCAGGCGAAGAGGCCGTAGCGCAGGGGGTTGAACAGCTGCGCCATGTCCTTCAGGCCGTGGAAGGCACGCAGGCCCACCCGCACGCGCATGCGGAACTCGTCCTCGGCGTCGGCCAGGGCGTCTTCGTAGAGCAGGGCCTGGGGCTCGTAAACCACGCGGTAGCCCTGCTGGATCACGTGCAGGGGCTGCACGAAGTCGGGCAACTGGTCCGGACGCAGTTCGGTGAAGAGGCTGCGGCGCAAGGCGTCCACGCCGCCGTCCACACCCACGATGGAGCCCAACTGGTTTTCCACGGAGCGCAGGGCGTTCTCGTAGGTCATGTAGGCGGAGCAGCCCTCGCCGGTGAGACTGCCGTCGGGGGCGCGGTAAACCATACGGCCGGTGACGTATCCCACAGCGGGGTCGGCCAGCGGTGCCAGGAGGTTGTTCAGGGTGTCGGCCCGGTACAGGCTGTTGGCGTCGGAAAACACGATGATCTCGCTGTCGACCTGCTTCATGGCCAGGTTCAGGGCGGCGGTTTTGCCCGCCCGCTCGGTCTGGCGCAGCAGGGTTACCCGGGGGTCGCCGATGGCGGTGACGATCTCGTCGGTGCCGTCGTCGGACTGGTCCGAAACCACGATCACGTTCAACTTTTCGGCGGGATAGCTCAGGTCCAGCTTGTTGCGGACGGTTTCCCCGATGCTGGCGGCCTCGTTGTAGGCGGCGATGACGACGGTGACTGTGGGCTGGAAGCGCCCGGGTTCGGCGCGTTGGATGGTGCGGTGCAGTACGGGGCCCAGCACCATGGCCAGGGCCGGATATCCCGCATAGACGTACAACACCAGAAGTACGCTCAGGAAAAAGACTGCCGCGTCAAAACTCAAATTTCGGTCCTCGGATTCCTTATCCCCAGAACAAGTAGCTCACCAGGATGGCCGCGGTGATGCCGGCCACGTCGGCGGTCAGGCCACAGAACACCGCGTGCCGGGTGCGCCGGATGCCGACGGCCCCGAAGTACACCGCCAGCACGTAGAACGTGGTCTCGGTGCTGCCTTGGATCACGCTGGCCAGGCGGCCGGCGAATGAGTCGGCCCCGTAGGTCTGCATGGTATCGATCATCATGCCCCGGGCACCGCTGCCGCTCAGGGGCTTCATGAGGGCCGTGGGAAGGCCGTCGATGAACCGGGCGTCCAGGCCCAGGCCGCCGGCCAGGGCGCGACCGCCGTCCAGCACCAGGTCCAGCGCGCCGCTGGCCCGGAACACGCCGATGGCCACCAGCATGGCGACCAGGTAGGGGATGATGCCCACTGCCACCTGGAAACCGTCCTTGGCGCCGTCGACGAAGGCTTCGTACAGATTTATTCTTCGGCGGATCCCCCCCGCCATGAAGCCAATAATGACCAACAAAATAAGGAAGTTGGCCAGAATCGTCGACTGCGTTTCCATGGCCTCGCGCTCCAGGCTGCCGAAATACCCCACCAGACCGGCCACCAGCAGGGTCATACCGCCCAGATAGCCCAGGACCACGGGGTCCCAGAGGCGGATCTTCTGGAAAAAGGAGGTGACCAACAGCCCCACCAGAGTGCTGCAGAAGGTGGCAATGAGCACGGGCAGGAAGATGTCCGTGGGGTCGGCGGCCCCCATCTGGGCGCGATAGGTGAAGATGGTCACCGGCAGCACCGTCACCGCGGAGGTGTTGATGACCATGAAAAGGATCATGTCGTCGCTGGCGGTCGTCTTGTCCGGATTGAGGTCCTGCAGCTCGTGCATCGCCTTCAGGCCCAGGGGCGTGGCCGCGTTGTCCAGACCCAGCATGTTGGCCGCCATGTTCATGACGATGCCGCCGGCGGCGGGGTGACCCTGGGGAACCCCGGGAAACAGACGCCGCAGCAGGGGCCCGAACAGCCGGGCCAGCAGATCCACCGCGCCGCCCTTTTCGCCGATACGCATGACACCCAGCCACAGGCACATGACGCCGGTGAGTCCCAGGCTTATCTTGAAGGCGGTCTCGGCCATGTCGAAGGTGGACGCCACCATCTCCTGCCAGACCTCGGTGTGGCCGAACAGGGCGCGCACGATGGCGGCGGCGAAGCCCCCGAGAAAAAAGAACGTCCAGATCCTGTTGAGCATGCGATCTCCGGAATGTTACGGTGCCAAGGCCGAGCATAGCCGGGGACCCGGGGTCTGTCACCAAGAAGGAGTCACAGTTACATGGATAAGGTCTGGACCGGAACCCTGAGGAAAATGCGTGTCGAAGAGGCGGATCCCATCCGCTATTTCCTGAAAGACGGCTGGTTCGAGCCGGAGAACCGGGTGGACGACCATCTGGTGAACGATTATCTCGGCCGGGACCTCTTCATAGATTTCACCGGGCAGATCAATTGCACGGCCTGCGGGCGCAAAATCAAGAAGACCTTCAACCAGGGGTTCTGTTTTCCCTGCGCCCAGAGCCGGGCCGAGGCGGACATCTGCATCGTGAAGCCGGAACTCTGCCACCACGGCGAAGCCGACAACCCGTGCCGCGACGAGGCCTTCGCCCAGGCCCAGTGCTTCCAACCGCACGTCCTGTACTGTTCGCTCACCTCGGGCTTGAAGGTGGGCATCACGCGGGCGCCCAACATTCCCAGCCGCTGGATCGACCAGGGGGCCGACGCGGCCACCCCGGTGGCGATCCTGCCGGACCGCCGCAGTGTGGGCCTGGTGGAAAAGCGCCTCACCGACGCGGGCTATGCCGACAAGACCCACTGGACCCGCATGCTCAAGGGCGCGGCACCGGAAAACCACCTGGCCGAATTCGTCGCCCGGGTGGTGGTCGAACTGGAATCCTGGGACGTGGCGGGGATCCTGCCGGCGGCCGATCGCAGGGAACGGGCCTTCAGCTATCCGGTGCAGACCTGGCCCACCAAGGTCAAGAGCCTGAACCTGGACAAGGATCCGCGCGCGGGCGGGGAGCTGCAGGGCATTCGGGGGCAGTACCTTCTTTTCGACAGCGGCGTGATCAACCTGCGCAAGTACGCCGGGTACCGGGTCGAGGTGTCGGCCTGAGAGCTGTCTTCCCGGTCTGACACTCCGGACTCCGCTGTCGCCGGGCCGGGTCAGCCGCCGGTACGACCGGTGTTTTCCGGCCTCATAACCCCTTAAAAAACATGAGATACGACGGGGCGCTCACTGGGCGCCCCGCTTGCATTGAGCCGTCCAGCGTCGAAATCAAGAAAGCTCAAGCAAGGAGGACCCCATGGGTGACAAACCCCACATTAACCAGACGGATCTGGATGCCGGCCTGACCCGGCTCGGAATCCGCGAACTCCAGGAGCGGATGGAAATCAGCCCGCTTCTGCTGACCGGTGCGCCCGAAGAGGTGGACGAGGCGGACACCATCTGCTGCGTGTGCAAGATCCCCGGTGAAGACTACATCGGCAAGGACGGCATGCTGCCCTACCCGATGATCCAGGACCAGCTGCTGGGGACCAATCCCCCGGCCGACTCGGTCACCTGGCTCCGGTAATGAATCGCCTGCCCGAAACCCGCCGCCGGTCGCGGTCCGGATCTCCGCGGAGTTCCGGACCCGAGGGGCGGCGTATCGCCCACGAAACCTGGGATCTCTGGAACCTGAAGGCCCTGTGGCCGGATGCGGAACTTGAGGACCTGCGGCAGTTGCGGGCGCGGCAGGCCACCGGTCTGGCAAGAGAACGGGAGGCTCTTGCCGGACTGTGGTCGGGGGACCGGGTCATCCTGGCCCCCGGCCACGGCTGGTTGGCGGAAAACCCCCAGGCCCGCAGTGGCCTGACGGTGTCGCTTCATCTGGGACCCTACCAGCTTCTGCCTGAACCTTTCCTGCAGGCCGGCCTGGACCCGGTGGTGCTCCTCAACGAAAACGCCCGCCGATCCTTCCAGCCCCGCACCGAAGCCCTGGTTAAAAAACTGGGCTACAGGACTTCCGTCCAATGGGTGGCGGTGCAGGACCCCGCCTTTGTGCGCACCCTGCTTCAGGTCCTGCGGGACGGTCGCCCGGTCCTGATCTACCTCGACGGTAATACCGGCGACCACGGTCTGGCCGGCACCCGTCGCAAAGGGCTGACCTATGCCCTGCCCGGCCGGGAAATCCGGCTGCGCACAGGATTGGCGCGATTGGCCTGCCGATTGGGATGTCCGGTCCATCAGGTGGCCATTACCTGGGGCCGAGACGGGCAACCCACCTGGACCGCCGAACCCACCCGCACCTGGTCCCGCGCCGACGATCCTTTCGATGTGACCCGCCAACTTTTCGATTGGTGTTTCAGCCGTATCCTGGTCCAGCCGCATCAATGGCATTACTGGGACATGCTAGTCCAGTCGAGTACCTGTTTCAGCCCGGCCACCCTGCAGCATCAGGCGGTGCCGCCGGGGTTGAGGGAGGACTATGTGCAAGCTTTCATGTCCTGCCTGACCCGCTCGCCCCGCACCATCAAACTGATTTTGGAAAGCGCCCTGGAAGTGTGGCCGGGCGACGTTTTGGCGGACCTCACCCACGATCGATTCTTCCCCGCCCAGGGACTGCGGGATGCGGACCTGGACCTCCTTCGCGGCGGACATCCCAGCCTGGATTCCCTCACGGAGATGCACGGTCTGGATTGGGTGCGCTTCCACGGTCTACGGCTGTGCCTGCTGGGTGCGGCCCGGTTGGGCGGCTAGGTCCGGTGCCGGGGTGGGAGCTCATTCCCCACGCCACCGGGCCGTGGCTTCTGCGGGTGGGCGCGCGTCTGTACGTCGTCCCGCCGGAGCGCGTGGGAGACCTCCGCGCCCACGGGCCGCCGCCCGCCCTTCTCACCCGTCCGGCCCGGCGCTCCCGTCGGGCGGCGTTGTGGGTGCGGGTTCCGCTGCTGTCGTCCGCGCACGTGCGACGGATCGCCGAGCGGTTGTCCCACCTGACGCGGGGCCGGGTGCTGGGGGTCATGGCGGGGGTGGGGTGTGCCGGGTTTGTCCTGGCTTGGAGATTCGGGGGCGCCGGCCTGCCCGCCTTGTCCCCTCCGGGTTGGGTCGTCGCCCTCGGTCTCCTCGGTTCCACGGCCGTGTGGCACGAACTGGGCCATGCGGCCGCCCTGCATCGCAGCGGTTATCCGCCCGGCGGGATCGGGACCGGACTCCTTTTCATCATCCCCGTGTTGTATGCCGATGTGTCCGCCGTCAGCGCCCTGGCCCGCCGTGACCGCCTGCGGGTGGACCTGGCAGGGGTCTGCTTTCAGGCCGGGGCCGGTGGGGCCTTGGCCGCTTGGGGCGCCTTGGCCGACTGCGGAACGTGCCGCTTGGCCGGCCTCCTTTCCATGGCGGCGGTGATCTGGAGCCTCATCCCGTTTCTGCGGACCGATGGGTACTGGGTGCTGTGCGACCTGCTGGGCCTGCGCGACCTTGAGGGCGCCGGAGGGGCGATTTCCCGAACGTATCGGATATTCAACGGGGTTTTCATGGTCGGGGTTGGATATCTTTTGATGGCCCGACTGACACGCTGGTCGGGGTGGGTTCTGTCTTCCGCGCCGGAGCTTCGGGCCGGACTTCTGGCGGCCTGCTGGGTTGTTTTGGCCTGGCGATTGGCGGTGGGGTTGGGGGCGGACGGTCGTCTCCACCGCCGAGATCCCTGACACCCACCCCGCCCGTTAACCATTCCCATCCAACCCGTTTGGTATTACTTTCGGTGCAGACCCCATCCCGCACCGAGGACGCCATGGATTCCGAGTTCGACCTGCCTCAGGAAATTCCCATCGACGGCATCCTCGATCTGCACACCTTTGCGCCCCGGGACGTGAAGGAACTGGTGCCCGTCTACCTTGAGGAATGCCTGGCCGCCGACGTGTTGGACGTGCGGATCATCCACGGCAAGGGGCAGGGCGTGCTGCGCGAAATCGTGCAGGGGATTCTGAAAAAGCATCCGGCGGTGGTGTCGTTCGGACACCCCAACGACGGCAGTGCCTGGGGCGCCACGGTGGTGCGTCTGGCGCATCCGGAGGATTGAATGGGCCGCAAGAAGGGCAAGAAAAAGTCGGGTGACGTGGGGCAGACCCCGCGCCGCGGTATGCGCCGGTCCATCCGTTACGAGGCGGTGGACGACCTGGACAGCGAGGCTCGTCCCGACCCGCGTGCCGATGCCCCGCCGTCCATTCATCTGCGTATGCTGAAGGCCCAGGAGGCCATGGAACGCCTGGACTTCCAGGTGCGGGCGTTTGCCGCCAAGGGTCAGGCCGAGGTGCTGGTGATTCACGGCAAGGGGTCGAGTTCGGTGCGCGGTGTTTCGGTTCTGGGGCCTCTGGTGCGCGACTGGTGCGACGGACACCCGGACCTGGTGGCGTCCTGGCGCGAGGCTCCCAACAAGTGGGGCGGGGCCGGGGCCGTGGTGCTCGTTCTCAACTAAGGAGACGGTGTGGCAAACAATCCGAATCCACGGGATCTGACCGGACGCTGTGCTCTGGTCACAGGCGGGGCGCGCCGCATTGGACGGGCCTTGGCTTTGGCGCTGGCCGGAGCGGGGGCCAAGGTTGTGGTGCACTACAACACGTCCGCGGGGGAGGCGGCCGATCTTTGCGAGGAAATCGCGGCGCTGGGATCGACCGCCGGGGCGGTGCCGGGCGACCTGGCGGACCCGTCGGTGTGCGCCGACCTGCTTGCGCGGGCGTCCGGCGTTATCGGACAACCGCTGGATATCCTCGTCAACAACGCGTCCATTTTCGGGCAGGGCTCTGTCCGGGAGACAACGGTGGAGGATTGGGACGGTAACCAGGCGGTGAACCTGCGGGCGCCCTTCCTGCTGAGCCGGGCCTTCGCGGCCCAGGTTCCGGAGGGCCCACCGGCCGACATCATCAACCTGAACGATGACCGCGTGGCCAAGCCGGGGGCCGACCACTTCGCCTATACCGTCAGCAAGGTGGGGCTGCATGGGCTGACCCGGAGCCTGGCCCTGGCCCTCGCGCCGTCCGTCCGGGTGAACGAGTTGGCCCTGGGTGCGGTGCTGCCGCCGGAGACCGCCCCGTCCGATTACGTGCACACCCTGAAGGCCGACATTCCCACGGGCCGCTTCGGATCGGTGGCTGAGGTCACGGATGCCCTGCTCTTCCTGTTGGGGAATCCGGCTTTCACCGGGCAAACCCTGTATATCAACGGGGGTCGGCATCTGACATGATTGTCGCACCCACTTCATATCATGAAGCATAAAGTCTGGCTTACCTTGGGATCCAATCTGGACCGGGAGACGTGCTACCCGGCCGGGGTGCGTCTTATTGCTTCACATTATGAAGTAGAATTGATGTCAATGGTTTACGAGACCGTTCCCGTGGACATGGTGGACGCTCCGGACTTCTTCAACGGCGCCCTTCTGCTGCGTACCGAGCAGGATCCCAGCGAGGTCAAAGCCACCCTGATCACCCAGGTGGAGGCGCCGCTGGGGCGTCGGCATTCCGCCGGCGGTCCCTTCAAACCGCGCACCTTCGACGCGGACATCGCCCTCTGGAACGACGAGGTGTTCACCCTCGGCCCACGTCCGGTGCCGGACCCGGGCATCCTGAAGTATCTGCACATGGCCCGCCCCCTGGCGGACATTTCGCCGGATCACCGCTACCCCGGGGACGGACGCACTCTGGCTGAAATCGCCGCCGATCTGGAAAAATCCGGTCCCTTGCCCCGTCCGCGACCTGATATCATCCTGGATCTGACGTAACACCCGAGACCGACCGCTGGAGGACCCCATGTCCCGTTTGAGGAAGAAACTGATCGTGGTGGGCGACCGACTCCTGGTACGTCCGGAGAGCGGCGAGGAGCGCACCCACTCGGGACTGATCCTGCCCGACACCGCGGTGGCCGCCCGTCAGGCCAAGGGCGGTTGGGTGGTGAGCGTGGGACCGGGGACGCCTGTGGTGAACCCCGCCGACCTGATGGAAGCCGACTGGGACGACGAGTCCGTCCCCGCTCGCTACGTGCCCATGCAGGCCCAGGAAGGGGACTACGTGCTCTTCCTTCAGAAGGCGGCCGTTGAGATTACTTTTGAAAAGAAGAACTACCTGATCGTGCCGAACGGCGCGGTTCTGGTGCTCGTCAGGGAAGATTTTGAGGGAGATGCGGTGCCCTGGGAGGGCGGGAGCAACTGAGAACCGGGGATGACTCTCAGAAACCGCCGTGCAGAGCCACCCCGAACTTTTCCAGCCAGACCCACATGAGGCTCACCCCGACCTTTTGCCGATAGTAGTCGAGTAGCGCGTGGGACTTCTGGCCGTCGTACATGTACCGGGCGGCGAAGCTCCGGCCGATCTCCTGCGAGGCGCCGAAGGGGAGATTGACCCCGTCGTCCCATTCCGAATAGTTGAGGCTGAGGTAGGCCGACGTTCCGAGCCCCGGCACGCTTTTGCTGGTGGTGGCGAAATAGGCCTGGGTGCCCTCCGGCGACCCGATACGGTCCGAACTGGTGCCCAGAAACAACGCGGGTTGACGCGCCTTCTCCGTCAGGACAAACAAAGTCGCCAGAGGATTGATCTCTCCGACCGTGGCGTTGAACTCCACGCCCACCTGGAGGTTGGTCAGGACCCGGTAGTTGGCCGTGAAACGCCAGCGCGCCCGCTCAACAGCCGTATCCACGTACCGTCCGGAAAACATCCAATCCGAATGAAGACCGCTCCCCCGGAGCGGTGCGCCCTCGCCGGGTCATCCCGATCAGGTGGGCGTGGCGGCAAAAGAGGTCTTCTCGGTTTTGACCGTGGTGTCGGGCGCGGACAGGACGGGTGCGGGCGAAGCGGCGTTCATCAGGGTGATGAGCGCAAACGCAAGGAACGACACCTTTGCGATGTCGAACCCGGGTCTCAGCCTTGGGATCGGAATAAAGCGGATTAACATGGTCCGAATTTAACAGAACAACGACGGATCGTCAAATGAACCGGTGGCCAAGCCCATCCAAACCCAACCCGGGACCGGCCATTCGGGACGGGATTGCCCGCTTGTAACAATGGGACTGGGCCCCCGCGCCGAAGTCTCCTACACTCCGACAGGAAATCAACGTTCGCAGGGGCCGGCTCTGCCGAGGCGATATGACCGCAGTCACCGGAATGACGGGAGCTGGAGAATGAGGCATGTGAACGGGAGCCGAGTCGCGCGGGCGATCCTGATGGTGATCCTTCTCGCCGTGATGTCCGCGGGGCCCGCTCCGGCGGGCGCTGCCGACGCCAGGGAAAGGGTGGCCGGTTCCAAGGTCGTCCTGTCTCCCCCGGCCGGGTTCAACCCGGCGGACAATTTCATGGGCTTCATGCAGGCGGAAACCGCGTCGTCCATCATGGTCACGGAACTGGCTGCGCCGTTCGCCCTGGTCAGGGAGGGGATGACCGCCGACGGCTTGGCGTCCCGCGGCATGATTTGGCAATCCACCGAGGACCATAGGTTCGGGGAATACGAAGGCGTCCTGATCAAGGTGGGCCAAAGCGCCGGCGGAACGGCATATCTGAAGTACATGGGGTTTTTCGGCGACGGGCAGATGACCTTCATGGTGGTGGCCTCGTTTCCGGAGGATTTTGCGGATGACCTCGACGGCCCCCTCCGGCAGGCGGTCCTGTCGGCGGACCTGGACCTGTCGCAGGATGTCGGCCTGTTCGACGGGCTGACCTTCCACGTCGACGGCACGGACGCGCTGAAGATCGCCGACCGGATGTCCACCATGATCCTGCTCACGCGGGACGGAATGACGGGGGCCGGGCCCGAGGACCCCCTGCTGATCGTGGGGTCGGCCTATGCGAAGGTTCCCGTCGACGACCTGGAGACCTTCGCCAGAAGTCGGATCATGCAGACGGCCCACGTGGAGGAGATCGAGGTGGTGAAGGTGGCGTCCGTCCGGATCGACGGACTTGAGGGCGTGGAACTCACGGCCACGGCCAGGGACGCGCAGTCGGAGATCCGGATGGAGCTATACCAGGTCATCGTCGTGAAGGACGGTCTCTATTACATCGTCCAGGGACTCGTCGGACAGGCGGCCGCGGCCGAGTATTTCCCGGAGTTCCGGAAAGTGGCCGGGACCATGACCTTCGTGGAGTGAGCCGGGCCGTCTCGACACCGGGCTCCTGCCCCCTTCATGCAAAAGCGCGCCCCGCAGGGCGCGCTTTTTTCATCAACCATCCGGGCTGAGGCCTACCGGTAATCCTCCGGCTCCGGATAGAGCGCTCCCCACCATTCCGGTCGCTCCTTGAGATACTTCGCAAAGAACGCCAGAATCGTGTCGTTCCAGACAATCCGCTGCTCGTGATCCAGGATATGGTGATCCTGTCCCTGGATCTGCACGTACTCCACTTCGCGTCCCAGCAGCTTCAGCGCCGTGAACAGCTGATCACTCTCGCCGACGGGCACGTTGGTGTCGCTGTCCCCGTGCACCAGCAGCAGGGGGGTGTTGATCTTGTCCGCGTGAAAGAGGGGGCTCTGCTCGATGTAGAGCTCGCGGTCCTGCCAGGGGAAGCTGTTCGCGAGCGCCCGCGCGCCGTACACGTAGCCCCACAGACCTTCACCCCAGTAGCTGGAGAGGCTTGAGATTCCGGCGTGGCTCACCGCAGCGGCGAAAATGTCGGTCTGGGTGACCAGGTACTCGGTGAGGAACCCGCCGTAGGACGCGCCGATGCACCCCACCCGCTCCGGGTCCACGAAATCATGCGCGGCCAGGAAGGCTTTGGTGCCTTCGATGACCTCGTCGGCGGTGAGAATGCCCCAGTCGTTCACGTGGCGGGCGGCGAACTCCTGGCCATAACCCGTGGCCCCGCTGGGGTTGGGCACGTACACGATGAAGTCCTGTCCGGCCCACACGTTCTTGGGGTAGCGGCCGCCGAAGTCGCGCGTCACCGGGCTGGTGCCGCCGTAGTAATAAACGATCAGCGGGTATTTCTTACTTTTGTCGAAGCGGGGAGGATAATACACGAAACCGTCCAGCTCCATGCCCTTGGGCAATTCGGTGGTCCAGGTTTCCACCACGCCGAACACGATGTCGCGGTAGTCCTGCGTGCCGGGATCCAGCAGCAGCTTGGCCTTGTTCTTCTTCAGGTCCACGGTGTACAGACGGTTGGGCGTGGACGCGCTGGTTCCACGGGCCACCGCGGTGTTGCCTTTGCGGGGCAGGGCCAACTGGTTGGTGTACTCCATCCCCGTCTCGATAATCTGCCATTTTCGATTCCCGGTGTCGTAGCGGTAGATGTGGCTGTACTGGGTGTCGGTGGTGCGGGCGTAAATCTTCCTGTCCGCGGCGGACCACTCACACCAGCCGATGTCCGGCACCAGATCCAGGCTGATGGCCGTGGCGTCGCCGGTGGCCAAATCGTAGAGGTAAAGCTGTCCGCCGTAGTCGTTGGCCTGCACGCCCTCGGGCAGGTTGCGGCCCAGGCCGCCGAACGCCGACGGGGAGCCTTGCAGCAGCAGCTGGTCGCCCTTGGGACTGAACTGGGCACCGCCGATCCAGGGGTCTTCCAGAAGCAGTTCGGCCTCGAGCGTGGCCAGATCCAACAGGTACAGCTTGCTGTCGTAGAAGGGACGGTTGGCGAGATCCGGCTCGCTGGTGGAGAACAGGAGCTGGTCGCCGTCGGGGGAGAGGGTCCAACCGCTGGCACTCACGGGGCCGGCCGTCAACTGGCGGGTCAGGCCGCCGGGAATGAAGGCCTGCATCAGGTGCGACCGTCCGCGCCACCAGCTTTGACGATCCGCGGGATGGGCCACGCGCTTGACCTTGCGCTTGTCCGGGTCCGGCGTGCGGGTCACAGCGTAGATGATGGACCGGCCGTCGGGGGCCCACTCCCAGCGGCCCATGTCGGCGATGTCCTGCAGCACCGGGGTGGTGTCGCCGGTTTTGATGTCGAAGGTCCACACCGTGGCTTTGCCGTCGGTGGTGGTGCGCCAGGTCAGGAACTTCCCGTCCAGGGTCCAGCTCAGACCGGAGGGATTGTCGGACCCGCGCCACACGCGCTGCAGGGTGCCGTCCTGGGTGTTCCGCACCTCCAGCCATGATTCGTGGTGGGTGCCGTCGCGGTACTCGCTCAGCGAGACGGCCACCTGTTGGCCGTCGGGTGACAGCGTGACGCCGCCGATGCGCGGGGCGTTCAGCACGGTCTGGATATCCACCGGACGCTCGGGCGTGGTGCACACGGCCAGGGCCGCCGCGTGTCCGGGCGTGACCTGGAAGTCCACGGCGCCGGTGGCGGGGTCTTCGGCCGCCGGGTCCACCAGCACACGCACGGCCACCAGGTGCTTGCCGATGGGCAGGATCATCTCACCGGTGTGGACATCCTCTTCGGCTGTCAGGGCCAGATCCGCGCCGTTCAGGGTGACCTTCAGCGGGTAGGCGCTGGTGACGGCCAGGGAGGCCTTCTGGTACCGGTCGCTGGTGACAAAGAAGGCCAGCCAGGTGACCGCGGGGGCGTCGCCGACCGTGGGCGTGAAGGCGCCGTCAACCTCGAGCCACTGATTCATCTCGCCCCGCAGAGCGCGGAATCCGCAGCCGGGGCAGGGCCAGCCGTCGCCGGGAAAGGCGGGCAGGCCGTCCAGCAGGCCGTCCAGATCCTGGCCGTTGCGCTCTTCGTCATGGAAGAGGGGCAGGGTCAGGGGGACCGGGTCGGTGGCCAGCACGCGCGTCACGGCCACGGGGTCCAGGGCCGGGGCGTCGTCTTCGGCCAGAATGGGACCGGCGAACAGGACGCAGATGAGACACAGCAAAAGGAATCGGAAATTCGGGCGGAACATGGATGCGCTCCTTGTCGACGGAAAGGGACCGGGGCCTGGGAATTCAAGTCCGGCGATGATAACGCATCGCCTGTGGCAGGGAAACATTGGAGGTGGATGAATTGTTGATTTCCGGGACCTGAACGGGCATTCTTGGCCAGCTATGTTTACACCACGCCGACTGAAACGATTCTGGCTATTCCTGCTGCGCCTGCAGCGGGAGTTGGCCTATGACGATGTCATGGGCATGGCGGCGCAGATCGCCTTCTATGCCATGCTGGGTCTCTTTCCGCTCATGATTTTCGTGCTCAGCATGATCAGCATGTTTCCCCTGGGGGCCAAGCTGCAGCCCGAACTGCTGAAGGCTCTGGGGGAAAATATGCCCGCGGAGGCCGCCCAGTACGTGACGGACATCGTCATGGGCATCCTGCCCAGCCACGACCAGGGCGTGCTCAGCCTCGGTCTGCTGGCTTCCCTGTGGGGCGCCAGCATGGCCATCGGCGCGCTGATCACCACCATCAACCGCGCCTACAACATCCGGCCGCGACGCAACATGATCGAACAGAAGGTGCTGGCCATTTTCCTGGTGCTGGTGCTGTCGGGATTGTGGCTGCTGGCCATGACCATCATCCTGGTGGGACCTCAGCTTACCCAGCAACTCTTCGAATGGGTCGGGCTGGCCAGCGAGAACAACACCTTCTGGACCAGCGTCCGGTTGCCCATGGCCTTCCTCCTGAACTTGACAGCCCTGTCCATTCTCTACTATGTGGCGCCCGAGGCCCGGCAGAAGTTCCGCTGGATTCAGCCCGGCGCCCTTACCGCCACCGTGCTGTGGCTGGTGGCCACCTACGGATTCCGCATCTTCATCAGCTACTTCGGGCACTACAACAAGACCTACGGCTCCCTGGCCGCGGTGATCATCCTCATGATGTGGCTGTGGATTTCCGGGCTGCTGTTCCTGCTCGGGGCCGAAATCAACGCTCTCATGAAACGCATGGAGGAGGACGACCCGCCGGAACGGGTGCGTCTGCTCCGCTGAGAAAGAGATTTCCGATGAACAGAATGACCGCCACCTGGACCGGCGACATGGGCTTCAGCTACACATCCGCCACGGGGCATTCCCTGGTCACCGATGCGCCCACCGCGTCCGGCGGTGGCGACACGGCCGCCACGCCCATGGAACTGGTCCTGCTGGGACTCATTGGCTGCACGGGCCTGGATGTGAGCAGCATTCTGCGAAAGATGAAGGAACCGCTGGAGGGCCTGGAAGTGGTGGCCGATTTCGAGAGGGCCGAAGCCCACCCCAAGATCTACACCAAAATCCACCTCACTTATCGGATCAAGGGCGCCGTGCAGGAGAAGAAGGTCAAACAGGCCATACAGCTCTCCGAGGGTACCTATTGCTCGGTTTCGGCCATGCTGAAGAGCACCGTGGATATCACCAACACCTACGAATTGCTGGGCTAGCCCCTCCGTTTGCGACTTTGGTCCCCTTTTGGTACTATCACAAATAGAGTCTGCGGGGCCCGTCGCAAGCGGCGGGTGCCCTGTCATCTGTCTTCCCTCTCTTCCGTGGAGTGTTGTATGCGCCTGCGTGTTGCTCTGTGCCTGATGCTGCTGACCGGGGGGTCGGCCGTCTGGCATGCGGGCGAGGCGGGGGCCGTCACCATTGATCCCGCGTTGAAATCCCTGCTGGCGGACAAGGCCCAGACCCGGGTGCCGGTCCTGCTGGTCTTCGACGATCCGGTGACCTTCGCCGATCTGGTGGAAGAGAAGAAACTGGATCCGGCCAAACGCCGGCGGCTGGTGCTGGCCAAGCTCAAAGCGGCCGCCCGTAAGCGTCAAGCCAGGGCCATGGCGGTCATCGCCGGACACAAGAGCGCCGCGGGTGCGAGCGAGGTCGTTCAACTGTATCTGGCGGGCGCCATCAGTTTCACCGCCGACGCGGCCCTGGTGTCCGAACTGGCGGGGCTGGAGGATCAGGCGACCCTGGTCCACGACCGGACCTTTGATCTCATCTCCGGCACCGGACCCCACGAAGCCGCGGCGCTGCCTCTGGCTCCGGCGGATACGTCCTGGAACCTTCTGTACGTGGGCGTGGACAAGGTGTGGTCGGAAATGGGCCTCACCGGCGCGGGCGTTCTGGTGGGCCATGTGGATTCCGGAGTCTGGCTGGACCATCCCGACCTTCGGGACCGGCTCTGGCACAACCCGGGTGAAATTCCCGGCAACGGCCTGGACGACGACGGTAACGGCTTCATCGACGACCTCAACGGCTGGGATTTCGGGGACGACGACAACGATCCCAACGACGATGCGAAATATGCCGGCCACGGCACCCACACCGCCGGCACGGTGGTGGGCGACGGCACCGGCGGCACGCAAACGGGCGCAGCGCCCGGCGCGCGGCTGATGGTGGCCAAGGCCTTCACTGCCGATGGCGACGGCACCCTGGGCATGATGTGGCGCGCGCTGCAGTACTGCGTGGAAAACGACGCGCGCATCCTGACCATGAGCCTGGGCGTTCCCGGCAACCTGCCCGTGGCCCTGATCAGGGCCGAGCGCCTGAACGCCGCCAACATCCGTGACGCGGGCGTCATCTTCCTCAACGCCGCCGGCAACGACCACAACCTCTGGGATCCCCCGTTCGAGATCAACCTCACCGCGCGGGTGCCGTCGCCCTGGCAACCGACCGGCGTGCCCCACAGCAGCAGCGGCGGCGTGATCAGCGTGGGCGGCACCGGTTACCGGAGCGAAACCCTGTACAGCGAGTCCTCGCACGGCCCGGCCCGGTGGGACCACATCGAACCCTGGCACGACTGGCCCTACGCCCCCGGCGACGGCCTGGTGAAACCGGATGTCGGCGCGCCCGGCAGCGGGATCAATTCCACCGTGATCCCTGCCGGCTACAGTGGTGACACCTGGTCCGGCACCTCCATGGCCTGCCCGCTGGTGGCCGGGGTGGCGGCCCTCATGCTGGAGAAGAACCCGTCGTTGTCGCCGGTGGGGGTGGATTCCCTGCTGCAGTTGAGCGCCGTGGACCTGGGCGATCCGGGCAAGGACAACCAATACGGCGCCGGACGCCTGGACGCCTGGGCCGCCCTCCAGGCCGTGCCGGATGCGCTGCGGCCGAATCTCGTGCGCACGGGTCTGCGTCCGGATTTCGACGGCGACGGTAGCCTGGATCCGGGCGAACTCAGCCGACTGGCTGTGGACCTGGTTAACGTGGGGACCCAGGTCACCGCCCACGGCGTGAGCGCCACCCTGCGCGTGGCCGAAAACCCCTGGGTGACGGTGACCGATGCGCACGGTGCCTTCGCCGACCTGGCGCCCGGCGCCGCCGGCCACAACGAGGCCGACCCCTTCACCCTGCAGGTCGCGGCGGGCGCGCCTCAGGGATACCCGCTGGCCCTGGAACTCACCGTGTCCACCGCCGAAGGCTTCCAGGCCCACTTCGACTTTGCCTGGTACGTGGGCCGGCCCCTGTGGCGCACGCATCGGACCGAGCGGCTATTCGCCACCGTCACCGCCCAGGGCGCTCTGGGTTACCTGGGGCAGGGATCGGAGGAGGGCGAGGGCCTTGGCCTGACGGGTCAGGGCAGCAGCCTGTTCGTGGGCTCGTTGTGGGCGGGCACCGGACCCAATTACGTCTGCAACCGCGACTACACCGGTTTGAACGCGGGGGTGGAGACCCACGAGTGGGTCACGGCCGTGTCGCCCAGCGGCCGTCTGCGCGATCTGGGCCCCGTCAAGGCGGCCCAGACCTTCAGCGCTTCCTTCACCGACGCCGGGCACGCCGTGCCCATGCCTCTGTCGGTGAGCCAGACCAGCCGCGTGAATGATTGCCGCGACTGTGAGGAGATCGTCATCCTGGAGTACCGGTTGACCAACGGGGGCGCCGTGGATCAGCCGGATTTCCACGCGGGTCTGTACTGTGATTTCGACCTGGGGGATTCCATGGCCAACGGCGCGGGCACCGACCCGGCGCGCAACCTGGCCTGGATCAGCCGCGAGGTGGGAACGGGGCCCTATTTCGGTGTGGTGCTTCTGGATGACAACGAAACCGCCGCCAACACGACCCTTGTCAACAACATCGACTACGTGTGGGCCACCAGTTCCATCAGCGACGAGAACAAGTTCGACCTGCTGAGTGGCGCGCGCCGTCATGAAGGTCCCGGCGAGGGTGACGACTGGTCGGTCCTGGTGTCCCGTCATGCGCCCCTGGCCGCCGGCGAGAGCCGCACCCTGGCCTGGGCCGTGGTCCACGGCGCGACCCTGGCCGAACTGGGTCACAACGCGGAAACGGCCGTCAGCCTTTACGCGCCGATCGCCGGGGGCGAGCCCAATATTCCGGCCCCGGCGGCCCGATTGGATCAGAATCGGCCCAACCCCTTCAATCCCCTGACCCGCATCGATTTCGTGCTGGAAGCCCCGGGGCCGGTGGACCTGGCGGTCTACGATCTGTCGGGGCGCCGGGTGCGCACCCTGGTCCAGGGGCACCGTGGCGAGGGCGCGTATTCGGCCCAGTGGGATGGGTTGGATGATTCGGGCGCGCCGCAGCCTTCCGGCACCTATGTTTACCGCCTGCACGCCAACGGCGGTCGATCCTCCCGTAAGATGATTCTTCTCAAGTAGTTACACCGTGATATTTACGTGATTCTTTTTCGGTATCCTTATCATGTGACAAAACTCTGTCCGAATCCCCCCAAGGAGTCTGGAATATGCGTCGCCACGTCCCCCGTCTGCCCCTGCTGGGTCTCGTTCTGCTGATGGCCGTCGTACCGGGTCTCGCTCAGGGCTCAGAAGCTCCGGCTTCGGGCCCCCCCCTCCACGCGGTTTCGGCCCATCCCGATCTCATCAAGGCCCTGGGTCGACCCGAGGTGGCCCGAATCCAGGAAAAAGCCGCCCCCCGGGCCATGGTGGCCGACCTCATGCCCCAGGCCGTGGACAAGGGGAAGCGCCTGGGGAGCACCGGGACCTGCCTGGTGATCCTGTGGGATTTCGCCGATCACGCCGCGGACCAGGTGGCCCATCCCGCCGCCGATTACCACGACATGATCTTCTCGGTGGGCACCTTCCCCACCGGCAGCATGAACGACTACTACCGGGAAGTCAGCTACGGCCAGTTCTCCGTCACCGGCCTGGCTTCGGGCTGGACCACGTCCACCAACACCTATGCGTCCTATGAGAACCCTGACGGTTCCCAGGATGCCGGCACCGCCCAACTCATGCTGAAGGACGCCATCGCCCAGTTGGATCCCGTGCTGGACTTCTCCCAGTTCGACAACGACGGCCCCGACGGCGTGCCCAACAGCGGCGACGACGACGGCCTGGTGGACGCCCTCTTTTTCGTTCACGCGGGCGCGGGTGAGGAGAGTACCGGGAACGCCAACGACATCTGGTCCCACGCCTGGGCTGTCAGCGGCGGCGTGCTCACCGATGACGGCGTGTACGTGTATCGCTACAGCGTGGAGCCCGAGGAAATGACCGACGGCAGTCTCATGACCATGGGGGTCTTCGCTCACGAGTACGGTCACGTGCTGGGCCTGCCGGACCTTTACGACACCGACTATTCCTCCTCCGGCATCGGGGAGTGGGGCCTCATGTCGGCGGGTAGCTGGAGTCATCGCGACGGCGACCGGGCCGGCAGCTGTCCCACCCACATGACCGCCTGGTGCAAGTCGCAGATGGGCTGGCTGACGCCCACCGTGATCAACAGTGAAACCCTGAACGTGGTGGTGACTCCGGTGGAGACCGGGGCCGTCGCCTACAAGGTCTATCGCCTGGGCCAGACCGGCGGCGACGAGTACTTCCTGGTGGAGAACCGGCGCACCCTGGGCTTCGACGAGGGGCTCATGCGCCGCGCCTACACCTTTGATCTGCCGTCTCCCGAGGGTCTGCTCATCACCCACGTGGACGAATCGGTGGGCAGTAATTCCAATGACCTGCACCGCCTGGTGGACGTGGTGGACGCCAGCCCCTGGTTCAACCAGGACGGCACCTGGCACGAGAATCTGGACGGGCCCCGCAACTATGCCCGCTGGGAGTACCTGGACGAATTCAACACCGGCGACAACGGCGACCTCTGGCCGGGCTGGACGGCGGTGTCGTCCGACAGCACCAACTGGGTCGGCTCCCGGGATCGGCGCATCTTCAGTGATGCAAGCATTCCGTCGGCCGTGGATTTCAGCTGCGAACCCAGCAACGTCATCATGACCAACATGTTGATGATGGGGGACGATGTCCGCCTCGACTTCTTTTTCATCCCGCCGTTCAAGGACGGGGAAGAGATGGCGGCCGCCGATCGCACCTGGACCTTCGAGAGCGGAACCGAGGACTGGGAGTTCTGCAACAGCTTCGTGCACCTGGACCAGAGCCAGGCCGACGGCTGCTCCGGTACCGGCGGGCTCTGGTTCGGCACCAACGACTGGGACTGCCCCGGCTACGGCAACGGCTGGCAGGATGTGACCTGGGTCACGGTGGTGGTGGAGACCGCCCTGACACCCCAGGTGACCATTCGCCACAAGTACGACCTGGAACCGGGCTATGACTACGGCTACATCGAGGCGCGCAGGGCCGGCGATCCCCAGGCCGCCTGGCACCCGATCGCCGAGTTCGGCAGCACGTCGTCCTGTGTGACCAACGTGTACGATATCCCGGCGGCGGCCCTGGCCGACGGGGACGGCCCCACCGGCCTTGCGGTGCTGGACCTGCGGTTGCGCCTGTCCAGTGACAGCGGGTGGTCCGCCCAGGACGGCGACTACTGCGGTATCGGCTGGTGGGTGGATGAAATCACGGTGTCCGGCAATGCCGTCTCGCCGGTGGACGACCTGCCCGGCCTGAACGAAGTGACCCGCCTGGAGGCCCCGAGCCCGAACCCCTTCAACCCGTCCACCCTGCTGCGCTACCATGTGCCCGCGGGCGCCCGGCAAGTGAGTCTGTCGATCTATGACCAGCGCGGTCATCGGGTGCGCGACCTGGCCGTGGACTCGGCGGCGGGCTGGGCCGAGGCTCTCTGGAACGGACGGGACAATCAGGGCGGCCAGGCCGCCAGCGGCCTCTATTTCGCCCGCCTGAACGTGGACGGCGCGGTGGAGATCCAGAAGATGGCCCTGGTGAAGTAACCGGACCTGTTGCACAAAAGAAACCGCCCGGATCCCTGAAGGTCCGGGCGGTTTTTCTTTCCGGTCGCCGGTCCCTATTCCAGTTCGAGCACCAGGTAGCGCAGGACGCCGCCCCGCTCCACCTGCAGAACCACCGGGTCGCCGTAGGGCACGTCCTTGACGGCCTGCTTCAGGGAACGCAGGCCCTTGATGGGTTGGTTGTTCAAGGTGTAGATGACGTCGCCCGGCTGGAAGGCTTCCCCGAACAGGTTCACGCTGGCGGCCAGCGCGGCCACCAGGACGCCTTCGGTCTGGCGAGGCTTGAAGGGCAGCATCTGCTGGGTCTGCTTGTCCATGTCCAGGCCCAGGATGCCCAGCTTTTCCACCAGGTTCTTCTCGGTGGTGATCATGTCGTAGAACTTGTAGTCCGGCTCCTGGCGCTCCAGCACCCGCACTTTCTTGCTCAGCACCTGGCCCTTGCGATTGACCTCCACGGTGACCTGGCTGTCGATGGCCTTGTTGTAGAGGTTCACCTCGAACTGCCGGCCGTTTTCCATGGGCTTGCCGTCCAGGCTCAGCACCACGTCGCCCACCTTCAGGCCGGCCTCGTCGGCGGGGCTGCCGGGGTACACGTCGCCCAGGATCACGCCCCACTCCACGGACAGCCCCAACGGACGGGCCAACAGCGGATTGAGGGTCTGGGCTTTCACGCCGATGATGCCGCGACGCACCCGGCCGGTGGCGCGGATCTGGTTGAACACGTTCTTCACGATGTTGCTGGGGGCGGAGAAGCTGAGCCCCTCGCTGCCGCCGCTCTGGGTCATGATCAGGGTGTTGATGCCCACCACTTCACCGCGGGCGTTGACCAGCGGGCCGCCGCTGTTGCCGGGGTTGATGGCCACGTCGGTCTGGATGTAGATCATGGGGTTGTCCCGCTCAAGCTGGCGGGCCACGGTGGAGACCACGCCGAAGCTGACGGAGTTGTTCAGGCCCATGGGGCTGCCGAAGGCGAACACCAGCTGGCCCTGGTGCAGCTGCTCGGAGTCACCCAGCTGGAGGTAGGGCAGGTCCTTGCGGTTGATCTTCAGGACCGCCAGGTCGGTTTCCTTGTCCATGCCGATGACCTGGGCACCCACCAGGGCTCCGCCGGTCTGGACCACGGACGTGCCGCCCATCATGCCCACCGCGGCGGGGGACAGGCGCACCTGCACCCGCTTGGCGCCCTGCACCACGTGGTTGTTGGTGATGATGTAACCCTCGGGGTCGAGAATCACGCCGGAGCCGGTGGCCTGCTGCTTGCCGAACACGGCCGCGCCCTGGGGCACCGATCCCATGAGCGCGCCGAACGACGACGTGTAGATCTGGACCACCGCAGGGGTGACCGCCTCGGTCAGCTCACGAATTTCGCTGCTGAGGGAGGTGATGCTCCATTCCTTGTCCTGGGCGGCGGCCGGGCCGGCGGCCAGGGTCAGCAGAATGACGGTCATGGCCAGCACGGCCAGCCGATTGATGACGATGTTCCCCACGTTGATCCTCCCGATCTGGGTCATGAAAATTTGGGTCCGGAATCGGTTCTCAAAATACTGCAAGGGACGGGTCTGTCAACAGTCCGGGTCCGGGCCAAAAAAAGAGCGCCCGGGGCGGTCTCGGACAGGAGACACCCCGGGCGCGGCATGGAAACGGGTGGCAGCTACTTCAGAAGCACCATCCGACCGGTCTGGGAAACGCCCTCGGGCGCCTGCAGCCGGTAGAAGTAGGTGCCCGAAGCCACCGGCCGGCCGGACTGGTCCAGTCCGTTCCAGTTGGCGGTGTGATGTCCGGCGGCCCGGTCCTCGCTGACCAGGGTGCGCACGAAGCGGCCGTCCACCGTGTAAACCCCCAACGTCACCCGTCCGCCTATGGCCAGAGCGAAGTCGATGTTGGTCATGGGGTTGAACGGGTTGGGATAGGCCTGGCCCAGGACGGTCACCTGGGGCAGGGGCGTATCCTCGGCGTCGGTGACCGGCGATTCCCCGTACACCACGTCCAGCGTCTGGTTCGTGAAGAAGGGGCCGGCCACGGTGGTTGTGCCGTCGGGCCAGAAGACCTGGAGCTCGTCCACCTGGTAATTGCCGGCCACGCCGAATTCGGCCACCGGGGAGTGCTGGCTCATGAAGCCGGTGCCGGCGGTGATGAGTCGCGACTGGGTGACGCCTCCGGCGGTGATGACCACCCGGGCGCCGATGGCGTCGGGCTGGTTGGCCGCACCCTGCAGGCGCACCTGGAAGAAATGATTTCCCGGGGTGCCGTTGTTCACGAGCAGGAAGTTGGGCGCCCCGTCCTGGGTCACGAAGAGATCCACGTCGCCGTCGCCGTCGATGTCGCCACGGACCACCGTCTGGCCCGGCCCGGAGGCTTGGCCGTGTCCAACCGGAATGGCGGTGAAGGCGCCGGTTCCGTCGCCCAGCAGGAGCTGGTCCACCTGGTTGTGGCGCACCAGATAGATGTCCAGGTTGCCGTCGAGGTTGAAGTCGGCATAGGTCACGCCGCGGCCCTGACCGTTGTCCTTGGTGTTGTCACCGATCAGGCGGGTGTAGCTGTTGCCGTTGTCGTAGATCTCGAAAATGCGGTCCTCCTGGCCCTGGTTGGCCAGGTAGAGGTCGAAGTCGCCGTCGTTGTCAATGTCGCCCCAGGCCGCACTGATGCCGTTGTTCATGTCATCCAGGCCGCCCATGCTGCCGAGGCCGGAAAAGCCGAGGGAGGTGTTCTGCAGGATGATGTTGGGGGCGAACTGGTTGACGATGTACATGTCCAGGCGGCCGTCCAGTTCGAAGTCGGTCCAGGCCACGGCGCCGCCGTTACTGAGGTCCTGGAAGGGACCGGCCTGGGCTGCGAACACGTAGAAGCCGCCGCCCAGATCGCCGAAGCTCTGCAGCAGGGCGTTGTTCTGGCTGCGGTTCATGATGAACAGGTCCAGGTTGCCGTCCAGGTTCCAGTCCACCCACGACACGGTGGCGGCATTGCCGGCGTCGCCCGCGCCCGTGGTGGTGGCGGCGGTGAAGCCGCCTGCGCCGTCGCCGGCGAGCAGGAGGTTTTCCGCCCCGGAACGGGCCAGGTAGACGTCCTGGAAACCGTCGCGGTTGAAGTCGGCCCAGGCGCTGGAGCGCCCGGCGCCGGTGTCGGCGAGGAGTCCGGCGGTCACATCGGTGAACACCAGATCGCCGTCGTTGCGCAGCAACTGGTCAGCCGCGCCGTCATTGAGCACGTGCAGGTCCAGGTCGCCGTCGCCGTCGAAATCGACGAGGGCGGCGCCCTGGCTACTGCCGTCGAAACCGAGCGGACCGGTGCTGAGCACGTCGAAGGGTCCGTGGGTGTAGGTGCCGCTGAAGGAGATGGTGCCGTCCTGCTCCAGATAGTCGGACAGGTTGGCGATCAAGGGCTTGGTCCAGAGGTCCACGTCCAGCCAGGTCAGCTGGTAGCTGCCGGGCAGGGAGACGATCTGGTTGCGGTCGCCGTTGCCGACGAAGTCCAGACCGCCGGGGCCCTGCAGACGCCAGGGGGCGCCCAGGCCGTCGGGCTCGGCGTCAACCACGATGGTGCCGGCGATGTTGGCCATGGCCAGGTCCGCCTGAAGCACTTCCTTGGTACCCGCACTCTGAACGAGAACGATGATGTTCAGGTCTTCCATGGGCACGGACGGGTCCAGGGTGTAGGTGCGCTCAATGGTCACCGTTTCACCCACGCCGGTGATGGCCAGGTCCGCGGTGTCGAGCATGCCGATCACCATGTTGGTCTGGTCGTGCAGACCGTCATGGCAGATGAAGAAATACACCTTGTTGAGCGGGGTGGTCACCGGCAGGTCCACGGTGATTTCGGCGTGGATGGCCAGGTCGAGACCCAGGATGTCGAAGGTGGTGTCCACCAGCAGCGGGCTGGCCGTGGCCATCTGGTTCAGGACGGTGGGGTGGAACCAGCTGAAGAGCGACCCGCTGGCGGCGCCGCCGGAGTGGACGTTGTCCCCGTCGAAGGTCGTATACGGGGTGCCCCCGATGCCGTACCAACTCGAGCGGGAGTTTCCCTCGGGGGTGGAGTAGGGGGATCCGAAATAAAAGGTCATACCCAGGAACTGATCCCGGTTGTAAGCAGCGTTCAGGTCCTTGATTCCCGCGACCGCGGAAGGGCAGTAGGCTCAGCCGTCCTGGGACCAGAGCTCCCCCACCACCGTTCGATCAGCGGCGTAGATGAACCCGCTGGATCCGAGCAGACCAATGGACAGAATGAACAGCAACACACCTGTAAAAACACCTCGGGAAAACCGGGAGGAGAGCATACGGAAACTCCTGTAAACGTGGAGGGGGTGGGGGTGGATTTCTATAAGGATAGCATAGGGAGACGGAAAAATCCCCGCTATAAGGTAGGAAATCGAAAAAACTTACTGTTTTTTCATTTAACCTGGTAAAGCAAGCCGGCCTCAAGCATCTGGTTGGCAAAATCCAGCAGATCCGGCTGGGCCACCTCGGCCGCCACTTCGTATTCGTCGAGAATGACATCCAGGATGGCGGCCAGGTCCAATTGACCGTCCAGCAGGTTCCAGATGAAACCGCCGATTTCGTCGAGGCTGTGGGTGGTTTCGCCCTCGGCGGCCATGATGACCAGTCCGTCGCCGATCTGGCGGACGGGGCAATCCTCGTTGTGGGCCAGGACAGCGTTCATTTCCAGCATGAAGGGTTTCCTCCGTTACGCGTGGGTGTCCGGTCCGAACTCCCGGGTGATTTCCTGCCAGAATCCCGCATCCGGCAGCAGTTCCAGTTTCCTGACGGGCACGGTCTCCACGAGGGCGGCCGCGGCGTCCACCATGTTGGGCACGGTGGCGGCGTCGGGCAATTCGTCCAGACCCACCATGGGCACCACCTCGGCCGCCAGGGCGGCCGTCGCTTCGCCCGGGTCCACCGCCAACAGGCGATGGTGGGGGGCCTGGGACAGCAGAAGCACGGCGGCCAGCGGGGCCCGGCCGGGGGATTTCTCCCGGAACGACCCGTTGAAAGGCGTTCCCTCCAGGACGAAACCGTCGTCCTCTGCCCTGACGAGATTCATTTCGTCCCCCAGCACGTGATATTGAGCACTGTTCTGGATGGCCGTGGTTTTGCCGGCCTCCGAAGGGCCCACGAACAGGTAACCGCGGCCGTCCACAATGGCCGCGGAGGAGTGGATCAGGAACGCGGTTTCCCCGGCCAGGGCCCGGGCCGAATAGTAGGCCTGGTACATGATCTGTTCCAGCACGCGTTTGAGCTGTCCCTGGGCCAGGGCGGCCTTGGCGCGGATGGCGGCGGTGCCGTCGGCCCGGTTCATCCGCCCGCTGAAAAGGCCGTCGTGAATCACGAATCCGCCGGTTCCGTCCACCGTCTTGGTTTTGAGCAGGGTGTTGGGAATGTCCAGGCGGTCGGCATGCGGTTCCAGTTCCAGGGACACCGTCAGGTGAGGGCGCGCGGAGCTCGACGGGCGGTCGAACCACCACGCCAGCACCGGGGCCAGGCGCGCGGGGTCGCAGATGAACCGCAGCACGGTGCCGGCCAGATCCAGGGTATAGGCGGGGTTGGGGGTGTCACTCATGCGGGGCCTTTCCGGCGACGGAACAGGAGGTCCCGGACCCGCCGCGGGACGGCCAGCACCAGGTTGCGGGTGTGGTGACGGCGGCTGGCGGCGGCCACCGGAACGCTGGTGGGCGAATGGGCGGCCCCGGAGTCGTCCGGCGCGGCCGCCGTTACCACGCGGCCCAGTATCCGGCTCTTGTGGCGCCAGCGGCCGGTGGGGTTGGCGTCGCCCTTTTCCAGCCACCAGGGAATAAGCCCGGCCGAGAGCAGCCGGTGCGCGACCAGGCGTTCGCAGTCCTGGTAGACCACCACGTCGCCCACCCGGCAGGAGTCGGCGGAGCAGAGTTCAATCAGGAGAATATGGCCGACGGGAATGGCCGGCATCATGCTGCCGCTGAGCATGGGCAGGCGCACCGGTTCGGCCGGCGGCGGCACCTGACGGGTCAAGGCCAGCCAGGCGTCGAACTGCTGTTCCTTGGAAACGGCCTCGGGCACGTGACTCATCCTGCCGGGGGGCACCCCATGGTTTCCGGGCGACGGCGCCCGATTCGCGTGACACATGGGGGCACTATGGCGCATAATGCCACGGTAAATCAATCAGGTTCAGGCATTTGGTGTCGAATTAGGCGTCTATGGACAAAGAGACCCGCCACTACCTCGTGCAACTGCTCAGCGGTTGGCCTGACGGCCCGCCTCCAGGTGAGGTGTCCCCGGCGGCCGCTGACGAAGCCCGCGCCGCCCTGCTGGCCCACCGGGTGGCTGGCGCCGTGGATCATCTGGTGCCCAAGGCCTGGCGGGACGCGGCCTGGCAGACGGAGGTGGCCCAGTGGCTCAACCGGTCGGGATTCCTCCTCATGGAACTGGAGCGGATCCTGCCCACTTTGACCCGGGGGGATTGCCGGCCCGTGGTGCTCAAGGGGGCCGCCCTGGCCTGCGGTCACTATCGCGATCCGCTGTGGCGCCAATTCCTGGACCTGGACATCCTGGTGCCCAGGGATCGGGTGGAAGAGGCCACGAAGCGTTTGATCGCCTGCGGGTACGAGATCTGGGCCGGGCCCCGCGATCCCTTGTATTACGACCGATACCACCTGCACCGTATCCTGCGCGGGCCTCAGGGCTCCCTGGTGGAGATCCATTGGGATCTGACCATGCCCGGCTCCGTGTATGGCTTTGATGTGGCGGGTGTTTTTGACCGCGCCGTGGACGTGCCCGTCGGACGGACCACCCTGAGTGCGGCAGCGGCGGTGGACCAGGTTCTGCACAGTGTCTACCAGCACATTGCCGACGGATTCGTGGATCTGAAACGGATTCTGGACCTGAAAGTTCTTTTGCAAACCCTGCCGGAGGGGGACTGGCTTTATCTCGTGAAGGAATCTGAACGCACTCAAATGGGGCCGGCTCTGAAAGAGTTGCTTTATATAATGAAGGAACTGACGGGCCTGGAGGTTCCGGACCAGGCGGCGTCCCTGCCCGGGGCCGGTCCCGTTTCCGGTCGGGTCCTGCGAGGGCTCGATCTGCCGACCGGGCTGCTGGAACGCCGCGCCGCCCACTCGACCATCTATCTCCCTCTTCTTCATTTTTTGCTGGTTCCGGGCCTTTTAAACAAGGTGACGGAGTACGGCAAATTCCTCTGGCCCGGCGAAGCCCGCCTTCTGGCCAGGGGGTATTGGCACGACCAGCTGCCCGGCCCGGCCGCCCGCCTGCGGCTGGCCCTGTACAACCTGAAACTCTTCGCCGGCCTCTGCGGACAGTCCGTGCGGGCCTGGGTTCGCGGTTGACCCTCTTTACTTCATAGAAAAAAGTATTCATTTCCCGGTTGACAGAGATCTCTCGATGCGGTTTAACTTCCTCTTGTGAAGTTAGCGCGGCCTTCCCTGTCGGGGCGGGTCGGGGCCCTCAACGGCAAGGACGCCCAGCCCCATGCACACCGGGAGTATCGACGAACGTCTGGGCATTCCCGCCCGACTGGCCATTGTGGCCACCTGCGCCGACGGATCGGCGTGGTCGTTCACCCGCTTGCGCACCGAAACCGGTTTGGCCGACGGAAACCTACACGTCCAGACCGGAAAACTAGTCGAGGCAGGATACCTGGAAGCGGCGAAGGAACGCCAGGGCGGCCGGATGGTCACCACCTTCCGACTCACGGACACAGGATTACGGAGCTTTCGGGCATACCTGCAAACGCTGGCTGCGGCCCTGGGGGAGACGGACCTCCAATTTTCAGGGTCTCGGCCAGCGTCTCTTTCCGGCAAATCCGGCCCCAAGGGGCCCAAGGATGATTTCCAGGTCTGGTAGGTCGCGGCGACCCCGGACCCGTTCGATAAACAGGCGGCCGTCCAGCCGCCCTCTCATGGAGATTGGCCTATGAAGATCGCCATCGGCGCGGATCACGGTGGTTTCGAACTGAAACAGAGTTTGGTGGGATATCTGCAGAAGCAGGGCCACGCGGTGCAGGATGTGGGAACCCACAGCAAGGACGCGGTTGATTATCCCCGTTTTGCCCGTCTGGTGGCCGACGCGGTGGCCGGCGGACAGGCCGAGCGCGGCATCATGATCGACGGCGCCGGCATCGGGTCGTCCATGGTGGCCAACAAGGTGCCCGGCGTGCGGGCGGCCATGGCCTACGACGTGTCCAGCGCCCGCAACGGCCGCGAACACAACGACGCCAACGTCCTGACCCTGGGGGCGGGGCTCATCGGCGCCAACCTGGCCGGTCAGATCGTGGATGTGTTCCTGGGGACCGACTGCACCGAACCCCGGCATCGCCGTCGGGTGGCCATGATCGCCGACGTGGCGGCCCCGGCCGGTCCGGCCGCGGCCCAGGTGCTCGGCGCCGGCGACATTTCCAGCGACGACATGGCGCGCATCGTGGACCGCCTCGAGGGTCTTCTCGGCGGCAGCGTCATCGGGGTGAACCACCCCGGTCCGTGCGTGGGCAGTTGTCCCACCACCGCCCAGCAGTTCATTGATATGGGCGTGCGGCGTCTTACTTCCGGTCCCGATTCCCCCGGTCCCATTCCTCAGGAACTGGCCCGCTATATCGACCACACCATCCTCAAGCCCGACGCCACCGAGGACATGGTCGCCAAGATCGTGGCCGAGGCCCGCGAGCACACGTTCCGCTCGGTGTGTGTGAATCCCTGCTGGGTGAAGCTCGTGGCCGACGGCCTGCGCGGCACCCCGGTGCTCACCTGCTCGGTGGTGGGCTTCCCCCTGGGCGCGGCCACGCCGGAGATCAAGGCCATGGAAACCCGTCGCGCCATCCGCGACGGCGCCAGGGAAATCGACATGGTCATCAACGTGGGCCGGCTCAAGGGCGGGGACGACGACTACGTGTACCGCGACATCCTGGCGGTCACCGAGGCCTGCCGCGACGGCAGCGCCGTGAGCAAGGTCATCATCGAGACCGCCCTGCTCACCGACGACGAAAAAATCCGGGCCTGCGAACTGTCCAGGAAGGCGCGCGCCAACTTCGTGAAGACCAGCACCGGTTTCGCCTCGGGCGGGGCCACCGCCGAGGACATCGCCCTCATGGCGTCGGTGGTGCACGGCGCGGGCATGGAGGTGAAGGCGTCCGGCGGGATCAGGAATTTCGACGACGCCAAGCGCATGATCGAGGCGGGGGCCACCCGCATCGGCGCCAGTGCCAGCATCGGTATTGTTCAGGAAGCCAACAACCCAGCCGTCAGCAGATGACGGGACAAACGGAGATGTCATGGTTGATTTGAGAGCCTTTTGTGTCATCGACAACCTGCAGCCCCAGTTCGCCTCCTTCCAGGCGACGGTGGCCCAGGGGTTCCTGCCCAAGGTGGGGCAGGCCAGCCTGTTCGTGGAGATCGCGCCCGGTATTGAAATCAACCGCGTCATGGACATCGCGCTGAAGTCCACCGACGTGACGCCCGGCATGCAGATCGTGGAACGGCACTTCGGCATGCTGGAAGTGCACTCGGACAGCCAGGCCGACGTGCGCCAGGCCGGGCGCGCCATCCTCGAGGCCCTGGAACTGGAGGAGGACCAGCGGATGAAACCGCGCATCGTGTCGGATCAGGTGGTGCGTCACCTGGACGACCACCAGTGCATGCTCATCAACCGCATGCGCCACGGCAACCTGATCACCACCGGGCAGACCCTGTTCGTGCTCGAGTGTGAGCCGGCGGCCTACGCCGCCCTGGCGGCCAACGAAGCGGAGAAGGCGGCGGACATCAACATTCTGGAAGTCCGCGCGTTCGGCAGCTTCGGCCGCGTGTATATCGGAGGAGAGGAAAAGGACATCGAGGCGGCCCGGCCCGCGGCGGTGGCCGCCCTGGAGGCCCTCGGTGGACGTGTCGTCAAGTAACCTGGATCGATAGACAGGGCCCAACGGCCCGCAACCGCAATCAAACGGAGGAAGTAAAATGGCAGACGCTCTGGGAATGATCGAATGCAGGAGTTTCGCCGCGACCGTCGAGGCTGCCGACGCCATGGTCAAGGCCGCCCGCGTGGAACTGGTGGGTTACGAGAAGACCGGTGGCGGCTACACCACCGCCGTGGTGCGCGGTGACGTGGCGGCCGTGAAGGCCGCCTGCGACGCCGGCCAGACCGCCGCCGCCCGCATCGGTGAGATCGTGTCCGTGCATGTCATCGCCCGTCCCCACGCCAACGTGGACCAGGTGATGCCTCTGGGTCGCATGGCCGAGGAGTAGATCGTATGAATCTCGCGAAAGTGATGGGCCGCGTGGTGTCCTCCCGCAAGGAGGACTCCCTCGAGGGCCTCAAGCTCCTGATGCTCGGTATCGCCGGTCCCGACGGTCAGTTGACCGGCGGCACCGTGGTGGCCGCCGACGCCGTGGGCGCCGGTGAGGGCGAGTACGTGCTGTACGCGTCCGGGTCGTCGGCGCGGCAGACCCGCGCCACCGACGGCAAGCCCGTCGACGCGGTGGTCATGGCCATCGTCGACAGCTGGGATATCGACGGCGAGGAGCGCTACAAGAAGGGGCGTGACTGATGCGTCGCCTGACCGACAGCCAGGTGGACGCGGTGGCCCGGGAACTGGCCGCCCGTCTCACCCAGGGACAGCCGTCTGCCTGCACTCTGCCGCGGGTGGCCGGCGGCACCCCGCCCCGGGATCTGCCCGCCGGTGGTTACGTGGCCGCCACAGTGGGGGTGAAGCCTTCGCCTGCGCCTCGGGTGCAGCCGTCCGGTGACGGTGTCTTCACCACCGTGGACGAATGCGTGGCGGCGGCCACGGTGGCCTTCCGCGAATTGAGCGAAGGCACCCTGGCCAAGCGCGTGGACATCATTGCCGCGGTGCGCGAGACCATGCTGCGCGAAGGCGACCGCCTGGCCGAGCTCGCCTGGCGTGAAACGGGACTGGGCCGTCTGGAGCACAAGAAGATCAAGAACCGGCTGGTCACCGAGAAGACGCCGGGGCCCGAGTCCCTGCAGCCGGTGACCACCACCGGGGATCACGGACTGACCCTGATGGAGTGGGCGCCCTTCGGCGTCATCGGCGCCATCACGCCCACCACCAATCCCACCAGTACCATCATCTGCAACACCATCGGCATGGTCAGTGCGGGCAACAGCGTGGTGTTCAACGTGCACCCGGGCGCGGCGGCGTGCTCCATGGAGACGGTCCGCGAACTGAATAAGGCCATTACCGGTGCCGGCGGTCCGCGCAACCTGGTCACGGCCGTGAGCCGGCCCACCATCGAATCGGCGGGGGAACTGATGCACCACAAGGGCATCAACCTGCTGGTGGTGACCGGCGGACCGGGCGTGGTGAAGGCGGCCATGAAAAGTGGCAAGCGCTCCGTGAGCGCCGGGCCGGGCAATCCGCCGGTGGTGGTGGATGAGACCGCGGACATTGCGAAGGCCGCCAAGGACATCGTGTTCGGTGCGGGCTTCGACAACAACATCATCTGCGTGGACGAGAAGGAAGTGTTCGTGGTCGAGAGCGTGGCGGACGAACTCCTGCGCGGCATGGTTCGCGAAGGGGCCTACCTGGCCGACGGAGCTGAGGTGCGCCGCCTGGAGCAGGAGGTGCTGGCCGAAAACCGCGGCCCGCGCACCCATGGCGTGATCAACAAGGACCTGGTGGGCAAGGACGCCGGCGAGATCCTGGCGCGCATCGGCGTGACCAGCGCGCCCGACGCCACCCTCATCGTGTGCGACGTGCCGGCGGATCATCCGCTGGTGTGGACCGAGCAGCTCATGCCGGTGCTGCCGGTGGTGCGGGTGCCCGACGTGGACCGGGGCATCGCCCTGGCCCGCGAGGCGGAACACGGGTTCGGCCATTCGGCGTCCATGCACTCGCGGAACATCGACGCCCTGAGCCGCATGGCCAGGGTCATGAACACCAGTATCTTCGTGAAGAACGGACCCATCGTGGCCGGCCTGGGCGCCGGCGGCGAAGGACATACGAGCTTCACCATCGCCAGCCCCACGGGCGAGGGCCTGACCTATCCGGTCAGCTTCTCGCGCCGCCGGCGCTGCGTGATGGTGGACCATTTCCGGATCGTGTAGAAACCAAAGCGGGTAAGACATGAGCAAGGCTGTGGCATTGCTGGAATTCGAAAGCGTGGCCGTCGGCGTGCTGGCGGTGGACCGCATGCTCAAGAAGGCCCCGGTGGCCCTGCTGCGCTGCGGGACCATCCACCCGGGCCGGTATCTGGTCCTGGTGGGAGGCACCGTGGCCAGTACGCAGGAGGCCCATCTCGAAGGTTTGGCCACGGGGAACGCCTCGAAGGTCCTGGCCGACGAGGTCATGCTGGCCGACCCCCATCCCTTCCTGGTGCGCGCGCTGCAGGGAACCCGTGAGGAACCCCACGCCGATACGGTGGCCGTTCTGGAAGTTTCCCAGTCCCCGGCCATGCTGCGGATCCTCGACGCGGTGCTCAAGGCCGTGCCGGTGCAACTGGACGAAGTTCGCCTGGCCGACGATCTGGGCGGCCGCGCCATTGCGCTGTTGTCCGGCGACCTGACCGATGTGCAGGAAGCCGTGACCCTGGCCGGGTCCCGTACCGGGCCCAAGGGCGAAGTCATCGGGGCGGCGATCATGTCCCGTCTGGACGACACGCTCCGCGCCATTCTCACCGAGGGGTCCCATTTCGCCACCTGTCGGAACTGGCAGCCCGAGGGCGCCGAAAGCCTGGAGGATTAGCGTGTTCCTGGGGAAAGTCATCGGTCGTGTGGTGCCCGCGGTGGTCTACGAAGGCATGACGGGCGTTCCCTTGCTCTGGGTGCAGCCTCTGGATAAGCGCGGGCAGGACGCCGGTCTTCCGTTTGTCTGTGCCGACGGCACCCGCATGGCCGGACCGGGGGAGACCGTCTACTGGGAGGCCAGCCGCGAAGCCGCGCTGACCCTCGATTCCACGTTCGTGCCGGTGGACCACGCGGTCGTGGGAATCGTGGACACGATCCAACTCGACGGGGAGGCCGGCCCATGATCCTGGCGCGTGTGACCGGTCGCATTACATCGACCATCCACCACAAGGACATGCAGGGGCGCAAACTCCTGATCCTGGACAAGCTCGACGCGGCCGGCGAACCCACTGGCGGCTACGTCATCGCCATCGACACCGTGGGCGCCGGCGCGGGCGAAACGGTGATCATGCTGGACGAGGGCAACGGCGCCCGACAAATCCTGGGTGTGCCCAACATGCCGGTGCGCTCGGTGGTGGTGGGGATCGTCGATCATATCTGAACAGGGGGCTGACATGAACAAGCGGGTCGGGATCATCCTGGGTGTTGTGTTGGTTCTGCTGGTGGTTTCGATCGTCGGAGTCTCCTCCCGCCAACGCCGGGCCCTCAACGACGTGGCCGGCACCACCCTCCTCGCGGACGCCCACCACGTGCGGGTGGTCGAATGCGGCAAACTCGTTCTCCAGGCCGAATACAATTACGACGTGATCACCCGGGCGGCCGAATATGTGGGCACCCTGGGCTCCAGTACGTCGGTGTATGTGGGGGTGGCCCGGATCGCCTCGGAGGCGGACCACGAAGTGCCCGAACTGGCCGAAGTCCTGGACCTGGCGGTCATGAAGCAGAACGAGATGGACCGGGTGCTGGCCCTGGCTCGTGAGGCGGTCGCCATTCAGAACGAGACCCAGCGGACCATCTGGCGGGCACGTCACGCCTCACTGCTGGCCACGGCGCAGTACCCGAACCTGCGAACCGCCCTCGAAGCAGAAAAACTCAACTGAAATTGAAAAGGAAACGGCCGCCGGGAGAGATCAGGAGGAGGTCCTGGTCGGCGGCCGTTCAGGCCAGGGGCGTCAATTTCCCTGGTTCATACCCGCGGTGACCAGCGGTCCGCGCCCCATGATGTGCCACAGCTGATGGCAGACCGTGCACAGGGTGACGAGGTTGGCGGGGTGGTCGGCTTGGTGGTCAGGCGCCCGGTGCAGATGGTAAACGCCGAGATATTGGGTGTGGGTGCAGCCCGGGGCCTGACAGCGATGACCGTCCCGTTCCATGACGTAGCGGCGCACGAAGGGCGGAACCGGGCTCTTGCCGGCCTGGGTGTCGACGGGAAGGCGCGCGGCGCGGGGGCTCGGGGCGTTGGAAAGCTGGTTGGGACGAATCATCTTTTCACTCCTCGTTTAAGACAGGTCCTTGGGGAGGACAAAAACAAGGTAGCGAAAATAAAGCGAAAAGCCAAGCGAAAAAACAGCGAAACACGAAACCGTTCCCGTTGGCGGAACGACCTCTCAACCCATTGATTATTCAGCAGTTCTGGCCTTGACGTCTACCAGACGGTTGCCTTGGGCATCCATCACCGCGTACTGGAACCACGGCTGGATGGCGAAACTGCCCACCTCGCCGCTACGGCTGAGGGCCAGATATCCCACCTGGACGTCCCGCCAACCGGGATTCTTGCGGACAATGCGCTCAACCCCTTCGCGACAGGCCTCTGCCGGCGACAACCCCTGGCGCATGAGCTCCACGATGAGAAAGCTGCCCACCGTTTTCATGACCTCTTCCCCCACGCCCGTGGCGCAGGCCGCCCCCACCTCGTTGTCCACGAAGAGGGAAGCTCCGATGATGGGACTGTCGCCCACCCGGCCGTGCATCTTGTAGGCCAGACCGCTGGTGGTGCAGCTGCCCGAAAGGTTGCCCTGGGCGTCAATGGCCAGCATGCTGATGGTGTCGTGGCTGGGGTCGCTGGCCGCGGACCAGGGTTTGTACTCGCCGGACTGGCGCCATTTTTCCCAGGCCAGGCGGGTGTCCGGGGTCAACAGGTCCTGTTCAGGGAAACCCATCTCCCGGGCGAACCGCAGGGCGCCCTCGCCGGCAAGCATTACGTGGGGCGTTTCGTCCATGACCTTACGCGCCACCGACACCGGGTGCAGGATGTTCTGCAGGAAGGCCACGCTGCCGGCGTTGCCGGTTTCGTCCATGATGCAGGCGTCGAGGGTGACGCGGCCGTCGCGGTCGGGATTTCCGCCGTAGCCCACGGAGGACACGGTGGGGTCGGCCTCGGTCACGCGCACGCCGGCTTCCACCGCGTCCACCGCACGGCCGCCGCCGTCGAGAATCTTCCAGGCTTCCAGATTGGCGGGCAGACCATGGTTCCAGGTGCTGACGACCACGGGCCCGTCGGCCGGACCCGGTTGGCCCAGGGCCAGTTTCTCGGTGCTCAAGGCCAGCAGCCCGGCTCCGGCGCCGACGAGAAATTCCCGGCGTGTGGTCATGGTCAGTCTCCCGTGTCGAGGGTCAGGGCCAGGGTAATGATCTGGAAGGGCTTCAGGGCGATGTCCACCCGCAGGCCGCTTTGCCCGATGACGGGCTCGGTGCAGTCCACCACCATATTCTGCTCCAGCAGGTCCACCTGGCAGGCTTCCAGGACGGACAGGCCGCACCGGAGGGTCTCTGTGGCGGCGGTGTCGCCCAGGTTGCAGAGGCGGACGATGAGACGGTTGCCGGTCGCCGCCTTCTTCACGGCGGTGAGGGTCACCTGCGGGTTGGATTTTTCCAACAGGGAGGTGCCGCCCCGGCGGACACCGCTGCGTCCGCCCTGATGGGTGACGGGGGGCAGGCGGTAGGCGTCGCTCAGGCCCTTGAGGTTGGTGGTCAGCGGGTCCCGTGCGCAGGGCGCCACGGCGTAGCGGAAGGTGTGCGGCCCGTAGCATTGGGCATCCGGGGTGTACACGGTGGGGCCGGCGTCGTTGTCACGTCGGGCGGCCAGGTCGTCGCGCGACAGCCAGTCCACACAGCGCAGGAGGGTCAGGGCATAGACGGCCTGCCCGTCCTGACCGGCCCAGGCCTGGAATTCGGGCAGGCCGCGGTTGAAGACGGCCAGTCCACCGCTCACGCCCTGCACCACGGTGAAGGCCTGTTGGGGCCAGGTGGTGGGGGCGTCGTCATCGAAGTGGGCGAGCGGACGGCGATCCAGGTGGAAGGCCCCGTCGGACAGGGTTTCCTCGGCCTTCAATCCCGTGGGGAACCAGGCCCGCAGCCGGTGGTCGAAGGCGTGGTTGTTGAAATCGGTCTCCACCTCCACCAGGGAACTGCCGGTGCGGAGGGTCAGGGTCACGCGCACGTCGCAGCGGGCGGTGCGCTGGCTGCGGGCGCGCCGGTCCCGGTCCATGGAGCGCGGAATGATGAACTTGAAGGCCGCTTCGGCCCGGCACAGCAGGTCCGACTGTTCCACCAGCCGCACCCGGCCGTCCACCCCGCCACTGAAGAAGGTGCCGCCGATGGGGGCGGGGGCGTAGTCGCCGGCGTCGCCGCAGTCCTCGGTGTCCTCCAGCAGATTCAGCCCGTCGTAGCGTCGGCCCGTGGCGGTGTTCTCCAGGTCGAAGGTCCCGTCGGGATTCAGGGTCACCCGGACGGTCTCGTTTTCCAGGGTGACGGTGCCCTCGTCCTCCCGCGCGCTCACCGGCGGGAAGGGGCAGGCCGGCTTGGTGCGGGTTTTCTCGTCCGTCAGCAGATATTGACGGTGCCCCATGCCGGGCAGGTCCCGGGCCAGGAACTGAATGGTCAGGAAGCAGTCGCGGCTGTCCCGGTCGGCCTCGGTGCCCAGGATACGGCTGTCGAACCGGTCCAGGAAGGTGTTGAGGGTGGTCCACTGGTCTTCGCAGAAGAGTTCACGCCGGTAGTCCACGCCCGGCAGCGGGGCCACGTACATGCGGTCGACGATGCGGAAAGCCACCTGCCGGTCGTCCTCGTCCAGCAGGCGCAGCTGGTCCAGATCGTAGTCCAGCGGCGGCAGCACCACCAGACGCTCCACCACTTCGTCCCGCCGCACCGGCAGGGGATTGGCCACGGTGATCACGGTGTCCCGCCCTTGGTCATCCGCGCCGTCGCTCTGGGGCGCGGCCTTGTCCATCCAACGCACGAGCAGTTGCTCGGAGGTCTGCCGCACGCCGGCCAGACGGGTGTCCAGATCCTTGTGCACCGAGTCGGTGCCGCGGCCGCCGAGGGCATCGAGGGTGTGGCAGCGCAGGAGGTCGCGCCAGGCCAGGTCCAGCAGGCCGCCGGGCCAGGGATCGCCGTGCAGGAAGTGGCCCACCGTGAGCAGGGGCTCGGCACAGCCGCCGAGCAGGGTCTGGCAGGCTTCGTTGGCTTGCTTCTGGTACATGCGGGCCGACCAGGCGCCGCCGAAGTGGCCCTGGCTGCCCGGCTCCAGGAGTTCGCCCCGGTGACCCGGCCGGATGTTGTCACCGGTGTGGGCGCGTGCGGCCGCCAGGAAGTCCCTGAAGGCCCCCACCTGAACCTCGGCCAGGGGGAAAGCCTCGCGTTGCGCGGTCAGGACAGCGTCAAAATCCACGGGGGGCGGCGTGTGGTCTCCGCCGAAACACAGCAGGGCCGGGCCGTCGGCCGCGGGGACGTCGGAATTCTGGAGGCTGACCGCCAGCACCCGGCTGCCGTTGGGCGCGGACCACCGGAAGGGACGACGTTCGCCGCCTGTGAAGAGGAAGCTGTCCAGGCCGGCGAGATCCAGCAGTTGTGGCAATTGGGCCACGTGGGCGGTGCGTCCGGGCAGATAGCCGCTGGTCTGAATGCGACCCAGCCCGGTGGTGGTTCCGTACAGGAGGTTGCGCGCCAGGGATTCGCCGCCGCACAGAAAGGGGTCCGGCAGGGTGAACCAGGGGCCGGTCACCAGGGCTCCGCTGCGGACCAGGCCCGTCAGGCGCAGCCGATGGGCGGGGACGGCGGCGAGATAGTCCTCCAAGAGGACCGCCTGGCCGTCGAGCACGAAACAGGTCAGGGCCGGGTCAGATTCCAGGGCGTCCAGCACCCGGCCCAGAACATCGGCCAGGTCCACGCGGGACCGGCTGAGGGTCTGAAACGACTCGGCCGACCACCGCAAATGGGGCACCAGAATGACCTGTTGGGGCGTGGACATGCAACCCGATCCGCCAGGGAAACTTTCGTAACCGGACGGGGCATTCTACCACATCATCGGGACAGGTAAAACGCCTTTGGGCCGTCTATTGGGCCGGGGCGGGGCGAAGTCTCAGACGCCGATGCCCGCAGCCTTCACATTGGCCGCGTCGTGGGCGCTGCAGGGCGTGACCGCGAAAACCATGCCGCATTCGGGACAGCTGCCCTCGAAGCAGGTCATGGTGAATTCGGTGTTGCAGTTGCCGCAGGGGATCTGCAGGGCCGCTGGCATGGGCATCTTGTGGAAGCCCATCATCCGGACCTTGTTGACCATCATCTTGCCGTCGCTGCTGGGACCGGTGCATCCATCGTGCATGGGTGTCTCTCCTGGAAAGTAGAGTGAAACGCTGGGGGATAATATGGCCGACGGGTCCAGCCGGGGCAAATCCTACCTGACGACGACCTCGTCGGCGAAGACCCAGCAGGCCTGGCCGGCGCCGGGGTGTCCGTCCGGGCACAGTCTCAGGCTGCGGCCCACCACGCGGACGAAACGAGCCCGGTGGCCGGCCGCCTCGGCGCTGAAAGTGCGAATCAGACGGTTCTGAAGGCGATGGGAGACCTCATGGCCGGCCACGGCCAGGGGAGTCCAGCTTTGCCCGTCGGCCGAAACCTGGAATTCCACGGTCTGAGGCAGAAAAATCCAGGCGGTGGTGCCCTGGTAGAACCGCACGGAAATTTCGGTGAGCGGGGTGTCGGCGCCCAGGTCGATCACCGCGTCCAGGTCCGTGCCCTCGAAGCCGGACCACAGACCGTCGCGGAAATTCTGTCCGCCGTGCAGACCGTTGACCAGGCCGAGGTCGCCGCCCCCGGGGTACCGTCCGCTGGGCGGTTTGGCAAAGGTGACCGGACGCCCCACGGCCAGGTGTCCCTGCTGTTCAATGAGGGTGGGCGCGCCGTAGGGCATGTCATCCACGAAAAGCTGCAGGGCGTGGACCTGATGGCCCTCCGCGGATGCCGGGTGTTTGCCTTCGGTCAGGGGATCGCGACGGGTCAGTGGGGCCACGGGCTGCCGTTCGGATTTCAGGTTGGGATCGTAGGCGCCCACCCGAAACGTGCGGCCGCGGATTTCCAGCTGACTGTGGGGCAGAACCTCCACCAGGGCCTCATCCACCCGGGGGGTCAGGTGCAGGCGGCCGTTGTCCAGTTTCGGCTGGATTCCCACCGGCCGGGCGTTCGGGCCGACGGAAATCCCGGCGGCCAGCAACCGGGCCCGCTGCACCCGCATCCGGGCCAGGAACTCGGCGAAGTCACGGCGTTCGGGTCCCGTCCACAGGCACTCGGCCATGGCCAGGGCGCGGGGGAACACCTTGCGGGTGAGTTCCGCGGGGGGAATGTATTCCGTCCACAGGTTCATTTCGCCGCCCAGGATGTGGCGGGCCTGGTCAGCGCTGATTTCCCGGGGCACCGGCACGAAGGTGAAGACCTTGTGCAGGGGCAGGGTGGCCACGTCGTAGTCGAAGTAGCAGTGCTGGGTGGGGGACATGATCGCGTCGTGGCCGGCCTGGGCCGCGGCGATGCCGCCCTTGAATCCGCGCCAGGACTGCACGGTGGCCGACGGGGCCAGGCCGCCTTCCAGGATCTCGTCCCAGCCGATGAGCTTTCGGCCGCGGCTGTTGAGGAAGGCCTCGGCGCGTTGGATGAACCAACTCTGCAGTTCGTGCTCGTTCTCCAGACCTTCGGCGGTTATGCGCGCCTGGCACTTGGCGCAGTTCTTCCAGCGCTCCTTGGGGCATTCGTCGCCGCCGATGTGGATGTACTCGCTGGGAAACACCTCCAGCACCTGGTCGAGCACGGTTTCCAGGAAGGTGAAGGTGTCGTCGTTGCCGGCGCAGTACACGTCCTTGTGGATGCCCCACTGGTTTTCCACCTCGAACGGGCCGCCGGTGCAGGACAGCTCGGGATAGGCGGCCAGGGCGGCCACGCTGTGACCGGGCATTTCGATTTCGGGCACCACGGTGATGTGGCGGGCGGCGGCGTAGGCCACGACCTCGCGGGCATCGTCCAGGGTGTAGAAACCGCCGTAGCGGGTGCCGTCGGGATTGATGCGCCAGGCGCCGACTTCGGTGAGCCGCGGGTAGGCGGGAATCTCCAGGCGCCAGCCCTGGTCCTCGGTGAGGTGCCAGTGCAGCACGTTGAACTTGAGGGCGGCCAGCTGGTCGATGACGGTTTTGATCAGGTCCACGGGCATGAAATGACGGCCGCAGTCCAGCAGCATGCCGCGCCACCGGTAGCGGGGGAAGTCGGTGATCAGGCCGCAGGGCACGCGACCGCCGGGCAGGTCGGCCAACATGGCCAGGGTGGCGCCGGCGTAATACGCGCCGGCGTCGTCGGCGGCCTCCACGGTGAGGCCGTCCGGGACAATGCGCAGGCGGTAGCCTTCGGGCGGAAGGTCCGGGACGCGCCGGTCAGTCCGGGTCAGGGTCTGGAACTCAGCGGCGCTGAGGTCCCCACCGGACGGGACCCAGGCCTGGGGCGACGGAACCAAAGGCAGGTCGGCCGCGCCGGCACAAGACGTCAGAAGCAGGACCCACAGCAGGAGGTGTTTGGTATTCATGGGCGCATGATCCTTTGCCTTGGCCTTTCTGTAAACCCCGGGTTACTTTCCGCCCATGGAAAAAGCCCAACGCAACGCCAATCTCCTGCTCCTGCTGGCCGCGGCCATCTGGGGCTTTTCGTTTGTGGCCCAGCGGGTCGGCATGCGCCACCTCGGTCCGCTCACCTTCAACGGCATCCGCTTCGGCCTGGGCACCCTGGCCCTGATGCCGCTGCTGATCGTGACTCTGCGTCGCCGCGCCGCCGCCGCCGCTGCGCCGCCCATTCCCTGGCGCGACGCCCTGATCGTCGGCGGGCTCATCTTCATCGGGTCCAACGTTCAGCAGTACGGCGTCATGTACACCACGGCGGGCAAGGCCGGGTTCATCACCGGTCTGTATGTCCTCTTTGTCCCGGTGCTGGGCCTCATCTGGGGCGTGAAGACGGGCCGCGCCACCTGGCTGGGCGCGGTGCTGGCCGCCGTGGGTCTGTACCTGCTGAGCGCCAAGGGTGTGGCCGGCATCGGGCTGGGCGACGGGCTGGTCCTGATCAGCGCCGTGTTCTGGGCCATGCACGTGCTCATGGTGGGATACACCGTGCGCCGCATGGATGCCGTGCTCCTGGCCGTGATCCAGTTCGCGGTGTGTACGGTGCTGAGTCTGCTGGGTGCCCTGATCTTTGAATCCTTTGTCTGGGAGTCCATCAAGGCGGCCGCCCTGCCGATCTTCTACGCCGGGGTCATGTCCGTGGCCGTGGCCTTTTCCCTGCAGGTTTACGCGCAGCAGAAAGCCGAGCCGGCGCATACGGCCATCCTGCTGAGTATGGAGTCGGTGTTCGCGGCGCTGGGTGGTTGGCTGATTCTGAGCGAGGGCTTGTCGATGCGCGGGCTATTTGGTTGCGGGCTCATGCTGACGGGGATTCTGGTGGCTCAGGTTGGGCCGCGGAAGACCTAAGGTTGCGAAATACGCCCTTGGGTTTTGATTGTAAAAATCAATATAACTCAATTATTTTCAGTCCCTTTGCCCGTTTTGACTTGAATCCCTAAGTCAATCTGTAGTAGAATAAACCCTCAATACCTCAATAATTGTGGAATTCAGCCCTCTCGCCCGGGGTCCATGTTGCCACACGCCCGTCTCGCCCTGCCCCGTCTGGGGTTTGTCGCCCTGCTTTGCGGGGTGGTTCTGCTGTCATCCGCCTGTTTTGAAAATTCAGACCACACCTTCAAACTCGATCTCGATCCCGCCGGATTGAAGTACCAGGCCTTTTTGGACTACGGCGGCGGCGGTTACGAGCCCAATGACACGCGGGCCCAGACCTTTCTCATGGCCGACCTCGAAGGGGACGGCATCCCCGAACTCGTCAACGGGGATCACCAGAAAATCCTCGGTATGGACATGGGGGACGGACGCCGCAAACCCGTGTTCGAATTTCACCTGGCCGACGACCAGTGTCTGGACGACGAGGGGCCCCTGACCGGATTCGCCAAGGATTTCAACGGGGACGGCATTGATGAAATCTATATGGCCACCCGTGCCCTGGACTACTCGAACTGGCATTTCCAGGTCCTGGATCCGGCCGCCAACGCCTTCACCCTGGATGTTCTGCTGCCCATCGGTGAAGACCGCCGTCGTCCCTACTATTGGGACGGATCCTACGTGGTCACCGGAGCCCTGGACGACGCCGATGGCGAGGGCAATCCCGGGGTGGTCCTCATTCGGCGCGTGGGCTACGACGCGTCCCTGCGCGGGGTGTATGTCGTGTCCCCGTTCACGGGGCAGGTTATCTGGGAGTACGTTTGCGGCGCACAACCGGCGGGTCATTCCGCGTTCGTCAAGGATCTGGACGGTGACGGCCGGAAGGAGATCGGATTCTTCTCCTCATCGCCGGACAATCTGAACGGCCGGATGATCAACGGGACCACGGACAATCAGGCACACTTGATCGTCCTGTCCAACCATGGCGAAGAGTTGATGATCCGGACTATGGGGTCGGCCTTCTTCAATGGAAATGTCCGGGTCCATGATCTGGACGACGACGGGTTCCTGGAAATCATCACCACCACCTATAACGGCAGTATCGGGCGGAGCAACGAGATCGTCGTGTGGGACTGGAAGGATAAGGAGGTCCTGACCCGCACCAGAAGCACGGCCTTTTTCCTGGGTCTGGCCATTGTCCCAGGGCCGCGCCCGGCCACGACCTGGCTGGTGGCCGGTTCGGATGACGGATCAATAAACCGCTTCCTCTATGAGAATGGGACCCTTGTGCGGGACAAGGTGGCTTTGCGTGACCACCCCCGTTGTCATATTTCCGGCGAGGCCGATATTTTGCCCGAACCGGGCCCGGAAATCATCGCGGACCTGGAAGAGGGAAATCTCGTGGCGATTTTGAGCCATGACCTGCGGCCTCTGGCGGTCCTCGCGGATGAGTCCGGGCAGGAGAAGCATTTTCCTTCGGTCTGGCCCTCACCCAAGGACGACCCGGCGCTGGTCATGGGCAGTTCCAGGGCCTGGTGGGCGATCAAGTTCTACCGCACGCCCACAGATTGGGCCGGTCTGATTCGCAAGGTCGGGCTGGGCGCCATCCTGCTGATGGCCCTGGTGTCCATGTTCATTGCCGGCCGCATCGCCGGGCGCCGCAGCCGTCGGGTCGAAGCCCATCAGCAGCGCCTGTCCGAGGCCACGGACCGGGACGCCCTCTTCCGCCTGCAGCGCGAACTGGAGGATGTGAACCATCAGGTCGTGGGTCGCACCAAGGGTCTGGAACGGCTGGTCTGGCTGCTGGACGCCTCGGCCACCGGTCTGGGTAACCAGGAGGAGCTGAAGGCCCGCATCGAGCAGGTCATGTACGAATTTCGGGAAACGGTTCATCCCCGGTTGCTGGTGATCCTGCGTCTGGCCCGTCAGGCCAATTTCGAGACGGACCTGGTCGAGGACACGACCCTGAACCTGGAGTCCCTCTACGCCCGGATTCAGCGGCTGACCGACGAGGGTCTGGATCCCGGCCGCATCGCTTTGGCGCGGGAACGCCTGCGATCGGACTGGGAGGCCGTGCGCGACGGGTTCCTGGCCCTGCGCACCAGCGTGGCCGGCTATTTCACCACCGACCCGGTGCGCATGCTCCGGGGGATGCTCCTGGTGCGGGAGGGCGACCTGGAGCGCGGGCGCATCGACGGACGGCTCATCGGAGACCTCAAGGACCCTGCGGGCACCCTCTGCCACATCGACCACGGCGACCTGCATTTCGTGCTGGAAAACCTCGTCGACAACGCCATCCGCGCCATGCGGTCGTCCCCCTCGCGCAACCTCATCCTGCAGGTGGAGCGCAAGGAGGGCGAGGTGGCCCTCCACGTGTCCGATTCCGGGACCGGTATTCCGCCCGAGCACGTGGACAAGATTTTCAGCGGGCGATTCAGCACCCGCCCGGGCGGCGGCCTCGGCCTGCACCGGTCCCGGGAAATCCTGGTCCGCTGGGGCGGCGAGATCCAGCTGGTCCATTCCTTCCCCGGTAAGGGAACGACCTTCATCGTCAAACTTTCGACCGCCGGCGATCCCGCCGCGCTCAAATCCCTGTCGGCCCGCGGCTGAGCATTCTTTTCCCCGTCCCCTGCCCTGACGGGCCCATCCTGGATAACTGACGGGAATACCCGCCGTTTGAGCCATCCGGTCAGGTTGGCATTGCCGGGAAAATTTTTCCCCGCGCCTTTCCGGCCGAAGGCCCCGTTGCCGGGAACGGAATCTGCAAGTTGCCCCCTGTAGTCAACAATCAGCCGACCGCCGGAGCTGCGGCTCCGACTTGAGAAGGGGTAGCAATGGGAATCGATATCAACCGCGCGCGTGAAGTCCATTTCGGCCGTATGCAGAAGGCTCTGGAAGACGGACTCAACGACATCAACCTGGCCCGCACCCCTGAAGAAGCGGACAGCGCCCGACTGAGGGCCCAAAAGCGGCTGGAGGAACTGAACCGCATGTTCGAGGAAGCCTTCGGCGAAGAAGACGTCCGGGAGACCATCGGCGTCTGACGTCTCAAAAACTGTCTTGTTCAGCAGAAACCCGGCGGGCCCGTCCAGCCGGGTTTCTGTGTAATAATACCGCCGCAGCCCGGCGGCAGCAGAAGCGCCGACCACCCGTCTGGTTTTGGTGAAATAGCCGTCCGGCTTGGGGTTAGCGGGGCGCACGGCTTTACGTAAAACCCCTGTGCAACCTTCCGGCGGTGAGGCGCGTCTCATGGATGCACCTTATTCCCCGCTGAACGGAACCGGGAGGTCCCCCCAATGAAGCGCTTTGTTATCGCCCTGCTGGCCCTCATGCTGGCTGGCTCGTTCGCCTACGCCGATATCGAAAAATCCTTCACCATCGACACCGACGAACTGACGGTGACCAATCTGGTCGGCGAGGTGGAGGTTGTGCAGGGCTCGGGATCCGATTTTCGGATCCGGGTGACTGTGATGGGTGAGGACGCGGCCGAGGGCCTGCTGGACTTCGCCACCCAGGACGGCGGCGACGGCCGGTTGGCCGTGATCTTCCCGGTGGATGACGAAGACGATTACGTCTATCCGCGGCTGGGAAGGCATTCCAAGTCCACCATCCGATACCCCGAGGGCCAGGGAGAGGAGAAATCCTGGCTCAAAAAGGTCTTCTCCGGCATGACCGGCAAGAAGGTCACCGTCCGCGGCCACGGCAAGGGCCTGGAAGTGTGGGCGGACCTGGTCATCGAGGTGCCCGAGGGCCGTTCCCTCAAGGTCAAGCAGGGCGTGGGTACCATCACCGCCAGTGAGGTTGAGGGCGACCTGAACCTGGATATCAGCAGTGGCGGCATCCGTGCCGAGGATATCGACGGGGAACTGATAGTCGACACCGGCTCGGGCTCTGTGGAGGTGGCCCGCGTCAAGGGTGAACTGAGCGTGGATACCGGCAGCGGGAGCATCGAGGTGGAAAGCTGTCAGGCCAGGAAGGTGAATCTGGACACGGGCAGCGGTTCGGTGAAGGCCACCAACCTGGACTGCGATTACCTGAACATCGACACGGGCAGCGGCCGGGTCCGCGCCGGCGGCGTGACCACGGACAAGGTCCGCATCGACACCGGCAGCGGCTCGGTGAAACTGCAGCTGGACAGCATGGGTGGCGGGGATTTCGTCATCGACACGGGCAGCGGCAGCATTGAGCTGGAGCTGCCCGCAGACGCCTCGGCCGACATCGTGGCCGACACCGGCAGCGGGGGCATTCACAACAAGGTGAGTGGGGCCCATGTCAACCGGAAGGCGCGGGATGAGCTGGCCATGGTGGTGGGCGACGGCGAGGCGCGGGTGCGCCTGGATGCCGGCAGCGGCTCCATCACCATTCTCCAGAAGTAGGGAATACCACCAAGGCGGCCGGGTTTCTTGCACACGGACCTGGCCTGTCGGCCGGACTTCCAGTCCCACGAGGAGGTCCGGCCCTTTTTTTAGACCCCGACCAGCAGGTACTTGTCCAGCACCGCGGCCAGGGCCTCGGAGCTGATGGGCTTGGTCAGGTGTTCATTCATGCCCGCGGAGAGGCAGCGCGCCCGGTCGCTTTCCATGGCGTGGGCCGTCATGGCGATGACGGTCACGTCGTGGTCCAGCACGTCGGAGCCGGCGTCGCGGATGTAGCGGGTGGCCTCCAGACCGTCCATGATGGGCATCTGCACATCCATGAGGACCACGTCGAAGGTCTGTTTGGCCAGGACCTCCACCGCTTCCCGTCCGTTGTTCACCATGGTGTAGTCGTAGCCCAGCTTCTTGAAGATCAGCCCCGCCACTTTCTGGTTGATGGGGTTGTCCTCCGCCAGCAGCAGGTTGAAGGGGCGGGCCGTTTCGTCCGTGGAGGTGTCCACGTTGGTACCCGGAGCTTCGGTCAGGGTTTTCTCGCAATGGGCCACCGACTTCATCAGGTGGTAGAGCTTGCGGTGCTTGACCGGGGCGTTGAGTTCCCCTGAGAAACCTGCCAGCCCGGTCGCGTCGCGGCCCTTGCGGTCCTCGAAGCCGGCCACCAGGATGGCGGAGGTTGTGGGCTGGTCAAAGGCCGCATGGATTTTCTCACGGAGCCATTGGGCGGGGTGATCCCCGTCCGCGTTGTCCATGAGCACCACATGGAATGGGGTCCCGGCGGTCCGGCTTTCCTGGACGGCCGTCCAGGCGGACGCCTTGTCGGCCGCCACCGTGGTTTCATAGCCCACGTGTTGGAGCAGGGCCTGGATCGATTCGGACGTCAGGTCATGCTGCAGGGCGATCAGCACGCGGTTGTGCTCCGGGTCGGCCTGCAGACCCTGGTTTTCGGTGTTCGAGAGCTGCAGGGGAAGCTGGAACCAGAAAACCGAGCCCCGGCCCTCTTCGCTGTAGCAGCCGATTTGGCCGCCCATCAGCTCCACCAACTGTTTGGAGATGACCAGGCCCAATCCCGATCCGCCGTATTGCCGCGTGGTGGAGGTGTCCACCTGGCTGAAGGACTGGAAGAGCTTGGATTGCTTCTCCAGGGCGATTCCCACTCCGGTATCGCGCACTTCATACCGCAGGCCCTGCACCGGCCCGTCGGTCTCGGGGTCGGGGTAGACCCGGATTTCCACGCCGCCGGTGGCGGTGAACTTGACCGCGTTGCCGGCCAGGTTCAACAGCACCTGCCGCAGCCGGCCGGGGTCGCCCAACAGGTTCGACGGCACGCGCGGATCGATGATGAAATTGAACTGGAGACCCTTCTCGTTGGCCAGCCAGCCCAGCATGTCGCCCACTTCGTCCACCACGTCGCGCGGGGCGAACGCAATGGTTTCGATCTCCACCTTGCCGGCCTCGATCTTTGAGAAATCCAGGACGTCGTTGATCACGTTCAGCAGGGCGTTGGCGCTGGACTGGGCCATTTCGCAGTAGTCCCGCTGTTCCGCCCCCAGCTGGGTGTCCAGGAGGGCGCCGGTCAAACCGATGACCCCGTTCAGGGGCGTGCGGATCTCGTGGCTCATGTTCGCCAGAAAGTCGCTCTTGGCGCGGGTGGCGGCCACGGCTTCTTCCTTGGCTTCCCGCAGGCGCACCTCGGCCTGCCGGCGGACGGTGATTTCCTGTTCCAGATCGGCCGTGCGAAGGGCCACGTGCTGTCTCAGTTCCTGGTTGCGCAGGCGAATTTGCCGCGTGCGGTACAGGTGGGTGCCCATCCAGATTCCGATGATGGCCAGGACGGCCAGAGCCTTGAACCAGGTCGTCTCCCAGTAGGGGGGCGCCACGGTGACGGTGAGAGAGGCGCCGTGGGGACTCATGACCCCGTCGTGGTTGGTGGCCTGTACCTGGAATGTGTACTGACCGGGGGGCAGATTGGTGTAGGTGGCGAAGTGCCGGTTGCCCACCTGCTGCCAGGTCTTGTCGAAACCCTCGAGCCGGTAGGAATAGCGCAGGGTGGCGGGGGCCAGGTAGTCCATGGCCGCGAACTCGAAGGAGACCACGCGGTCGCTGGGCCCCAGGTCAATGTGCTCGGTGAGATGGGGTGGGGTATCCAGGAGGGCGCCGCTGGAGGTTTCCTGCCCGGGCACCATGGATTTGTTCAGGACCTTGATGTCGGTCAGGACCACACGGGGCCAGTTGGTGCTGTTGTGGATGTCGCGGGGGACAAACGCCGTCAATCCGTTGATGCCGCCGAAGTACATGGTGCCGCTGGGCCCCATGGCGCAGGACTGGCTGTTGAACTCGTTGTCCTGCAGGCCGTCGCTCATGTCGTAGTTGTCGAAGGTTTCGCTGATGGGGTCGAGGCGGCTCAGTCCGAGATTGGTGCTGATCCACAGCTCGCCGTGATCCCCTTCGAGGATGCCGTAGATGGTGGCGTTGGGCAGGCCGTCGCTCACGCCGAAACGCCGGAAGGTCCCGGTGCCCGGTTCAAAGAGGTCCAGGCCGTTGCTGGTGCCGAGCCAGAGCCGCCCTTCCTGGTCGTTGGTCAGGCAGATCACCACGTTGGAGCTGAGGCTGGTGGGGTCCGCGGGGTCGTTGCGGAAGGTGACCAGACGGCCGGTACGGGGGTCCAGACGCTGCAGGGCATGGCTCCAGGTGGCCAGCCACACGTAGCCCTCCGGCCCGACATGAACGGTCCGCAACTCATCGGCCAGGGTTTCGGACCCGGTGCTGTCGGCCTGGATCCTGTGGAAGGTGTCGGTGTCACGGTCGTAAAGGTGCACGCCGCCCAGGGTGGCCAGCCACAGGTCCCCGTCGGGGGATTCGGCCAAACCGAAGACCCGGCCGTTGCGGAGTCCGGAGGCGGCTTCGGGGCCCGCCTGGTAGTTGGTGAAGTCATCGGTCTCGCGGTTGTACCGACAGAGCCCGCCCTGGTCCGAGGCCACCCACAGGATGCCCCGGCTGTCTTCCAGCACCTCGGCAAAGGTGGTGTTGCAGACGGACATGGAATCGCTGCGGTCGGGCCGGTAAACGGTGAGTTGTCCGGTCTGTCCGTCGAAACGATTCAGGCCGTCCTCGGTGCCCACCCAGATATCGCCCGCGCTGTCCTCCTCCACCGTCCACACGGTGGGGTGGCTGAGCAGTTGGTCGTCGGGGTTGCCGGCCGGCACATGGACGAATTTCTTGGCCTGCATGTTGAGCAGGGTGGCGCCGCCCTGGGTGCCCACCCACAACAGACCGGCCTGGTCCGCGGTGAGGCAATTGGTGGAGTTGTGCAAAAGGCTGGTGGGATTGGTGGGGTCCTTCCGGAACCGACGGACATGTCCGGTTTCGGGGTCCAACAGATTCAGGCCCGCGATCATGGTGGAAACCCAGATTTTTCCCGACGGGTCCTCGGTTATGCCGGAGATGGTGCTGGAACTGAGGGTGTTGGGGTTGTCCTCGTCGGACGCGAAACGCCGAAAGGTTCCCTCGGCTTCGTTGAGCAGGTTCAGCCCGGAAATGGTGCCGACCCACAGGTTGCGCCGACTGTCCACGTACAGGCGGTAGACCGCGTTGTCCAACAGGCTGGTGGATTCGTCCGGGTCATGGGAAAAGTTTCGGGTCAGGCCCTGGTCCGGGTCGATCACGGTCAATCCCCCGGAGGTTCCCACCCACACACGGCCGTCCGGGTCCGTGGTCAGGGACCAGGTGTGGTTGTGGGGCAGGCTGGTGGAGTCGGCCGGGTCGTGGGTAAAGCTGGTGAGTGTGGAGTCGGCCGGGGTGAAGCGCAGGACGCCGTGGGCGGCGGTGCCTACCCAGATATCTCCGCTGGGGTGAGCGACGATGGCGGGGACCGCATAGGTTTCCAGGCTGTGGGGGGCGTTGGGGTCGAAATGGAAGTTGGTGAACGCCTCGGTACGGGGGTCGAAGTACCCGAACCCGGTGCCTTCGGTGCCGTACCAGATCCGGCCCTTGGCGTCCTCGGCCAGACATTGAACACTGTTGCCGCTCAGGGACCGGGGGTTCTCCGGGTCGTTGATGAAAATCCGGACATTGTGGCCGTCATACCGGTTCAGACCGTCCTGGGTGCCGATCCAGATGAAGCCGCATTCGTCCTGGAGAATGGAGGAGACCACGCCCTGGGACAATCCGTCCCGGACCGTCAGGTGCCGGAAGCGGACCTGCGATTCCAGCCCGCGGGCGGGTGAGGTTAATGTGAGGGCGAGCAAGAGGACAGCCAGAACGGCCGTCATGCGTTGGGGCATGGGTCGCATTTTAGAGTGTTCGCTTTCGGTTGCTCAATTCGACCGGGCGGAATGATTCAATCGGTCCCAGTCGGATCCTGATGACGACGACCCGCTCCCTCTCATCCATGGGGTCGGTCATTATTCGTCCAAACCCCACCGTACTTTAGGGATATCCTTATCTGGACACGTGAGGAGGCGAGGATCTAAGTGGGTTTTTTCAAAAGTATTTATCGGGGGGAAATCAGGGATTACGTAAGACGGTCAACTGATAGGGGAGACTCCGGCCAGCCAGCGGACGGCCTTGGGCGTCGAAATGACCGGAGGCCGCCAGGGCGGACTTCTTCACAAGGGCCCGCCATTGGGAGGTGTCGTAGGTACGCAAATCGTAGCTGTCGTCAAAATGTGTCACACCGGTGGGACGGGTCACCGTCAGGTGGCTCAGCACGCGCTCCGTGCGGCCCAGCGGGGTGCCGGGTTCGGGCGGCAGGTAGTTGACCAGCTGGCTCACCCGGCAGCCGCCGCGCCGGCCTTCCCACAAATCCTCTTCCGGCATAAGCCAGTCATAATCCGTGAGGCTGATCCCCACCACGTACACCGCGCCGGGCTTCAGGACCCACGCCAGCTGGGCGAAGTGGGCCAGCACCGCCCGGTCGCTGCCCAGGTGGCGCAGGGAATTCACCGGGTTGAAGGCGAAATCCACGCTGGCGGGGGCCAGCCGGCAGCCGGTGGAAAAATCGGTCATGTCGGCAACATGATAGCGGGGCGGGACGGCACCGGCGGGTGTCCGCCGCCCCTGGGCATACGCGATCTGCCGGGTGTCCAGGTCGAACCCCACGGTGCGGCGGCCGCGACCGGCCGCCGTGCGCAGGTAGCGCCCGGTGCCGCAGGCGGGCTCCAGCCAGAGACGGTCGGCGGCCAGGTTTCCGGGCAGGCAGGCCCGCTCCACCTTTTCCAGGGTATCAATTTCAGCCGCCGTGCCCGGCGTGTACAGGATGTCGTACAGCAGCGGGTCAGCGTAAAGACCCTGGCGCGTTTCCATCAGTTGTAGCCGATGGCCACGGCGATGATCAGGAAAACCGCCGACAGGCCCATCAACATGAGGAACAGGGGCACCATGAAGCGCAGCCAGCGCCCGTAGGGAATCTTGGCCAGGGCGAGCATGGCCATGAGGATGCCGCTGGTGGGGATGACGGAGTTGCTGAAGCCGTCGCCGCAGGTGAAGGCCAGCACGGCGGTTTGGCGGGTGATGCCCAGGATGTCGGACAGGGGCGCCATGAGCGGCATGGTGACCGCGGCCTGTCCGGAGCCCGAAGGAATCAACAGGTTGAGGCTCGATTCGAAGATCAGCATGCCGACCACCGCCACGTACCGCGGCACCTGGCCCAGCAGGCCGGCGGCGCCGTGGACGATGGTGTCCATGATCTGGCCCTCGGCCAGCACCACGCTGATACCCTTGGCGAACCCCACCACCAGCGCGGCCACCACCATTTCCTCCATGCCCTTCACGAAGGCCTTGGTGGCGTCTTCGAGGGGCATGCGGGCGATGAGCGCGGCCACGATGCCCATGAGCAGGAAGCCGCCGGCCATCTTGTCCATCCACCAGCCGTACTGCTGGATGGCGAACACGATGAACCCGAAAATGGCCGTGCAGGAGATCAGGATCCAGGTGTGGGCGCGGGTGTAGGGCACGTCGTCGGTGGCGCCGTCGGGCAGGTCGAAGGGGTCGTCGGCCATGAACGAGCGCGACGGATCGGCCTTGATGCGCCGTCCATACGCGAGCAGGTAAATGATGCCGACGGTGATGGCGCACACGAAGAACACCATCCGGAGGGGCAGACCGCTGCTCAGCGGCAGTTCGGCGATGCTCTGGGCCACGTTCACGGTGAAGGGGTTGGTGGTGGAGGCGGCGAAGCCCACCTCGGCGGCCACCAGCACCAGGGCCATGCCGTAGATGCGGTCGTAGCCGAGGCGTTTGGACACGATGAGGAAGACCGGTATCAGCGGGATGAATTCCTCGCCCATGCCGAGGGTGGAGCCGCCAACGGCCATGACGATCATCAGCACGATGGTCAGCAGTTCGCTGCGGCCGCCCAGTTTGCGCAGGAGCCGACCCAGGGCGGCGGTGATCACCCCGCTGCGCTGCAGGATGCCGAAGGCGCCCCCGATGATGAAGATGAAGAAGATGATGTCCGCGGCGCCCTCCAGGCCCCGGGGCACGGCCGACAGGAAACTCACCAGTCCCACCGGGGTGGCTCCGCTGGCCTCATCGTCCCCAAGGGTGGCCCCACGCAGGGAGTAACTCTTGTCGATGTGCTCAAAGGTGCCGGGCACCAGCAGCGTGCGCTCGGTCCCGTCAAAATCGCGTACTTCGCGCTGGTATTCACCCGACGGAACCACCCAGGTGAGGGCCGAACACACCGCGATAATGGCCAGCAAAAGGACGAAGACATGGGGAACGCGGAATTTGGGGCGGGATTGGCTCACGGGCACTCCAGGGACCGGGGAAAGTGTTGCAGAGGATAACCTCGGGTGCGACATTCTTACCATGCAACAATCGGCTGGTAAATCCGAATTACGTTTTGCGCCTTCGGCCGGCCGGCCGGAGCGGTCTTTTTTGACGGCCAACCCGCCTGAGGGGACGGGTCACGCCAAGCTCACGCCAACGGGAGGTCCATCGTGAATCGCCTGCTCATCATCCTGTCCCTGATCGTTCTGCTGACCACCGGCGCCACGGCTCTGGCCGACGATACCGCGGCCGCGCCCGGTTACGTCATGCGCTACGCCGACATCGGCGGCGGCCACATCGTCTTCACCTACGAGGGCGACCTGTGGCTCGTGCCCGACACCGGCGGCGATGCCCGTCGCATCACCAGCCATCCGGGCACCGAACTGGCGGCCAAGATCTCCCGCGACGGCAAGCGACTGGCCTTCACCGGCAGCTACGACGGCGGCAACGACGTCTACGTCATGGATCTCATGGGCGGCGTTCCCGAGCGTTTGACCTTTCACGGCGCCCGGGACCTCATGCTGGACTGGTGCCCGGACGACAAGGGCGTAGTCTTCAGCTCCAACCGCGAGTATCCCAACTACAGCAGCGAACTGTACCGGATCGACGTGACCGGCGGCATGCCCATGAAGCTGCCCCTGGACCGCGGCGCCCTGGCGGCGGTGGCCCCGGACCACTCGGGCATTGCCTACAACCGCATCGGCCGCCACACCCGCACCTGGAAACGCTATGAAGGCGGCCTGGCCCAGGATATCTGGATCAAGGACTTCGCCAACGGTGAGATCAACAAGATCACCGACTGGCAGGGCACCGATCACTTTCCCATGTGGGAGGGCGACACCGTCTACTTCGCCAGCGACCGCGAAGACGGCACCCTGAACATCTACGGCTACGACGTGAAAACCGGTGAGACGGCGCGCCTGACCCACTTCGCGGATTACGACGTGAAGTACCCCTCCCTCGGGGACGGGCAGATCATTTTCCAGTACGGCAGCGGCCTGTCGGTGCTGGACCTGGCCTCCGGAAACGTTCGGGAAGTCCCCATCAACATTCCCAGCGACCGCCGCCACGTGCGGACCGAATTGATCACGCCCCGGCCGTCCAGCGGGTCCTTCGGGCTCTCGCCCGCGGGTGAGCGCGTGCTCATCGAGAGCCGCGGCGAAGTTCTGAACCTGCCCGCCGACGAGGGCGACCCCGTGAACCTGACCCGCACCAGCGACAGTCGTGAGCAGAACGCCGTGTGGTCTCCCATCGGCGACCTGATCGCCCTGGTCAGCGACCGCACCGGCGAACAGCAGATCTACCTGGTGGACCAGCGCGGCGAAAACGAATGGCGTCAGCTCACCGACGGCGAGTTCGGCTTCATCCTGCCGTTGGTCTGGTCCCCGGACGGCAAGACCATTGCCTTCGCCGACAAGTTCATGCGTCTGCACCTGGTGGACGTGAAGTCGGGTAAGGTCACCGAAATCGCCCACAGCGACTACGACGAGGGCTGGGAGCGCTGGGGCATCCAGGATTACGTGTGGGCGCCGGACAGCCAATGGCTGGCCTACACGTCCAACGGCTCCAACATGAACGAGTCGATTTATCTCTACCACCGCAAGAGCGGCGAGACCACGCGGGTCACCGACGCGATGACCACCGACTGGTCGCCGTCCTTCAGCCTGGACGGCCAGTACCTCTACTTCCTGTCCAACCGCACCTTCAACCCCATCATGGGGCGGCAGGATCAGACCCATGTGTTCCTGAAGATGGCCCGGCCCTACCTGGTGCTGCTGCAGGACGGTCAGCGGTCGCCCTTCCACGGCGAGGACGTGGCCGTGGCTATCGAGGACGAGGATAAGGATGAGAAGAAGGACAAGGGCGACAAGGACGTGGAGACCGTCATCGATCTCGACGGCCTGGCCGACCGCGTGCTGGTGTGCGACGGGGTGGAGGCGGACAACTACTTCCGTCTCGAGGCCATCAAGGGCGGCTTCACCATGCTGCGCAAGGATGAACTCGAGTTCCTCAAGTACCAGACCGTCAACGACCAGACCGGCGGCGAACTGACCCTGGTGAAGTACAGCCTCAAGGGCGGCAAGCTGACCGACCTCATCGAGGGTATTGCCAATTACCACCAGAGTGCCGACGGCAGCCAAATGATTCACCGGGTGGGCCACCAGTACGGCGTCACCGAAACCGGCGTGAAGACCAAGCCCCTGGCCGGCAAGGTGGACGTGGGCCAGCTCAAGGTGCGTCTGGACCGCCTGGCCGAGTTCGAGCAGATCTTCGCCGAAGCCTGGCGCGTGCAGCGCGACTGGTTCTACGACAAGAACATGCAGGGCGTGGACTGGCCCGCCACCTACGAGAAGTACGCCCCCTTCGTGGCCGGTTGCGGCTCCCGTGGCGACCTGAACTACCTCATCGGCGAGATGATCGGTGAGCTCAACCTGGGCCACACCTACATCTACGGCGGGGATTACGGTGGCGGCGGCGACTACGTGTCGGCCGGCATGCTGGGCGCGGCGTTCACGCCGGAGGAAGGCGCCGACTACTACCGCATCAGCCACATCGTGCCGGGCGTGTCCTGGGATCCGGCCTACCGCTCGCCCCTGACCGAACCGGGCGTGGGCGTGACTGAGGGCGACTACCTCATTGCCGTCGACGGCGTTGAGATCAAGGTGGGCGACAACGTCTACGCGGCCCTGCAGGACAAGGCGGGCCGCATGGTCTCCCTGACCACCAACAGCAAGCCCGAGGCCAAGGGCGCCGTGACCACCCGCGTGGAAACCCTGCGCCGGGAGGGCCGTCTGCAGTACCGCGCCTGGGTGAACGGCAATCTGGACTATGTCACTGAAAAAACCGACGGCCGCATCGGCTACCTGCATTTGCCGGCCATGATGGAGAACGGTCTCATCGAGTTCGGCGCCTACTATTATCCGCAGACGGAAAAGGCCGCCATCATCATCGACGACCGGTTCAACGGCGGCGGCTTCGTGGGCGACCAGATCATTGACCGCCTGGAGCGTCAGGTGTGGGCCATGACCGCACCCCGCGAAGGCAAACCCGGCCGCAACCCCGAGCGCGTGCACCATGGTCCGGTGGTGGTCCTGATCAACGAGGATACCTACAGCAACGGGGAGTTTTTCGCCGAGGCCATCAAGCGCAAGGGCCTGGCTACGCTCATCGGCGTGCGCACCTGGGGTGGCTCCACGGGGATCGAACCCCATCAGGGCCTGGTCGACGGCGGGACCACCACCCCGCCGCAGTTCGGTCTGTACGGCCTGGACGGCAGCTGGCCCATCGAGGGTTGGGGCGTGGAGCCCCACATCGTGGTGCTGAACATGCCGGCGGACGTGGTGGCCGGTCGGGACGCCCAGCTCGACGCGGCTATCGAATTCCTACTAAAGCAGTTGGAGGAATCGGGCGGCAAGTGGGATATCCCGGAGGCCCCGCCGTATCCGATCAAGGCCAAACCCTATATGAGCAAAGGTAAATAGGATTGGATTCCAAATAGACGACGGGCCCCTGAGCATTGCGCCTCAGGGGCCCGTTATTTTTTTGACAAAAATTCCCAGTATTGTTGTTGGCTTTCGCTTTTATTGTGTATAATAATAGCAGATGTCGTCGGTGAAATGTTCTGGCCCGGCCGTGGAGGGGCGGGTCACGAACGGTTCATCCGGCGCAAAAAGAGCCCCCGGAGTCCCTTGGGAAACCGGGGGCTTTTTTCTGTCTCGCCGCAGGCTACTGGCTGTATCCCCGGAACTCGATCTCGTCGATGAACACGTCATCCTTGTTGCCGCTGGCGTCGCACATGAAGCGCAGCTTGGCATCCGTGGGATAGGCGTACGTACCGGACGGGATGCTCACCGTCACGCTGTAAAACACCCCGTTGTCGAAATCGATGCCCTGGGCGAAGGCCTCGACCGTGTGCCAGGTCGAACCGTCCCAGTACTGCACCCAGAAATCCTCGGTCGACTTGTCCATGCTGATGGCCTTGTACCAGAACTCCACTTCCAGGTCGGTGTAGCCGGACACGTCGTACCCACTGGTGTGGTAGAACGACGAGGCCACGCCGCTGTTGTCCTGGATGTCGGCGCTGTAGGTGCCCTCGTGGGAATAGGCGCCGGCGTAGCGGACCATGTCGCCGCCGCCGTCGGTGTAGCTGCCCATCCCCGACTCGAAATCGTCGTAGGTGATGGTCTGCCAACCACCGGCCGCCGGGGCGGTCACGGTGATGAAGCCGGACTTGGTTTCGGTGTCGTTGCCCACCGGGTTGGTGACCGTCAGGCTCACGGTGTAGGTGCCGTCAACGGTGTAGGTGTGGCTGGGGTTCTGCGCGGTAGACGTGCCGCCGTCACCGAAGGTCCAGCTCCAGCCGGTGGCGTCGGTGCTCAGGTCGGTAAAGGTCACGTTTAGGGGGTAGGTGCCGGTGACCGGGGTGCCGCTGAAGTCGGCCACCGGGGCCACGGCGCCGCTGCCCAGGGTCTGACCGGTATTAACGGCGCCGAAGGTGCCGGCCGACGATCCCTGCCAGGAAAAGTCCGCGTAGGTGGATCCCGTGCCGCCCAGTTGCAGGGTGTGGCCAACGGTGGCGGTGGAGGCTTCGGCCACGCCGATGTCCTGTGAGGTCGTGCCCACGGCGGGACCGTCGGTGGCCACGATCACGCCCTCGTAGCTGAGGAACTGCACCACCGTGCCGGATCCGTTGACCAGGGCCAGCCCGTCGGGGCTGCCGTTCTGCATTCCCGCCATGGTGAAGGACAGGACGCCGTACCCGCCCATGGTGGCGGGCAGGGTGCCGCTCAGGGCCTCGGTGTCGTACACCACGCCGCCGTTGCCGTTGTAACCCACCACGGTCCAGCCGCTCAGGTCGGTGCCGGTGGGCCCGGCCACCTCAAAGCCTTCGCCCGCGTCGGTGCCGTCGTTGTCGTAGTGGATCTCGTTGATCCAGACCGTGGCGTCGCCGCCGCCGGGGGCCGCGGGCAGGGCGCTGACTTCGGCGCTGTACCCGGAGGCGTTGGCGTCGCCGTCGCTGGCGGTGACCACGTAGAAGTAGGTCGTGCCGTTGGACACGCCGCCGTCCGTGTAGGCGCTGCCGGTCACCAGACCGGTGATTGCGGTGTAGGGGCCGCCGCTCACGGTGGCGCGATACACGGTGTAGCCGCCCAGATCCGTTTCGCTGTTGTCGGCCCAATCCAGACCCACGCTGCCGTCACCGGCGGTCGCGCCCAGACCCGTGGGGGCCGCAGGGGCGGTTGTGTCGCTGATGACGGCGGTGGCGCTGTCGTTTCCGGTGGCGCCGCCGTCGTCGGTCACGATCAAAGTCACGTTGAACGTGCCGGTGGACGCGTAGACGTGCGTCGGGTTGGCCAGGGGGCTGGTGCCGCCGTCGCCGAAGGTCCAGGCGTAGCCGGTGATCGTGCCGTCGGTGTCGCTGGAACCGGCGCTGCTGAAGCTCACCGCAACGCCCTTCTCACCGCTGTAGGGGCCGCCCGCCTCGGCGGTGGGGGCCTCATTGGTCGGGGCGCCCACAAAGGTCTGGCCGGTATTGAAGGCGCCGGAGGTGTTGGCCGCGGCGGCCTGCCAGCTGAAGTCGGCGTACACGGATCCGGAGCCGCCCAACTGCAGGGAATATCCGACAGGCGTGCTGGTGGGCTCGGTCACGCCGATGTCCACCGAACTCGTCCCGGACGCCGGGCCGTCCGTGGCGTTGATGGTGCCCTCATACGAAATAAACATGACCACGGCGCCCTGGTCGTCGGTGAGAGCCAGACCGTCGGGGCTGCCGTTCTGCATGCCCGTCATGGGGAAGCTCAGGGTGCCGAAGCCCGCGCCCTGGTCGGGCAGGGTGCCGCTCAACGGCTCGGTGTCGTACACCACGCCGCCGTTTCCGTTGTAACCGTAGACCGTCCAGCCGCTGAGGCTGAGACCGGCGGTGCCGGCGATCTCGAAGAACTCGCCGGTGTCGGTGCTGTCGTTGTCGTAGTGGAACTCGTTGATCCAGGCCGCCGGATCGCCGCCGGTGCCGCCGCTGGTGGGCGTGGCCGAGGCTTCGGCGCTCTGGAGCGACTCGTTGGCCGAGTTGTCGCGGGCGGTGACCACGTAGTAGTAGGTCGTGCCCGAGGTCAGGCCGCTGTCGTTGTAGCTGCTGACGCTCACCTGGCCGCCGACAGAGGTGAAGGGGCCGCCGCTGGCAGTGGCGCGGTAAAGGTAGTAGCCGGCCAGGTCGGACTCGCCGTTATCATTCCAGTCGAGAGCGACGGACAGGGCGCCGGCGGTTGCCGTCAGTCCGGTCGGCGCCGCCGGAGGGGTGGTGTCACCGCCGGAGCAGGTGTTGTTGAAGAGGCACTCCACCCATTCGGGATGATCGATGAAGGGGTTTCGGTTGCCCTGGTAGGCGTAGACCGCGTCGTTGCGGGCTTGCTCGCGGGCGTCCACAGGATCTTCAATGTGCCACTGCAGAAGCACCGAGAGCATGCCCATGTAACCGACGGATTCCATGTTGCCGGTGTTGGAGGACAGGATCAGGGCTTCACTGTCGGTGAGAATGAGGTCGGGCTCGTTGTGGCCGGTCACGCCATGGGAGCCGCCCTCGTAGCGCACGTCCATGTACAGCAGGGCACGGGCCACGTCGCCGCGGCGGCCGATCCAGGTTTCCCAGGTGCCCTCGGTGTAGCTGCCGGCTGTCCAATTGCTGTTGCCGGGGTATACGCCCGTGCCGCCGCCCATGCCGTCGTTCACCTCGGTGGGTTTTTCCGAATCCGCGGCCGACCCGTAGCGGTAGGGTTTGTTGCTGCGGGAGGTGTTGTAGCTGTCGTTGCAGAGGAAGAGGTGATGGCAGTCGGTGTAGGGATAGTTGCTGGAAAGGTCGTCCGGGAACCCGTAGCTCTTGGGCCAGGAGTGCTCCCGGTTGTAGTCAAGGTTGCCCTCGCCGTACTTGGGATAGCTCTCGTTGAGATAGACATCCAGGATGCGCCCGCTGTTGTTGGGGTCCTGGTCCGCCAGTTCGAGAACATTCCACGTGTCGGTGGCCGTGGCGGTGTAGGGAATCTTGGTGTGGTCGTCGATGGCTGCGTGCAGGGTGGCGCGCAGGGTGGTGCTGTTGGTGGCATCGACGGTGTCGTAATAACCCGAGGGGATGGCCTTGGCGACCGGGGTCTGGTGCTCGCCGGGACTCTGGCCGAGGTCCTGCTGTTCGGAGCAGCCGGTCACGGTCAGAAGCATGGCGAACAGGATGAAGACGGATAGACGGATCAGTGCGCGTGGCATACTCGACCTCCATGTGGGGGCCCGGCCGCGCTGGATGAGGATCCGGCGCCGACCGGATGGCGAGAATCGTCCTAGGCCTCGCATCGTACCCGATGAAATCGAGACTGCAATGTTAAAAAGACATGAAATTCACGATTCACCGAGACGGCCCGGGCCAATAATTATCGGACAAGCTCCAGTTGAATAAGGATATCCTGTCATGTTAGGATTCAACCTCGGGAAAGATTATAAGGCGACGTGGGGATTGAGTACCGACTTGGGGGGACGGATATATGGTGGATTTTCGGGATGATGACCCTGACTTTCAGGAAATCATTCGTTTGCGCAGATCGGTCGACGAGCTGTCAATTCTGAATGAACTGGCGCGGGAGATCGGCGCCAGCCTCGATTTTCATGAAATCATGGAAACCGTTATCCGGCGGTCCTGCCGGGCGGTCCGGGCGGCCCAGGCCACCATTACCATGGTTGACCGCGAAGATTTTTTGCCCGCCGGAACCCTGGTCCGGGATATCGAGCGCGATTCGCCGGATTTCCACCTCACCCAGAATCTGGTTGGCCTCATGGCCGGCCTCAAAAAACCCGCCCTGTTCAACAATCCCAAAGGCGATGACCGCCTGCGCTACATTCCCCTTCAGGAGGGAATCCGGAATCTGGCCTGCGTGCCCCTTTTGGTGGGCAACGAACTGGTCGGGATTCTGGCCGCCTACAACAAGCGCGAGGGCGAGGATTTCGACAATGACGACAAGCGGGTTTTATCCATCATCGGGGCCCAATCCGCCCAGATTCTGGAGCGGGCCCGGCTTTTTGAGGTTGAAAAGGCCAATATCCTCATGGGTGAGGAAATCCGAATGGCCAGCTCAATCCAGATGAGTCTGTTGCCGGGCGAGGTCCCGGATGTGCCGGGGTACCAGCTGTTCGGGATGACCCGGCCGGCCCGCGAAGTCGGCGGGGACTATTTCGATTACATCGAACTGCCGTCGGGCAAAATGGGCGTGGCCCTGGGCGATGTGTCCGGCAAGGGCGTTCCCGCGTCCCTGCTGATGGCCAATCTGCAGGCCACTCTCCGCAGTCAGGCCCTCCAGGAGTCGAGTTGCAGCGACTGCGTGACCCTTTGCAGCCGCCTGCTCTTCCGCAGCACCTCCTGTGAGAAGTTCGCCACCCTCTTCTACTGCACCCTGGATCCGGTGAGCCACGAAATCGCCTTCTGCAACGCCGGTCACGAACACCCCATTGTGCTGGGTGCCGACGGGTCCACGCGAACCTTGTCCTCGGGCGGGCCGCCGGCCGGGGTTCTGGACGAATACAAGTACCTGGGCGGGGTCGAAGTCCTGCAACCGGGCGAGGTCCTTATTACCTATTCCGACGGCGTGACCGACATGCTGAACGATCTGGACGAGCCCTATGGCCCGGAGCGGTTGCTGGCGTGCGTGGAAAACGGTCGGAACGGGCCGGCGGAGCAGATCGCCCGCGATCTGGTCAGCTGTGTCCAGGCCCACGCGGGCACCGTCCCGCCCATGGACGATGTCACGGTCGTCGTGATCAAAAGGTTGCTGCAATGACCGCCCGCCGCCGAACCCTGCTACTGGCCGCACTGGCTCTGACCGTTCTGCTGGGGGTCGTCCCCGGCGCCGGGGGCCAGACCCAGGAAACGGATGAAATCTTCACCCTTTGGCAGGATGCGGCCTTTTTGCGCGGGCAGCAGCAGTATCCCCAGGCGGAAGCGGTTCTGCGTGGGATCGTGGCGGATTACGGCGACACCGAAAACGTCCTGCGCCGGGCCTGGTGTGAAATCCTGTTCACTCTGGTCCTGGCGGGCGATAAGGCGGAGCAGGAAGCCGCGGCCCGCGAGGCCCTGCGCAGCTTTCCGGATCTGCAGGCCGATCCGGTCTACATCCCGCCCACGGTGAACACCCTGTTGGAGGACCTGCGCCGCCAGATGTTCGGGTCCCTGGCCATCAAGGAACCGGAGGGGGCGGAGGTCTTTCTCGGGGACGCGCACATCGGGACCGTCCCGGTGTTCCTGCCGTATGTGGAGGTGGGCGAGTACCAGTTGCGGGCCCTGAAGGACGGGTATGAGGATTACGCCGAGTGGTTCTCGGTGGATCCGGACGGCCGCCACCAGTACGAACGCATTCCGATGAAACGCCACAAGGGATTGAAATACTGGGGCACTCTGGGCGGCGGCGCCGTTCTGGTGGGGACCATTGTTTACTATGCGGCGCGGGGCGAGGACTCAACCGGCCCTTCGGCGCTGGGTGACCCGCCCGCGGCGCCCGGAGCCAAATGACCAGAGACTTTGCAGCACGCGTCACCCCTGACGGGACGCCTGGGGCTTACCAGCAATGACAATCAAGAATCCCTATATCGTCGGCAATCCCATCGAAGACCGTCGCATGTTCTTCGGTCGCACGGACGATTTCGCCTATCTGAACACCAAGATGGCGGGCGCGGACCGCGGCGGGTTTTTTGTCCTGTGCGGAACGCGCCGCAGCGGCAAGACATCGGTTCTGTTCCAGATCCAGCAGGGGCGCCTGGGCGACCGGTTTCTACCTGTGCTGGTGGATATGCAGGCCAATCCCGCCAATGGGGACGTGCCTTTCGTTCGCCATCTGACCGACCGGATCGCGGCATCCCTGGATCCCGAGGGGGCCCTCGACCTGCCGCCTTTCGAGGCCGGCGATCAGGATTTCCGGGTCCTGCGGGACGCCTTCATCGGTTACTGCCGCCGGGTGCGGGCCGCCAACGGCCACCGGAACCTGGTTCTGATGTTCGACGAGTACGAACTTTTCGAGGACGCCGTGCGAGACGGCCACCTGACGCGCCGGATCCTGGATCTGCTGGGCGCGATGGTCCAGGGCGATTCGGGCATCTTCATCGTCATGGCCGGGTCCACCAAACTTGAGGAGCGCGACCCCGAGTTCTGGGCCTCCTGCCTGGGCCAGTCCCTGCACCGCCGAATCAGCTTTCTGAGCCGGAAGGACGCGCTGCTCCTGATCACCGAACCGGTGGCGGGATCTGTCAGCTACGAACCGGGCGTTCCGGAACGCCTGCTCGACCTGGGCGCGGGACAGCCCTTCTACACCCAGGTTCTTTGCCAGGGCCTGGTGGACCGCCTCAACGAGGAAGGCGAGACCACAGCGACGGCCGAGGACGTGGACCAGGTGGTGCGGGACATTGTGGACAATCCCCTGCCCCACATGATCTTCACCTGGGGGTCGCTGTCCGACGTGGAAAAGGTCGCCCTGGCGGCCATGGCGGAGATCGGCGGATCCGGGGACGACACGGTGGGGGCCGACGACATCCTGGCCCACCTCAAAACCGAAAAAACCGGCATAACCCTGGCCACGGATCTGCTCAGTGAAGGTCTGGAGAGGCTGTTCGTCGAGGATCTCCTGGACAAGGACGAAGGCGACGAACGCTATACCTTCCGCATGGGCCTGTGGCACAGCTGGGTGTCGCGCATGCACTCGGTGTGGCAGGTGCTGGAGGAAATCAAGGCCGACGGGCGCAAGCCGGACAAGGGCGTCATCAGCCTGGCGCGCCGCCGCTTCCTGCGGACCCTGGCGGTCCTGGCCTTTGCCGCCGTGGCGACCGGACTTTTCTTCGTCTGGGAGGCCATGCAGGAACCGGTGGTGGTCTTGGCCCCCGATCCCGATTCGACCTTCATCAGTTTCGTGACCGATCCCCCCGGCGCCCGATTCTTCCTGGATGACCGGGAGCTCAAGGGCACGGCTGGCGACAGCATCCGGGTTCCCGCCGGACGGTTCGAGTACCGGGCCGAGATGAAGGGCTTCCGGGGCTTCGCGGACTCGGTGACCCTGCTGCCGGACACCTTCCTCGCCCTGTTTGCGACGCTGGAAGAGGAGACCGGGTCCATCCGGGTGGAAACCACGCCGCCCGGCGCCGTGGTCACCGTCGACAACACCCCGCGTTCAGACCCCACGCCCACCACCGTGACGGGCCTGTCCACCCTGGACCTTCACCGGGTGAGTGTTCGCCTGGCCGGTTATCTGCCCGCGACCTACAACAATATCCAGGTGGTGGCCGACTCCACGTCGCGGGTGAGTCACGACTTCCGCAAGCCCCGTCATGCGCTGACTCTGGCCACCGTTCCGTCGGGGGCCGCCCTGTTCCTCGACGGGCAGGATCTGGGCCCGTCGCCCGTCAGTTTACCGGCGGTGGTGGAAGGGACCCACGCGGTCCGTGTGACGCTGGACGGATATTACGGCCAGGAAACGCAGGTTTCGGTGCCGGTGGCCGGCAACCGCCTCTCCTTTTCCCTGGCGCCCCTGCCGCCGGGGCTTCTGAGGATGCAGGTCCTGCCCTACGGAGATTTTTATCTGGAGGGGGAGCGAATTGCCGTTCAGACCGTTTCGCGCGACACCCTCCTGTCCGTGGGAACCTACCAGGTCGAATTCCGCCACCCGACTTCCGGCACCTTCACCAAAGAGGTTCAGGTGACGACCGGAGACACGGTGTCCGTTCACCACACCTTCGGAGGCCGGCCGTGATCGGGACGCGGGTCAATGAACGGTACGAAATCCTGGCCGAACTCGGTCGGGGCAGTTTCGGTATCGTGTACCGCGCCCTGGATCACAGTCTGCAGCGGGAAGTGGCGCTCAAGCTGGTGACCGAGGTGGGCGGCGGGCCGGGGCCCACCCTGGCCCAGGAGGCCGCCCTGACCGCCAAACTCAACCATCCCGGCGTGATGACGGTGTTCGACTACGGAACCCACGGTGATCAGGTGTTCCTCGTGTCCGAGGTTATTGAGGGCGTGACCCTGGAGTCGATCCTGGCCGAAGACCTGCCGAGACTGGAGCGGTCCCTGGCCTGGTTTACCGAGGTAGCGCGGATCATGTCCTATGCCCACAACGCGGGCGTGATCCACCGGGATCTGTCCCTGGCCAACATCACGCTCGTGGGCGGGGATACCGGCCAGATCAAGATCATGGACTTCGGCATCGGCGGCCTGGTGGATCAGAAGGACGACTGGGCCGAAGGCCTGATGATCGGGACGCCGGCCACCATGGCTCCGGAGCAGGTCACCGGCGCGGCGACGGGTCCGGCCACGGACATTTACGCTTTTGGGGCAGGTCTTTATCGCCTGCTTTGTGGACGGGCCCCCTTTGCCGCTGATCACGCGGCGGCCCTGGAGTACAGCATCTGCAACGACGAACCTGACGTGCTGCCGGCCGCCCTGCCGTCCAGGCTCACCGGCCTGGTCATGCGGTGTCTGTCCAAGCAGGCAGCGGACCGACCGGGGGATTTCGCCGAAGTGGTCGACATTCTCGAAGGGGTTCAGATTGTCCCGGACACGACCGGCGGTGGAGACAGCCCTCTGGCGCCGCCCACCGTCGGCAACCCCTTCCTCAACCGGGCCATGATCCAGGACCCCGTGGAATTCTATGGTCGCAAGCGCGAGATCCGCCGCATCTATGCCCGGATTGACGCCGAGAATCCGCAATGCGTCTCCGTGGTGGGGGACCGCCGGATCGGGAAGTCTTCCCTGCTGCACCACGTGGCACACCAGGGGAACCGGGCCCAGTCCATGACGCACGCCGCCAAGACGGACTTCGTCTTTCTGGATTTCCAAAGCGACTTCGATTTCGACCAGGGCCGTTTCCTTCAGCGGTTGTTTGAACAGTTGGCCGCCTTCGGGGGCGTGAACAGTCAGGCCGTGCCGTCGTTTCCGGAACTGGAGAAAATCCTGGAGCGGCGCAGCGCCAAGGGGCGTCACCTGGTGGTCCTGATGGACGAATTCGAGCGAATCACCGGGAATCCCAAGTTCGAACGTCGTTTCTTTTCGGCGCTGCGGTCCGCGGCCAATCATTTCAAGGTGGCCTATGTGACCAGTTCCGAGGCCGATCTGCAGCAGATGTGCCACACGCGGGAAATCTCCGATTCGCCCTTCTTCAACATCTTTTCCAACCTGCCTCTGGGCCCGTTCCAGCGGAAGGATGCCGAACAGTTGATCGCCCAGGCCTCCGAGAAGGCGGGGCACCCGCTGGCCGAGTTTTCCGACCGGATCATCGGGCTGGCCGGGCTGTTTCCCATCTACCTGCAGATCGCCTGCGCCGGACTGTTCGAGATGCGCGAGGACGACCCGGAGGCCCAGCCCGACTGGGGGCAGGTCCGCCGGGAGTTCATGGAGGAGGCGTCGCCCCATTTCGAGTTCGCCTGGAACCGATTGGCCGACACCGAGAAGGCTCTTCTGGTCCAGGTGGCCGCCGGGAAGAATATCTCCCGGGAACAGGCCCACCAACTGGATCCCCTGCGGGCCGCGGGCCTGGTGGTGGGGGACGACGGAAGTCCGGAACTGTTCGGGTCCGCCTTCGGTGACTTCGTGCGCGAGCGGGGTGGGACCGGGGACAAGCCGTCGCTGGTGAAGCGGTTGTTCGGGCGGGGGCGGTAATATGCGGAAGAGCGCCCTGATCCTGGGAGTCGTCGCGGTGCTGACAACGGCGGGCCCCGTGTTCGGCCAGACCTTTTCCGAAGCCCGACATTTTCCGGGTTCCACCTGGGTGACGAACGCCCTGTGCGTTGGGGATGTGGACCGGGACGGCGACCTGGATGTCTTTTTCGGGAACGAAATCGGCGGCGGCGGGAATGCGGCCTATCTCAACCAGGGCGGCGTCTTTTCGCAGGCGCCCTGGTGGCCCACCGATAGCGATCAGACCACCTACGCCCTGGCTTGCGGTGATGTGAACGGGGACGGACTGCTGGATCTGGTCTGTGGGGATTACAACCGGGCGAACCCCATCTTCATCAACCGGGACGGAAGCCTGGGCTCATCTCCCGATACGCAAACCACCCCGGTTCGGGATACCTGGGACGTGAAGTTGGCAGACCTGAATGGCGACGGCTGGCTGGATCTGGTCACGTCCAACTTCGGCCAGGCGAACCATGTCTACCTGGGAACGGCGGCGGGCCTTTCCACCACGCCGGCCTGGACCTCCCCGGATGTCTCGGGGAGTTTGAAGGTCGCGGTGGGGGACGTCGACGGCGACGGCCTGCAGGACCTTGTCTTCGGTAACCAGAATCAGGGGAATACGCTTTATCTCAACAGTGGGAGCGGGTTTTCCCAGACCGGCCCCGACTGGACGTCCAGCGCGGCGCGGTCCACCATCTCCCTGGCCCTCGGGGATCTGGACGGCGACGGGGATCTGGACCTGGTCTGCGGCAACGGCGGGTACCCGTCGACCAATCATCTCTACTGGAACCTGGGCGGCCTGTTTGCCGAGGATCCCGTGGTCATCGGCTCGGAAACGGAACAGACGCTGGGCGCGGCCCTGGGGGATGTGGACGACGACGGCGACCTGGATCTCCTGTTCGCGAACTACGAGGCGCCCAACACCCTTTATCTGAATGACGGGGCCGGCGGTTTTGGCGGGACCTGGGATTGGAGTGACGGGGAGTCGACCGCCACCAAGGATGTGGCCCTGGCCGATCTGGACGGGGACGGTCTGCTGGATATCGTCTGTGCCAACGACGGCGAAGACAACACCTATTTCCTCAACACAACCGGCCCCCTGAAGAGCACGCCCGCCTGGGTTTCAGTCACCGAATTGGAGACGTCATCCGTGGCCCTGGGTGACGTGGATCTCGATGGGGATCTCGACCTGGTCTGCGGTGAAAACAATTCCTCCCAGGCTAACGGGCTGTACCTGAATTCAGGCGGCGTATTCTCCCAGACGTCCGCCTGGAATCCGCCGCCGAACAGTTTCACCACCTCCGTGGTCCTGGGGGATGTCAACGGCGACGGGCTGGACGATGTCGTCTGCGGAAACTTCGGGCAGCCCAACACGCTCCATCTCAACATCGGCGGCACCTTTGGACCGGATGTCTGGGCCCAAACCGAGGCCCGGTTCACCAATGATCTGGCGCTGGGCGATGTGGATGGAGACGGGGACCTGGACGTGGTCTGCGCCAACAACAGCGGAACCGAAGCCCAGTTGCACAATACGCTGTATTTGAATGTCGACGGGGTGTTTTCGACCACACCGGACTGGGAGTCGGGTCCGTCCAACATGACGGATGCCGTGGCCCTGGGAGATGTTGACGCCGATGGTGATCTGGACCTGGTCTGTGGAAACCTGGCCTTCCAGGACGGAGACAGCAACACGGTGTACCTGAACGAGGGCGGCACCTTCGCCGAATTCCCGTCGTGGAGTTCAGGCGCGACCAACCGGACCCGGTGCCTGGCCCTGGGCGACGTGGATGGCGATGGCCGTCTCGACATGGTGTGCGGCAACGGGGCGAGCAATACGCAAAGCACGGCCCTGTATCTGAACCAGGGGGGCCATTTCGGCAGCACGCCGGACTGGAATTCCGAGGATTCGGGCATCTGTGTGGAGGTTCTGTTGAGGGATCTGGATGCCGACGGGGATCTGGACCTCATTCGGGCCATGATCAGTGGTCCGAACCGGATTCATCTCAATCGAAACGGCCGCCTCTCGGAGATGGCCGATCATGTGTTGGCCGACCTGGACACCCGGGGCCTGGCTCTGGGCGACGTGGACGGGGACAACGATCCTGACCTGGTCAGTGCCAACCTGAATGCCCCCAACACCCTGTACTACGGCCACTACGGCTCCGCCAAACTCGCGGATCCCCTTTCCAACGCCCATCTCCCGCCCCATAACCCGGCCTATGTCCGGGATGTTGAGGTCACGTGGCAGTCCTCGAACATCTACCACGTGGATCTGACCGCCGTGGATGTGGAGAGCGACGACCTCTACGTGGTGGGCGAATACCAACTCGAGGGCGACCCCAACTGGTACCGGGCCAGGCTCAACGGATCCGATGCGGCCGCCGGCCCCCTGGTCAGCAGCCCGTCCGGTCAGGCCCACACCCTGGTCTGGGACGTTTTCCTCGCGCCCATCGACACCCGGCGCATCGTGCTGAGGGTGAGGTCCTATTCACCCTCGAATCAGGTTTCGGCCTACTCGGCGATTCCGCCCTATTTGTGCGACCCCGTAACGCTGGTCGTGAACCGCCCGCAGATCACGCTGCAGTCCGACGGCCTGGAATTCCCGACCATGACCGTCGGTGACGACGACACCCTGATCTTCGACGTCCGCAATTCCGGCACCGAAACCCTGGTCATTACCGACGCGGAACTGCCCGGTACGGAAATGCGACTGGTCCCGGAACCGCCCCTGAACCTGGCCGCCGGCGAGACGCTTCCCTTGCAGGTCTATCTTGAGCCCCGAACCCAGACGGGTGTCGCCGGCGATCTCCGCCTGATCAGCAACGACCCGCTCAACCCCGCGGCGCCCCTGCCGGTGACCACCGATATCCTGCCGCTGGCCTTTGTGAGCCGTCTGTTGACGCAGGAAGCGGTTTTGCCTCTGGGAGAAGCGGTGACGGTGATCGTGACCCCGGAACATCAGGTCAACGTGCAGGGCGGGTTCCTGTATCACCGGCCGGCTATTACCGGCGCTGTTTTCGTGGACAGCCTGCCCCTGGTGCCGGATGCGGCGGACTTCATCGCCGTGGTGCCCGGCAACGCCGTGACCGAAGTGGGTCTGGAGTACTACGTCCGGGTGGAAAACAAGGGCGTTTTCGCCACGGATCCCGCCAACGCGCCGGGGTCCGCCAACCACCGCGAAGTCCAGGTGCCGGCGGGCGTCACCCTGTATCCGCAGGCCTCCTCGTCCGCGGGCTATCTGGCCGGCCGAGAGGTGCGCGTCGAGGCTGACATGGCCACGGGGGTTGGATTCGTTTCGGGGGTTCTTCACTACCGGCGCGGGGGAGAGTCGGCCTATGACTCGGTGCCTTTCGCGCCGGGCGAGTCGCGGCCGGTGGCCGTCATTCCGGACTCCCTGGTCGACGCCAGCGGGCTGGAATACTGGTGCGAAATCCAGACCCTGACCACACAACTGGTGGATCCGCCGCAGATCGCGGACGGGCGGCCCCATGTCCTGCCGGTCACGGTTTCCAGCCTGGTTTTGCCGGGCGACGTCGATCCCCAACACTACCGCATGGTCACCATCCCCCTTGATTTTGGGGACGATTTTTCGGGCACCCTGGAGTCCATGCTCTACCTGCAGGACGCCTATGGGTCCTACGACCCGGTGAACTGGAGGAGCTTCCGGTATGCTCCCCAGGAGGCCCGTTACCTGGAACTGCCGAACAACGACGAGACCTTCCGGCTGGAGCCGGGACGCGCCTTCTGGCTGGTCTGTCGGGAGAGTGAAGCGCCCAATACGGCGCCGCTCGAAGGCCTGTCCCCGTCCACGGATGGTCCCTGGTCCATCACGCTGGCGCCGGGTTGGAACCAGGTGGGTAATCCCTTCGCCTTCGAAGTTCCCTGGAGTGCGGTCCGGGTGGACGGCGTCGCTCCGGATTCCGCCCTCACGGCCCTGATCATCGAGGAGCCGGTCGGATGGGACTGGGCGTCCAGGAGCTATACCTCGGGGATCGACCTTTTGGAGCCTTTCGAGGGTTACTGGATCCGCAATCTGACGTCTTCTGATGTGGTCCTGGACGTGCCGCCGGTGCGCACATCCTCCCTGGTAATAACGGCCCCTCCGGTGGCCCGGGCCGGCGATGGATGGAGTCTCGCCGTTACCGCAGTGAGCGGGCAGGTCAAGAGTGTCCCGGCGGTCCTGGGCGTTTGCGACGGGGCCGTCGAAGACCGGGACCCCTTCGACAAAAGTATGATTCCGGCTGCACCCGGACCTGAATTGGCTGTGTACATGCCTCATGGGGACTGGGACCGGGGGCCTGGGGCCATCGCCCAGGACATGAGGCCCTCCGAAGATGGCGGCTGGTATTGGGATCTGGCCCTGTCCAAATCCTTTGAAACGGACGGGGTGGCCGACGAGGTCGTGCTCCATTTCGACGACTTGAATACGGCGCCGTCCGACCTGGTGGTGCGGCTGTTCGACAAGGTGACGCGGCAGGCGCGCGACCTGCGGGCGGAAAGTGGGCTCTACAGGTTCAATCTGGGCGTGTCGGATCCGGTGGCCGGCGATTCGCCCGCCCGTTTCCGGCTGCTGGTCGGTTCGGAGGCCTATGTGGAGGCCAATCTGGAGATTTCCGGCCCACCCACGGTGACCGCTTTGCTTCAGAATCGCCCCAATCCCTTCAATCCTGCCACTTTCGTGCGTTTCGACCTCGAGCGGGAGGCCCAGGTTCAGGTGTCGATTCATGACATGCGGGGCCGTTTGGTGGCCGACCTGGTGGAAGATCGCCTGCCCGCGGGCCGCCAGGAGATTCTCTGGCGGGGAACCGACCGGGCCGGCCGGCAAATGGCGGCGGGTGTCTACTTTTATCGTCTCCAAACGGACTTTGGTTACCAAGCCACCGGGAAAATGACCTTGGTTAAATAGGAAAAACCGAAGGTTTGTAAGAAACTATAAAGAAACATTTATGTTAATAATAGAGATTCCTAAGATATCACTTGAATGGGACATATAGGTTTGATAAACTCTTAACGGGATGGAACCCCTCTTACTTGCCTCGCCCACAGGATCCAACATTTTGGGTTAGCACGACTGTATCGACGGAGGGTCGGTACGGAAGGTCCTGGCGTGTCTATTTACAGCACCCGTCTTTCCACACAACCCAAATATTGAGTTTTTCGACGCCATTTTAGGTGTCGTTTAAGCCGGCGTATGCCGGTCATATCTCAGAAATGGTCAGGAAACGTCGTTTCCAACGTGGGGGGACTCCATTGCGTGCATGGATTAAGATTTTCTTGTGGGTGTCAGTTGTTTTGGGGCTGGGAACCGGAGGGGCCGGAGCCGAAACGCTGGGACTATATTTCGACGAGGCGGGAACCCAGTCCGAACTGGTGGTCACCGAGATAGGCCAGGTCTCAGCTTGGATCCTTCTGACTGAAACCGATAACTGGCTCTGCCGCGGTCTCGAGTGCGAAATCTCGTGGGATAATCCGAAATTGACTTTCCTCGCTCTTGATTGGACTGAAGAATCAGTCAACCTGGGCAGTGGGGGAAATATCCTGGCTGGCTTCTCGGATCCCCTATATCTGGACGAAACACGAGTTCTGGTCAAGGTCACTTGGTTATCCCAGCTTTCCATCGGAGAAACGGCCAACATCTACATCGGCCCGGCAAGTCCAAGCAGCCTGGTTCCTGCAGCCCCGGCCATTCTTGACGAGTCCAGCACGATCGAGGAAGCGACCGTCTACAGCCCGACCGGCTACGCCGGCGCAGCCCGAATCTGGTACGACGACGGTTCAGGCGGACCCTGGGACGGCGAAATCGATTACATGGAATACGCGGATGATGGGGCGGCCCAGGCGGCCTATGTCACCGACGGGTCCTCGGCGCCCAACGCCGGCGGCACCCTGACGACCGACGGTGCCTACACCGTTCATACGTTCACCGAGGACGGTTCCTTCACCGCCAACGCCGATGGGACCCTGCATGTCCTGGTTATCGGCGGCGGCGGTGGAGCGGCCGAAGGCGGCGGCGGCGGTGGGGGATATATCGAGGAATTCGCTTATCCCATCACCCGGGGCACTTACAACGTGACGGTGGGCGCCGGGGGAGCCGGCGGGAGTCGGGTCAGTTCACCCGCTCGAGGCCAGAACGGGGAGAACTCCAGTTTCGGGCCGCTGGTCGCCATTGGCGGCGGCGGTGGCGGCAGCTACAACGACCGGCCCGGGACATCGGGCGGCAGCGGTGGCGGCGGGTCCCAGGACTATGCGTCCAGTGCGGGCACGTCCGGGCAGGGCTATGCAGGGGGCAAGGGCGCCCACAACTGCGCGGGCGGCGGCGGCGGGGCCGGCGGCGGCGGGGAATATGCGGCCTCCACCTATCAGTCCGGCGGTAATGGCGGGACAGGTCTGTCCAGCGATATCTCCGGTGCTACGGTGTGCTATGCAGGTGGCGGCAATGGGTCCGGGAACGGAATCGAAGGCACAGCATCCTGCGGTGGCGGGACACGGGCTGTGGGAGCCCCGAATACCGGTGGGGGAGGCGGGTCCTGGGATTGGAATACGTACGGGTTTGCCGGTGGGTCGGGTGTGGTCATCGTTCGGTATGTGACGGCCGACTTCGAAACCGTGACCTCCATGCAGAGCTATTCCGAGAACACGAACATCACCCAGGGCACCTATGCCCTGAAGGGTGTTGTTGCGGCGGGCGAAGGTCTGAACAGGACACTCACGCGGACTCTGTCCGAAACTCTGGACCTGTCCGGCCGGCCGGACGTGAAGTTCGACATTCTGTCATCTCGGGTGGGGCCAATCCTGAAGGTGGGGCTGCGGGATTCGGGCGGGAATCTGATTGAGGTCGTGCCCTACATCGCGGGGGCGGATGTTTACCAGTCGGTGGCCCTCGATATTAGGGGCGTTGCCGACGCCAACAAGGACGCCATCGACCAGATCATCATCACCGCCGTCAATGCCGATGCCGAGAACACTTTCTACATCGACAACCTGCGGTCCGACGGCTGGCTGGATCTGCCGCCGGTGATCGGATCCATCGGGGGAGGTACGCCCTCCGAAGGCACAACCTACGTAGACGCGGCCATCTTCTCGTGGTCGGCCACAGACGCCGTCAGCCCCATGGAAAACCTGGAATACGCCTACCGGCTGGATGAGGGCACCCTGTCCACCTGGGCGGCCACGGGCCGGGCCAACCTGACGGGCCTGACCGAGGGTCAGCATACTCTTTATGCTTTTGCCCGCGACCCGCTGGGTAACCTGGCCGTCGAACCGATCGCCTTCACCGTGGAACTGGATTCGACGTCGTTGGCGGGGCCGGTCCTGACCGATGATTTCGAGGACGGGGACTACACGAACAACCCCACCTGGACGGGCGAAGGTGGATACGTGGACGTTCAGAACGTGGACGGGGACTTCAAGCTCCGGGTGCGGCGAACTGCCACCACGAACGGCAGGGCGACCACCGATGTCGCCATCGGCAATAGTGATTTCAGCTTCGTCCTGACCACCGAAGGCGCCAGCGGGGACGCGCTGGACCGCGGCCCGATGGAACTGCACGACGACTCCGGCTTGATGAGCTTCCTGATGTATCCGGACGTGTGGAACAACCTGCTGAAATTCTGGGTCTACGATTACGATGAGAACGGGGAAAACCGGCAGACCACCGAGATCCTGACCATTCCCTTCAATCTCAACGACAAGGAACACACCTTCGCCTTCCAGAGGAAGGGCGACGTCTATTCCATCTACGTGGACGAGATCGAGCGCGGTAACGCCACCTTCACCCTGTCGAGCGCCTGGCACGACAACATCACGAAACTTTCCATCCGGGGGCACGGCACGAGTTCGGGGTCGGGTGTGTATTACGATGATCTGGTCATCGCCGAGCCGCTCTCTCCCGGCCGGACCGGAGAGGTAGCCTTCCTTGACGCCGCTGGAGACACCACCAGCCAGTTCGACTTCATGGACATGATGTTCCCGCCGCTGGTCCCGGTGACCGTGCGGGTTGATGACCCTGATCTGAACTCCGACCCGCTGACCGCCGAGACGGTCCAGGTGCAGGTGGACCTGAACGGGGCGTCCTCAACGGATGCGGAAGCCCTGACCTTGACCGAAATCGGCGTGGACACGGGTGTCTTTGTCGGCAGCCTGCCGGTTTCCCAAGTGACGGCGACTCCGGATGACGGTGCGCTGTCCCTGTCGGCGGTCGGCGACACCGGTACGCTGGAGTGCACCTACGACGACCAGGCGGTTTTCGGTGGGGAGAGCGCCACGTCCGTGGCCCAGGCGGCCTTCACCTTCGCCGGCAGCGGCCAATGGAGCCTCGACGAATCGCCTCTCACCCTGACCTCCGACTTTACCATTCCCGCCGACCTGAGCCTGATTGTGGATCCGGGAGTTGTGGTCCAATTCGGTCAGGATGTCGGGCTCATCGTAGAAGGTGCCCTTAACTGCAATGGCGCCCTCGGCGATACGGTGTACTTCGCACCCATGGCCGGCGCGTCGAACTGGGCGGGCATCGGCGTGGAGGGGGACGTGAACATGTCCTACTTCCACATCTCGGGGTGCGAATCGAACATGGGCATCGACACGACGGATTCCTCCGTCCTGTCCCACGGCGTTTTCAATTATTCCTTCTCCGGACTGTACGTCAACAACGCCACCGTGGACATTTCCGACTGCGTCTTCACGGGTACGGCCGGGACCGGGATCAACGGAACGAATTTCGCGGGCTCGATCATCGGCTGTGAATTCCGGACCGGCGGCACCGGAATCGGTCTCGATCTCTACGGCGCAACCACCGCCCAACCCGACACCTGCGTCTTCACCGACAACGATATCAGCATCCGGCTGGACGGGACCTTCTCCACGGCCGGTTATGCCATCCGCGATTGCGAGTTCCTGGATAGCGTCACCTACGACCTCTCGAACCTGTCCGCGCAAGCCATAGACGCCCAGCAGAACTGGTGGGACGAGACCACTACGACGGAGATGGACCTCGCCCAGGCCAACATCACCAAGATCTACGACTACCAGGACGACAACCAGCTCGGAGCCGTCGACTTCAGCCATTGGCACATCGATCCGTCTCCGGCGGCCTACTACCCCTTCGATGGCGACGCCACCGACCAGTCCGGCAACGGCCACGACGGCCTCTTCAACCTCGAACCCACCCTGACCGCGGACCGCTTTGGCAATGCGGACAGCGCCTACGACTTTAACGGCGCCGACAACGCAATCATTCTGCCGCGAACCAACGAGATCTTCGGGGTGAATTCCGACGCCTGGACCGTGTCTGCCTGGTTCCGGATGGATGCCACGAGCAGCCCGAACCCCCAGACCATCGTCAGCGACTACGAGTCCGATACGACGGACCCCCTCTATTCGATCGATGCCACGATTCGAACCGACGAATTGCCGGAGGTCGCGATCAGTCAGAGTGGTATCGCATACGCAGTTACGGGGGCCCCAGCCCTGGATGCAGGCGAGTGGCATCTCATGACCCAGGTCGTCTCGAAGTCGGGTGGATGGGTCAGGATGTACCTGGACGGCGCCCTGGTGGACGAGACGCCCATCGACACGGGTACCGACTACATGGCCGACAACGGCAAGATCCGCATCGGTGGTCGCCATTCCGGCATCCTCCAGCACTTTTTCGATGGCGCCATCGACGACGTCTATCTCTACGACCGGGTCCTGGACGTGGCCGAGATCCTGGCCGAGTTCCGCCGCGATGGCTGGATCCCGCCGTGGGCGGCGGCCAACACCTTGGGCTTGTACTTTGATGAAGCGGCCACAACGGTTCTGTATGATCCGCCCTATGCCCAAACCTTCCTTTCATATATCGTCCTGACCAACCCCGACATAGCCGAGTGCAGTGGGGTTGAATTCGGGTTGTTGCACGAAAGCCCAACCCTATATCTGCTCTCCACTGTTTGGCCGCCAGGTGCTGTCGCCATCGGCGGCACCAATAATGGTATAAGCAATTGGTCTGTCGGTTTCACGCCGCTCCCGACCAGTTCCGCCACCGTATTGGCCACCATCCAGTGGCTCACTGTGGCCGCCGACGGCGAGGATATGGATTATTTCCTGGGTCCGAACCTGGATGTCTCCGCCTTTAACCCTCCTGCCCCCGGCGTCCAGGATGGCAATAGTAATATTTTCCCCTCTTCCGTTAATCAACCGCCCGGTCTCACTGGCGTTGCACGGCTTGGCGAGTGGACCCCGCCGGTTGACGGGACCACCGCCCTGGTCGAATTCCAGGATTATTCGGGAGCGGCCACCGCCTCCTACTCGTTCGTGGACCTGCTCTTCCCACCCTACAGCGGCATCACCGTCCAGGTGACGGACTCCGATATGGACGTCAACCCTGCCAGCCGGGATTCTGTCCAGGTGCTCGTGGAGCACCGGGAATTTGTGGAGCAGCTCGAACCAGTGGAGCAGGAGACCCTGATCCTGTACGAGACCGGCCTGAATACCGGGGTCTTCCGCGGTTCGGTCGCGGTGGGCGAGGGCGGCCCGGTGTCCGAAGACGGGACCATCCGCGCGGCCCTGTGGGTGGATGTCGGCGACGTGGTCTGCACCTACGACGATGCCGTCCAGGCTGGCGGAGGCAGCGGTCAGGTGACCGCGACGGCCGATCTGCTCGAGGGGGACACCGCCCACTGGAGCCCCGACGAATCACCGCTCGTCATCACCGGCCTCCTGAACATCCAGGCCGGCCTGACCCTGACGGTGGACGCCGGGGTTGAAGTCCTGATGGCTGACTACGCCGCAATCACCGCCAACGGCGCCTTCAACTGCGCCGGCACGGCCCAGGACAGCGTCATCATCCGTGCGCTGAGCGGCGACGGTTCGGGGACCGCCCTGTGGACTGGCATCACGTTCAACAACCAGCTGACAGGCCAGTCGGTCCTGTCCTTCACCGATATCCGCGAGGCCCAGTATCCGATCATGCTGGGTGAAGATGTGGCGCTGATCCTGACCGACTCCCGCCTGTGGGGCTTCTACGACGGCATTTCCATTCCCTCAAGCACCAGCGGATCCATCGGCCTGGGCGACGTGCTGATCGAGAACGGCACGGGGTGGGGCATGCGGTTCGGGCACATGGGCGCCAATCTGGCCGGCACCACTATCCGGGACTGCGTGTCCGGCGGGATAGAGTTCTACGGCGACGGAAACTTCACCGTCGACGGCATGACCATCACCGACAACGGGGTCGGTGTGCGCGTGAACAGCGACTACATGGGAACGGTCGCTATCCAGAACAGCACCCTCAGTGGCAACACCACCTATGACCTTGAAAACCTGTCGGCATCCGCGATACCCGCGACCGGCAACGACTGGGGCCCGGTAACCACGGCCGAACTCCTGGCCGGAACCTCTAATCTTACAATGATATACGACGCGGTGGACAACCCGTCCCTCGGCGCGGTCGACACCAGCGACTGGGTGGGTGAGCCCACGTGTCCCGGATTCAATGATCTGGATCTGGCGGGGATTGAGCGAGACGTGGAGATCCACGGGGACATTGCCTACGTCTGCGCCCATTCTGATGGTGTCCATTTGGTGGATGTAAGTGATCCACAGGTGCCCGTCCTGCTGTCAACCATGCCCACGCCGGATCTGGCTGTACACTCCCGCTATCGTGACGGCCTCCTGTATGTGGCGGCCTACACGTCCGGCCTCCGGGTCATAGATGTTTCGAATCCAAATGCGCCGTTCGAAATCGGGTCAGTTGCGGTCACCCCCATGGTGGTGGACCTCGTACTTGATGGAAGTCTGGCCTACCTCACTACGTCTGCCGGCGGCATGGCCGTGGTGGATATTTCGAATCCGGCCTCACCCGTCAACCTCGGGTCCCTGGACACGGACTACGAGTCCTACAGCCTGGATTACGCCAACGGCTATGCGTATGTGGCGGACCGTCAGGGCGGCATGGTCGTCGTGGACGTTTCTGATCCCTTCAATCCGACCACCGCGGCCATCCAGACAATGTCGGGATACGCCAGGGACGTATTGGTGGATGGGAATATTGCCTATGCCGTCACGTCCAAGACGGACGCGGCCCTGCATGTCGTTGATATCACCGACCCAACCAATCCGTCCCTGCTGAACAGCGTGGGCCTTGAGGGGGGCAGTGATATTTCAAAGGTGGGAACCGTCCTGTTCGTCTCCATGGAGGAGTATGGGGTGGCGGCCTTCGACATCAGCAATCCGACCTCGCCGGTGGAACTGGGTTCATATTCCGCGGCAGGTACCTCCGGCGGTTTCGAATACTCAAACGGGCATGTGTTCCTCGGCTCTTACACAGGTGGTTTCCAGGTCATCCCCGAGGATTGCCTGAACGTGGGTCTCGGGCCGGTCGCCTATTACACGCTCAACGGCGAAGCGGTCGACCAGACCGGAAACGGTTATGATGGCACGATCTTCGAAGCGATTGCATCCACCGACCGGTTCGGTACGGCCGATGCGGCCCTTCAATTCGACGGGATCAACGACAAGGTTGATTTCGGGGATCATGTCCTCGGGGACGGCCCGATGACCGTGAGTGTCTGGGTCCGGCCGGACAACTACCCCAGCGGCACCAACGGCTACATCCTGAATAACGGCGGCGAAACGTCTGCCAGCTACGGTTTTTTCCTCTACCTCGACAATCTGTTGGGTCCGCCGGTATGGCGATTCGGAAACTCAAATCAAGACGGGTCACTATTCGGGGCCGCGGAAGCCAGTGTCCTGGGCTCTGATTGGACATACATTTGTGGCACCTGGGACGGAATCTCCGGCTCGGGTGTGAAGATTTTCGTGAACGGAGAACTGGTTGACACGTCGCTGTCCAATGAGACCCGATCTGTTGGTCCAGCCCGGAATCTGATCATGGGTTTGGCGACGTCGGGCACCAATGGGTTCCAGGGCGCGGTGGATGACGTCCGCCTATATGATCGTGAATTGGACGTCAGCGAGATCCAGTCCCTGTACGCGGAAAACGGTTGGACGCCGCCGCTCACCGGCAGTACCGGAACCCTGGCCTTCCAGAACGCGGCCTTCGCGACAGTCACCTCCTATGACTTCGACGACATGCTCGCTCCGCCGTTCGACCCGGTGCGCGTGCAACTGGTCGACCCAGACCTGAACCTCAGCGCCGGCACGGCCGAGACGCAGCAGGTCACCTTCCAGAATCCCGGGAACTCCGACTCCGAGGTTGTGACCCTGACCGAGACCGGGCTTGATACCGGTGTGTTCCGCGGGTCCATCGCGGTGACGGCGAATGCCACTGCCTCCGCCGACGGCCTTCTCGGCTTCGATGCGGCAGGCACGGGGCAGACTGTGGAATGTCTGTATGACGACCTGGCGCAGGCCGGGGGCGGGACCGGGACTGTCACCACGGCCGCGACCATGTTGGTGGACGGGATTGCTGTTTGGTCCTTGGCCGAGTCCCCCCTGAACCTCACCAACGGCTTTGAAATCCAGGCTGGG
>Ga0209692_10000379_pt1 | contig 115578 bp, 74 predicted proteins | sample tdDd472_FD_187129 | JGI IMG/M metagenome (GOLD analysis project Ga0209692, IMG submission 187129) | Marine sediment microbial communities from the Atlantic coast under amendment with organic carbon and nitrate - tdDd47.2 (SPAdes)... | ecosystem: Environmental > Aquatic > Marine > Coastal >...
ATAACCCCGCTCGCCCGGGGGGCTCGCGGAGTTACCCACACCGACTTGGAGAACCCGCTCGCCCGGGGGGCTCGCGGGTTCCCCACATCCCCACGAGCGCCAACGGCGGCTGTGTTTCTTGTTGGGGAGATGCTGAAGAGGACGAGCGTGATGCTCTCGGACGTATGAGCGCGCTGTGGAGATGACGTCGGTGACGCCCCCTATGGACAAGCTCCGCTCGCCCGGGGGGCTCGCGGAGTTACCCACACCGACATGGAAAACCCCGCTCGCCCGGGGGGCTCGCAGGGTTTCCCACATCCCCACGAGCGCCTACGGCGGCGCCTTCTCCTTACCTTGTCGGTTTGGAGAAGTCGGGGCCCCTTCCGCCTCCGCCTCCTCTTCCGCCTCCGCCTCGGAGGACTCTGCCCCGACCTCCCTGGACGCCCTTCGACCCACACATGAGTCAGGAGACCCAAATAACTTGGCGTCTGGCCGGCGGATCCGACCTACTGGGCGGCTCGGCGGAAGCTTGGAAGCTTGCAGCCCGGTCTGCCTGCGCTTCCGCCGAACTACCCAGCAGGCCGCCTCCTTGGCCATCCACTCGAGTTGTTTCTGAGCGGACCCTGAGAGCCGGGCCGACCCCTCGCGGCGTCGGCCCGACCATCGGGTCAGCCCGCCGCCGCCTCCTTCGCGGAGGCCGGCCGGCGGCCCGGCGCCCCGTCGAGCGGGCTCAGCGCGCCCGCCTCGACGTCCCAGCACGACACACCCCACCGCCCGCCGACGAGGACGCGCGGCCCGTCCACGGCCAGCGTGCTCACCCCGGCTCCGAGGCCCCGCCAGGCGGCGATCGAGCTACCAGAAGCGTCGAAGACCTCCAGCGACCCGTCCAGCGACGCCACCGCCACGCGGCCCCCCGCTCCGACGGCCAGCGCGCGGGCGCTCTCGCCGATCGAGCGGCCCCACTGGACGGTCAGCTCCGCGCCGCGGACGTCGAGGGCCACGACGCGGTCCCACACCGGCGCGGTCCCGGCGGCACACACCAACCGGGAGCCGTCCGTCGTCAGCGCGCACCGCCCCGCCGCGCCGACCGGCAGCTTGCGCGGCCCGCTCGCCTCGCCGTCGGCGATGAGCGGGAGCTCGCTCACCGCGCCCGACGCGCTCGCCACCATCAGCGCCGCGCCCTTCCGAGCGAACGCCACGCTGCGCCCGTACCCGACCCGGTTCCGCAGGCGCTCGGCCTGCGTCGTCGGCATCGCCAGGTCCCAGAGCGCCGCCCACGCCGGATCTCCCACCGCGGCCAGCCGCCGCCCGGACTGGTCGAACGCCAGCGCCGCGAGGCCGTGAGGCGCGCCGGTCAGCCGCCGAACCAGCGCGCCGTCCTCGGTCCGCCGGATCGCGATCTCGTCTCCCGGGCCCGCGAGCGCCATGAGCCGACCGTCCGGCGACATCCGCGCGAGCTGCCCGCCCTCGACGAACCGCCCGAGCGTCTCACCGCCGTCGATGTCGACCAGCCGCGCCCCGCCGCGCCGCGAGACGAGCGCGCGCCCACGGCCGTCGACGTCGAGCGCCATGACCGGCCTCGGCAGCAGCCACGCGGCCAGGGCCGACCCGACCGCGGACAGGGCCCCCAGCGCCACCAGCGCCAGCGCGTCCCAGCCGAGCCCCGGCTGGTGGGGGAGCGCCGCGGTCACCGCGACGAACAGGTCGTAGGCCCCCGGGTAGGCGAGCGCGAGCCCGACGAGGAGCAGCGCCGGCCACACGAACCGTACGCCGCCGGAGCGGGCCCGACCGGGCAGGAGCCACCCGCCGGGGAAGACGACCCCGACGCCGAGCCCCGCGACGGTGAACGCCACGGCGCCCCAGAGGTACACCGCGGTGGTCATCGCCGGGTCGGGCTCGGTCCCGACGAGGGCCACGAGGTCCACGGCCGCCAGGGCCGCCAGCGCCACGGCGACGCCCACCGCGAGCACCCGCCCCACGGCCCGGGCGCCGTCCACCGCGGCTCGCGCCACGGGCGCCCCCCGCGTCGCGCGCATGAGCCACCGCGGGGCGAACGTGACGCCGAGCCCGACGACCACGGCCGCCAGGAACGCCGCCCCGGTCGCGTCGGTCCGGGTGAGCGCGGCCACGGCGACGGCCGAACCGAGCAGTGAGGCGGCCGCGGCGCCCGCCCCGAGGAGCCGCGGTACCGTCAGGGTGCCGCGGCCACGGTCGAGAGAAGATTCCGTTGAGAACGACATGAGCGAGCTCCTCTCGGGCGCCGCCCTCGGCGACGCCCGTCAGATTGGAGCGCTCGACGGTCCACCGTGGACCGCCGAACGAGAGACCTCGCCGCTCACCCGATCGGGCGAACGGCGTCATCGCTGGCGAGCGCGGCGCGGAGCCGCGTCGCCGTCAGCCAGGTCCCTCGTCCCTCGGGTCGTCTCCTCCGCAGCGCAGGTGCCCGGGCGCACGCCACGCGAGCGGCCGCCACGTCCCCGCGGCGGAGCTCGGCGCCCGGCCCACGCTCTGCCGTGGGAGCCGCGGGCTCCGGGCCAGAGGCCGCCAGGTCGCCGTCAGCTGCGAGCAGACGCGCTCGCTCTCGGCGATCTCCGTCGCCGAGGTCGGCGCCGCCCGGACCACCTGGGACGGGGTCGCCGACCCATGGTCCGCGCTCGCGCCGTCGCTGTCACCGGCGGGCGCCTCGAGCCAGCCGAGCGCGAGCGTCGCCGCCATCAGGGCGGCGATCGCCAGGAGCCCCGCGGGCCCTCTCGTCGCTCGTGTCCTACGCATCGTCCTCACCCGGTGGTGCCTCGGCCACGCCGAACGACCACCGGCCCGCTGCAACCCGGATCACCCCGCGCGCATTTCCCGGCGGCGTCGATTTCCCGCGCCGGCCACCAGATCGCGCACCCACGCCGAGCGGTGCGGGCGGGACGCCCACACTCCGAGAGCCCGCCAACCCAGCGACCGCGGTCGTCCCGAGGCCGTCGCGAAAGGCCAGAACGGCCACCAGATCGCGCACCCACGCCGAGCGGCACACTCCGAGAGCCCGCCAACCCAGCGACCGCGGTCGTCCCGAGGCCGTCGCGAAAGGCCAGAACGGGCGCCGGGGCTGCGAGCCGTGGAGTGTGGGCGTCTCGCCCGCACCGGGCGTTCACGGTCGACGCGACAGCCTCGACTCGACCGCTACGCCGCGCTCCGCGACTCCGAGCCGTGGAGTGTGGGCGTCTCGCCCGCACCGGGCGTTCACGGTCGACGCGACAGCCTCGACTCGACCGCTACGCCGCGCTCCGCGACTCCTCGAAGCGGTTGCCGTCGTGGCTCCAGACCACGGTCTTGCCGTCGCTGACCGTCCGGATGTGGACCGGCCGGCTCCACAGCCGCGCGAGCTGCGCCAGCGTGTCCCGCCCGTAGTCGAGCTTCAGGTCCTGCCCGTCGAACTTGTGCCACAGCAAGAGCTCGCCGCGGTTCTTGTAGTTCGAGTCCTCGACGTAGATCGCCGGCTGCCCGAAGTTCGTCAGCTGCTTCAACAGCATCTGCTTCACCTCGAGGAACTCCCGCGTCTTGATCTCCCACTTGTCCGACTTCCGGTTGTACCCGAACGTGAAGAGCTTCTGGCTCTCCGCGAACTCCGGCGTCAGGAACTCGTCGATGAACATCAGGTCGTTGTAGACCTTGCGCACCTCGAAGATCTTGGCCTTCCCCAGCCCCAGCTGCCGGTCCCACTGCGCCCGCGTCTCCATGTCGTCGCAGCGCTCGTAGTCCAGCCCGAACCGCCCCTTGTTCCAGCGGTCCTCGATGTCGCGGAACAGCTCCAGCCCGATCTTGTACGGGTTGAGCTGCGTCGGCGACATCTGCATCGTCCCCGAGTGCACCGTCGCGAAGTCGATGATCTCGCTGTCGTCGCAGACCGCCGTCGTCATGATCTTCGAGTGCCAGTAGCTCGCCCAGCCCTCGTTCATGATCTTCGTCATGCGCTGCGGCGCGAAGTAGTACGCCTCCGCCCGCAGGATCTCGAGGATCTGCCGCTGCCACCGCTCGAGCGGCGCGTTCTCGATGAGAAACAGCATCACGTCCCGCTCGGGCTCGACCGGGTGCCGCTTCTTCGACTCCTCGAACTCCTTCTGCAGGCGCTCCCGCTCCCGCGCCAGCTCGTCCTCGGGGTTGATGTAGCGGTCCATGTACGACCGCTCGGTGTGCAGCCGCCGCGCCTCCGGCGGCAGCTCGTCCTCGTCCGGCGCCGGCCGCCGCCGCACGATGTACGGGCTGTGGATGTCGATGAGGTTGTCGATCGACAGGCACGTGTCGATGAAGTCCTCGACCTTCTCCTGCCCGTGCCGCTCGGCGATCCGCGCGATCTTCGCCGCGTGGTTCGCCATCTGGTCCAGCATCTTCCGGTCGGTCCGCGAGAACCACGCGTTGTTCTTGAAGAAGTCGCAGTGCGCGAACACGTGCGCCATCACGAGCTTCTGCTCGAGCGTCGCGTTCCCCTCCAGCAGATACGCGTAGCAGGGGTCCGTGTTGATCACGAGCTCGTAGATCTTGGACAGCCCGTACGCATAGCTCTTGCTGAGCCGCTCGTACTCCATCCCCCACTTCCAGTGCCGATACCGGATGGGGAACCCCTCGTACGCCGCGAGCATGTTCATCTGCTCGTACGTCACCATCTCGAAGATGGTCGGGAAGAAGTCCAGCCCGTGGTCCGCCGCGATCTTCTCGATCTTGACGGCCCACTCGCGGAGCTCCTGCGGCAGGGACAGCGCTGACATCTACTTCCCCTTGCCCAGGAAGTCCTTGATGGACTTCGTGATGGCGTCCTTGTTCTTGATCTCGCTCGTGATGATCTGGTCGTCCCCGCGAAAATGCACCCGCAGATCCTTGATGAACTGCCCCGACCCGTACGGGCTCTCGACCTGCCCGTAGCAGAACACGTTCGACGCCGGCACGATCCGGTCCCGCAGCAGCTTCACGCACTGCATCGTGTCGTCCGCCGACCAGTTGTCCCCGTCCGAGAAGTGGAACGGATAGATGTTCCACTCGCCCGACGGGTAGTCCGCCTCCATGATCTCCAGGCACTTCCGATACGCGCTCGAGATCATCGTCCCGCCCGATTCTTTGGTCCGGAAGAACGTGTCCCGGTCGACCTCCCGCGCCGACGCGTCATGGATCACGTACCGGCTCTCGATGCCCTTGTACTGGCTCCGCAGCCACGTATCGATCCAGAAGGACTCGATCCGCACGATCTCCTTCTGCTCGTCCCCCATCGAGCCCGACACGTCCATCATGTAGATGATGACCGCGTTGTGCCGCGGCTGGACGTCCTCCTTGAACGAGCGGAACCGCATGTCGTCGCGGATCGGGATGATGACCGGCCGGTCCGGGTTGTACACCCCCGCCACGATCTGCCGCCGCAGCGCCTGCTGATACGTCCGCTTGAAGTTCCGCAGGCTGTTCGGCCCCACCGGCCGGATCCCGGTGTACTTCCGCTCGAACGCCTCGAACTTCTTCTTCCCCTTCGGCTCGATGTTCGGCAGCTCCAGCTCCTCGCCCAGGATCTGCGCCAGCTCGTCGAGCGTCACCTCGACCTCCAGCGCGTGCTCTCCCGGCGCGTCCCCGGCCTCCTTGCCGGTCCCCGGACCCTTGCCCTCGCCCTCGCCGACGGCGTCCCCGGGCTCTCCCTGCCCCTGGCCGACCCCGCCGTTGTCGCGCTTGCCGTACTTGAAGCGCGGCAGGTCGATCTGCGGCACCGGCACGCTCACCAGGTCCTTGCCCTGCTTACCGATGAGCTCGCCCTGCGAGATGTACTTCTTCAGGTTCCGCCGGATGCGCCCGCGGACGATCTCCCGGAACCGGCGCTTGTCGCTGTCGATTCGCTCCACGGTGTCCTCCCGGCGCGCGCCCGGCTCATCCGTCGGCGCCCCCGCGCGTCACCCGCGCCGGAGGCCCCGACCGGCGGCTATTTGCGCTCCTTGACCTCGCCACGGGCGAAGATGCTCGCGACGTAGTTCAGGACGTCGGTCGCCGACTCTTCGTTGTAGCCGTAGTTGTCGATGAGGCGCTTCTTGACGATGTCGATCTTCTCCTGGGTCTCGCGGTCGACCACGTTCGACACCAGCGTGGACAGCTTGATGGTGTCCTTCTGGTCGTCGAACAGCTTCGCCTCGAGCGCCTTGTGCAGCCGGCTGTTCGTCTTGTAGTCGAACTGCCGCCCCTCGATCGCCAGCGCGCCGATGTAGTTCATGATCTCGCGCCGGAAGTCGTCTTTGCGCCCCTCCGGGATGTCGATCTTCTCCTCGATCGACCGCATCAGCCGCTCGTCCGGCTCTTCGTCCTGCCCGGTGAAGCGGTTCTTCACCCGCTCGCGCTGGGTGTACGCCTTGACGTTGTCGATGTAGTTGCTGCACAGCCGCGCGATGGCCTCCTCGTCGGCCGAGATCGCCCGCTGCACCTCGTTCTTCACGATGTCCTCGTACTCGCGCTTCACGTCGTTCAACAAGGCGATGTACCGCGCCTTGTCTTCCTCGTTCGTGATCAGCGAGTGGTGCCGCAGCCCGCTCTCGAGCTCGTTCATCACGATGAACGGGTTGATGTAGCGGCCGCCCTTCTCGCTCGCGAGCGCGTTCGAGATCTTGTCCTGGATGTACCGCGGCGAGATGCCCTCGAGCCCCTCGCGCTCGGTCTCCTTCCGGAGCTCCTTCACGTTGTCCTGCGTGTACCCCGGCAGGCTCCGCCCGTCGTAGAGCTTCATCTTCTGCAGCACGCTCAGGTCGTGCTTCTTCGGGACCTCCAGGCGCGTCATCACCGCCCACATCGCGGCGACCTCGAGCGTGTGCGGCGCCACGTGGATGCCGCGCACCCGCTCCGACGTCGGCCCGAAGTCCTTCTCGTAGATCTTGATCTCCTCGTTCTTCTTCGTGATGTACGGCACGTCGATCTTCACCGTACGGTCACGCAGCGCCTCCATGAACTCGTTGTTCAGCAGGCGCTGGTACTCGGCCTCGTTCGTGTGCCCGACGATCACCTCGTCGATGTCCGTCTGCGGGAACTTCTTCGGCTTGATCTTGTGCTCCTGCGTCGCCCCGAGCAGGTCGTACAGGAACGCCACGTCGAGCTTCAGCATCTCGACGAACTCGATGATCCCCCGGTTGGCGACGCAGAACTCGCCGTCGAAGTTGAACGCCCGCGGGTCCGAGTCCGACCCGTACTCGGCGATGAGGCGGTAGTTGATGTCGCCCGTCAGCTCCGTCGAGTCCTGGTTCTTCTCGTCCTTCGGCTGGAACGTGCCGATGCCGACGCGGTCCTGCTCGCTGAACACGTAGCGCTTCACCCGCACGTGCCCCATGACCTTCGCCCAGTCGCCCTTGTACTTCGCCATCAGGTGGTTGTAGCGGTAGCGGCACGCCGGGTTCAGCTCGCCCTTCACCGGCACCGGGTAGCGCGACGCCTTCTCGCCCAGCCCGAGCTCGCCGATCGCCTTCTGCCGCATCTCGATCGGGATGAGCTGCAGCGGATCCTGGTGCAGCGGGCTCGCGATCCAGCCCTCCTCGGCGCCCGGCTCGTCGATCTTCCACTCGTAGGTGTAGATCGCCCCCTCGGGGGTCTTCGAGTACTCCTCGAGCCCGCGCTTGATGAGCCGCACGATGGTCGACTTCGACGACCCGACCGGCCCGTGCAGGAGGATCACGCGCTTCTCCGTCCCGTAGCGGTAGGCCGCGCTCTTGATGACGTTGACGAGCTTCATCAGCGTGATGTCGAGCCCGTAGATCGCGTCCGCGCCGTTGCCGAATGGATCCTGGAAGAACGCGTAGCGCGTGATCTTCTTCTTGGAGTCCGTGTACTCCTCGACGCCGTGGCTGATGATCATGTCATACAGCCGCTGCCACGCCGTCCGCGTCACCTCCGGTTGCTCCCGGACGATCTCGAGGTACTCCTCGAACGAGCCCGTCCAGTTGAGCTCCTGGTAGAGCTTCTTGTCCTGAAGTTCGGCGATTCGCGAGGTTAGCGAGGCCATCGGAGCGCTCCAGCGAAATGTGGGGAAACGTGTGCTACGCCAGGACGGGACCTGGGCACCGCTGACACAGGCAAGCTAGCACAGCCCCGGCCGCGTTCAACTCCACGCCCCCCCACCGTTGCTGCTGGAGCTACGCCGTGACCTTCCGCTACTTCGAGTCCACCACCCCGTCTGTCGCCCTCGACCTCCGCTGGATGGAGCTTCCCGAGGACCTCGAGGCGCGACACCGTGACGCGATCTCCCGCGCCTGGGCCGATCTCGCCGCCCTCGAGCGCGGCGACATCGCCAACCCCGACGAGCGCCGCCAGGTCGGCCACTACTGGCTCCGCGCCCCCGATCTCGCGCCGTCCGAAGACCAGACCCGCGCCATCCGCGCCACCCGCTTCGAGCTCGAGCGCTTCGTCGACGGCCTGCACGGCCGCTTCTCGACGGTCCTCTGCGTCGGCATCGGCGGCTCGGCCCTCGGCCCGCAGCTCCTCGCCGACGCCCTCGGCACCTCCGCCGATCGCCGCCGCGTCCACTTCCTCGACAACACCGATCCCGAGGGCGTCGCCCGCGTCCTCGACCAGCTCGAGGATCTCGGCGACACCCTCGTCGTCGTGACCTCCAAGTCCGGCGGCACCCCCGAGACCCGCAACGGCATGCTGCTCGTCCGCGAGGCCTTCGCCGAGGCCGGCCTCGACTTCGCCGAGCACGCCGTCGCCATCACCGGCGAGGGCTCGGCGCTCCACCGCGTCGCCGAGGGCTGGCTCGCCCGCTTCCCGATGTGGGACTGGGTCGGCGGCCGCACCTCGGTCATGTCCGCCGTAGGGCTGCTGCCGGCCTATCTGCAGGGCCTCGACGTCGACGCGCTCCTCGAGGGCGCCCGCCTCATGGACGAGCAGACCCGCCTCACCAGCGTCGCCGACAACCCCGCCATGCTGCTGGCGCTCTCGTGGTGGGAGGCCGGCGCCGGCAAGGGCGAGCGCGCCATGGTCGTCCTTCCTTATAAGGACCGCCTCCTCCTGCTGTCCCGTTACCTGCAGCAGCTCGTCATGGAGTCCCTCGGCAAGCGGACCGACCGCCAGGGCGCCGTCGTCCACCAGGGCCTGACCGTCTACGGCAACAAGGGCTCGACCGACCAGCACGCCTACGTCCAGCAGCTCCGCGAGGGCCCCGACGACTTCTTCGCCGTGTTCCTCGAGGTCCTCGAGGACGGCGGCAGCGCCCTCGAGGTCAGCCCCGGCGCCCGCGCGGGCGACTACCTCTCGGGCTTCCTCGCCGGCACCCGCCAGGCGCTCCACGACGCCGGCCGCCGCTCGCTGACGATGACGATCCCCCGAGTCGACGCCCAGCACCTCGGAGCCCTCATCGCCCTGTTCGAGCGCGCCGTCAGCCTCTACGCGAGCCTCGTCGACATCAACGCCTACCACCAGCCCGGGGTCGAGGCCGGAAAGAAGGCCGCCGCCGGGGTCCTGTCGCTCCAGGATCGGCTGCTGGCGCTGATCGACACCGGGGCGAGCGGCACCGCCGACGCCCTCGCCGACCACCTCGAGGCCGAGTCGACCGCGGTCTTCCACATCCTGCGGCACCTCGCGGCGAACGGCCGCGTCCGCGTCCAGGGCCTCGGGCTTGACCGCGTGTTCAAGAGCGTGGACTAAGGGCACTGCGGCATCGTCTCTCCGACGCGTGTCGCAGGAGCCCCGCTGGTGTTTCGGATGAGTCCCTACCGCGCTGCAACGCGCGTCGCCGCGCCGCCCTTCGCGATCCCGCGAGCGGGGTGGGGCGGCGGGGTTCGTCCGATGCCCGGATCTTTCGGTTTCTTCCCGTGGGAGCGCCGGGTCTCGAAGGCGCTATCGCCTCACGGGAGGCGTCATCGAAGGTCGCCGTGCGGCGGTTTTCAGTTTTTCACGGGCCTCGCGGCCAGTAGTCGCGCCTATGTACACGTCGTCGGTCGACAACCGTCGCCACCGGGCGTGGACTAAGCAGTGCGAGATCTATAACCTCCCCTTGCCTGCCGGGGGACTACTCCATGTCACAGATGAACCTTCTTCGCACCGCAGCGTGTGCGCTCCTCGCAATGACTCCGCTCGCCGCCTGTGGTGGCGGGGACGGGACCGAGGACGTCACCGAGACCGACACCGCCATCACCGACACCGGTGGCGGGGGGAACGACACCTATAGGGACGACAGCGCGCCGCCCGTGGTGACGCTCCAGGGCCCGAAAGAGGGCCAGGTCTTCCAGTTCGGTGATCCGATCACGGTCGTGGCCAAGGTCGCCGACGATCGGGACAACCCCACGTCCCTCGACCTGACGCTGTTCAGCAGCCTCGTGGTCGACGAGGGGACCCCGGACGAGCCGAACCAGATCGCCAAGCTGCAGGCGAACGACTCCGGCTTCGTGACCTTCGAGATATCGACGCTGGTGCCCGGCAACCACACGCTGACGCTGACCGCCAAGGACTACGGCGGCCACGTGGGTGACGCCGAGGTCGACATCGTCATCAACGGCGCGCCGACGAACGGCAAGGTCGTCATCGACCCCGTGGCGCCCGTGACCGGCGACGAGCTCAAGGCCCAGCTGACGCCCTTCACCGACCCGAACCGGCCGTCGGACGAGCTGGAGATCACCTGGCAGTGGTTCCAGGACGGCGAGGACGCGAACATCTCGCAGAACCGCGTCCCGGCGGCCCGCACCTCCAAGGGCGAGGAGTGGCGCGTCCTGGTCACGGCGACCGATCCCCACGGCAAGCGCGCCTCGGCCGAGGCCCTCGTCACCATCGGCAACACCCCGCCGACCTGCGAGCAGGCGACGCTGCTGCCGAGCTCCGGCCGGACGGACACCGACTTCACCTGCCGCTGCAACGACCGGACGGACCCCGACCCGGGCGACCCGATCGCCGACACCTGCGAGTTCTACAACGGCGACGCCAAGCTGACCGCCGAGGGCTGCACCCTGTCCCACGAGGAGACGACCCGCGGCCAGAACATCACCTGCCGCCTCATCCCGAGCGACGGCGCGACCAACGGCCCGCAGGTCACGACGGCGGCGGTCCCGGTCCTGAACACCCCGCCGACCAAGCCCGAGGTCGAGATCAGCCCCACCGCGGGCGACGTCCACACGACGTTCACGTGCAGCGTCACGAACACGCCGACCGACGCCGACGGCGACTCCATCGACATGGAGTACACCTGGGTCGTCAGCGGCTACGAGAACCCGGGCACGACCAGCACCAGCGTCATCCCGATCGACCAGCTCGTGTCGAACGTCGCCGGCAAGCCCGCCCGCGGCGGTGACCGCATCTCGTGCCGCGTCCGCGCCTACGACGGGTTCGAGCGCTCGCAGTCGACCGACACCATCGTCATCACCCTGACGAACACGGCCCCGACGGGCGGCGTCGTCACCCTCGGCCCCATCGGCGCGGCCGAGAACGACACCCTGACCTGCGCGGCCAACGGCGGCAGCGACATCGACGGCGACACGATCGTCTGGTTCTACACCTGGGAGGTCAACGGCGAGCCCCTCGAGGGCGTCCAGGGCGCCGAGCTCGACCCCGAGCACTTCACCGTCGGCGACGTCGTCAACTGCATCGCGACCCCGAGCGACGGCTTCGAGGAGGGCGTCCCCCAGAAGTCGAAGAACGCGGTGACCATCGTGAACGCGCCCCCGACGACCCCGGTGGTCGAGGTCCTCGCCCCCCTCGGCGGCGACGGGCCGGTCAGCTGCCACATCACCGAGCCCTCCTTCGACAAGGAGCCGCTCACCCAGGTCATCTACTGGCAGCTCAACGGCGGCGACGAGTTCGCCGGCGAGGGGCAGCTCCCGACCGGCACCGTCGGCAACTGCAACATCGTCCGCTGCCGGCTCGAGGTCGACGACGGCACGACGGTCGTGAGCTCCGAGGTCTCCGAGAAGATCATGCCGGTCGGCTCCTGCGACTCGGGCGGCGACTGCACCGAGGCCGTGTGCCTGCCCGACGGGTCGTGCGCCGTTCAGAACGTGACCGGCGGCTGCTCGGACCAGAACCCGTGTACGACGGGCGACACCTGTGTCAGCGGCCAGTGCATCGGCGAGATCAAGGACTGCGACGACAACCAGTTCTGCACCGATGACAGCTGCAACCCCGGCACCGGGCAGTGCGTCCACGTGCCGACGCAGATCGCCTGCGACGACGGCAACGGCTGTACGGTCGACACGTGTGACCAGCAGGCCAACGGCGGGCTCGGCGGCTGCAGCTTCGCGCCCCTCGACAACATCCCGTGCAACAAGGACGACAATGGCTGCACGGTCGGCGACAGCTGCGTCAACGGTGTGTGCACCGTCGGCGAGGCCTTCGACTGCGAGGAGGGGCAGGACCCCAACGCGTGCCTGACGCGTTCGTGTCGGTCGACGGGCGCCAACAGCTTCGTCTGCGACAACAACTTCTTCGACTCGAGCGTGGCCTGCGAGGACGGCTTCTGGTGCACGATCGCCGACCACTGTAACGGCCAGGGCCTGTGCGTGAGCGGCATCCAGCGCAACTGCGCGCTGGGCCTCTCGACCTGCCAGATCGGCAACTGCGACGAGGCCGCCAACGCGTGCAGGACCGAGGAGCTCGACGACTACTCGGCCTGCAACTTCGACAGCAACGGCTGCACCCAGGACGACTACTGCTTCTCGGGCCTCTGCCGCCAGGGCGCCGCGCCCGACTGCTCGTCGGTTCAGGACGACTGCAACGCCCCGAGCTGCGTGTCCACCGGCGACAACGCCTACGAGTGCGTCCCGGTCCCCGAGGCCGCCGGCAAGGACTGCCAGGGCGACGACTTCTGCGTCGTGCATGAGCAGTGCGACGGGGCTGGCGCGTGTGTCGGCGGCACCGCCCGCGACTGCGACGCCGAGGTCGGCGACGAGTGCCTGACCACCTACTGCGACAGCGTCTTCGCCGCCTGCATCCCCGAGCCGGTCACCACCGGGACGCCCTGCGACGACGGCGACACCTGCTCGAGCGGCGACCGCTGCGTGTTTGGCGTCTGTGAGGCGACCGGGAGCATCTGCCTCGAGGATCAGCTCAACATCGGGACCAATATTGCGGATGCTCCACCTGCGATGGCTCACATCGGCAACGGTCGGTACGTGACCGAGTGGCACAAGTCTGGCGCGACGAGTAACCAGACCTACTTCCGTGTTTCCAACGATCAGGGCAGCCGCGAGGCCGAGGAGGCCTTCGTCGGTAAGGGGCTCATCGCGAAGAACATCGCCGGCCCCGGGCAGCGGCTCTTGGGTGCTGCGGTCCGAACGGATGGGCGTTTTGCGCTGGCGGTCGGGGCCAATGAGGCTTACTGCTCGCCCGCTCGGTGGTGTGGGGATGCTGGCGACCGGACCATCGAGCATCAGCTTCGACTCGTGGTGTACGACAGCAAGCTGACTCCTGTTGCATCAGGCGTTGCCGTCTCGGTCACCGGGACCAAAGCCTCCTACGACAGCGAAGTGAACGTGGGCGCAGTTGCGCTGCCGCTGGCGTTCGCTGATGGCTCATGGGGCATCGTCTTCAGTCCCCAAGTGTTCGGTTCCGCGACCAGCACAACGTCTCTTGCGCGCGCTGTGTGGCTCGTTCCAGTTGGCGCCGACCTTACGGGCGGAACACCGGTGAAGCTCGTCGATGTGGGTGCGACGACCAATTTCACGAAGTTCGACGTAGCGCAGTTCCCGGAGTCGGACGACTTCCTTGTGAGCTGGGTCGCGGCGGACGGGCGGACCATCAAGGCGCTACGGTTTGACCGATTCGGATCGGGTTCCCCTGGTGGCGCCAAGGATGTCGCCGTCGTTGACGCCGCCCACACGGTAGACGCCGTGCGAGTCGCCGCGTTCCGAGACGGAGGGTATGCGGTGGCGTACACGGACAACGACTCCGGGAGCGCGCAAGGACGCGTCGTTCGTGTGTTCCCGGCCATCCTCAACCTGCCGGACATCACCTTCGAGCTGGACAGCACCGCGGGCCACATTCTCGGGAAGATCGCAGCGTTCTCGGACAAGAGCATGGTGGCGGTTTGGACCAGTGCTGGGGCAGACGGAGACGGCGCAGGTGTACAGGCCCGAGTTTGGGATGCGAACGGCAATCCGCTTACCCACGCGTTCGTCGTCAATGACACTGTCGCGGGAAACCAGTCGATGCCGAGTCTGGCCGTCATTGGCGGCGCGTCGTTCGTTGTCAGCTTCGTTGGGCCGGAGGGCAACCTGTACACTCGGGTCTACAGCAAGGATGGGTCCAATCTCCCCGGGCGCCCCGAGATCGAGGTCAGCCAGACGCCGCAGTTCGACCAGCTCGCTCCCGCAGCGGCTGGCGACGGACAGGGGCGTGCCCTGGTCGCCTTCGAGTCGACCTCTACCGGCGTCACCATCAGCGACATCTACGCGCGGCAGTACGACTTCGACGGCTATCCGATGGGCGAGCAGTATCGCGTGAACACGACGACGGCGGGCGCACAGCGCAACCCGGCGGTGGGCGGCGCGTCTGGCAGGTTCGTCGCCACCTGGACCTCGGACGGGCAGGATGGAGACCAGCGCGGCGTTTTCGCGCGTCGCCTGGATGGAACCGGTGCCGCCCACGGGCCGGAGGTCATGGTGAATCCCACGGGCGCTGGCGATCAGTGGGCTTCCTCGGTTGCTATGAACGCTGATGGCGACTGGCTCGTCGCGTGGGTCGACGGGACGAGCGTCCGGACTCGTGGGTTCACGGGCGACAACCCAATCGCCGGCCATACGATCGTCGACCCGGGTACGGGCGGGGCGTCGGCAACCGAACCGGCCGTCGCATGGCTGCCCGGTACGACTGACTACTTCGTCAGCTGGACGCAAGCTCAAGCAGTGGGCAGCGCGCCGATGCTCGCACGAGTCAGCAAGGACGGGGTCGTCCAGAACACTCCCGTCATGTTCGGTGGCTCCGAGGGAGCGACTGTCGCACGGACTCAGTCGACTGTCGCTGCTGGCGCAGCCGGGGTCGGGCTCTTGTGTTGGCGCCTCGCTTCGCCTGAGAGAGTCAGCTGTCAGCGTTTCTCGACAAGCGATGGGAACGCGATCGAGACGGTAATCCCGTTGACGAGCGCTCGTGTGGTGTCGTCGCCGTCCGCGTCGTGGCTGCCCGTTGGTGGTGTGGTTGTGTCTTGGTCCGCTCAGATGGTCGATGCGGACCCCGGCTACGCGGTCCAGTACCTTCGCATCAACGATTCCGGTGTTGTGACGACGCCACGGGTGGTTGGAAACAGGAATCGCGAGGATGACCAGCAATCGCCCGCAATCGCGGTCGGTACGGGCACCACGAGTCCCGTTACCTTGGTGTGGCAGTCTGCGGGCCAGGATATCGACGGGTGGGGGGTCTACCTGCGCGCGCTCGACTTCGTGCCCTACCCCTAGTACTCGCCCGTCCGGAGATGTTCGAGTGGAAGCGCCCCGGCCCCGCCGGGGCGCTTTTTTCTTGCGTCGCGGCGCTACGTCCTTGATGGAGTCGAGCGACGCCGCAAGAGGCATGCATTCTCTGCAGCGAGTTAGGTGTCGTGTTCGCCCCTTTCTCCATGCTGTCGAGCATTCTAGGTCGGCGCTTCCGGCCCGGCGGAGTGTGCGATCCGCACGTCGCCGGACGTTGAGAACCACCCGGCTCCCGCAGTCCCCAGCCGTCGTGGTCGCATATGTGAACCTTCAAGCGTGCCGTGTGGGCGCCGGCCCGCTCCGATGCACGCGGGACTGGGCTAGCCAATGGTCGCGGCGAGATGGAGCGGCGGGAGGGGTCCGCGCTGGGCCTCATCGCATTTGCCTTGGACTCCTAGAGACAGCGTCGTGATCGGTTCCACCAGTCCGCCCGGATGCGACCGACGCTGATGGGCGCGCGTAGCCAGGAACAAGAAAACAGCGTCGGAATCCGCGGGAACAGCCCGCGCGGATGCGACCGACGCCGGTGGCCCCGCGCGGGCGGCAGGAACGCGGCCGGCGAGCCCCTGGTCAGAGGTCGCCCGGGCAGCCGGGGGCGTACGGGCCTTGTCTCGCGCACGTCGACAACTCGTGCGTGACCGTGCTGTGCGCTCCGTGCGGAGCGCGGCGAACCTGCCTTGTTGCACTTGGCTTTTATAGTGCACAGAAAGAACGAACGCCCACCCGGCTGGTGCCAGGAGGGCGTTCAAGAAACGAGAAAGGGCGTCGCGAGACCGCGACGCCCTTTCGATTGGCTAGGCCCGTTGGGTGAGCTAGTTGCTCTGGTTGTCGAAGACGACCTGAGCGCCACCCGTCGTCGAGTAGTTCGTGCTGACCATCGCGCCAGCGGTCTCGAACATCAGCGGCTCGGCGCCACAGGTCGCGAAGTCGACGTTGAATGTGATGTACGGGTACACCGTGCCGGCGGCGATGATGCCGTCGTTCACGTTGTCACCGGTGTTCTGCTCATCGTCCGCGGTCGCATTGGCGAGGAGGGTGCAAGCGGTCGTCGGGGCGAACGCAGCGTCCTTCACGCCGAGGGCGATGTTCCAGTAGGCCTTGTTGTAGCTGGTCGTGCCGTCCGTGGTCAGCTGCTCAGCCCCACTGTAGACCGCAACCTGGTACAGGTAGTTCTCGGCGTCCTGCGACAGGGTCGTCTTCGCGGCATCCGAGAAGATCGAGGGGCAGGTGTCAGGCGTCGTCCCCCAACCGGCGGTGCAGAGGTTCCCGTCGATCGCACCACCAGTGTCGTGGTTGGCGGTCTCAACCCAGAAGTTCACCTCGGAACCCGAAGCGCCGCAGGTCATCGCGAGATCGTCGAGGTAGAGCTCGGTCGTCTTGTTGTCCTGGCCGACGCTGTCCGCACCGGCGGTGCAGGCGAAGCCGAGGATGAAGGTCGTGTTGCGCCCACTAGCGTCGTGAAGCAGGTTGATGCGCTCCAGGTTGACGCAGTCGGTCTCATCGGCGCAGGTCGTGTTCGGCTGATCGAGAACCGTGCCGTTGACGCACGCACCGGTGTTGCAGTCGCCCGCAACCGCCGCGGTCTCGTAGCCGCAGTCGAACTTCGCCGAGCAGAAGATGTTGTTGAAGTTGACGGCGATGTCGAAGAAGCCCTGCTGGGCCGGACGCATCAGCGCCACGTCGAACTGGACGAAGGCATCCTGGTTCTCGAGGCAGGCAGCGACCTGCTCGAGCGGGTCGGCAGCCGTCGTCGGGTTCTGGAAGGGAACGGCGTTCGCCGTGCCGGGAGTAACTCCGGCCGCGTGAGTCGCCTCGAAGGCGCCGGCGTCCTGAACGGCATCGTCGTAGACCCCGACGACCCAGACGTTGACGGTGTTCTCGTTCGCGTTGCAGTCCGCGTCCGCGGTGCAGGCGCGGCCGACCATCGTGCTCGGGGCCGTGCAGAGGTTCGTGGTCACGGTGTCACAGACACCGTTGGTGATCCCAGTCGTGTCCGCGTCGCAGGGACCGACGTAGGACGCCGAACCCGCACCGTCACCGTACTGGCTCGACGCGATGCGCGCCTCCCAGACGGTCTCGGTGTCAGCGTTGACGACCTGAATGTCCCAGACGACGTCGCCGACGCCAGTCAGGTTCAAGGCAGCGAACTGCATGTCGACGGCCGGCCCGTCGAAGCCGTTGTCCGGCGTCTCGTTTGCGCACCCGGCGAGCAGTGAGCCCGCGGCCACCACACTCAGAAATTTCCTCATTTGAGTTCTCTCCCCAAGGGATCCACTTCACCCGCCCGGCTCGTGGTCCCTTCGTCTTTTGCTGATGTTGCCTGAAGCTCACTGCGGGACGCGACGGAATCGCTTGCAGTGCACAACCGTGATACCAGAGCGCCGCGCGGCGTGTAAACCGCCTGGTTGCGAAATCTGTAAACCGTCGTGGTTTCAGGGTGTTTTGGTCGTGCTGCGATCGCGTCCCCCGTATCCTTGTAACCGGCCGCAGGGCCGCTAGGATCAACGCCTGGGAGCCGCTCGCGCGCTGCGTCGCCGACGCCCTTGCGCTGGATCAGAACAGCCGGCTCGGGTGGGCTCCTTCGACGGAGATCTCGACCACCCCCGATCGCGGGAGCGGGCGCCGCGAGATCTCGCGATCGTCGCTCGGGGCAACGGTGAACGGCGTTCGCGGGGTGGGGCGGTGGGCGTCGCAGCATGGCGCACGGGAGACGGCTCGGTGACGTGCGGGTGGTCTCCGCGGGGCTCGCGGCCGGATCGGCGTTGACCGTTTGGTCCGTGCTGCGGTGCGTCATGCGGGCGCGCGCGGGGCGATGCTGCGTTGCGCAGAGCGCGAGGCGGCTGTTACAACTCGGCCCTCGTCGCGATGACGCCGGCGTTTGAAGACCTCGGGGTCTACTGGATCAAGGGCGCTCCCGGTTCTCGGGGCCACGACGTGGGGTGATGATGTTCGACAAGAAGCTGATCGTAGGGTTGGCGCTGGCCTTCGGGCTCACCGCCGGCGCCGGGTGCTCCAAGAAGGACGAGGGCGAGACGCCCGCGCCGGCGACGAAGAAGGCGCCGGCCACGGGGGACGCGGCCAAGAAGGCCGACGACCACCCGCCGATCGTCCAGAAAGACATCGAGGAGCTCGGGACGAAGATCCTGAAGGCCTACAAGCGAAAGGATCTTCAGGCGCTGGCCGATCTCGGCCCCGAGCGCGCCAAGGAGGTCCTGATCTTCCTCGAGCCGCGTAACCCCCACTACGAGGAGCTGCTCGGCGACAACTCCTGGCGCATGAAGGCCGTCAGCGGCTGGGACGGCAAGTTCAAGAAGATGCGCATCGGGATCGGGGTCATCAAGCTCTACTTCACCGATCTCGACGACAAGACCGCCGTCGTCCTCGAGCTCGTCGAGGAGAAGCAGAAGTGGGTCTTCCACGACCTCGTGAAGGAGCCGCGGACCACCTATGTCCCCGACGAGAGCGGCAAGACCACGCCGGCCCCGCCGCCGCGCCCGGCCGCCGATCCGCTCACCCCGCCGCCCAACCCCTTCCCGGTCCACGAGCGCCCGATCGAGAAGCCGGACGACGGGACCAAGGCCGACGAGGCTCCGAAGACCGACGAGGCTCCGAAGACCGACGAGGCTCCGAAGACCGATGAGGCTCCGAAGGCCGATGAGGCTCCGAAGGCCGATGAGGCGCCGAAGGCCGACGAGGCGCCGAAGGCCGACGAGGCGCCGAAGGCCGACGAGGCTCCGAAGGCGGACGAGGCTCCGGCGCCGACCGAGGGCGAGTAGGGCAGGGGGCCCGCTCGCTGCACTGCAGCAGAGCGGGTCGTATCGCAGGACGACAGGGAGGCCGCGGCGCGAGAGCGTCGCGGCCTTCGTCGTATGAAAGATCGCTCGGCCCGGTGACAGCGCTCGCGACCCGTTGACCCGACCGGGCAGCGGCTTGACATCCGGTGGCCCGCGTGATGGTTTCCGCGCCCGCTTCACCAGAGCCGTACAGGGGGCGCCATGACGAAGCACCCGGAACGCCGCAAGGCCACACGCTGCCCGGTCGACTTCTTCGTGCAGGAGATCAAGGGCGATCGGACCTGGCTCCACCCCGCGCTGAACCTCAGCGTCAACGGCCTCTACGTCCTCGTCAGCGACGACGAGCGCGCGCTCGACAGCCAGCAGCGCGTCGTCCTGGAGTTCACCCTCCCGAGCGGCGTCCCGATCAAGGCCGTCGGCCACGTGGCCTACGTCGACGATCGCCTCGGCCAGCGCGGCCTCGGCATCGCCTTCACCGAGCTCGACGACGACGCCCGCGTCGCCATCGGCCGCTACGTCGACGCGATCGAGGCCGCCCAGCGCCGCCTCCGCTCCATCGGCTGAACGCCCGCCGACGCGCTGTCCGGCACGGCGCTGATCGCTCTGTCGGGCCGGGCCGAAGAAAGTTGGCGGGGTGGTCATTTTCTTCTGGACGGATTTCGGCGCGCTCTTGCGGGAAAGCTGATGTCGCCTGCGTCGTCGGCCGTCGCGGGGGCTGGGGGCGCCGGTGTGGCGCTGATCCGGGAAAATCGCTCGCGGGTTTGGCTGGCGGGGCGAAAACGCGGTGTGCGGGACGGCAGGGTGGGGCAATTTTCTACATGATATGAGTCATGTATGAGCGGTCCCGACCAGCCGAAGACCAGCGACGCGACGACCTCGACTCGGCTCGAGGAGGTCGACGCCGAGCTCGTCGTGTTGGCGCGCAGCGCGGGGGCGCTGCGGCTCGCGCTGGGTGATGGCCTCGCGCGGCTCCGGACGACCGACGGCGCGGCGGAGCTGGGCTTCCCGAGCCTGGGCGACTACGCGGCCGAGCGGCTCGGCCGCCGGCGCCGCTGGGCCGAGGACACCGCGACGACCGCCGAGCGGCTCGCGGGGCTCCCGTACATCCGCGCCGCCGTCTTCCGCGGCGAGGTCGGCTGGTCCATGGCCGAGGTGCTGGCGCGGACCGCCAACGAGGACTCGGAGCTCCTGCTGCTCGAGCACGCGCGGACCAGCACGGTCCGGGCGATGAAGGCGCTGGCCGCGCAGTGGCGGGCCGGCGCGGAGCTCGGGCGGGGCGACGATGGGGCCGGGGCGGCGGCGTCGGCTCCGGAGCCCGAGCCTGGCGAGGACGAGTCGCGCACGCTGCAGGTGACCGTCGACCGCGTGACGGCCTGGGCCTTCGAGGGGACGCGGCGGTTTCTGAAGGCGCACACCGGGGTCTCCGACGACGAGGCGCTAATCGAGGCGCTGCTCGCCGAGGGGATGGACACCCTGCGCTACCGCCACCCGGAGCTGCGCGTTCGGAGCGACGCGCGCGACCTGGCCGAGCGGCTCGGCGAGCAGGAGGCGGCGCAGGCGCTCGCCGAGCAGGCCCGAGAGCGGGACCTGCGCGATCTCGGGTCGCCGCCGGAGGTCGCCGAGCACATCGCCGAGCTGCTCTCGGAGCACCTGGGCGAGCTGCCGCGGGATCCGGTGGCCCTGGACGCACACCTGCGGCGGGTCAGCGCGGAGCTGCAGCAGCGGGACCTGCGGATGGGGCAGCTGGCGCGGGACCTCTGGGAGGCGCGCGGGTGGGCGGCGCTCGGGTTCGACAGCCCGGGCGAGTACGCGCGGGAGCGGCTCGGCTGCTCGCTGGCGTCGGTGAAGGCGCGGATGACGCTGGCGCGGCGGTGCCGGTCGCTGCCGCAGGTCGAGCGTGCGCTGGACTCGGGGCGCCTGGGGTTCGAGGCGGCGCGGTTGGTCGCGCGGGTCGCGGTGCCGAAGACGGTGGACGGGTGGCTCACGCGGGCGTCCGCGCGGACGACGAAGCTCTTGACCGAGGAGGTCGAGGCGGTCGAGTGCTTCGCGCGCGCGGAGGGTCGGCGCGCGGTCGGCCCGCCGCCCGACGAGCAGGTGGTCGCCGAGTACATCGCCCTCGAGCGCGCCATGCTCGACGGCACGATCGCCGACGCGCTGGCGAACGGCGGCACGGCGCTCGGGGGTGGCGACGGGCCGAGCCAGATGTTCGGGGAGCCGGACGGGTCGAGCCAGATGTTCGGGGAGCCGGACGGGTCGAGCCAGATGTTCGGGGAGCCGGATGGGTCGAGCCAGATGTTCGGGGAGCCCGGTGAGCCGAGCCAGATGTTCGGGGAGCCGGACGGGCCGAGCCAGATGTTCGGGGAGCCGGACGGGTCGAGCCAGATGTTCGGGGAGCCGGACGGGTCGAGCCAGATGTTCGGGGAGCCGGATGGGGGAGGCGGGTTGGCACCTGGGGCGGGGAGGGTGCCGCTCCGGTTCCGATTGTCGCGGGAGCTGTTGGCGTGGTGGCGCGACTGCGAGCGGACCTTCCGCGCGTCGGGCGAGCCGGGGGAGTGGTTGGACTTCCTGATTCGGTCGTTCTGGGGCGTCTGGCTCCGGCGCGATCCCGAGCGCGTCGCCTACCAGGACGTCTACGAGCGAGAGCGCTTCCGGTGCGCGTCGCCGGTGTGCTCGAACCGGGACCTCACGCCGCATCACCTGAGGTTTCGGAGCCGCGGCGGCGGCGAGGAGCGCTCGAACCTGGTCGGCCTCTGCGTGGCGTGCCACTTGAGCTTGCTCCACGGCGGCCGAATGAAGGCCGAGCCCCCCGCCGACGACATCCGCTGGACCCTCGGCCGAACCCCCTTCCTCGTCGTCCAGGGCCGTCAGCTCCTCCAATGACGCCCAGAGCGTGCCGTCCCGCCGCCGGAGTGTGGGCGTCCCGCCCGCACCACCCGCCAAAAGCGCGCGCCTGGAGTGTGGGCGTCCCGCCCGCACCACCCACCGAGAGCACGGGCCTGGAGTGTGGGCGTCCCGCCCGCACCACCCACCGAGAGCACGGGCCTGGAGTGTGGGCGTCCCGCCCGCACCACCCGTTGAGAGTGGTCAGAAACGCGCGCTGTGGAGATGACGTCGGTGACGCCCCCCATGGACGACCTGTGGACGGCGACTTCGTCCCCGCCCACGAGGTCGCCCCACAGGGGGCTTGGATAACTCCGCTCGCCCGGGGGGCTCGCAGAGTTACCCACACCGACTTGGAAAACCCCGCTCGCCCTGGGGGCTCGCAGGGTTTCCCACATCCCCACGAGCGCCTACGACGGCGGTTTCTTTTTTCTTTTCTGAGTTCGTAGGGGGGGCTTGGCCCGCCGCCGGAGTGTGGGCGTCCCGCCCGCACCGCCCACCGAGAGCACGCGCCTGGAGTGTGGGCGTCCCGCCCGCACCACCCGTTGAGAGTGGTCAGAAACGCGCGCTGTGGAGATGACGTCGGTGACGCCCCCCATGGACGACCTGTGGACGGCGACTGCGTCCCCGCCCACGAGGTCGCCCACAGGGGGCTTGGATAACTCCGCTCGCCCGGGGGGCTCGCGGAGTTACCCACACCGACTTGGAAAACCCCGCTCGCCCTGGGGGCTCGCAGGGTTTCCCACATCCCCACAGCGCCGACTACAGCGGTTTCTTTTTTCTTTTCTGAGTTCTAAGGGGCGGCTTGGCCCGCCGCCGGAGTGTGGGCGTCCCGCCCGCACCGCCCGCCCAGAGCGGGGACAAACGCGCGCTGTGGAGATGCCGTCGGTGGCGCCCCCTATGGACGACCTGTGGACGGCGACTTCGTCCCCGCCCACGAGGTCGCCCACAGGGGGCTTGGAGAACCCCGCTCGCCCGGGGGGCTCGCAGGGTTCCCCACATCCCCACAGCGCCTACTACGGCGGTTTCTTTTTTCTTTCTGAGTTCTAAGGGGCGGCTTGGCCCGCCGCCGGAGTGTGGGCGTCCCGCCCGCACCACCCACCGAGAGTGGGGAGAAACGCGGTCGGCTCAGAGGCCGTCGAGGGCGCGCTCCAGGTCGGCCTGGAGGTCCGCGATGTCCTCGATGCCGACCGATAGGCGCACGAGACCGTCGCTGATGCCGAGCGCCTCCCGGTTGGCCTTCGGGATCGCCGCGTGGGTCATGATCGCGGGGTGCTCGATGAGGGACTCCACGCCGCCGAGGCTCTCGGCGCAGGCGAAGAGGCGGGTGCGGGAGAGCATGTGCTCCGCCGCGGGGAGGCCGCCGCGGACGAACGCCGTGATCATGCCGCCGAAGCCGCTCATCTGACGCTTGGCGAGCTCGTGCTGGGGGTGGCTGGGGAGGCCGGGGTAGAGCACGCGCTCGATGGCGGGGTGCGCCTCGAGCCAGCGGGCGAGGTGGTCGGCGTTGTCGGCGTGGCGCTCCATCCGGACGTGCAGGGTCTTGAGGCCCCGGAGCGTCAGGAAGGCGTCCATCGGGCCGGGGACCGCGCCGACGGCGTTCTGCAGGTAGGCGAGCTGACCGTGGAGGTCCGCGCTGCGGGTGGCGATGGCGCCGCCGACCACGTCGCTGTGACCGTTGAGATACTTGGTCGTCGAGTGGACGACGATGTCGGCGCCGAGGGCGAGCGGCCGCTGGTTGAAGGGCGTCGAGAACGTGTTGTCGACCGCGAGCAGGAGGCCGAGCCCGTGGGCGTGCTCGGCGATGGCGGCGATGTCGGCGAGCTTGAGGAGCGGGTTGGTGGGCGTCTCGAGCCAGACGAGCTTCGTGTTGGGCTTCGCGGCCGCGAGCACGGCCAGGGGATCGGTGAGGTCGATGAAGGTGTAGTCGATCCCCGCGCGCTTCCAGACCGCGTCGAAGAGGCGGAACGTGCCGCCGTAGACGTCGTCGCCGCAGATCACGTGGTCGCCGGCGTTGAGGAGGTGCATGACCGTCGACGTGGCGGCGCACCCGCTCGCGAAGGCGAGGCCGTACTCGGCGCCCTCGAGCGAGGCGATGCAGGCCTCGAGGGCGGTGCGGGTCGGGTTGCCGGTGCGGCTGTACTCGTAACCCTTGTGGGCGCCCGGCGACGCCTGGACGTAGGTGCTGGTCATGTAGACCGGCGTCATGATGGCGCCCGTGGTCGGGTCCGGCTCCTGCCCGGCGTGGATGGCTCGCGTCCCGAGCCCGGCCTGGGTGTCCGTCGTGGTCTGGTCGTCGCTCCGGCTCATCGGCGCTGCTCCTGTCGTCTTGCCCGAAGCGGTCGAGGACGCGCCATGCTGCGAGGTCGCGGGTCCGTCGACCGGGGCGCCGGTCATATCAGATGGCGCCTGTCGCAACCACCAGAGTCGCCAATGCCCAGCGTCGGCAGCGATTGACACCCGCGGCGCCCGCGTGGTGTTGATCCCGGCGAGACTCGACGAACGAACTGCGCGGGAGCCAAGGCCATCCAACGCAACCACAAGCTCTGGATCGTCTCCCTGACGGTCGCCGTCGCGACGCTCGGCTGCGGCAGCGAGCCCGGCGGGGACGCGCGCCGGATCGTGCCGGCCGACGCGGAGCTCGCGATGGTCGTGCCCTCGGTCGAAGGACTCCGCGGCCACCTCGTGGCGTTCCTGGCCGGCGTCGAGGGGACGAGCGGCGTCCTCGACCTCGTCGCCGGACGCTACGGCGTCGACCTCGGATCCGCCGAGGGGGTGCGCAAAGCGGGGCTCGATCCCGAGACACCGCTGGTCGGTTACGTCAGCGGCGACGCCATCGTCGTCGCCACCGGCGTCGCCGACGACGAGCGCTTCGTCGCCCTGGTCGCCGACCGCATCCGCCGCGGCGCCGGCGGCACCCTCGACCCCGGAGACGAGGAAGCGAACCCCCGCACGGCGCGCGGTCCATTGATCGATGCGCCCAAGCCCGCGCCGGGCGAGGACACCGCGACGCCGAGCGAGGACGCAGCGACGCCGGTCCCCGCCTGGCGGGCGGCCTGGGGCGTCACGAAGGATCGCGTCGCCGTCGTCGTGGTGACGACCGGCGCCGCGGACCCCGCCGCGGCCTGGCACGCCGCAGCGAAGGGCGACGGGGGCTACGTCGACAGCGCCGCCGCGAAGGCCGCGCGTGAGACGGCGGGCGAGGGCGCGGTCCTCTGGGGCAGCGCGAGCGGGTTCGGCCCGAAGGCGCCCGGGGGGCTCGGCCTCCTGCGGAGCGCGATCGCCGCGCCCATCGAGGGGCTCCGCCACTGGCGCGGCGGCCTGGTCGTCGCCGAGGATCGCCTGACCCTGCGCGTCTCCGTCGCCGAGGACGAGGAGGACGGAGCCGACATCCCCATCTCCTGGCTCAGCCCCGACGGCCCGGCGGACGCCTTCGCCGACGTCTACCCCAAGACGACCACCGTCTTCCTCCGCGGGCGCTTCGACGTCGCCCGGGTCCGCAAGATCCCGTCGTTTCTGCGCTCGCGCTTCGTGCCCGCGACGATCCCGGGGGCCGGCGGGCTCCCGCTCCCCGGTGTCAACGATCTGCTCGAGGTGGTCGAGGGGGACTTCGCCCTCGGGATCCTCGGCGTCGAGCCCGACGTGACGATTCAGCACCTGCTGTCCATCCGCCGGGGCGGGCTCGGGCTCGCCAACCTGGCGCGGGTCTTCCACGTGGCGGTCGGCGTCCGGCTGCGCGACGTCGAGAAGGCGAAGGGCCTGTACGAGGGCATCGCCGCGCAGCTCCGGACGAGCAGCGGCTGGACCGTGGCGCCGATGTCCGGCGGGGGCTTCACCGGCTGGGCGTTCCACCGCAAGGCCGAGGCGTACAACGTGCTGATCGGGCACGGCGTGATGCTCTTCATCACCGGCCGCGGCGAGGTCGAGCCGTTCGTCGCCGTGGGCGAGGAGCGGGCGCTCCCGCTGTCCGCGGCCGCCGAGGGGGAGCCCGTCGCCGCCGCGGCGCTGGGGATGGCGCCGAAGCCGTCGGCGGGAGAGGCCGCGCCCGCTCAGCTGGGCGTGGTGCTGGGCTTCACGCGGGTCACCCGCGAGCTGGCCGACAAGGGCGTCCCGCCGTACTTCCTCAAGATCATGAACGACATCCGCGTGCTCGCGGTCGCGGTCCGCGTGGCCGAGCGCGAGGTCACCCTGAGCCTGGAGGTGGCTCTGTGATCAGCCTCCAGGGCATCCACAAGACCTACGTCGCCGACGACGTCGAGAACCACGTCCTGCGCGGCGTGTCCCTCGACGTCGCCGAGGGCGAGTTCGTCGCGCTGATGGGCGCGTCGGGCAGCGGCAAGTCGACGCTGCTGAACATCATCGGGGCGCTCGACCAGGACTACAGCGGCAAGGCGCTCATCGCCGGCCGAGAGGTCAAGGGCCTGTCGGACCGCGCGCTGAGCCGCTTCCGAAACCAGACCGTCGCCTACATCTTCCAGCAGTTCCACCTGCTCCCGCACCTGAGCGTGCTCGAGAACGTCGTGATGCCGAGCTGGTTCGCCGGCGCCACCTCCGACCGCGAGCTCGCCGCGAGCGCGACGAAGGTCCTCGAGCGGGTCGGCCTGGGCCACAAGATCAAGGCGCGGCCGGGGCACCTGTCCGGCGGCGAGAAGCAGCGCGTCGCCATCGCGCGCGCCCTGTTCAACCGGCCGAAGCTCCTGCTCTGCGACGAGCCGACGGGCGCCCTGGACTCGGACACGACCCTCAAGGTCTTCGAGCTCATCGAGCGCCTCAACGCCGACGAGGGGCTGACCGTGCTCGTCGTCACCCACGAGCGGGACATCGCCGAGCGCTGCCGCCGCATCGTCCGGATCGTCGACGGCGCGGTGGTGCCCGATCCGGCGTCGTCCGCGCCGACCCTGGCCGACGGAGGTGTCGCGTGACCCTGGCCCGCGCCATCCGCGTCGTCCTCGGCAACATCCGCCGCAACAAGCGCGCCTTCATCCTGTCGAGCGTCGGCCTCATCATCGGCGTCGCGACGCTGACCTTCTTCGTGTCCCTCGGGATGGGCGTTCAGGCGGGCGTCCTGAACAAGATCTACCCGGTCAACCAGATCGAGATCGAGCCGCAGACCGTGGGCATCGTCGGGCTCCGAGAGCAGCTCGTGGACGCCGCGCGCCTCGACGCCGACATGATCGAGGAGCTGAGGTCCCTGCCCGACGTGACCCGGGTCTATCCGAAGCTGCGCTCGAAGCTGCAGGCGCGTCTGTGGGGCGGGAAGTCCCTGTTCGGCTACGCGGCCCGGACCGAGGCCTTCTTCGATGGGCTCGATCCCAGCCTCGTCAGCGACGAGCTCAAGCGCGTCGAGCGCGTCGACGAGAAGCGCCACCGGGCGTCGCTGCGGCGCCCGATCGCCTGCAAGCGCGACGACGAGTGCCCGCTGGGGCAGGTCTGCGGGGGCGACGGGACCTGCGGCGACATCGAGTACTGGGAGCGCTTCGTCGACAGCGGCATCGCGGTGCCGTGCCGCGACGCCGACGGGGACGCGATGTGCCCGCCGGGGTCGAGCTGCAGAGACGGCGTCTGCCGCGGCGAGGCCCAGACCTGCGAGACCGACGGCGACTGCCCGACGACCCACGGCTGCGTGGAGGGGGAGGGCGGCAAGCGCTGTAGCCGCCTGGCGTGCGAGCTGAAGAGCGCCGACGCGCAGTTCTCCGAGCGCCTCGGCGACCAGGCGGGCCGCGTCGTCGGGCGCTGCGCCAACGCCGTCGCGCCGGACAGCCCGGCCTGCGAGCCCCTGGCGTGCCCCGGCGGGACGTACTGCGCGGCCTCGTCGGTCGCGACGGCCAAGGGGTACTGCGAGGAGCCCATCCCGGTGCTGCTCAGCCCGGTGCTGCTCGAGATCTTCAACTCGTCGGTGGCGAGCTCGCTCGGGATGCAGCGCATCGACGGCACCGACGCGATGCTGGGCTTTCAGTTCCGGCTGCAGCTCGGCGACAGCTACTTCGCCGCCGACCTGCCGGTGGACATGCAGGCGGTGAAGCGCGCCGAGATCGTCGGCTTCTCCCAGAAGGCGATGGAGTTCGGGGTGACCATGCCGCTCGGCGTCGTCCGGGCGCTGAACGCGCGCTACAAGGGCAAGGCCGCCGCCGACACCTACGATACGTTCATCCTCGAGACCCAGGGCAACGAGGACGTCTCGAACCTGATCGCCGAGGTAGAGGGCTGGGGCTTCACCCTGTCGCGAAAGAGCGAGGACGCGCGGAAGGCTGCGGACCTACTCTTCATCCTGACCGTCGTCTTCAGCTTCATCAGCGTCGTCATCATGTTCGTCGCTGCCGTCAACATCATGCACACGTTCCTGACGCTGGTGACCGAGCGGCGCTACGAGATCGGCATCATGCGCGCGGTCGGCGCGGCGCGGGGGGACATCCGCAAGCTCTTCCTGCTCGAGGCCGGCGTGCTGGGCCTCTTCGGCGGCGTGCTGGGCAACCTCGTCGCGTGGGGGGCCTCACGGCTGGTGAACTGGGCGGCCGCCGAGTACCTGCAGGGGATCCCCTTCAAGCCCGAGGAGTTCTTCGTCTACGACTGGCGCGTGCTGCTCGGCGGCGTCGCCTTCGCCTGGCTCTTCTGCGTGCTGGGCGCCTGGCTCCCCGCCAACCGCGCCGCCCGCCTCGACCCCGCGGTCGTCCTGACCACGTAGCCGGAGCCGCCGGCGCCCGCTGGAGTGTGGGCGTCCCGCCCGCACCCCGGCCCCGAACGCGTTCGCCCGCTGGAGTGTGGGCGTCCCGCCCGCACCCCGTCCCCGAATGCGTTCGTCCGCTGGAGTGTGGGCGTCCCGCCCGCACCCCGGCCCCGAATGGGTTCGCCCGCTGGAGTGTGGGCGTCCCGCCCGCACCAAGCCGCTGTGGAAGCCCGCGAATCCGCGTCGACTCCGCGCGAGCGTCACCATCTTGTTGCTTGGCGGCCACGGCCCGCCTTGCTATGCCCGTCGCACACCGGATCGAGGGAGTCGCCGATGGACGGAGCCAACGTACGTTCTGCCCGCGTCCAGGACGTGGCCTACAGCGCTGAGGGTCTGGAGGGCGGCGAGCTCGTCCACGACTACGGTCCGGGCGTCCACATCCTGTCGGACCCGTATCATCTGTCGCTGCTCGCGCGCCTGAGCAGCAACGAGACGGCTCAGCCGCTGATCAACCACCTCGTGACGACCCTGTACCGCGATCTGGTCGCGGCGGTCGTGGCGCGGGAGTTCCCGATCTGCCACGTCGAGTCGGAGACGCGGATGATCGCCCACACTCCCGACGGCGTGTTCGCCGGCGAGGTGGTCGATCCGTCGACGCGGGTCGTCTGCGTGGACATCGCGCGCGCCGGGATGCTGCCGGCGTCCGTGTGCTTCGACGCCCTCAACCACGTGCTCGACCCGGTCGGCGTGCGTCAGGATCACCTCATCATGAACCGCGTCGTCGATGACGCCGGTCAGGTCGTCGGGGCGCGCATCTTCGGCGAGAAGACCGGCGGGGACGTCGACGGGCGCGTGATGATGTTCCCGGACCCGATGGGCGCGACGGGCTCGTCGCTCAAGAAGGCGATCCACTACTACCTGACCCAGGCTGGCGGGACGCCCCGGATGACCATCGCGATGAACCTCATCGTGACCCCGGAGTTCATCCGCAACGTGAAGGCCGAGTACCCGGACGCGATCATCTACGCCTTCCGGCTCGACCGCGGCCTGAGCCCGCCGGACGTCCTCGCGTCGCGCCCCGGCGCCCACCCCGAGCGCGAGCGCGGGCTCAACGACACCCAGTACATCGTCCCCGGCGCCGGAGGCCTCGGCGAGGTCATCAACAACGTCTTCGTCTGATCCCGGACGCTCGGGCGACCGCCGTCGTCCCCCCAGTCAACTCCGCCACCTCGACCCCTCTTCGCCACACGGGCCAGCGCCCGGGAGTGATAGCCCACATGTTCAAGCGCAGCGATCTCGCCACCCTGATCGACGAGGAGACCCTGGCCCAGCGGATCCGTGAGCTCGGGGCTGAGATCAGCCGCGACTACGAGGGCAAGGATCTGGCGATCATCGGCATCCTGAAGGGCTGCTTCGTCTTCCTCGCCGACCTCGCCCGGGCGATCGACACCGAGTGCACCGTCGATTTCCTGGGGCTGTCGAGCTACGGCTCGGCGACGACGTCGTCCGGCGTCGTGAAGATCACCAGCGACCTGACGACCCCCATCGAGGGGCGCGACGTCCTGGTCGTCGAGGACATCATCGATACCGGCCTGACGATGCGCTACCTGCTCGAGAACCTGAAGACGCGCGGGCCGGCGAGCGTGCGAATCTGTACACTCCTGCACAAGCCGGCGAACGCGAAGAGCGAAGTCCCGATTGATTACAAGGGATTCACCATCGACGACCACTTCGTCGTCGGTTTCGGTCTCGATTACGCCGAGAAGTTCCGCAACGTCGGCTACATCGGCTACAAGCGCTGAGCGGCTCGTCCGGCTGGTCAATTCTCAGCGCGGCACATCCCGCGTGATTCGTTCGCCCGGGAGAAAGTCGCACGAGAGTGCCGCCACGGAGTGCGGACGTACCGCCCGCCGGAGTGTGGGCCTCCCGCCACCGGAGTGTGGGCGTCCCGCCCGCACAAACCGCGGGAATGAGGGCGTTCCGGCACCGGAGTGTGGGCGTCCCGCCCGCACAAACCGCGTGGGCGTCCCGCCACCGGAGTGTGGGCGTCCCGCCCGCACAGCCCGCCAGCGTGCCCGCCACCGGAGTGTGGGCGTCCCGCCCGCACAAACCGCGGGAATGAGGGCGTTCCGGCACCGGAGTGTGGGCGTCCCGCCCGCACAAACCGCGTGGGCGTCCCGCCACCGGAGTGTGGGCGTCCCGCCCGCACAGCCCGCCAGCGTGCCCGCCACCGGAGTGTGGGCGTCCCGCCCGCACAAACCGCGGGAATGAGGGCGTTCCGGCACCGGAGTGTGGGCGTCCCGCCCGCACAAACCGCGTGGGCGTCCCGCCACCGGAGTGTGGGCGTCCCGCCCGCACAGCCCGCCAGCGTGCCCGCCACCGGAGTGTGGGCGTCCCGCCCGCACAAAGGCGACTATCTAGAAGCGCAGGACCATCGCGCCGGTGCCGTCCTTGGTGAACGGCGGGGGCCCGGCGCCGTCGTCGGAGAGCAGGATCGCGGCGGTCGTGCCGCCCGCGACCGCGACCCCGACGAGGGTCCAGAACCACCACTGCTCCAGGATGCCGGGCTCCTCGATGTCGTCGTCGGTCTTACCGCCGAGCATCTCGACCAGGTCGAAGTCGAGGAGCTTGTCGACGGCCGCGCCGATCGCCTTGCGGTTGCGGTAGCTCCAGTCGAGCCCGGTGACCTTCTCGACGGACACGAGGCGCTGCGTCTCGGTGTGGAAGAGATAGAGCTCGAGATCCTTCGTCTCACGGGTGCCGCTGACGCGGACGATGAGAGACGTCTCGGTCCTGAACAGGTCGCCGAGCTCCTTGACGGCCGTCCCGCCCTTCGGGACCTCGCCGTGCGCCTTGGCGATCTCCACCGCGAGCTTCGGCTTCAGCTCGTCGAGGAGCAGGGCGCGCCGCGCCGGCTGGAGCGTGATCTCCTGGTGGGCCATCGTCGTGGAGTTGACCTCGACCGTCACCGTGGGTCGCGTGAAGCCGGCCTTGTAGACGGTGATGATGTGCGGGCCCTCGATGAGCCCGGCGACCGCCTTCGGGCTGACGCCCTTGTAGCGCCCGTCGACGTAGATCTCGGCGTACACGGGGTCGGTGTTGACCTGTACCGCGCCGAGGGGCATCGACTGAATCGCCGCCTCGGCCGCGGCGTAGGCGCGCTGGGCCTTCGGGCGGAGCCCGGAGCCGTCTGCCCGGGACGCCGCCGCGCGTCGGAACGCTCGGTCCGCGCCCTCCTTGTCGCCCGCCTCGAGGCGCGCCGAGCCCAGCCCGAGCAGCACCTCGTTCAGGATCTCCTGGTCGTCGCCCTCGAGGACGCCGAGGCTGCCCTCGAGCAGCTTCAGCGCCGAGACGAACTGGTCGGTCGCGTCGTCGAAGTCGTCGGCCTCCATCGCGGCGCGCCCGGCGCCGATGAGGCCCTTGACCGTGGCGGCGTTCTGCTGCTCTTGCACCTCGCCGCCGGCGTTCAGCGAGGCGTGTACCGTCGCGACGTTGTAGTCGCGCAGCCCGTCGGCGTTGACGTGCTTCTCGAGCGCGCGCCGGATCTCGTGGAGGATCTCCACGTGCTCCTTCTCGTCGCCCGACAGGTCCACCACCAGGACCTTCCGCGCGCTGGACGCCCGCTCGGGGTCGGCCGCGGAGGCCTCGGGGCCGGCCAGGGTCACCGCGGCGGCCGTCGTCACGCTCAGCGCGGTGACGAGGGCCATCTTGATGCTCCGTGCTCTGTTCATCGGCTCCGCCGCTCCGGTCGTTTTCTTTGGTTCGTGCGGTTCGCTCGGCCCGTCGTCACCCTGTCGCGCCCGCGCGGGGCGCCTGGCCGGGCCCGCGGAGCACCTGGCCTCGGGGCCCTCGCTCCGCCGTCTCTCGCGAGCCGGACGATAGCAGACGGCTTCGGGACCCACAACGGCCCCAAGCCGCCTCTGGCACGCCCGGAACGCGGGAGCGCTGGCCGCTCGGGACGCGGGCGTCGACAGCCTCGTCTCGACCGGCGCGACGGAGTAGTATCGCCGCCGCGACCGAGGCCCGCTCCGGGCCCCGGTCGTCCCGAGGCTGTCGCGTCGAACGTGCGTCGAAGAGGGCGGTCGAGACGACCGCGGGCCAAGTGTCCGGAATCCCTTCGGCCCGCGGTCGTCCCGACCGCATCGACGCCAGTCAGCGCGTCTCGCGACAGCCTCGTCCCGATCGCCCGCACCCCGAGCTCGCGAATGCCCGACCCCAGAATCCTCTCCTTCAAAGGCGTCACCCCCGACCTCGGAGACGGCGTCTTCGTGGCGGACACCGCCCGCGTCATCGGCGACGTCCACCTCGGCGCCGACGCGTCGGTCTGGTTCGGCACCGTCATCCGCGGCGACGTCAACCACATCCGGATCGGCGCCCGCACCAACGTGCAGGATCTGACCATGATCCACGTGACCACGAAGCGCTGGCCGACGATCATCGGCGACGACGTCACCATCGGTCACCGCGCCGTGCTCCACGGCTGCACCATCCACGACCGCGCGCTCATCGGGATGGGCGCCATCGTCATGGACGGGGCCGTCGTCGGCGAGGAGGCGATGGTCGGCGCCGGCGCCCTCGTGACCCCGGGGACCGTCGTCCCGCCGCGAACCCTGGTCGTCGGCAGCCCCGCACGCCCGGCGCGGGCGCTCCGAGAGGAGGAGATCGCCTACCTCCCGCAGAGCGCCCGCCACTACGTCAGCCTCGCGGAGACCTACCGGGACGCCGACCACGGGCGGACCGCGTGAGAGCCTTCGCCGTCGTCGCCGGCCTCGCCCTGGCGCTCCTCGCGTCGCCCTCGGCCGCGGCCGAGGGCGTCGACGTCTCCATCGATCTCGGCGGCGGCTCGCTGATGGCCTGGGACACCCCCGAGCAGATCGGCAACGCCTTCGGCCTGGGCGCCTTCATCGGCGTCGACGCCTTCGAGATCGGCGTCTCCGGGGCCGTCGTGCTGCCCGACAGCCGGGTGCAAGGCGACTTCGGCGCCTTCTGGGTCGAGGGGCGCTGGTTCCCCCTCGACCGGACCGGGCTCTGGGCGCCCTGGGTCGCCGTCGGGTTCGGGGTCGCGACCGACGACGGCCTGACGGCGCGGACCATCGACAGCATCGAGCCCGTGCGCTGGGTCACCGACAGCCCGAGCGCGCTCGCCATCGTCGGCCTCGGGATCCGATATGGACACCGTGAGGGACTTCACCTCTCGGTCGACGTCCGGGCATATAATCATTCGCATGGTGGATTGAACCTCCTCGTCGGTTACGCGTTCTGATTCGGCCTGTCGAAACGGCGTAAGGCTTTAGAACGGCTGGGGAAGTGGGGAATGACCCGGCCGCCGGAGGGCGCCAATCGGAATCCCGCCGCGCCAGACTCGCGCCGGACGGTCCGACATTTGCGCGGCGGTCAGGCAAGTCGAGCCAGTCGGACTTGCCCGCGACGCCGCTGGCGGCGTCGGCTCCCCTTGACGATACGGTGTATCGACTGCGGGTCGCCTCCTTGCCAGCGACGCCGCGGCCTGCGTCCTTGGTGGCTCGACTTACCTGACCGCCGCTCTCGGTCGTGTGCGACCTCGCCGTTTCGAGGGGCGTCGGTGGTGTGATTCGGACGATAATCGCTCCCCCATCGTCCGGGTCGACCGGCCCGCCAGCGCCGGCCGACCCGCCGTCGTCTCACGCGCCTGCACCCGAAGCGGCGCGCGCGGTGGGCGAGCGCGGCGTTCGTAGGCGGGTCCTCGGGAGTCGGCGCTCCCGACCGCGGAGGCCGCCGCGGTCAGAAGAATCCGAGCCGGATGGAATGCGCGGGAGCGAATACACGCTGCTGGCCGACGTTTGCGCTATCCGCCACAGCTGGTGATTGGTGGAAACCGTGTGAGTACCGTGACTTGGTGGTCTCGCGGGCCAATGGGCGACAGAATGAAGCGCAGCGCAGCATCACAGGCTCGTCACGAAATACCCTTTGGCGCGGATCTGGAATACGTAGTAGGCTGATTCGCCAGTCCAATAGTGGGCTCGGCGGATTCGAATCCGAGATGAGAAGATCGACTTCGGCGCGCTCGTCGCTATCCTCCCGCGCCGATGGTCGAGCAGGCTCACAGCACGAAGGCTTGGTGCACGGTCCATGTCAGGTGATCGAACCTACATCACCTATGTGAGAAACGATGGGGCCCCCGGGCTCCTGCTCTGGGGCGAGGAGGGCGACGCCCTACCGCGACTGCGGTCGTCCTTCGCGCGCGGCAAATGGCTGCGCTCCGTGTCGCTGCTCGCTCCCGACGGGGAGTCGGGCGTCGGGGTGGCCGAGGTCGAGGGGTGGTGGCTCAGAGCCGACCGCAGCGTCGAGGAGCTCGCCTCCATCCCGCTGACGGATCTCCGCCGCTTCTCCCACGCTGCGCGCATCTGGATCCTCGCCGCCAAGTGGGCCGTCTTCACGATCGACCGCCAGCAGCTCGTCCCGTCTTTCGACGCGATGCCCGAGGGCGATGGGTGGCGCGCGTCCTGGCGTGTCGCGCCGGTCCAGCCCGACGACCGGACCCGGTTCGCCAGCCTCGCCGCCGCCATGCCGGGCGTCGCGCGGTGTTGGCCGGTCGACGGCGCCAACAGCGTCCTGACCCCGACCGCGGCGCTGCAGGAGTTCCTCGACGCCGCCGTGGACGGGCTCCTCCGGACCGACAGCGCGGCGACGATGCCGCTGCCCGGCTCCGGACCCGACTGGGCGGTGCGCCTGGCCGAGCGCCTCGGGGGACCCGAGCGCCGCTTCACCGCCAAGGGGCCGCACGACGCCCACCTCGCCGATACCCTCAACCACTGGGTCGCGCCGGCGCTCAGCCTGGGGGAGGGGGGACGCCCCATGGTGGGGTTCCGCCTCTCCGAGCCGGGCTCGGAGAACGGCTACTGGGAGCTCTCGTACCACCTCTTCAGCGGCGGCGGCAGCGACCGCGTGGCCGCCGCCGATCTGGCCGACCCCACCGGCGCGATCCGCGACCGGATCCTCAAGATGGTGGCGCCCCAGGACACGCTCCTCGAGGCGCTCGGCCGGTGCGCGCGGGTGTTCTCGCCCATCAGCCGCTCGCTCAACACCCGGCTCCCGGCGCAGGTCAAGGTCGACGCCAACGAGGCCTGGGAGTTCCTCACCCACGCCAGCCTCCAGCTCGAGCGGGCCGGCTACATGGTCGAGGTCCCGGCGGCGCTGAGCCGCGTCGGGCACCGCCGCGTCCGCGCTCGGATGCGCGTCGGCGTCGAGGCCGAGGAGGGGGCCGAGCGCTCCAACGGCAGCGGCCTGCTCCAGGGCATCGTCAACTACCGCTGGGAGGCCTGCCTCGGCGACGACACTCTGACGGCCAAGGAGTTCCTGGCGCTGACGAAGTCGAAGGCGCCCCTGGTCATGCACCGCGGCGAGTGGATCGCCGTCGACCCGGACGACGTGGCGCGCCTCCAGGCCCTCCTCGGCGAGGGCGCCGGCACTCTGGATGCCGCCGAGGCGCTGCGCCTCGCCCTGTCCGGCGAGGTCTCGATGGCCGAAGACGCCGGCGAGGTCCGGGCCGAGGTCGTCGGAGACGGCGTCGTCGCCCAGGCGCTCGAGGCCCTCCGCGAGGGGACCGCCGTCGAGCCGCGCGACCTCCCGGCCCCCGAGGATCTCCAGGCCGAGCTCCGACCGTATCAGCAGCGCGGCTACGCCTGGCTCGCCAGCGTCACGTCGATCGGCTTCGGGGCCTGCCTCGCCGACGACATGGGCCTCGGCAAGACGGTCCAGCTGCTCGCGCTCCTCACCGCCATCAGCGCGGACGCCGACAAGCGCCGCAAGCTCCGCTACCTCGTGGTGTGCCCGACCAGCGTCATCGGCAACTGGCGGCGCGAGATCAACCGCTTCGCCCCGGTGCTCCGGCCGCACATCCACCACGGCCCGAGCCGCGCCGGGAGCTTCAAGGAGCTCGAGTCCCGGGTCGCCGGCGAGAACTCCCGGCATCCCGTGGTGATCATCACCAGCTACGCCCTCGCGCGCCGCGACTGCGAGCTCTTCCAGGGCTACGACTTCGACTGCCTGGTGCTCGACGAGGCCCAGAACATCAAGAACCCCGAGGCCGCGCAGAGCCAGGCGGTGCGGCTGCTCAACGCCAAGCGCCGCGTGGCCCTGACCGGCACCCCGGTCGAGAACCGCCTGACCGAGCTCTGGTCGATCCTGGACTTCCTGAACCCCGGCCTCATCGGCGGGCGGACGGCCTTCAAGAAGACCTTCGCCGTGCCCATCGAGCGCTTCGGCGACGAGGACGCCGCCGAGCTCCTGCGCAAGGTGACCGGCCCCTTCATCCTGCGCCGCGTCAAGACCGACCCGAACATCGCGCCGGAGCTCCCGGAGAAGGTCGAGTCCACGCGCTTCTGCCCGCTGACCCGCGACCAGGCCGCCCTCTACCAGGCGACGGTGGACGAGGCCTTCGCCGACATCGCCGAGCTCGAGGTCGGGATGAAGCGGCGCGGCCGCATCCTGGCGATGATCACGGCCATCAAGCAGATCTGCAATCACCCCGCGCACTTCCTGCGGGACGGGGACTTCTCGGCGCGGCGCTCGGGCAAGCTCACGCGCTTCCTGCAGCTGATCGACGAGGTCATCGCCAGCGACGGCCACGCCCTCGTCTTCACCCAGTACCGCGAGATGGGGGAGATCCTGAAGTCGGTGCTGTCCAAGCAGCTCCGCGAGCCGATCCCGTTCCTGCACGGGGGGCTCACCCGCCAGGCGCGCGAGCGCATGGTCCAGAGCTTCCAGACCCCGACCGGGCCGCCGGTGATGGTCGTGTCGCTCCGCGCGGGCGGCACCGGGCTGAACCTCACCCGCGCGAACCACGTGTTCCACTATGATCGTTGGTGGAACCCGGCGGTCGAGGATCAGGCGACCGACCGGGCCTTCCGCATCGGCCAGACGCGGGACGTCACGGTACACCGCATGGTGAGCCAGGGGACGATGGAGGAGCAGATCCACCAGATCCTCGAGGACAAGCGGAACCTCGCCGGCATGGTCGTCGACTCCGGCGAGACCTGGCTGTCCGAGCTCGACGACGAGACGCTGCGCTCGCTCATGACCCTCGGTCAGGACGCGGTCCTCGAGGAGGGGTGGTGATGAACGGCGAATACAGTTGGCTCGAGAAGCGCTGGCTGGAGCCGATCCTCCAGGCGAACGAGCTGCGCCTCGCGGTGCGTCGCGGCAAGGTCGTCGCGCGCAAGGGGTGGGTGAACAACCTCAAGGTCCGCCCCGGCGTGATCACCGCGCAGGTCACCCGGGACTCGGGCGCGAGCTGCGACGTCTCGGTGCGCATGGATCCGATCGACGACGTGTGGGACGCCGTGATCGAGCGTTTGGCCAACGAGGCGGCCCTGGCCGCCGACCTCCTCGGCGGGCGCGTGACCGAGCGCCTCGCGGTGGTGTTCGAGGAGGAGGGGCACGATCTCTTCCCCTTCGATCTGCGGGACATCAAGACCTTCTGCTCCGGCCACCCCGACGATCCGAACTGCATCGACGCCATCGCGGTCCACTTCGACTTCGCGAAGCTCATCAACGCCCACCCGATGACGCTCTTCGAGTTCCGCGGCCGCGCGCAGGCCGCTGTCATCGAGGCCATGCGGGAGCTTCGACAGACCGGCGTCGCGGATCCGGCGGCGGCAGGTGAGCCTCCGCCTTCGACGGTCGAGGGCGCTCGCGCTATCCTCGACGGGTACTGGGAGCGCGGCGTGGTCCCCCACCTCGCGTTTCGCGTCGAGCGGACCCATCTCAACGAGACCGACGCCCTGCCGGTCGTTCGTGCGCTGGGGCCCGGACCCGGAGAGACACCACCCGAAGACGTTGTTCGGGTGCTCGCGCCGCTGATGCGAACGGCCCGCAGGCGGATGGACGCGATTCACGATCGGGCCGAGAGTGACGCCGTCGAGATGCAGCAAGCACCGGACCCCATCGCCGCCGAGAGCCTCGACGATCTGCTCGTGGCCGCCGCGCACCAGCACGGCTCGTTGACCAGTGGCTTCGTCGCGAAGGCGCTCGGCATCGACCCGCGCGAGGCGCGTCAGTACCTGAAGTGGCTCGTCGACGAGGGCCGCCTGGCCGTCGTCGGCCGCGCGCGCGGCACCAAGTACCTGCCCGTCAGCGCCGACGCCCCGAGCGAGGACGCCGCCGCCACCGAGGCGTAGCCCGCGGGACCGTTGGCGTCCCGCGTGCACGGGCGCTGGAGTGTGGGCGTCTCGCCCGCACAAGCCGCTCGATCGTGGACGCCCTGCCCGTGTGGCCCGGCGCGAACCTCTGAATCGGGGTACCCAGCGTCAGCGCCGGGTGGACGTAGACCGATGGGCCCGCGGTCGTATCGAGGCTGTCGCGAAGGGCCGGAACGGGCGCCGGGGCTCAGGGGTTGGCGACGGTTGGTGCGGGCGGGACGCCCACACTCCGTTGGCGAGTAGCCTGGCCTGCGCGCCGTGGAGTGTGGGCGTCTCGCCCGCACGAGGCGTTCGGACGTGCCCGCTGCTCTCAACCCGATCACCACTGGCGTTCACAGTCAATGCGATAGACCTGTCTCGACAGCCACGTGTGCTCGCCGTCACAGCGACAGCCTCGAGGAGACGTCCGGCTAGGGGCAGGCCGGGTTCGGCCGTCGTGGCGTCCCGTAGTCGCTGCCCGTCCCGAAGCGCGAGCCGGCGTCGCACCAGCTCGACGCGGCGTCGTTCTGAGCCGCGCTGAGCTTGGTGTTGCTGAGGCTCATCGCGTGCGACGACGAGGTGGGCCAGCCGGTGTCGGTGTAGACGACGCGATCGATCTCGACGTCGCCGCAGGTCAGGACGATCTCGTCGCTGCTGTTCGCGAGGACGAAGCCGCCGTAGACGTGGTCGGGGACGAAGCCGCCGTTGTCCCGGGCGTCCGCGGAGCGGCCGAGCACGAAGTAGCCCCTCGCGCCGACGACGAGCGGGCTGTCGTCGCTGACCGGTAGGGCGTAGCTGTCCTCCCCGAGGTCGCTCAGGACGCAGCCGTCGAGCTGGCGCGCGACGCCCTGGGGGTTGTAGAGCTCGACCCACTCGCCCGCGTCGTCGCCGCCGCTGGGGTTGCGCATGATCTCGCTGATCACGAGGTCCCCGGCCGCCGCCGGCGCCTGGAGCGCCGTCGCGCAGGTGCCGGCGACGCAGGTCGTCCCGGCCGAGCAGGCCAGCAAGGGCGCCGGCGCGTACGCGCAGACCGCGGCCCCGGTCCCGTCGTCGCAGGTCCCGGGGACCGCCCAGCCGCTGGGCTTACCGCCCTCGTCGCAGGTCGGCTGGGGCGGGACGTCGCACGGGTTGGGGTCGCAGGGCACGCTGGTCGGGTCGATGCACCCGCCGTCGCGGCACTCGTCGCCGCCGGTGCAGGCGAGGGTCGCGTCGACCGCGTACTCGCACTTGCCGCCCGGCGGGACGTTTGGGTTGCACGTGCCCATCATGGCGTAGACGACCGCCGTGTTGCCGTCGCAGTCGGGGGCCGGCGGGGAGTCGCAGACCACCCCCTCGCACGGCACGACCGGCGGGTCCACGCAGGCGCCGCTCTGGCAGAGCTTGTTCAAGCTCTCGCAGTTCTGCCGCGGCAGCTCGGGGTAGCCGCACTTCGGCTGACCGTCGACCGGGACGCAGGTCCCCACCGCCGAGTAGCTGACCTTCGTCGGCCCCTCGCACTGGGGCGGCGGGTTGTTGATGCACTGGACGCCGAGGCACGGGTCGTCGGCCGCGGTGTCTCCACAGGCGGCGCCCCAGAGCGGGGCGCCACCGGCGAGGACGCCGAGGACGACGAGCGCTCTCACTCGCTGGCCTGGGGGATCGGGTCCTTCACGTCGATGAAGGAGATCCGGTCGACGTGGCCGAGCAGGATGTCGAGGGTCACGCCGCCCGGCGCCATGACGTCGTCGAGGGTGAGGCCGTCGGCGAGGTCGAGGCTGTTGACGAGGGCGAGCTCGAGGCTCTCGGTGGCGCGGTCGGCGACCTCGCCGTCGAAGAAGTCGGCGGGCGACGGGACGGTGTAGTCCGCGGTGCCGGACAGCCAGATCGTCCAGTGGCGCCCGGTCTTGCCCTTGAAGAGGAGGCGCTGGCTGTCGGCGCCCGCGACGGCGCCGACGTGCAGGGCGCGGGTCTCGCCGTCCCAGGTGCTGTCGAGCGGGAAGCCGAGGAAGCTCCCCAGGTCCGGGGCGGCCGGCGGGGCCGAGCCGACCTCGCCGCGGGCGAGGATGGCGCTGCCCGAGTCGGGGCGCGGGTCGTCGCCGCTGGGGATGGCCACGGCGACGATGGCCGTGATGTAGGCCGCATGCGGGCTCTGCACGCCGCTGTGGAGCGGGGCGAGGGGCAGCTGGTAGGGGTCCTTCTCGGCGGTGGTCTCGATAGCGTCGGCGATGCCGTCCGGCGGGTTCTTGTTCTTGTCGGAGGTGTCGGCGCCGCCGTTGAGGCCGAGCGGGATCATGAAGCCGTCGGGGGTGAGCGCGCCGCCGAGGAAGAAGAGGGCGTCGGCGTAGCCGATCCCGGCGCCGAGGCTCGGGAGCGGCGGGATGTCGAGGCTCGTGGAGAGGCCGAGGGGCATCCGGAGGAGCGGCGACTCGTCGACGACGGCGGTGCGGTCACCGACGGTGTCGACCTGGACGCCCGGGTCGTAGCCCGACCAGAACGAGCGGAAGAGCGGGAAGACCGCGCCGACGATGCGGGTGAAGTCCAGATCCCCGCCGGCGACGCTGTCGACGATGGCGCTGGCGTACTCGGCGACCTCGGCGAGGTCGAGGCGGCCGCCCAGGCTCCACAGGCGGTTCTGGCCCTTCGGGGCCGAGAGCACGAAGCTCGGCACGGCGGGGGTCGAGAGGTTGAAGATGATGCCGCCAGGGACGGTGATCGGCTCGGTCGGGTCGACCTGGGGGATGCTGTGGTCGGGGTCGAGGTAGCGCTTCACGTCGGCGCCGAGGAGCACCTGCAGGTTGAAGTCGAAGAGCGCCGACGACAGCGCGAACGAGGTCAGCGAGATCTCGAGGGGATCGTCGTTGTCGTAGAGGGACATGTCCGGGGTCCCGCGGACGATGCCGACGTTGTCGAGGATCGTCGCCTCGACGATGTCGTTCGACGGGTTCATCTCGATCTTGGCGTAGTGGGTCTGCGCGATCGGGAGGTAGACCGCGCGCGCGCTGTCGATGCCGACCAGCGAGACCCAGTCGTGGTCGTCGGCGAAGACGTGGAGGTCGACGCCGTCGGTGAGCTCGCCGGCGTAGTGGATGACGCCGTCGGTCGGCAGGACCTCGTTGACGAGCTCGGCGCCGGTGGCGTGGTTCAGGATGACGTAGCGGCCGCTGGTGAGCGGGCTGACCGTGGCCTCGTCGACCACGATGACGTCGAGGGCGTCGCTGGAGACGAGGACGTTGCGCACGGTGATCGTCGCCGTCTCGCCGTCGAGGGTGGCGGTGATGGTCGCGGTGCCGCCGGTGTCGCCGCCGGTGATCTGGCCGCTGGCGTCGACGCTGGCGATGTCGTCGTCCGAGGACGAGAAGGTCGCCGTGATCGGGACCGCGACGTCGGCGTCGTTCGGGTCGATCCCATCGACGTGCAGCGCGTAGGTCGCCCCGGGGACGAGCACGAGCGGTCGATCGAGGATGCGCGGGGCGAGCCCGGTCGTCGGCGCGGTCACGCAGGCGCCGGCGGAGCAGGTCTCGCCGCTCTCGCAGTCGCCGTCACCGCCGCAGTACCAGACGCCGCACATCCCGGAGTCGACGTCGCAGCGGCAGCCGAAGCGCTCGTCGGCGCAGTGCCCCTCCTCGTAGCCGTGGGCGGCGCAGTCGGCGTCGTCGGCGCAGCGGAAGACGGCCTCGCAGCACCCGGCGACGCAGTTCCACTCGCTCTTCGGATCGGGGCAGAGGGCCTTGCTGTTCTTGCCGTGCTCGTCGAGGCACGGGTGCTCGCAGACGGCCGTCGTGTCCTGCTGCTCCGTGGTGTCTTCGGTGACGTCCTCGCCGGTGTCGATCGTGACGGTGTCGGCGGTCGCGGTGTCTCCACCGGCGGCCGGGTCGTCGGAGCAAGCGGCGAGGGCGAGCACGCCGAGGGCGCCGAGAACGAGGCTAATGCGTCGCATCGTGGTCCTTCCCATCACAGGGGCAGTCGAACGCGGGGTGTGTGCGTTGCGGAGCGACGACCGGTCCCATCGGGTGGAACAGACGCAGGCGCGCGGCGCGCGCAGGTCGTCGAGCGACGCACTATAGAGAGCGCGCCCGCGTGCTTCAATCGGATTCCCGCCGCTCGAGCGGCGGTCGGCCAAGTGAGCCACCGGGGACGCAGGCCGCGGCGTCGCTGGCGAGCCCTACGGGCTCGGCTTGCATTACTGCCGACGGAACGCGTGGGCGTCCGGGTCGAGGGCCACCGCCGCCTCCGCCGCCAGCCACCGGCCGCCGTGGTAGGCGATGGGGTAGAGGCGCACGTGGGCGAGCTCCGGCAGGTCCGTGCAGAGGCGCGCGACCCGGGTGAGCAGGTCGCCGAGCGCGCGGTGGTCGCCGTCGGAGAAGGTCGGCGTCGCGCGGGCCGCGAGGGCGCGGGCGGCCTCGGGGCCGAGGGGCAGCAAGGCGCCGTGGGTCGCGCCGCCGCGGCTCACCGTGACCCGGTGACCGAGCCGCGGGTGGGCCGTCGCCTCGATCGCCACGCCGCTCGGCACGACGGCGGGCCGGACCTCGAAGGCGAGCCGCGGATCCGAGCTCGCCGCGTCCTCGTAGAGGCGGATCACCGCGGCCTCGAGGGCCTCGCCGTCGGGCAGGTCCACCGCCCGGCGCAAGCGGCCGTCGGCGTGGAGGGTCACCGTGACCGGGTAGCCGAAGCCGGCGGCGGCCCGGCGCGCCGCGTGGGGGGCCGCCACCGCCATGGTCGGCAGGGTGGGGACGCCGTAGGCGAGCAGCACGCGGCGGGACTCGTCGGGGGTGAGGTGGTCGCGGCGGGTCAGGTGCGCGGCGACCATCACGGCCTGGGCGAGCTGCGGGTGGGCGCCGCTCGGGAGCGCCGCCGGCGGCTCGAGCGGCCCCTCCGCGGCGCGCGCCTGGTGGAGCATCCCCGCGAGGGTCTCGACCCCCAGGGCGGGGACATCCACGACGACGGGCGCGTCCGTGTCGGCGATGTCCAGATCGGCGGGGGCGGGGTCGACCGCCACCAGCACGCCGTCGACGCCGGGATCGGCCGCGGCGGCGGTGGCCGCGACCCGGAGGTGGCGGGGCGTGGCGGCGCTGAGCAGGTCGACCAGCGACGGGCTCAGGGCGGCGCGGGCGTGGACCTCGCTGGCGATGTGCCGGAGGGTCGCCTCGCCGAGGGTCGCCGGGGTGAGGCCGCGCTCGGCCAGGCCGGCGAGGGCGAGCGCACCGAGGGCGTCGTCGTCGGTGACGACGGCGATCCGCGGGCCCGCGAGCGGGCGGCGGGGCAGGGCCATGCGCGACGCGATGGAGACGAGGGCGCTGCGGCTCGCGACGGGCATGGCGCCGCACTCGGCGAGGAGCGCGGCGTCGGGCCCGTGGACGAGGACCGGCTTCGTCCGCGCGGTCGCTCGGAGCGCGCTCACGAGGGCGGCGGGGCCGCCGCTGGCGAGCCCGTCGACGGCGATGACCCGCACCGCGTCGTCGTCCTTCCAGCGCAGGAGCAGCTCCGGCAGGGTGACGTCGGCGCCCACCCCGAGGTCGACGGCCTCGCGGATCCCGAGGCCGATGGCGCTGGCCGCGGCGAGGTTCAAGACGAAGCTCTCGCCGCCTGCGTTGGACGCCAGGGCCGCCGCGCCGGCGGTGACCGCGACCGGATCGGCGACCGCGGTCAGCCCGTGGTGAGGCGCGACGACGCCCCGGGAGCGCGGGCCGACGAGGCGGACGCCGGCCTCGCGGCACAGCGCGCGGAGCGTCTCCTCGGGGGACTCGGTGTCGAGATCGCTCCGCGGGTCGGCGGTGACGAGCAGCGCCCCTACGCCCCGCGCGATCCAGGTCCTGGCGCTGGCGACGACGTCCCGCGGGTCTCCGGCGAGGATGACGAGGTCCACGGGGCCTGGGGGGACCTCGGTCGGGGTGACGACCGGCTGGTCGCCGACCCGACCGCGTCGCAGGTCGGAGAAGGCCAGCTCTCCGCGCAGGCCTGCGATGGCGAGCCGCTCGGCGAGGGCGCGGCCCGCGACCGGCGGCCGCTCGTCGAGGCCGGTGACGACCACCCGCTTGGGCTCGAACAAGTACGACAGCGACATGCCCGAGCAATGGCAGAGACGCCCCGCAGCGTCAACGGCCCCGCGAACGCGGCAGGCGGGTCACGGGTGGCGCGTGGTCGTCCCCGACCGCCCGGGCCGACCGGCCGACGCCGGGAGGGCCCCTGGCGGGCCCTGCTGCGTCGAGCCTATTGACCTACCTGCGCGCCTCGATCGTGGCTCCTGACGCCGTCCACGGGCCCGTGGCGGTCAATTGGGGGCACGGCCAGCGCCGCGAGGGTGCCCCGACGACGCCGGACGCACCGCCGGCCCCGCGGGTGTGTGTGGCGCGCGGTCGTCCCGACCGCACCGGCGTCCAGCGTCGGCCCCTCGGTGTGTGGCGCGCGGTCTTCCCGCGTCCCGGCGTCCAGCGTCCGGGCCTCGGGGTGTGGGCGTCTGGCCCGCGCGGTCTCGTATCTCGGGTGGATCCGAACCCGAAACGTGGGGATAATCCCTGTCGCCTGCCGCGTCCTGCGGCGATTCGGTGCCCCCTCAGGAGTCCCCATGCCACGCGTCCCCCTGGCGCTGTCCTTCGCGCTCACGCTCGTGTTCGCCCCCGCGCTCGTCCTCCTGGCGCCCGAAGCCCACGCCGCTTGCTCGGGCGGGAGCCCCGACGGGTCGCTCCAGCCGTCCGAGGCCTGCGACGACGGCAACAGCGCCCCCGGCGACGGCTGCGATCCCGCCTGCAACATCGAGCCCGGCTGGGCCTGCGATCGGCCGGTCAGCTTCAACTCCATCGACGACGAGAGCTACCCGGGCAGCAACGCCAACTGGAACATCTCCAACGGCGGCCGGACGGGGACGCAGACGGTCAACACGGCCCACGGGACCTTCGGGCTGATGGGCGCCGACGCGTGGGCGGCGACCTACACCTTCGAGATCGCGGTCGTCGACGGCGGCGGCGACGACGACTTCATCGGCTTCGTGCTCGGGTTCAACCCGGGCGAGACGAGCTTCGGCACCAACACCGACTACTTCATCATCGACTGGAAGAAGAACGACCAGTCCTCCGGCGGCTATCCGGGCCCCAAGGGGCTGGCGCTGCTGCACGTGACCGGCACGCCGAGCTTCACCGAGCTGTGGACCCACCGCGGGCCCGTCGACGAGGTGCGCCGCGGCCAGACCCTCGGCAGCACCGGGTGGGTCACGGGCGCGACGAACAGCTTCGAGATCACCAACACCCAGAACACGCTCCGCGTCTTCGTCAACGGGACCCAGCAGTTCAACCTGACCGCCGCCGATCTCGGGCTGGCGAACGGCTTCCCCCCGGGCGAGATCGGCTTCTACGGGCTCAGCCAGGCGAACGTGCAGTACACCGTCACCGGCCCCTTCGGGCACTCGTCCTGCAACCGCCCGCCGACCCCGGGCGACTACGACGTCGTCGTCGAGCCCGGCGACCCCATCGTCATCGACGTCACGACCGCGTTCTCGGACCCCGACGGCACGGCCGTCGACCCCGCGTCGTCGCGGGCCGTCACCCAGCCCGGCGGCGCCTCGGCGACCGGCGCCAGCGGCGGCGCCCCCGGGACCATCACCATTACCCCGGACAGCGACGCCGGCGGCCAGGTCTTCGTGCTCGAGTACGAGCTGTGCGACGCCCACCCCACGGTCCCGCTCTGCGGGCAGGGGCACATCACGGTGACCGTGCCGACCTGCGCCGGTGACGCGTGCGCGGCGCCGCTCTGCGAGGACGCGGGCCCGCTCGCGGGGGTGTCGCTGCCCGTCGACGACGCCTGCGTCGCCGAGCGCGAGGCGGGCGTCCTCGACCCCGTCGTCGCCTGGTCGTGGTCCTCCAACGGGACCTACCCGGGCTACGAACAGATCATGATGGCGCCGGTGGTCGCCAACGTCTCCGACGACAACGGCGACGGCGTCATCGACGAAGAGGACGTCCCCGACGTGCTGTTCACGGCGTTCACGAGCAACCTCTACTACCACGCGGGCGTGATCGTGGCGCTCAGCGGGGACACCGGCGACGAGCTCTGGGCGCTCAACAGCGCCGGCGGCAGCTCGATCCTGAGCTCGGGCGGGATCGCCATCGGCGACCTCGACGGCAACGGCCGCCCCGAGATCGTCGTCGAGACCCTCGGCGGCCTCGCTGCGCTCGAGGCCTCTACCACGACGTCCCCGCCGACCTTCAAGTGGAAAGCCGGCGGGAGCTACGGCGGCAGCGGGCGCTACCCCGCCATCGCCGACCTCGACGGCGACGGCAAGGCCGAGGTGATGAGCCGCGGCGCCGTCTTCACCTTCGACGGGCAGCTCATCGGCTCGACCAACAACGGCTCGGGCGGCTTCCCCTTCGCCATCGACATCGACGGCGACGGCCGCCTCGAGGTCGTCGACGGCAACGAGATCTACAAGGTCAACGGTACCCCGGGTTCGCTGTCGCTGAGCCTCGGCTGGTCGACGACCTACGGCGGCTCGACCGCGGCCGGTGACTTCGACGGCGACGGCCGGCCCGAGATCGTCATCGCCAACTCCGGCAACGCCCAGGTGATCCTGTGGGATCCCGACGGCTCGAGCGACCCGGACAGCCAGGACGGCTGGACCAAGACCATCCCCGACGGCGGCAGCGGCGGGCGGGGCGGGCCGCCGACCGTGGCCGACTTCGACGGCGACGGCGAGCCCGAGGTCGGCGTCGCCGCGATGTACAAGTACGTCGTCTTCGACACCGACGGCTCGACGCTGTGGAGCCAGCCGACCATCGACGCCTCGAGCCGGACCACCGGCTCCTCGGTCTTCGACTTCGAGGGCGACGGCGTCTCCGAGGTCGTCTACGCCGACGAGGAGAACCTCTACATCTACGACGGGCCGACCGGGACCATCCGCCTCCAGGTCACCGAGCACGCCTCGGGCACGCTGCAGGAGTACCCGCTGGTCGTCGACGTCGACAACGACGGCCAGACCGAGTTCGTGCTGGCGTCGAACAACTACTCGCGCCCCGGGTGGACCGGCATCCACGTCTTCGAGAGCCAGACGAACAGCTGGGCGCAGTCCCGGCGCATCTGGAACCAGCACGCCTACTCGATCTCCAACATCGACGAGGACGGCGGCGTCCCGCAGTACCAGGTCCCGAACTGGTCGGTCTGGAACAACTTCCGCTCCGCCGGCCGCAACGAGGGGCGGGGGGACTGGCAGGCCGACCTCGTGGTGACCGGCCTCGAGGCGTGTATCGGGCCGTGCGCCGACTGGACGACGCCGGTCTCGCTGTCCATCGCCAACCGCGGCCTCCTCGACGCGACCGACGTGATCGTCGCCTTCCGGCGCGACTCGGCGACGGGCACGCCGTTCAAGACCTTCACCGTCCCCAGCGTCATGAGCGGCGGCGCGACGATCGCCGGCCCCTACCCGCTGACCCCCGAGGAGTGGGGCCCCGGCGACCTCGTCGTGACCGTGGCGATGCCGAACCCCGACGACGAGTGCGACACGACCAACAACGCCGTCGTCATCGGGCGCTGGCCGAACATGATCAGCGACGGCGACGGCGACCGCCTCGACGACAGCTGCGACAACTGCGACGCCATCGCCAACCCGGATCAGGCCGACGCCGACGCCGACGGCGTGGGCGACGTCTGTGACCAGTGCAGCGACGCCGACCAGGACGGCTGGGGCCTCGCGGTGGGCGACTGCCGCGCGGACGGCTCGCCGGGCGCCTGCGTCAACGGCTGCGGCGACTGCGACGACGACAACGCGACCATCAACCCCGACCAGCTCGAGGTCTGCGACAGCGTCGACAACGACTGCAACGGCCTGACCGACGCGGCCGACGCCGACATCGAGCGCGTCCCGTGCGCCTTGCAGGACGGCGTCTGCGCGGGCGCGACCACCCCGCGGGACCGCTGCGTCGACGGCTCCTGGCTGGGCTGCACCCCCGCCGACTATGCGGCCGCGGCGTTCCCGGCGACCTACGACCCGAGCGGCGACGTCTGCGACGGCTTCGACAACGACTGCGACGGGAGCCTCGACGAGAACGCGACCGTCGTCCAGACCGCGTGCGGGACGGGCGCCTGCGGGCGGGTGGGGCAGCTCCTGTGCCAGGGCGGCGACTACGTCGACACCTGCCAGCCGGGCTCCGCCGCGTCGAGCGACGCGAGCTGCAACGGCCAGGACGACGACTGCGACGGGGAGACCGACGAGGAGTTCACGCCGCAGGAGACGACCTGCGGTCAGGGCGCCTGCCACCGCACCGGGACCATCACCTGTGACGCCGGCAACCCCATCATCAGCTGCATCCCGGGGCTCCCGGCCACGAGCGACGCGACCTGCGACGGCGTCGACGACGACTGTGACGGCCAGCAGGACGAGGACTACCAGAGCACGCCGACCCAGTGCGGCGTCGGGAGCTGCGCGGCGACCGGCCAGCGCCTGTGCGCCCAGGGGAGCGTCATCGACACCTGCTCGGCGGGCAGCCCGGCGGCCAGCGACGCCGACTGCGACGGCCTCGACGACGACTGCGACGGGACCCCGGACGACGGCTACGTCCCGGTGGACACGACCTGCGGGATCGGCGCCTGCGCGGCGACCGGCAAGCGGATCTGCAACGCCGGCGGCGGGATCAGCGACACGTGCGTGGCCGGGGCCCCCGCGCTCAACGACGCCAACTGCAACGGCGTGGACGACGACTGCGACGGCTTCACCGACGAGGACTTCGCGCCGCAGCCCACGGTGTGCGGGCAGGGCGTCTGCGCCGCGAGCGGGCAGCGCGTCTGCCAGGACGGGCAGCTGGTGAACACCTGCCAGGAGAACCCGCAGACCGGTAACGACGGCGACTGCGACGGGCTCGACGACGACTGCGACGGGCAGACCGACGAGGGCTACAACGTGACCTCGACGACCTGCGGCCTCGGCGCCTGCCGGCGGACCGGCCAGAAGACCTGCGTCAACGGGCAGGAGGTCGACAGCTGTAGCCCGGCCGAGCCCCACGACGAGACCTGCGACGCGGTCGACAACGACTGCGACGGGCTGACCGACGGCGCCGACCCGGACCTCGTGCGGATCCTCTGCGACAAGCAGTCCGGCGTGTGCGCCGGGGCGATGCGGCCGGCCTCGCTGTGCGCCAACGGCGCCTGGCTCGAGTGTACCGACGCGATGTACGCCCAGCAGGCCTACCCGCAGCAGTACGCGACCACCGACGCCGTCTGCGACGGCGTCGACAACGACTGCGACGGCCAGACCGACGACGACTTCGCGGTGACCCAGACGACCTGCGGCGTGGGCCGCTGCGCCGACACCCACGGGCAGCGCAAGTGTCAGAACGGCGCGGTCATCGACACGTGCAACCCGCTGGCGGGCGCGATCTCCGAGGCGTGTAACGGCCTCGACGACAACTGCAACGGCTTCACCGACGAGAGCTACCCGACCCTCGGCCAGGGCTGCGACGGCCCGGACAGCGACAGCTGCAAGGCGGGCGTGTTCATCTGCCGCCCGGACGGCGCCGGCGTGACCTGCGACGAGTCGCCGAACTCGGTGGCGGTCGAGCGCTGCGACGGCATCGACAACGACTGCGACAACGCGACCGACGAGGGCTGCGACGACGACTTCGACGACTTCTGCGACGCGACGCTCGCGTGCGTGACCGGCGTCGAGATCCCGGTGTGCCCGAACGGCTGCGGGGACTGCAACGACACCGCCAACGGCATCAACCCCGACCGCCCCGAGGTCTGTGACGGGGTCGACAACGACTGCGACGGGCAGACCGACGAGGGCTGCGACGACGACGGCGACGGCTGGTGCGACGCCGCGATGGGGTGCCAGGCGGCCGGCGCGGTGGCCACGTGTTCCCACGGCTGCGGCGACTGCGCCGACGGGGACGCCGCCATCCACCCGGGCGCCCTCGAGCCCTGCGACGGGATCGACAACGACTGCGACGAGGCGGTCGACGAGGGCTTCGAGGTCGGCGGCTCGTGTCAGGCCGGGCTCGGCGTCTGCGTGCGCTCCGGGCACCTCGTCTGCGACTCGAGCCAGGGCGGCGTGGTCTGCGACGCGCCGGTCGTCTCGGGGAGCCCCGAGCTCTGCGACGACCTCGACAACGACTGCGACGGCGAGGTCGACGAGACCTTCCCGCTCGGCGAGACCTGCACCGTCGGCCTCGGCGTCTGCGCCCGGGACGGGGCCTGGATCTGTGCCTCCGGCGGCGCGGTCTGTGACGCGACGGCCGGCCCGAAGCAGGCCGAGGTCTGTAACGGCCTCGACGACGACTGCGACGGCTACGTCGACAGCGTCGGCGCCGAGTCACCGGTCTGCGACGCCCTCGAGACGGCGCTCGTGACCACGCCCCAGGCGATCAGCGGCAGCGTCGACGCCGAGTTCACCTACACGGACCCGGTGAGCCCCGACAACACGCGCTTCGAGTGCAGCCTCGACGGCGGCCCGTGGTTCGCCTGCGACGGCGGCGCGGTGGCGCTGTCGGATCTGTCCGAGGGGACGCACACGTTCCTGGTGCGCTCGGTCGGCGGGGACGGCGCGGTCGACCCGACGCCGGCGTATTACACCTGGCTCATCGACCAGAGCGTGCCCGACACGCTCATCATCCTGGCGCCCGCGGATCCGTCCCAGAGCACGACGGCGAGCTTCGGCTTCGACGCGACGGTGGACGACGTGGCGGGCTACTGGTGCGCGCTCGACCCGCCGGTCGGGCCGCCGGCTCCGGGCGACTACGTGGCCTGCGAGGCGGTGATGACCTGGGAGGGGCTGGCCGAGGGGCCGCATGCGCTCTGGGTCTTCGTGGTGAACGAGGCGGGGACGGCGGACCCGACCCCGGCGTCGCACCGCTGGACCATCGATCTGAGCGCCCCCGAGACCGAGATCGTCGCCGGGCCGCCCGGCGTCACGGCCGACACCGACGCGCAGCTGGTCTACCGGGACCCGACCGACGGCTCGATCGCGAGCTTCCGGTGCCGCCTGGACGGCGCGGACTGGACCCCGTGCGACGGCGGGACGACCACGTATGGCGGCGGCGAGGTGCCGCTGGCCGACGGCGAGCACGTCTTCGAGGTGGCGTCCGTCGACGCGACGGGCAACGTCGATCCGACCCCGGCGGTCTGGCGCTGGATCGTCGACACGACCCCGCCGGACACGTTCATCCCGGTCCACCCGACGGATCCGGCGCAGACCGGCGACGCGGCCTTCGCCTTCGCCTCGGACGAGCTCGGCGTGACCTACCTGTGCGCGCTCGACCCCGAGTCCACGCCGCCCTCCGAGTGGGAGCCCTGCGACCCGACGCTGCTGCTGACCGGGCTCACCGACGGGATGCACACGATCCACGTCGCGGCGGTCGACGGGGCCGGCAACGTCGATCCGACCCCGGCGACCTACACGTGGCTGGTGGACACCATCGCGCCCGACACCGAGATCACCGAGGGGCCGCCTGCCCGAACGGGCCCGGACGACGGCGCGAGCTTCAGCTACGCCTCGCCCGACGAGCCCGAGCTGACGACCTTCGAGTGTCGCCTCGACGGCGGCGCCTGGGAGCCGTGCGACGGCGGCGCGACGTCGGTCTCGGCCGAGGGGCTCGAGGTCGGCGGGCACGTCCTGGCCGTGCGCGCGTGCGACCCGGTGAGCGGGCTCTGCGACCCCACGCCCGCGGTCTGGAGCTGGGAGGTCACCACGAGCAGCTGTCCGCTGGACTTCACGGCGCCGGAGCTTCAGTGCGCGGACGCGCAGGTGGTCGAGTGCGTCGACGGCGGCGGGAGCCTGGACCTGACCGGGCTGGCCGCGACCGCGACCGACGCCTGCGGGGTCGGTGACGTCAGCTGGCAGGCCCCGGCGCCGTTCCCTCTCGGGACGACCCCGGTGGTCTTCGTGGCCGAGGACGGCAACGGCAACCGCGGGAGCTGCGTGACCGAGGTCACGGTCGTCGACTCGACGGCGCCCGAGATCACCTGCGGCGACGCCGTCTCGCTGACGACCGGCGCCGAGACCTGTGGTGCCGTGGCCGAGCTCGACCCGCCGGAGGCGAGCGACGCCTGCCGCGGGGACAACGTCGCGGTCTACGACGACGCGCCCGCGGTCTTCCCGGTGGGCGACACGACGGTAGTCTGGACGGCGCTCGACGCGGCGGGAGGCTCGACGTCGTGCGAGGTCGTGGTCACGGTCGTCGACGACGATCCGGCGACCATCAGCTGCGAGGAGAGCCTGACCGAAGCCGCGCCGGCCGACCGCTGCGGCTGGGCCGGCACGATCGAGGCGACCGCGCGGGACAACTGCGCGACCGAGGTCACGACCCTGACCGAGGACAACGACTACCCGGTCGGCGAGAGCGTCGTGCACTTCACGGCCACCGACGCGAGCGGCAACGTCGCGACCTGCGACACGGCGCTGACCGTCGAGGACGTGACCGATCCGACGGTCGCCTGCCCCGAGCCGGGTGAGGACGACACGGTCGGCGGCTTCACGGTCGTGGCGGACGACGCCTGCGCCGTGACGCCGGGCATCAGCGGGCTCCTCTGCGAGCGCGTGGACGAGGCCGGCGAGGCGACGGTCGTCGAGCTCGGCGACTGCCCGGTGACCATCGACGGCGACACCCTCGAGGTGACCGGGCGGCTCGCGGTCGGGACGCTCCGGGTGACCTTCGCGGCGACGGCCGAGGACGCCTCGGGCAACGTGGCGAGCGAGGACTGCGAGCTGGTCTTCTCGCCGGACTACGACGGCGACGGCGTGCTGAACGCCGAGGACAACTGCGTCGAGGTCCCGAACACCGACCAGAGCGACGGCGACGAGGACGGCGTGGGCGACGCCTGCGACGTCTGCGTGGCGGTCGCCGACGAGGAGCAGGCCGACGAGGACGGCGACGGCGTGGGCGACGCCTGCGACCTGTGCGTCGCCATCGCCGACCCGGACCAGAAGGACGGTGACGAGGACGGCGTGGGCGACGCCTGCGACGTCTGCCCGGCCGTGGCCGACCCGGACCAGGTAGACAGCGACGACGACGGCGCGGGGGACCTGTGTCAGGACACCGACGACGACGGCGTCCTCGACATCGACGACCTCTGCCCCGAGGTCGCGGACCCGGCGCAGCTCGACCAGGACAACGACGGCCTGGGCGACCTCTGCGACCCGACCCCGTTCTCCGACTACATCGCCGAGGGCGGCGGCGGCTGCACCGGCGGTGGCGCGGGTGGCAGCGCCGTGCTGCTCCTCGCGGCCCTGGCCCTGCTGGCGCTCCGGCGCCGCCGGGCCGCGTGACCTGGCGGAGGCCGTCGCGGGGACTGAGATCTCAGCCGCCGACGACTTCGGTTGCCTCCGAGTCGCCGGGCGCGCTAAACGGCCCTCCATGCCGGAGCTCCCCGAGGTCGAGATCGTCCGCCGGAACCTCGAGCGCTGGACCGTCGGTCGCGTCGTCGTCGCGGTCGACGCGCCGGACCTCGGGCGCACCGAGGGCGATCCCACAGCGATCGTCGGCCGCCGCGTCCTGAGCTGGCGCCGGCGGGGGAAGCTGCTTCTGGGCGCGCTAGACGGCGGGATCGGGGTCGTCAGCCACCTCGGCATGACCGGCAAGTGGGTGCGAGAGCCAAACGAGCGCCGCTTCGTCCGCGCGCGCTGGACCCTCGACGACGGGGGCACGGTCGGCCTGGTCGACGCGCGCCGCCTCGGCCGGACCTTCGTCTTCTCGGGTGTCCCCGACGGCCACCCGGCCGTCGCGAAGCTCGGGGTCGATCCGGTCCACGACGGCCTCGACGGCGAGACGCTCCGCGCCCGCCTCGGCCGGGGGAGGGCGCCGCTCAAGCAGCGCCTCCTCGAGCAGCACCGCGTCGCGGGGCTCGGCAACATCTGCGTCGTCGAGGCCTGCTTCCGCGCCGCCGTCCACCCGCACACCCCGCTCGACGCCGTCCCCGCGGACCGCTGGGGGCCGCTGGCCGCCGGCGCCCTCGACCACATCGCCGCGACGCTCCTCGCCGAGGACGGCGACGAGGTCGCCTACGTCAACGAGGGCGGCGCCAACACGTTCCTGGCCTACGGCCGCGAAGGCGAGCCGTGCCCGCGCTGCGCGACCCCGCTCCGCCGGGAGGTCCTCGCCGGCCGGCCGTCGTTCTTCTGCCCCGCCTGTCAGCCGCCGCCCAGCAGGAGCGCCCCGTGAGACACCTCGCCCTGTCGCTCCTCTTTCCGTCTCTTCTCGCCCTGGGCTGCGCGCGCACGACCCTCGCCGCGCCGCCCGGCGCGTCGGCCCTCGGCCCCCTGGCCACCGGGCTGACCGGCGCTCCGCCCACGGGCCCCGCGCCTGCGCTCGTCCGTGAGCCCCTCGGGATGGACTACGTGCAGCTCGTCGTCGTCGGCGACACCGGCGAGCCGGCGGACTTCCAGGCGCGCCTCCGCCAGTCGATCAAGGACGAGCCCTCAAAGGACGGCGTCGTCGTGGTCGGCGACCTCGTCTATCCCCAGGCGCCGCCGTGCCCCGACGGCACACCGAACGACGCCGCGAACGCCATGCTCGACGAGCGCGTCGGCGCCATCATCGGTGGGCTCGGCGCGCCGACGTATCTCCTCATCGGAAACCACGACGTCTCCCGCGACCCCGGCGAGCCGCCGCGCGCCCCGTGCATCACCACCTGGATCGGCGCCCACCCCGAGCACGGGCTGGTCATGCCCGCGTCGGCCTACACCGTCGACTTCGGCGTGGCGATCCTGGCCATCGTCGACACCAACCACCTCGACGCCCGCCAGGCGGCCATGGTCAAGGCCGCCTTCGACGGTCACCCGGGGCGAAAGATCCTGGCCGGCCACCACGTGCTCAAGACCTATCACGACAAGCAGCGCCAGGACGTCGTGCGGCCGTGGCTGGTCCGATACGGGATCACCCCGGACGTGTATCTCAACGGGCACGCCCACGTGTTGCAGATCGGGATCTACGACGGGATCCCGGCGGTCACCAGCGGCACCGGCGCCGACCCGCGCGACCTCCCCACCTGCCCGCCGACCTGCGGACGCGGGCAGCTCTGGGGCAACTCCGAGCCGGGCTACGCCGTCGTCCGGATCGGCCCCGAGCGCCTCGAGGTCATCTTCAAGGACGCCGACGGCGGCGAGCTGTACCGCTGGCGCGCCCGACAGGAGAAGAAGCCGTGACGACGACCGACAACGTCCCCAACCGCTTCGGCGTCATCGGCGCCGCCCTCGGCGGCCTGGCGGTCATCGCTGGGGCCTTCGGCGCCCACGGCCTCCGCGATCACCTGGGGCCAGCCGCGCTGGCCATCTGGAAGACGGGCGCCGAGTACCACCTGATCCACGCCGTCGCGCTGGTCGCGACCGCGCTGCTCCTGACCTGGCGGCCGTCGAAGAGCGCCCGGGTCGCCGCCTGGTCGTTCGTCGCGGGCGTCGTCGTCTTCAGCGGCAGCCTCTACCTGCTCGCGGTGACCGACGTTCGGTGGCTCGGCGCCATCACGCCGATCGGTGGAACGGCGTTTATCGTCGGCTGGGGGGCGCTCGCCTGGGCCTTTCGTGGTGCCCGCAAGACGTGATTGTACCTTGACATCGCGCGCTCTAGGATTAGGTTTCGCAGGTAATCGGACCTCAAAGGTCCGAATTGCTTTCCGGCCCGGCTCCCCACCACGGAGACGGGCCTCGTTCCGAGGGTGATATGTCCGCCAACACCGAGCTGCAGCAGCTGACCCAGAAGCGCTACGAGGCCGGTTTCTACACCGACGTCGAGACCGACACGGTCCCGCCGGGCCTCTCCGAGGACGTCATCCGCACGATCTCGGCCAAGAAGGGCGAGCCGGAGTGGCTGCTCGACTATCGCCTCCAGGCCTACCGGGCGTGGCTCGACATGACCGAGCCCACCTGGGCCCACGTCAGCTACCCCGAGATCGACTACCAGGCGATCTCGTATTACTCGGCGCCGAAGTCGAAGAGCGACGGGCCGAAGTCCCTCGACGAGGTCGACCCCGAGATCCTGCGCGCCTACGAGAAGCTCGGCATCCCCATCGACGAGCAGAAGATGCTCGCCGGGGTCGTCGCGGTGGACGCGGTCTTCGACTCGGTCAGCGTCGTCACGACGTTCCGGGCCAAGCTCGCCGAGGCCGGGGTCATCTTCTGCTCGTTCAGCGACGCGGTGAAGGACCACCCGGAGCTGGTCAAGAAGTGGCTCGGCAGCGTCGTCCCGCACACCGACAACTTCTTCGCGGCGCTGAACGCGGCGGTCTTCACCGACGGGTCCTTCGTCTACATCCCCGAGGGCGTCCGCTGCCCGATGGAGCTGTCGACCTACTTCCGCATCAACGCGATGAACACCGGGCAGTTCGAGCGCACCCTCATCGTCGCCGACAAGGGCAGCTACGTCAGCTACCTCGAGGGCTGCACCGCCCCGCAGCGCGACGAGAACCAGCTCCACGCGGCGGTCGTCGAGCTCGTCGCCCTCGACGACGCCGAGATCAAGTACTCGACCGTCCAGAACTGGTACCCCGGCGACGAGAACGGCGTCGGCGGGGTGTACAACTTCGTGACCAAGCGTGGGGCCTGCCGCGGCGCGCGCAGCAAGATCTCGTGGACCCAGGTCGAGACCGGCTCCGCCATCACCTGGAAGTACCCGAGCTGCATCCTGCAGGGCGACGACTCGGTGGGCGAGTTCTACTCGGTCGCGCTGACGAACAACCGGCAGCAGGCCGACACCGGCACCAAGATGGTCCACATCGGCAAGCGCACCAGCTCGACCATCGTGTCGAAGGGCATCTCCGCGGGGCGCAGCCAGCAGACCTACCGCGGCGGCGTCAAGATCCTCCCGAACGCCGACGGCGCGCGCAACTACACCCAGTGCGACTCGCTGCTCCTCGGCTCGACGTGCACGGCGGACACGGTCCCCTACGTCGAGGTCAAGAACGCCACCGCGCAGCTCGAGCACGAGGCGACGACCTCGAAGATCAGCGAGGATCAGCTGTTCTACTGCCTGCAGCGCGGTCTCGACGCCGAGGACGCCACCAGCCTCATCGTCAACGGCTTCTGTAAGGAGGTCTTCCGCGAGCTCCCGATGGAGTTCGCGGTCGAGGCCCAGAAGCTGCTCGAGCTCTCCCTCGAGGGGACGGTCGGCTAGCCGAGCCACCGGCGCCCTCGGGCGCGCCGTCGACCTTCCCTCTTCCACCTCCGAACGTCCCTGTCCTCCGAGAAGGAGCACCCGAATGCTGTCCATCAACGACCTGCACGTCAGCGTCGCAGGCAAGCCGATCCTCAAGGGCCTGACCCTCGAGGTCGAGGCCGGCGAGGTCGCCGCGATCATGGGGCCGAACGGCTCGGGCAAGAGCACGCTCGCGCACGTGCTGAGCGGCAAACAGGGCTACGAGGTGACCTCCGGGTCGATCCTGTTCAAGGGCGTGGACCTGCTCGAGCTCGAGGCCCACGAGCGGGCGCGCGAGGGCGTCTTCCTGGCGTTTCAGTACCCGGTGGAGATCCCCGGCGTGTCGAACGCCTACTTCCTGCGCGCGGCGGTCAACGCGGTGCGCGTGCACCGTGGGCTCGGCGAGCTCGACGCGGTGCAGTTCCTCAAGGCGATGCGCGAGCAGATGAAGCGGGTCAAGATGGACCCCAAGCTCGCCAAGCGCGAGGTCAACGCCGGCTTCTCGGGCGGCGAGAAGAAGCGTAACGAGATCCTGCAGATGGCGATGCTCGACCCGGCCCTGGCCGTGCTCGACGAGACCGACAGCGGCCTCGACATCGACGCGCTCAAGGCCGTCAGCGACGGGGTAAACGCGCTCCGCGGGCCCGAGCGCGCGATGGTCGTCATCACCCACTACCAGCGGCTCCTGTCGTACATCGTGCCGGACAAGGTCCACGTGCTGCTCGACGGGCGCATCGCGACCTCCGGCGGCAAGGAGCTGGCGCTCGAGCTCGAGGAGAAGGGCTACGACTGGCTCCGCGACGACGCGGCGGCGGCGTGACGGAGGCCTCTGTGACCAGTCCAATCACTACTCAGGCCGACGGGACCTGGCTCGGGACGCTCCGGGCCGAGGGGCGCGCGCGCTTCGAGTCGCTCGGCCTCCCGACGACGAAGGCCGAGGCCTGGCGTTACTTCCCGACCCGGGCGCTGCGCGGCGTGGACTTCGCGGCGGCCGGCCCCGACGCGTCGGATGCCTCCGTGGACTCGATCGACGGGCTGCGCCTCCCCGGGACGGCCGCGTGCCTCGTCTTCGTAGACGGGCGCTTCTCGGCCGAGCGCTCGGACCTCACCGGGATCCCCGACGGCGTGACCATCGGCAGCCTCGCGGCCGCCCTCGCGTCCGATCCCGAGCGGGTTCGCGGGGTGCTGGGCGCCGTCGCGCCGTCGGAGAACGCCGCGATGGTCGCCGCCAACGAGGCCTGGTTCACCGACGGCCTGTGGGTCGACGTCCCGGCCAACACCGCGGTCGAGGGCGCGATCCAGGTGCTCTTCGTGACCACCGAGGCGGCGGGCCCGGCGACGCACCCGCGAAACCTCGTGGCGCTCGGGCGCAGCGCCGAGCTGACCCTGGTCTTCGGCTGGTCCGGCCCGGAGGGGCGTGACTACGCGACCAACGCGGTCACCGAGGTGTCGCTCGGGAACAACGCCACGCTGCGGCTGGTGAACGTCGAGGAGGAGGGCGGGGGCGCGACCCACGTCCACCACCTGCAGGCGCGGCAGACGCGGGACAGCACGCTGAAGACCTTCGCCCTGTCCCTCGGCGGGCGTTCGTCGCGGACCTCGGTCCGGGCCGAGCTGTCCGAGCCGGGCGCGAGCTGCCAGCTCGACGGCTTCTACCTCGCCGGCGACAAGCAGCGGCTCGACAACTACACCGAGGTCGACCACCAGGCTCCGCACACGCAGTCGGACCAGTACTACGGCGGCGTCATGGACGACAGCGCCGTCGGCAACTACCTGGGGCTCGTGTTCATCCGCGAGGGGGCGAGCAAGGCCGACGCCCGGCAGCTCAACAGAAACCTCCTCCTGTCCCCGAAGGCGACGGCCAACACGAAGCCGTCGCTCGAGATCGACCACGACGACGTCAAGGCGAGCCACGGGACGACGGTCGGGCAGCTCGACGACAAGGCGCTCTTCTATCTGCTGTCCCGGGGCATCTCGCCCGAGGACGCGCGCGGCATCCTGACCCTGGCGTTTGCGCAGAACGCGCTGTCGCGGATGGGCGAGGCCCCCTTCGCCGCGGCGCTGGTGCATCACGTGGCGAGCAAGCTCGGGGCCGAGTCGGTCCTCGTCGACGAGGAGCTGATGGGCGGGGAGGGCGAGCAGTGAGCGCGGCTGTCGAGGCGATGGAAACGGCCGACGCGCCGCTCGACGTGGCGGCGGTCCGGGCGCAGTTCCCGGCCCTGTCGCAGGAGATCAACGGCAAGCCGCTGGTCTACCTCGACAGCGGCGCCTCGGCGCAGAAGCCCCAGGCGGTCATCGACGCGATGGACCGGTTCTACGCGCACGACTACTCGAACGTACACCGCGGGGTCCACGCCCTGAGCCAGCGGGCGACCGAGGCCTTCGAGGCGGCGCGCGCGACGATGGCGCGCTTCGTCAACGCGCCCGACGAGCGCGGGGTGCTGTTCACCCGCGGGACGACCGAGGGCATCAACCTCGTGGCGCAGGCGTGGGGGCGGGCGAACCTCGGGGCCGGCGACGAGGTGGTCCTCAGCGAGATGGAGCACCACTCGGGCATCGTCCCGTGGCAGCTCGTCTGCGAGGCGACTGGGGCGACGCTGGTCGTGCTCCGGATGGACGACCGCGGGGTCATCCCCGACGCCGAGATCTCCGACAAGATCGGGCCGCGGACGAAGATGGTCAGCGTGACGCACATCGCGAACGCGCTGGGGACCGTCAACCCGATCCGGCGGATCGTCGAGCACGCCCACGACCACGGCGCGCTGGTGCTGGTCGACGGGGCGCAGGCGGCCCCGCACGTCGCGATCGACGTCCAGGCGCTGGGCTGCGACTTCTACGCCTTCAGCGGGCACAAGATGTACGGGCCGACGGGGATCGGCGTCCTGTGGGGGCGCTTCGAGCTGTTGGCCGCGATGCCGCCGTGGCACGGCGGCGGCGACATGATCAAGCGGGTGACCTTCGAGAAGACGACCTACGCCGAGCCGCCGGCGCGGTTCGAGGCGGGGACGCCGGACATCGCGGGCGCCGTGGGGATGGCGGCCGCGGCCGAGTGGCTGATGGACCTCGGGCTCGATCGGGTGGCGGCCTGGGACCGAGAGGTGCTCGAGTACGGTCACGCGGCGCTGGCGGAGATCCCGGGCCTACGGATGATCGGGACGGCGCCGGACAAGACCGGCATCCTGTCCTTCGTCATCGACGGCGTGCACCCGCACGACCTGGGGACGCTGCTCGACATGGACGGCGTGGCGGTACGGGTCGGCCATCACTGCGCGCAGCCGGTGATGGACCGCTTCGGGGTTTCGGCCACGACGCGGGCCTCGCTCGGGGTGTACAACACCCGCGAGGACATCGATCGGCTGGCGGCGGCGATTCGGAAGGCGCTCTCGCTGCTCGGCTGATCCCGACCCGGGCGGCGAGCAGCATGGATTTCGACGAAGCGCTCCGGACGCGGCGCTCGGTGCGGCACTTCTCCGACGAGGAGGTGCCGCGCGAGGTCGTCGCGTCGCTCATCGAGCAGGCGTCATGGGCACCGTCGGCGGGTAACCGTCAGCCCTGGCGGGTCGCGGCGATGGCGCCCTCGGCGGCGCGGCCGCTGATCGACCGGCTCGAGCCGCGGACCTGGGAGATCCTGTACCCGACGCTCCGCGAGGTGTTCGAGAAGAACCCGGCGCTGCTCGGCGAGGAGTCGCTGTCCGGGCGGGAGCTGACGGACGCGACCTTCGCGGCGGTCGAGCGCGAGATCTTCCTGCGCGGGGCGCCGTGGCTCCTGGTCGTGCACTTCCCGCGACCGAAGCTCTTGGAGTGGTGCAAGCGCCTCGGGTCCGCGGTGGGCCTCGCGCCTCATCGGCTGCTGGCGCAGGGATCGCTCCGCGAGCGGGCGGAGCTCGCGCTCTTCCTCGGCGGTCACGTCCGGCGCGCCATCGACAACGACTTCATCGTCGACGTCGGCTCGGTGGCCGGCTTCATGTACGCCCTGAGCCTGGCGGCGACGGCTCGCGGGGTGCACAGCTGTATCCAGTACAGCTGGGCGCTGGTCGCCGACGAGGTGAAGGCGGCCCTGGGGTTGCCGGCCGAGGACGTCATCCTCGGCGCCGTCGCCCTCGGCTGGCCCGACGCGACCGAGAGCGACCTCTCCCGCCGCGCCGCCCCGCGCCGCCCCGTCCCCGTGACCTGGCACGACTGACCGCACGCAAGCGTGCGCTCGGAGCGTGGGCGTCCCGCCCGCACCGGCCAGCTGGGTTGGCCGTCCGCTTGGCGCGCCGACGTCCCGTCCGCCTCGGCCGCCCGGAGTGTGGGCGTCCCGCCCGCACCGCCGTGCGTGCAGCGCCGTTCGCTGGAGTGTGGGCGTCCCGCCCGCACCGCCGTGCGTGCAGGGCCGGCCGCTGGAGTGTGGGCGTCCCGCCCGCACCGCCGTGCGTGCAGGGCCGGCCGCTGGAGTGTGGGCGTCCCGCCCGCACCGCCGTCCAATTGCAGCGTGGACCCTCAGCGTGCCGCGCCCGCTTCGCGCGGCGCGTCGTGGGCGTCGAGCAGCTCCTCGTCGAGGGTCGCCGCGCCCTCGAACAGGATGGCGATGTCGGGGCGGTCGGGGAAGGGCGCCTGATAGTGGGCGACGCCCGCGGCCTTCAGCGCCTCCGAGACCGCCGCGTCCTGGGCGCGAACGCGGTCCTTCGTGTCCGGCGCCGACCACGCGTCGGCCGGCGTCGCCTCGAGCTCGGCCACGAGCGGCGCGTACCGCCTCGTCGCCTCACCGCCCAGCGCGGCGTTCATCCACCACCAGTAGACGAGGCGCGCCTTGTCGATCCAGAGCGCCTCGTCCGCCGACCAGCTCAGCGGGCTCTCCCACAAGTAGTTGTTGGCGTGAGCGTCGGCCCGCAGGACGCCGAGGTCCGCCGCGACGCGGTGATACGCCGTCCCCGGGTAGGGGTAGCCGAGCGACACCCGGGTGCCGTTGGGGCGGAGGCGCGCGTTCAGCCGCAGCGTCGCGCGCATCTCGTCGACGGTCTCCGACGGGTTCGCCAGGATGTTGTAGGTGAACGAGCGGAGGCCGAGCGCGCGGCAGGTCGCGAAGACCTCTTCGGTCCTGGCGGTCGAGAAGTCGCGCATCAGGACATCCCGGCGGATGCGCCGCGAGGCGGCCTCGACGCCGAAGCGGACGAGGTCGCAGCCGGCGTCCTTCATGGCGGCGAGGAGCTCGGCGTCGACGTCGAGGACCGTGGTGTTGCAGACCCAGGGGAGGCCGACTTCGACCTTGTAGCGGGCGAGGAACGCCAGCGTATGGTCGCGGTCCATCGTGAAGGTGTCGTCGTTGAACGAGAACGCTTTGACGTCCCAGCGCGCCGTGATGTCCGTGAGCTCGTCGATCATGTCGTCGACGTCCCTGAGGCGCAGGTAGCCGAGCGCGCGGTTCGAGCCGCGGCGGCCGCGCTCGCGCTCGAGCAGGGCGCCGACGCCGTTGTTGAAGCAGTAGCTGCAGCGGTAGGGGCAGCCGCGGTTCATGTAGACGTTCACCCAGCCGCGGCGGGCGGCCAGGATCTCGGCGAAGCGCGGCCAGGCGGCCAGGTCCATCCGCGGCAGGGTCGTGATGTTCGCCAGGCGCATGGGGTTTCGGATGATCCGCTCGCCGCGCCGGACCCAGACGTTGGGGATGTGCTCGGCGTCCGCGCCGCCCTGGAGGGCGTTCACCAGCGCTGGGAGCGACTCCTCGCCGTCGCCGACGTTCAGGTAGTCGATGGCGGGACACTCGGCGAGGACCGCTTCCGCGTTCAGCGTCGCGTGGACGCCGCCGACGACGATGGGGCGGGCGACGGCGGCCTTCAGCGCGGTGGCGAGCTCGCGCATCTCGGGCCAGTGGTTGCTCGTCAGCGAGATCGCCACCAGGTCGGGGGCGTAGCTCATCGCGTCGGCGACGATGCGCTCCGGGTCATAGGGGTAGCCCACGTGCTCGCTGATGTGCAGCACGCGCACCTCGTGGCCGTCCCGGGTGAGCGCGCCGGCCAGCGTCGCGACGCCGACGCTCATCCCGACGGGGCAGCCGAAGTTGGGAAAGAGGAACAGGACGCGCATCGGAGCCCTCCCGCGCACGACGGCTTCCAGCGACGTCGACGGTAAGCCACCTGGGGCGGTCTTGCACGGGCGCGCGCTCGATGGCAGCGCGTTTGCCGGGCGCGCGCGCGTGGCTACACTAGGGCCTGCTTCGCCAGACCCCGCTGCCCCGAGGTGAGCCGTGAGCAACGCCGCTGCCATCGCCGACGACAACGCCCGCATCAGCGTCCTCGACGCGATCAAGGCCATGACCGGGGGACCGGTCACCGTGGCCGACGTCGTCGCGCGCACGGGCCTGCCGCCGTACCAGGCCGAGGAGCAGCTCAACGAGATCGTCCGGGACTACGAGTCCGAGCTCGACGTCGACGACGAGGGGAACCTCGTCTACCGCTTCGAGCCGGGGCTCCCCGGCCGCGAGGACATCGTCAAGAAGGACGCCTCCCGACGCCGGAAAGAGGCCTTCAAGAAGGGCCTCATCGCCTTCTTCAAGGCGTGGACCGTGGCGATGGTCATCATCTACTTCGTCCTCTACGTCATCCTCATCATCGCGGCCCTCGTCGCCCTGTCGAACCGCGACAACAACTCGAGCTCGAGCCGGCGCAGCTACCGCGGCGGCGGCGGGATGTGGCTCTGGTGGGGGATGGGCTCGCCCTGGGGCTACGGTGGCTACGGGACGTACACCAGCCGGCGTCAGCGCCGCCGCTACAACCGCGACGTCGAGGCGCGCCTCGACAACGGCGAGGACCCCTACGCCCTCGACGACCGCGAGAAGGTCAAGAAGCCCAGCCTCACCGAGCGCACCTGGTACTGGCTCTTCGGCTCGAAGGGCATCAAGAAGAACCCGCTCGAGCAGGAGAAAGAGCTCCTGACGTACATCCGGGCGAAGAGGGGCTTCATCTCCAACGCCGACATCATCGCGCTCCTCGGCGTGACCTACGACGAGGCCGACAAGATCGGCACCCGCCTGGTCGCGACCTACGAGGGCGAGATGGACCTGACCGACGACGGCGTCGCCATCTACCGCTTCCCGAACCTGATGCTGACCGGTGACCCCCACGTCGCCATGCAGACCCCGGACCTCGGCTACCTGTGGCAGGTGCGCGCGAAGGAGGAGGCGCTCCGGAAGAACCCGGCCAGGGCCGTGCCGATCCTCAACTTCGTCAACATCATCCTCGCCTTCGTCATCCTCTTCTTCGCGATGCCGCAGCTCGGCATCAGCGGGATCGGCGCGGTCATCGGGCTCTTCATCGTGCCGCTCGTCTTCTCGCTGACCTTCTTCGCCCTCGGGATGGCGCGGAAGGCGCGCGAGGCGGCCGGCGCCGAGCAGTACAAGCGCGACAGCATCCGCGCGGCCATGTTCAAGCTCCTCTTCACCCGCCGGACGCCGGTGAAGCTGCCGATGGACACCCGCGCCATCAACGCCGTCGGCCTCGGCAGCTGGTCCGAGGCCGAGCTGACGGCGGTCGCCGCCGAGGTCGCGGGCGAGCTCCGCGGGTCGGTCGACAAGGAGGGCGGCGTCATCAAGGTCCGGACGCCCCGCGTGTGGAGCGAGATGGCTGCTACCGAGAAGGTCCGCCGCCGCGCGAAGAGCGAGCAGAAGATCGGCAAGACGGTCTTCTCGTCCCGCGGCCCCATCGGCGCCGGCGGGCAGGTCGTCGAGGGCGGCGACGACGCGAAGGCCGCCTCGGACGCGGACCTGGCCGCCGAGATCGCGGCTCTCGAGAAGGAGCTCGGCGCCTGAGGGTCACCGCGCTCGTCTCACCGGGGTCGCCTTGACGCTCGGGGACGCCGGTGGTGATAGTGACGGCGTCGCCTGATCGGAGCTGAACTCCCCCATGCTCGCTGCCTACCTGGTCTGTCTCATCGTCGGCGGTGTCTTCGTCGGGATGAGCGTGATGTCGGGGCTCGAGCAGGGCGAAGCCGATGGACCCGACGGCGCGGACGCGGACGGCGACTTCGACGCGGACGGTGACCTCGACGCGGACGGGGACTTCGACGCCGACCACGACTTCCACGCCGACCACGACATCGCCGAGTTCGACGTCGACGGGGACTTCGACGCGGACGGGGACTTCGACGCCGACCACGGCCTCCACGCCGAGCACGGCGTCCACGGCCCCGACATCGGCGAGGCGGCGCTCACCGGCAAGGCGAAGAGCGACGACCACGAGAAGCCGACGCGCCGGAAGAAGAAGCGCGGGCTCTGGCTGCCGTTCCTGTCGTTCCGCTTCTGGACCTTCGGCTCGGCCTTCTTCGGGCTGACCGGGACCATCCTGACGGCGCTGGCGCTGACCGGGCAGCTCGAGACCCTCGCGATCTCGCTGGCGATGGGCGCCGTCACCGGGACCGGGGTGTCGGCGTTGATGAAGTCGCTCCGGAGCCCGGTCGGGACCGGCGTGACCAAGCGCGCGCTCATCGGGGTCGTCGGCGAGCTGATGTACGACATCGCGCCGGGGAAGACGTCGAAGCTGCTGCTCCGCGAGCCGGGCGGCGGCGAGACCGAGATCCTCGCCGTGACGCGCTTTCCGCGCCGGCTGCCGGCCGGGACGCGGGTCGTGGTGCTGGAGATCGGGGCCGACGGGCGCGCCGTCGTCGGGCCCGAGGCCGAGGTCTTCGAGGGTGAGGATCACCTGATGGCGCAGGTCGAGCGGGACAAGCGGGAGGAGGAGGAGCAGGCATGAACCAAGAGACGATCGATCTACTCATCACGGTCGGCATCACGGCAGGGAGCATCCTCGCGTTCCTGTTCCTGTTGCTCGCCTTCGTGAAGGCGTTCCTCGTCATCGGGCGCCCCAACGAGCTGCTGGTCTTCAGCGGCCGCAAGCACCAGGCGGCGGACGGCACCAGCGTCGGGTGGCGCTACATCGCCGGCGGGCGCTCGATCCGCTGGCCCATCGTCGAGCGCGTCGACCGGATGGACCTGACCAACATGGCGGTCGACATCAAGATCCGCGGCGCCTACGCCAAGGGCAACATCCCGGTGAACGCCGACGCCATCGCCAACGTGAAGGTCTCGCTGACCGAGCCCTTCCTGCACCACGCCATCGAGCGCTTCCTCGGCCGGGCGCAGGACGAGATCCGCAAGGTCGCCAAGGAGACCCTCGAGGGGACGCTGCGCGACGTCATCGCCCAGCTGACGCCCGAGCAGATCAACCACGACCGGCAGGAGCTGTCCGAGCAGCTCCGGAACGCCGTCCGAGACGACATCGCGAAGCTGGGGCTCCAGGTCGACACGTTCAAGATCCAGCACGTGACCGACGAGGTGAACTACCTCGACAGCATCTCGCGCGTGCGGATCGCCGAGGTCATCCGCGACGCCGAGATCGCGGAGTCCGACATGAACCGCGAGGCCGAGCAGGCGATCGCGGCGGCCAAGTCGCGGGGGCACGTGGCGGTCGAGCGGTCGAAGGCGACCATCGCCGAGGCGGAAAACGAGCTGGCCCGGGTGAAGGCCGAGCTCGAGGCGAAGGCGCGCTCCGAGGAGGAGCGGACGGTCGCGGCGGCGCGCGAGGCGCGGGCGACGGCCGAGCAGCAGCTCCAGGCCGTGCGTCAGAAGCTCGAGGCGCTCCGGCTCGAGGCCGAGGTGGTCATCCCGGCCCAGCGCGAGAGCGAGGCGCAGGCGCTGCGCGCGGCGGGCGACGCGGCCATCAAGACCGAGACTGGGCGCGCGCAGAGCGAGGCGCTCCAGGCGCTGTACGACGTCTGGGCGGCCTCGGGCGACCGGGCGCGCGAGATCTTCCTCATCCAGCAGATCGACGACCTGCTCACGAGCGTCGCCTCGGTGACCGAGGATCTGGCGGTCGACCGGGTCAACCTCATCGACGGCGGCGACGGCAAGACGCTGGCGCGCCACGTGGGCTCGTACCCGAGCGTGGTCGCGGAGCTGCTGAACAACATCAAGGAGACGGTCGGTATCGACGTCGCGTCGGTCCTGCGCGCGGACGCCGCGGCGAAGGGAGGTGAGTGATGGAGGTCGTCGGGGTCATCATCGGCATCAGCGTCCTGGCGCTCGCCGCCATCCTGCTCAGCATCAAGAGCCTCATCGTCATCTGCCAGCCGTCGGAGGTGGTCATCATCTCCGGGCCGAACAAGCGGCGGGACGACGTCGTCGGTTATCGGGCGATCCGTGGCGGGCGCGCGCTGCGTATCCCGCTCTTCGAGGTCGTCGACCGCATGGACCTGACCAACATGGCGGTCGACGTCGGCGTCCGCGGCGCCTACACGCGCGACGGCGTGCCCATCAACGTGCAGGGCGTGGCCAACCTGAAGATCGACGGCAGCGGGGCCGGGCTCGACAACGCCGTGGTGCGGCTCCTCGGGAAGTCGCGCGGCGAGGTCGAGCGGCTCGCGCAGCTGACCCTCGAGGCGAACCTGCGTGGCGTTCTCGCGCGCCTGACCCCGGAAGAGGTCAACCAGGACAAGAAGAAGTTCGCCGAGGAGCTCATCGAGGAGGCCGAGGTCGACCTCGGGCGCCTCGGGATGAAGCTGGACACGCTGAAGATCCAGACGGTCGCCGACGAGGTCGGCTACCTCGACTCCATCGGCCGGAAGGTCAACGCGGAGCTCATCCGCCGGGCGCGCATCGCCGAGGCGGACCGGAAGTCCGAGGCGGCGGTGCAGGCGGCCTCGAACATGCAGCAGACGCGCGTGTCGCAGGTCGTGGCCGAGACGCAGATCGCCCAGGCCGAGGCCGAGAAGCGCATCGTCAACGCGACGACCCAGCGTCCCGCCGAGGTGGCGCGGGAGCGCTCGGGCATCGAGGCACAGATCGCGCGCGCCGACGCCGAGCTGAAGGTCCAGAGGGCGCGCATCGAGCAGGTCCGGCTGCAGCTCGACGCCGACATCGTGGCCCCGGCGAAGGCGTACAAGTCCCAGAAGGAGGCCGAGGCGGCGGCGAAGGTCGCCTCGATTCGGGAGGACGGCAAGGCGACGGCGGCCGGGCTCCGGGAGCTGTCTCGGACGTGGATCGACGCCGGTCCCGCGGCGCGCGAGATCTTCCTGCTCGACAAGCTCCGCTCGCTGGTGACGATCATGATGGGCACGGTCAAGAACGTCCGGGTCGACCAGATCACGGTCGTCGGCGACCAGAAGAGCGACGGGACGGGGACCACGGCGGGGAAGGTCGCGAGCCTGCTCGAGCAGCTCCGGACCGGCGCCGACATCGACGTGGCCGAGCTCGCCAAGCGCCTCGGCGTCGGCGTCAAGGCCACCACCCCGTCGGCCCCGCGCCGACCCAAGGCCCCGCCGCTCCCGCGGGATTGATGACGCCTCGACGCGGTCAGTCGCTGGCCGCGTCCGGGTCGATCCCGTGGGCTCGGAGGAGTGCCGCGAGCCGCTCGGCGCGCTCGTGCTCGGTCTCCGCCCGCTCGCGCTCGGCCTGCGCTCGCTCGCGCTCGGCCTGCGCTCGCTCGCGCTCGGCCTGCGCTTGCTCCGGGCCGGTCGGGACCATGACGCCGTCGGCGAACCACCGTAGCCAGTGGCCGTGCACACCCTCGAACTCGCCTTCCCACGGGGCGAGGGAGAGCCCGAGCTCGGGGAAGCGGGCGTCCATCATCCGGACATAATCCCCGCGGCTCAGCTCGTACGCGACGAGCTCTTCCTTGGTGAGCTTCTGCTCCGGGTCCCAGACCACGTAGTACGTTACGCGCGCCCTGGCGTAGCCCGCCTTGCGCTTGCCGTGCTCGTCGCCCTTTCGGTTCGACACGAGCTCGATCACGACGTCTGGGGCCTTGCCCATCACCCACACGAAGTAGGCCTGGTGCTTCTTCTCCTTGCGGAAGTCGGGGTGGACTCGCGTGTCCACGCTGAGCATCGCGTCGGGCACCAGGAACGTGTCTTCGGGGGTCGGGAATAGGCCGACGTCGGTCATCAGCGTGAACGGTCGCGGCTCGCCCGTCCCGGACGGCGGCCCCGGCCACGCGTCGAGGAGGACGGCGAGGAGCCGCATCTGCTTTTCGCAGGTCAGGTTCTGCACGGCTCGACCGTCCGAGATGGTCACGTGACTGATGTCGGGCTCCTCGATGACGAACGAGGGCTCTGGCTGGTGTGCGACGCTCATGGCTCCATTGTCGGGTCCATCGCGGGTTGGGTCAACGGGGGGGCGAGGAGCGCAGCCCCTGTACGTGCGGCTGCCTACCCACGACGTCCATCGTGGGTAGGCAGCCTGTAGCGTGATCCCTTCGGAGCCGACTACACGCTCGACTCGGTGACGTCGGCGCCCCCCACGCCGACCGGGACGACGGGCAGCTCATCGGTCTCGGTCTCGTCGGCGAGCGCCGCCGCCAGCACCTCGCGCATGTCCTCGGCGAGGACGAAGGTCAGCTCGTCGCGGACGGACTCCGGCAGCTCCTCGAGGTCGCGCTCGTTCTGCTTCGGCAGGATGATGCGCGTGATGCCGGCGCGGTGCGCCGCGAGGACCTTGGCCTTGATGCCGCCGACCGGCAGGACCCGGCCGCGGAGCGTGCACTCGCCGGTCATCGCCGTGTCCGAGCGGACCCGCCGGCCGGTCAGGAGCGAGGTGATCGCCGTGAAGATGGTCACCCCCGCCGACGGCCCGTCCTTCGGGACCGCGCCCGCCGGCACGTGGATGTGCAGGTCGCTCGTCTCCAGGAAGTCCGGGTCGACGCCGAGCTCGCCCGCGTGGCTCCGCACGTAGGTCAGCGCGGCGCGCGCCGACTCGCTCATCACCTCGCCGAGCTTGCCGGTGATCTCGACCTTGCCCTTGCCGGTCATCCGCGACGTCTCGATGAACAGGATGTCGCCGCCCACCGGCGTCCACGCCAGCCCGGTCGCGACCCCCGGCCGAGCCGTCCGCTCGGCGACCTCGGGGCGGAAGGTCTTCTTGCCCAGGAGGTCTTTCAGGTCGTCGGGCGAGACGTCGAGGCGCGTGTCCACGGCGTCGGGGTTCCGCGCGATGCGGAGCGCCAGCGCCCGACACAGCCGGACGATCTGGCGGTTCAGCTGCCGCACGCCGGCCTCTCGCGTGTACTCGCGGATGATCGCCACCAGCCCCTCGTCCGAGAGCCGGAGCGCCTCCTCGTGCACGCCGTGGGCCTCGAGCTGGCGCGGGATGAGGTGGTCGCGCGCGATGTGCTCCTTCTCCTCGTGGGTGTAGCCGCTGAGCTCGACGATCTCGAGGCGGTCACGGAGTGGCCCTGAGATGGTCTCGAGCGAGTTGGCCGTGCACAGGAACAGCACCTCGCTGAGGTCGAAGGGCAGCTCCATGTAGTGATCGGTGAAGGTGTGGTTCTGCTCCGGGTCGAGGACCTCGAGGAGCGCCGACTCCGGCGAGCCGTTCCACCACTGGCCGAGCTTGTCGACCTCGTCGAGGAGCAGCACCGGGTTCTTCGCGCCGACCTTCTTCAGCGCATGCACCAGCCGCCCCGGCCGCGCGCCCACGTAGGTGCGCCGGTGGCCGCGGATCTCCGCCTCGTCTCGGAGCCCGCCGAGCGCGATGCGCGCGAACGGGCGCCCCGTGGCGTCGGCGATGGACTGCCCGAGGGACGTCTTGCCGACGCCGGGCGGGCCCACCAGGCACAGGATGGTCCCGCGCGGGTTCTGGGAGACCTTCATCACCGCGAGGTGCTCGAGGATCCGCTGCTTGACGTCGTCGAGGCCGTAGTGGTCGGCGTCGAGCTGCGCGCTCACGCCGTCGATGTCGTCGTTGACGTCCGCCCGGGCGTTCCAGGGGAGGTCGAGGATCCACTCGACGTAGGTCCGGATGACGTTCGACTCGGCCTGCTGTGGCCCCATCCCGTCGAGGCGCCGGAGCTCCCGCTCGGCGACCTCGCGCACCTCGTCCGGCAGGTCCGCCTCGGCCACCCGGGCCTTGAGCGAGTCCACCGCCCCCGGCGCGTCCGGATCCTCGCCCAGCTCGCGCTTGATGGCCTTGAGCTGCTCACGGAGGATGTGCTCGCGCTGGTTCTTGTGGAGCTCCTTCTTCACCTCCTCGTCGATCTTCTGGCGCACCTCGTTGACGGTCGACAGCTCGCCGATGAAGCTCGCGACCAGGCGCAGCCGGTCGATGACGTCGGTGGTCTGCAGCACCTCGATGCCCTTCGGCACCGGGAGCTCCAGCCCCGCGGCCAGCCGGTCGGCCAGGCGGCCAGGGGCCTCGCCGGGCGGGATCCCCCCGACCAGCTTCGCCATCGCGCCGTCGGCCTGCGCCAGCTCGCGCCGCAGCGCGTCGGCCAGGAACTCGGCCTCGCGCTCGTCGCGCACGGGCTCGCGGAGCGGGTTGCCGTCGGCCGCCAGGAACGGGCCGGAGGTCACCATGTCGCTCAGCTCGAAGCGCGACAGCCCCTGGAGCGAGACCATCACGGCGCGCTCGCCGCGCCTCGCGGTGGACAGCACCCGGGCGTAGACGCCCACCGGGTAGAGATCCTCCATGGTCGGCTCGGACACGCGCGGGTCGCGCTGCACGCCCACGCCGATGACCGTCACGCCGGGCTTGATGTTCTGGAGAATGGCCAGGGACTGCGGCCGACCGACCGCCAGAGTCGTCGTCTGGCCGGGGAAGAGGACGCCGTTTCGCAACGGCAGGAGCGGAAACGGCGCGTCGGGCGCATCGGGAGAGAACACGCGATGGGACAACGGGACCTCCAGGGTCGCTTCGCTTTCTGGGCACGTCGTGTCGGGCCCGGCCGCACCGCGACCTGACCCGCCAGGGCAGGGAGCTGGCCCCCGCCGTGGTCTGCAAACCCTAGGTGCGCGACCTCGACCGTCAACCTACCCGAACCGGCAGGTCCCTCCTCCCAGCGCCCACGGCCTCGGCGCGCCGGCCTTCGCCGCCGCCTCGCGACGACGCCGACCAGGCCGTCGTCACCGCGCGGCGCCGGGCACCTGTCCGAACCGCCAGGTAGACTGCCGATTCCGAGCGGTGTGACGGAGTAACGCTGTGAAGAGTTAACAACAAAGCTTTTTGTTTGCGAGGCGTTGTGACGATTGTTAGGACCAGGACGACGACTGACGACAAAACGCCAACCCCGGAGGGGAGGTCCCATGCGTCGTGCCATCGTCACCACCGAGGCAGCCACACTCGACTGGATCGCCGGGCTCACGGCCGCGGCCCCTGTCTACTTCCCCCAGGCGGGCCCCGCCGGGGGCCTCCGCTTCGACCCGGTGACCGACCGCTCCGCCCTGAAGTTCGACGGATATCGGCCGACCATCCTGCCCCCGGGCAAGGCCTTCGCCCCGGTCGACGAGGTCCTCTTCGACTTCGTCCACCTGGCCGACGGGTCGTTCCGCGCGACCCCGGTCCTCGACACGCGCCCCCGCGTCCTCGCCGGCGTCCGGCCGTGCGACGTGTGCGCCATCGAGCTGATGGACCGCGTCAACCGCGAGGGCACCCCCGATCCCCACTATCTCGCGCGGCGCGAGGCGACCACGATCATCGCCTACCGCTGTGCGAAACCGTGCAGCGACCGCTGTTTTTGTGGTGCCGTCGGCTCTCTCGACAGCGACGAGGGAGCCGACATTTTCCTCACTCCGCTCCCGCTCGGCGACGCCGACGCCCCCGCGCGCGTGCTCGCCGAGGCCCGGAGCGACGCCGGCGAGGAGCTGCTCGCGGCCCTCGATGGCGACGCGGTCGCTGACCCGCAGGCCCTCGTGGCGGCCCACCGCGCGGCGCGCCCGGAGCCCTTCGGCCGGCAGCTCCCCGGCAGCACCGACGACCTCCCGGACGCCCTGACGCGGTCCGAGAAGGCGGAGCTGTGGCGCGACCACACCGCGAAGTGCCTGTCCTGCGGGACCTGCAACCTCGTCTGCCCGACCTGCTACTGCTTCGACACCCACGACGAGGTCGACCTGGCCGACCCGGACGTCGGCCGCCGCTGCCGCGACTGGGACAGCTGCATGTTGAACGACTTCGCGGTGGTCGCCGACGGTCACGACTTCCGACGCGACATCGCCATGCGCCAGTCGCACCGCGTGCGCCGGAAGTTCCAGTACCTGAACCAGAAGCTGAACACGCAGCCCTTCTGCGTCGGCTGCGGGCGCTGCGGCGCCCAGTGCACCGTGGACATCGACATCTTCGACATCGCCAGCGACGTCCTGCGCCAGTTCGGCCCGCCGACCGAAGAAGGAGCCGCGTCATGAGCGCAGCGCACGACACCCACGAGGCCGCCTTCGTCCCACGGCCGGCGCGCATCATCGAGGTCACGCCCTTCACCGACCGCGAGCGCTTCTATCGCCTCGCCCTCGACCGCCCCCTCGGCCACCGCCCGGGGCAGTTCGTGATGCTGAGCGTCCTCGGCATCGGCGAGGCGCCCATCTCCATCTCCTGCGGCCCGCGCGAGGACAACATCCTCGAGATGGTCATCCGGGAGATAGGCTCCCTGACCCAGGTCATCGCGAAGCGCTCCGTGGGCGACGTGCTGGGCATCCGCGGGCCCTTCGGCTCCGGCTTCGACCTCGCGGACTTCGAGGGGCGCGACGTCCTGTTCGTCTGCGGCGGCCTCGGCCTGGCGCCGCTCCGCTCGCTCATCCTGCCGGTGCTCGCCGAGCGCGAGAGGTACGGCAAGATCACCATCATCAGCGGCTGCCGGGCGCCGGACGCCGAGCTCTATCGCGACGAGCTCCGCGCCTGGAGCGACCTCGACGGCGTCGACGTCATCCGGCTGGTCGACAACACCCACCACCAGCCTTGGGACGGTAAGGTGGGGCTCGTCACCAAGCCCATCGCCGATCTCGACATCGACCCGTCGCGGCTCACGGCGGCGCTCTGCGGCCCGCCGGTCATGTACAAGTTCGTGGTCATGGCCCTCGCGGCGCGCGGGGTTCAGCCCGACCAGATCTTCGTCGACCTCGAGCGTCGGATGCGCTGTGGGCTCGGCAAGTGCGGCCACTGCCAGATCAACGACGCCTACTGCTGCGTCGACGGCCCGGTCTTCCGCCTGAGCGACCTCGAACGTCTGCCGGAGGCACTCTGATGAAGCCGAAGATCGCCTTTTTCGACTTCGCCAGCTGCGAGGGCTGCCAGCTCGCCATCCTGAACTGCGAGGACGCGCTGCTCGATCTGCTCGAGCGGGTCGAGATCGTCGAGTTCCGCGAGGCGCTGAGCGAGAAGGCCCCGCGCTACGACATCGCTTTCATCGAGGGCAGCATCCACCGCGAGGAGGACGCCGACCGGCTCCGCGACATCCGTGAGCGCTCGAAGGTCGTGGTCGCCCTCGGCGCCTGCGCCTGCATCGGCAACGTCCAGGCCCGCTCGAACGCGACCGCCCCGGCGGTCAACCTCGCCCGCGTCTACGGGGAGGAGGCGCGCGACCGCGTCCAGACCGACCCGGACCACTGGGGGCTCTGGGCCCACACCCGCGTCCGGCCGATCAGCGACGTCGTCGAGGTCGACTACTATCTCCGCGGCTGTCCGGTCGTCCCGACGGAGTTCGTCAAGCTCGTCACGGCGCTCATCGCCGGCTCGACGCCGCGCTTCCCTCGCGCCCCGGTCTGCACCGAGTGCAAGCGCGCCGGAAACCTCTGCGTCTTCGCCCAGGGCGAGACCTGCATGGGGCAGATCACCTGGGCCGGCTGCGACGCCGTCTGCGTCACCCAGGGGTACCGTTGCGACGGCTGCCGCGGGATCCTCCCCGGCGCCAACGTCGAGGCGCACCGCGATCTGCTGCGCGACAACGGCCTCGACGACGCGGCCATCGACAGCCGCTACGACCTCTTCTGCGCCTCGCAGCGGACCGCCTCGCGGCCGAAGGCGAAGGTCGCGCCCAAGCAGTCCACCCTTGCTGGACGTCCCACGCCCGGAGGGCGCGCGTCATGAGCGGAGAGAGCTTCACCATCGCCGTGAACCACGTGACCCGCGTCGAGGGCCACGGGAGCATCCGCGTCAACGTCCACGACGGCGTCGTCGACGACGTGAAGCTGTGCATCGTCGAAGCGCACCGCTTCTTCGAGAGCTTCACCCGCGGGATGAAGCCCGAGGAGATCCCGTGGATCGTCGGGCGCATCTGCGGCATCTGCTGCGTCGGCCACCAGCTCGCGGCGACCAAGGCGGTCGAGGACTCCCAGGGCCTCGTCCCGAGCGAGCAGACGGTGCTGCTGCGGCGGCTCCTGAACCTGTCGCAGTTCCTCCAGAGCCACGTGCTGCACGTCTACTTCCTGGCCGTCCCGGACTTCCTGGGCGTCCCGAGCGTGCTGCCGCTGGCCCGCTCGCACCCGGAGGTCGTCAAGCGGGCGCTGCGGCTGAAGAAGCTCGCCAACGACTTCACCACGGTCTTCGGCGGCCGCACCCTGCACCCGATGTCGAACACGCTGCTGGGCTGGCGGCGTCTGCCCGACCGCGCGGCGATGGCCGACATCAAGCGCCGCCTCACCGAGGCCCTGCCGGACCTCGAGGCGACGGTCGCGATCGCCAAGTCGCTCCCGATGCCGCCGTACGAGCGCGAGACCGAGTACGTCTCGCTCTGGCATCCCGACCGCTACGCCCTCTACGACGGCGAGGTCTACAGCTCGGACACGAAGTCGACGGTCCCCGTGTCGGACTACGAGCAGGTCACCAACGAGCACACCGTCGCCCACTCGACGACCAAGTGGTCGCGCTGGCATCGCGACGCCTACGCAGTGGGCGCGCTCGCCCGGCTGAACAACAGCTTCGCGCAGCTCCACCCGGCCGCGCAGCAGGTCGCCTCGGACCTCGGCCTCGAGCCGCCGGTCATCAACCCGTACGCGAACAACCTCGCCCAGGTCGTCGAGATCGTTCACTGCGCCCACGAGAGCCTCGCGCTCCTCGACCGCGCCCTCGACGGCGAGCTCGTCAGCGAGGACCTGTCGTTCACCCCGCGGGCCGGGCGCGGCTTCGGGGCGACCGAGGTCCCGCGCGGGATCCTCTTCCACGACTACACGTTCGGCGAGGACGGGCGCTGCGTGGCGGCCAACGCGGTCATCCCGACCAGCCAGAACGTCGCCAACATCGAGGCCGACATGCGGGCCTTCGCGCCCAAGATGCTCGGGGACCTCACGCGGGAGGCGCTGACGCTCCACATGGAGATGCTGCTGCGCGCCTACGACCCGTGCATCTCGTGCTCGGTTCACATGCTGGACGTGACCTTCGTGGAGTAGACCATGCTGTCCATACTGCTCGTCGGGATCGGGAGCCGCGCGTCGGAGGACGACGCCGTCGGGCTCGTGCTCGCCGAGGAGATGGCGCGGCGCGGGCTCGCGGGGGTCACGGTCGAGCTGTGGGAGGATCGCGACCCGCTGGACGTCGCCGCGGGGCTCGTCGAGATCAGCGATCGCGACCCGGAGATCACGGTCGTGCTGGTCGACTGTGCCGAGCTGGGGTTGGCCCCCGGGTGCTGGCGGGCCTTCGACCTCGACGAGGCCGAGCTGGCCGAGCGCGCCGGCGGGCCCTCGGTACACGGCGTGGGGCTGGCCGACGGGCTGGCGCTCGCGCGGGCGCTCGGGTTCGTCAACCCCGTGCGCGTCTTCGGTGTCCAACCGTTTTCGGTCGAGCCCGGGCGGCTCTCGCTGAGCCTGCCCATGGCGACGCGCCTCCCGTCGCTGGGGACGGCGCTGGCGGACGAGCTCGCAGTCCGGACGCGGCGTGAGCGCCCCAGCGACGGAGAGGCCTCGCCCGGAGAGGGCGCCCCCGCGGAGCCCGGTCGGGTGAGCGGTGGGGGGGGGACAGCGACGAGACAGGGGAGGGTGGGCTGATGTGCCTCGCAGTGCCGATGACCGTGGTCGAGATCACCCCCGACGGCGGCGGCGTCGTCGAGCTCGAGGGCGTCCGGAGATCGATCCGCCTCGACCTCCTCGAGGCTCCGGGCGTCGGCGACATCGTCATCGTCCACGCCGGCTACGCGATCGAGACCCTCGACGCCGATGAGGCCGAGGCGCGGATGGCGCTGTTCCGCCAGCTCGCCCAGACCTACGAGCGCGAGCTCGGCGGCCCCGTCGACCTGGTCGCCCGTCCACGGGGCGAGGGAGGCGGGTGATGATGCGGCTGGTCGACGGCTTTCGTCAGCCCCGCGCCGCCAAGGCGCTCGCGCAGCGGCTCGCCGAGCTGGGTGCGGCGCTGGGCGAACGGCGGGTCCGGCTGATGGAGGTCTGCGGCAGCCACACGATGGCCATCGCCCGGCACGGTCTCCGGGACCTGCTGCCCCCGAACGTGACGCTGGTGAGCGGCCCCGGGTGCCCGGTCTGCGTGACCGACCCCGGCTACGTCGACGCCGCCCTCGATCTCGCCGAGCGCGGGGCGAGGCTGGCGACCTTCGGCGACATGCTGCGCGTGCCGGGCAGCGACCGGAGCCTCGAGCAGGCGCGGGCCGACGGGGCGTCGGTGCGGGTCTTCTACTCGCCGGCCCAGGTCCTCGAGTGGGCCGCCGCGGAGCCGGACCAGCCGTGGGTCGTCCTCGCGGTCGGCTTCGAGACCACCGCGGCGCCCCTGGCGGCGCTGGCGTTGGAGATCCGCCGGCGGGGGCTGTCGAACGTCAGCCTGCTCACCGCGACCAAGACCGTCCCGCCGGCCCTCGACGCTCTCGTCGTCGACCCGGCGCTGGCCATCGACGGGTTCCTGTGCCCGGCCCACGTGAGCGCCATCATCGGCGCCGAGGCGTACCGGCCGTACGCCGAGGAGCACGGCCGCGCCTGCGTCGTCGCCGGGTTCGAGCCCCTCGACATCCTCGACGGGACGGTCGCGCTCCTCGAGCAGCTCCTGCGGGGCGAGCCGCGGGTCGAAAACCGCTACGACCGGGTCGTCAAGCCCGAGGGGAACCGGACCGCGCAGCGCGCCATCGCGCGGGCCTTCGTCCCCGTCGACGCGCCCTGGCGCGGGCTCGGCGTCATCCCGGAGAGCGGGCTGGCGCTGGCGCCGGAGCTCGCCGACCTCGACGCCGCGATCCGCTTCGAGCGCCCGGTGACGGCGGGCCGGGTCAACCCGGCCTGCCGCTGCGGCGACGTGCTCAAGGGGATCATCGCCCCCAGCGGATGCGCGCTCTTCGGAAAACCGTGCACGCCGGATCGACCGTTCGGCCCATGCATGGTCAGCTCCGAGGGCAGCTGTGCCGCGGCCTGGCGCTACGGCCGGGCTCGCGCGACAGCCACGACCGGGAGGACGGAATGAGCCGCATCACCTTGGCCCACGGCGGCGGAGGGCGGGCTTCACGCCACCTGATCGAGCACGAGATCGCCCACCGCTTCGCCGGGGGACCGCTGGAGGGGCTCCCGGACGCGGCGACCCTGCGGGCGCCGTGCACGGGCCTGGTCTTCTCGACCGACAGCTTCGTGGTGCAGCCCCTCGAGTTCCCGGGCGGCAACATCGGCCACCTCGCGGTCCACGGGACGGTCAACGACGTCGCCGTCGCCGGCGGCCGGCCGCTGTGGCTCTCCCTCGGGCTCATCCTGGAGGAGGGGCTCCCCCTCGAGGTGCTGCGGCGGGTGCTCGACGCCGTCGCCGAGTCGGCCCGGGCCTGCGACGTCCAGATCGTCACCGGCGACACCAAGGTCGTGCCCCGCGGGCAGTGCGACGGGATGTACGTCAACACCGCCGGCGTCGGAGCCGCCCTGCCGACCCTGAACCTGGACCGCCGGACGCTCGCGGTCGGCGACCGCGTGCTGATCAGCGGGCCGCTGGGCGATCACGGGATGGCGGTGATGTGCGCCCGCGAGGGCTTCGAGCTCGACGCCGCCCCGCGGAGCGACACCGGGCCGGTCCACCGCCTGGTGATGGCGGCGGCGGCGGCCGGCGACGGGGTCCGCTTCATGCGCGACCCGACCCGGGGTGGGCTGGCCGCGGTGCTCGACGAGGTGGTGGACGGCCTCGCCGTCGGGGTGCGCCTCGACGAGGAGCGGCTCCCGCTGTCGGCGCCGGCGCGGGCGGTCGCGGAGCTCCTGGGTGTGGATCTCCTGCACGTCGCGTGCGAGGGCCGGGTGATGGCGGTGTGCGCGCCCGAGATCGCGCCCGAGGTGCTCCACGCCTGGCGCGCGCTCCCCGAGGGGCATGGCGCGGCGGACATCGGCGAGGTCGTCGCCGAGCCGGCGCAGGTGACCATGGCGACGCTCGCGGGTGGTCGGCGGATCGTCGATGTGCCGCTGGGCGAGCTGCTGCCGCGGATCTGCTGAGGAGGGCGGGGGTGCACGAGCTGAGCCTGGTGGCGGCGGTCGTCGACGAGGCGACCCGCGTCCTGGCCCGCGAGGGGGCCAGCCGGGTCCTGTCCGTGCGACTCCTGCTCGGTGTGCTGAGCTGCGCCGACCGCGACGCCCTCGAGATCTGCTTCCCGCTGGCGGTGCGCGACACGGCGCTGGCGGGCGCGAAGCTCGACGTGGTGCCGGAGCCGTTGACGCTCGACTGCCGGGCGTGCGGTGAGCGGGGGACGAGCTGGGATCCGATCCTGGTGTGCTCGGCGTGTACGTCGGCGGCGGTCGACGTCGTCGGCGGTCGCGATCTGGTGATCGCCTCGCTCGAGGTCGTGTGAAGTCGGAGGTGAGGTGATGTGCGAGACCTGCGGTTGCGGTCAGGCGGCGGTTCACAGCCACGGGGGCGGCCCGGCTCATGTCCACACCCACCCGCTGTCGCCGCCGGCGTCGCTGGCGCCGATCGAGCTGGCGTCCGTGTCGCTGGCGGGCTCGGTGCCGATCGCGGGCGCCGCGGCCGGGGCCAGCGAGCGCTCGCGACACGTGGCGCTCGGGCGCGCGGTCCTCGCCGACAACGACGCGCGGGCCGAGGCCAACCGGCGCTGGCTGGCCGAGCGGGGCGTGCGGATGGTCGACCTCATCAGCTCGCCCGGGAGCGGCAAGACCGCGCTCCTCGAGGCGACCCTCGACGCGCTGAGCGAGCGCCTGCGGGTCGCGGTCATCGTCGGCGACCCCGAGACCGACAACGACGCGCGGCGCCTGCGCGGGCACGGCGCGGAGGTCCGGCAGGTCGAGACGGCGGGGTCGTGTCATCTCGACGCCAATCACGTCACGAGGCACCTCGAGGAGCTGGCGGGGGACGGCCTCGACCTGCTCGTCGTCGAGAACGTCGGGAACCTCGTGTGCCCGGCGGCCTTCGACCTCGGGCAGGGGGCGCGGGTGGCCCTGCTGAGCGTGACCGAGGGCGAGGACAAGCCGCTCAAGTACCCGGGGCTGTTTCACCGCGCCGACGCGGTGGTCATCACCAAGTGCGACCTGATCCCGCACCTCCGCTGGGATCGGGACGCGTGTCTGGCGAACGTCCAACGGGTGCGCCCCGATGTCCGGGTCTTCGAGGTGAGCGCCTGGACGGGGCAGGGGCTCTCGGCCTGGGTCGACTATCTGGCCGCGGGGGGCGCGTGACGCCCAAGCTCACCGACGACGCCCGCGGGCACAGCGTCTTCCGTTGGTGGACGCCGAACGACGGTGACGAGGTGCGCCTGCGGCGGCGCGAGCTCCAGGACCGCATCTGGTGGAGCGTCATGGTCCGCTGGTGCTTCGTCGTCGTCGGGGCGGTGGCGACGGCGCTCGCGGCGGTCGGGGTGCTCCCGGTCCACGTTTCGCCGGTGCTCCTCGGTGGGGCGACCGGTGGGCTGGCGCTGACCAACCTGGTCTACTCGCTCATCGGCGGGCGGGTCCGCGACGGGCGGATCCCGAAGCTCACGCCGCGGCGGTTCCTGCTGGTCGAGGTCAGCACGGACTTCGCGGTGCTGAGCGTGCTGAGCTACGCACTCGGGGTCATCGAGACCCCGACGGTAGCGCTGTTTCTGGCGAACATCGTGCTCCTGACGCTTCACTGCACGTGGAAGCAGAGCCTGGTGATGACGCTGGTCGCTGGGTTCTTCGCGTCGGCGCCGGTGGTCCTGACGGGCACCGGCGTCATCCCGGTCGAGAGCGTCCTCCACAGCGATCTTCCGCAGCGGCTCGCGGACAACGCGACGCTGATGACCGGCTACGTGCTGGGTGTCTTCATCATCTTCGTGACCTGCTGGTATGTCGTCGCGCAGCTCGCGGCCGGGCTGCAGACGCGTGAGCGGCGCCTTCAGGAGGACTACGACCGGGTCGTGAAGGTCGGCGAGCAGAAGAGTCGGGCGACCCTGCGCGCCACCCACGAGCTCAAGGCGCCACTCGCGGCCATCAAGAGCTACGTCTACACGATGCGCGACGGCTACACGGGAGAGCTGGCGCCGGGGACGCGCAAGGTCATCCTACGGATCGGCGAGCGCTGTGACCTGCTGACCCATCGGATCAGCCAGATCATTCACCTCGCGAACCTGAAGACGCTCGAGTGGAGCCAGCTCAACTTCCAGGTGGTCGAGCTGCCCGCCATCTTCGCGGAGGAGGTGGAGGAGGCGGCCATCCAGGGCCGCGCCCGCAAGGTTACGGTCGAATGGTCCGACCAATCCATCCCGTCGGCTCCGATCATGGCGTCGGTGTCCGAGCTGCGCGCGATGCTGTCCAACATCCTGCTCAACGCGGTCGACTACTCGCGCGAGGGCGGGGTGGTCACCGTCGCGGTGACGAGCGACGTGGGCGGCGTGCACTGCACGGTGTCCGACCGGGGCATCGGCATCCCGCCGGAGTGCGTCGGTCGCATCTTCGAGGACCACTTCCGGACCGACAACGCCGTCCGCCATCGCCCCAACGGGTCGGGGCTTGGGATGGCCATCGTGGCGGAGGTCGTGCGTCTCCACGAGGCGCAGATCAGCGTCACGAGCAAGCTCGAGGAGGGCACGACGATGACCGTGACCTTCCCCCACCCGAAAGCGTTTCGCCGCGAGCTGCGGCCGTGACGTGCACCCTGAACACGAGGAGAGGTTGAGATGGCGCGCATCCTGATGATCGACGACGATCCGGACATCGTGGAGAGCCTGCGGATGGTGCTCGAGGCCAATGGGCACGAGGTCCACGAGCTCGCGAGCACGCGGCACGTGGTGGCGGACGTGAAGGAGGTCGCTCCGGACTTGATCATCCTCGACGTGATGTTCCCCGAGGATCCCCAGGCCGGCTTCAAGGCTGCCCGTCTCCTCCACCAGGAGCCGGCGGTGCGGGACATCCCGGTGATCCTGCTGTCGGCGGTGAACCAGCGGAGCAAGCTGGCCTTCGGGTTCAGCGACGACGACATCTCCGAGGACTTCATGCCCGTGCAGCGCTTCATCGAGAAGCCCATCGAGCCGCAGCTGCTCCTCGATCTGATTGCGGAGCTCCTGCGCTGAGCGGGTTGAACCGCGCGGCGATCGCTGCGACACCTGAGCCGTCGTTTTCGTTCCCAAGGAACCCTACGAAAGGAGCCCGGACATGCCCCTCCCCAAGGTCGGCGACAGCGCGAGCCTCGACAAGAACATCACCGAGCAGGACCTCGAGCTCTTCGGGCAGGTCTCCCTCGACCGCAACCCCGTGCACTTCGACGAGGCGTACGCCAAGGGCACGCGGTTCGGCGGTCGCATTGCCCACGGGATGATCACCGCCGGGCTCATCAGCGCGGTCATCGGCACGCAGCTCCCCGGCCCGGGGAGCATCTACCTGTCGCAGACGCTGAAGTTTCGCGCCCCGGTGCGTATCGGCGACACGGTGACGGCGACCGTGACCGTGAGCGCCGTCCGCGATGACAAGCCCATCGTCACGCTCGACACGGTCGCCACGAACCAGGACGGCGAGCTCCTGGTCAAGGGCGAGGCGGTCATCCTCCTCGATGGGTAGACGGGGGGTAGACGGGGGGTAGACGGGGGGATGGGGTCGACGGCTGACGCGACGAGCGACCGGCCGGCTTCGCGGCGGGGCGAGCGCAGGTTTGTACGGTCCACGGGCGCCCTGAGGCGCTGCGTCGGACCGAGCGCTGTGGAGCGCCGATCGGGTTGACTTGGGGCATGTCTCGCCGCTGTATCAGGCGGGGTGTGTCGCGGCAGCGGGTGCAGAGTGATTTGATTCCGTCAGGTTGCGATGCGTCGGTGTCCCGCGGCGAGGCGTCGTGGGACGCCTTGGGACGGTCGTGCTGATGTAAGTCCCTGTAATGACGGGTTTCATGAGTCGGCATCGGGCTTGCTTTGGCCCGGCCGCATGACTCGTCCTCGCCAGGTGTTGCCCGGTAAAGTGGTGATGATCGAGCGTCGGTGTTTGGAGCGGCGCTTTCTGCTCCAGCCGTCGCCGGTCGTGAACCAGACGTTCGACTACATGCTGGCGATCAGCTCCGAGCGATTCTCGATGGGGCTGATCGGTGACGTGGCACGCGATTCGCTTCGCCGGTTGGCGGTGCTCACGCGGATCGCCACGTTCCGGCGGGACTATCGCGAGGCGCTCGCGGCGTTCGCGGCCGGCGTGCGGGACGTCGTGTTCCCGATGGGGACCTACCAGATGGTGGAGCGCTACGCCGTCGCGTGCCGTCCCCCGCCGTAGCCCGAGCGCCAGCGCTCGCATTCTGGCGAGGCTTCCCGCGCGGAGGTCTCGCCGCGGTGCGTTCAGCGCCGTCATCGCACCCCGGACGCCAGCCCTAATCGGTCGGTCAGCCCTCGCCCCTTCGCTCCGAACCCCGGTCGACGCATCGCCGACACATCCGAACCCCGGTCAGAAGTAGGACGGACACATCCGAACCCCGGTCAGAAGTGGGACGAACCCCGGACAGACGTGAGACGGAGCGGCGGACGCAGGAACCATGCGGTCGGGCGGAGGGAGGCGCGGCTGTCGTCCCGGTCGCTTCGCCTCCTCAGCAGCCCGACTTGAACGGGCCCTGCTCGGCGAGCCAGCCGATCTCGCGCTCGACCTCGGCGGCCTCGTGGCGCAGGAAGTCGTCGACGGCGGCGCGCAGCCCCGGGTGTCGAATCAGGTGCGCGCTGTACGTGGCGCTGGGCATGAAGCCGCGGGCGAGCTTGTGGTGCCCCTGGGCGCCAGCCTCGAACAGCGTGATCCCCTCGGCGATGGCGTAGTCGACCAGCCGGTAGTAGCAGCACTCGAAGTGCAGCGCGTCGAGGTCGACCGACGCCCCCCAATAGCGCCCGTAGAGGTGGTCACCCTTGCGGAAGTTCAGCGTCCCCGCGACCGAACGGCCGTCGGCCTCGGCGATGACGGCGACCACGCGATGGGCCAGCCGCTCGGGGAGCAGCTCGAAGAACCGCGGCGCCAGGTAGTCCATCCCGCCGCGGTAGCCGACCGTGCGCCGGTAGAAGTGGTCGAGGGCGCGCCAGTGGTCCTCCCGGAGCTCCGTCCCCTGCAAGACCCGGATGTCGAGCCCGTGAGACTGGGCCTTGCGCCGCTCCCGGCGGATCTCCTTCCGGCGCTTCGAGCTCAGCGCACCCAGGAAGTCGTCGAAGCACCCGTAACCGGCGTTCCGCCAGTGGAACTGCCGGCTCAGCCGCGCTGAATACCCCTCGGCGACGAGCTGCGCCTGCTCGGCCTCGGTACAGAACAGCCAGTGGACGCCCGAGAGATCGCCCTGCTCGCAGAGCGCCATCGCGCCCTTTGCCAGAGCGCGACCCACCGCGACCGCGTCCGCGCCAGACCGCACGAGGAGCCGCGGCCCGGTCGCCGGCGTGAAGGGCACCGCCGACGTCAGCTTGGGGTAGAACGGAATCCCCGCGCGGTGAGCGGCGTTGGCCCAACCCCAGTCGAAGATGTACTCGCCGTAGCTGTCGGTCTTCACGTACATCGGCGCGGCGCCCTGGAGCGGCGCGTCGACGTCCGGTCGTCCATCGGCGGTCGCCCCGCGCACGAGCAGGTGGGCCGGGTGCCACCCTGTGCCCTCACCGACGCTCCCCGAGTCCTCGAGGGCCTTCAGGAAGGCGTGCTCGACGAAAGGGTTGTCGTCGCCGGTCAGCGCGTCCCACTCGGCGGCCGGAACGGCGCCGAGGTGGTCGACGACCTCGACGTACAGGTTGGCCGTCGCCTCCGATGGCGTCGTCGTCACGGCGCGTCCACGCACGGCGCGGTCAGGTACTCCGGACGGTACTCGAAGTGCATCGTGTCGAAGTGGTACCACTTGCCGCCCCAGATGAAGCCGTGGCGCTCGAAGATCTCGACGATCTCCAACGGAAACCGGTTCTTGTAGGTGTAGTGGCCGTTGTCGTCCGGCTTGGTCCAGTCCCAGTAGTTCGACCGCGACACGCCGATGTCGATGGCGATACCGAAGCTGTGCATGCTGCGACGCTTCGTGCCCCGGATCATCCGCCAGTTGAACGTCCCGCTGCTCTTGGCAGCGAGCCGCCGAAGCTCGCGGGGAAGCTCGCGCTCGATGTCGTCGCTCACCCGCTGCAGCGCCGCGGCCACGCCGTTGACCTCGGTCATCAGGACCCGCTTGCCGCCGTCCTTCAGGAGCCACCGCACTCGGACGAGACGGTCCCGCACGGCCCTCTTCGTCCCGCCGTACATCGCCTCGAAGAACGGGACGTGCCGAATCCGCCCGGGCTCGAAGTTCAGCGGCGGCGGGACCTCGTAGTCGCGCCCGGGCCGATACCGCATCGTCATCGTGTCCTGCAGATCCGGCTCGTTCAGGAGCGCCTCGAACCGCGACTTGTCGCGGCCGTCATCCCACGGGATCCGCTCGCCGCTACACAGCTTCAGCGCGTCCGGCTCGGCCTCGCAAACGGTCTTCGGATACGCCGTGAGGAAGCACGACATCGCGTCGTCGATCGCCTTGGCGGCGCCGGCGGCGTCGGGAGCCTCGGGCGGGCTGGCGCCGAGGAGCAAGAGTAGGACCACGGCCGCGATCATTCGTCGTCCGACGCGTCCAGGTTGCCTTGAACGACCTGCTTGACCCCGAGGATCGAGGCGATGCGCTCGTCGACGTTGCCGATCCCGATGACATGCTGAATCACGATGGGGTGTGTCTCCTGAGGCGTCGTGAGGATGATCGTCCCGCTCGCCAGCAGGATACGCTCCAGGATGTCGGGCACCTGCTTGTCCCAGCGCAGGGACTCGGTGGAGAAGCGCTTCATCTTCGGAAAGATTCCATACCGGTGGATGACCTCGTTGGGCTCGATGACCCAATAGTCGAAGCGCGACTGGAGCCACGCGAAGAGGAAGACCACGCTGAAGGCCCCGAAGATCATCCAGTAGAACGTCGCGTCCATCGTCGGCCGCAGCCCGCTGATGAAGTCGCCGACGTCTCCGAGCACGTCGGTATACAAGAGCGCCAACACCCCGGCGACGACCGCCAGCACGACGATCAGCGTCCGCTCCTCGTTGAAGTCGAAGGAGATGACGAGGAGGTTGAACAGGAAGGCGCTCATCCAGACGACGCCAGCCCACTCCGGCGGCCCGCCGTCCGACGCGACGGCGCAGATCAACGACGCGATCCACGTCATGTAGAAGAAGACGACCTTCGGATACGGTCGGATGACCACGCGCAGTCGGTTGCCGGACTTCGCCTTACCGGCCGAGCTCTTCGCCATGGGGGCTCCGTGGGACTCGAGACCGCTCCAAGGTAGAGGTCTCGCGCCGGAGCGGCAACCGCGCCCCGTCGGCTACTCGGGCTTGGGCTCGGTGATCGCCGTGGTCCCGCCGTCCCGCGGCGAGTCGTCCTCCGCGATCGGCATGGCGAGGGTGCGGGCGAGGGCCGGGCTGGGGAGGCCGTCGGCGAGCACCGCCAGGTCCACGTGGATGTGGTTGGTGTGCGCCGGATCCCAGGTCGGGTCGAGCACGTTCGTGAAGACCTGCTCCGCGCGGAGGCGCTTCACGAGCGAGCGCAGGAACTCCTGCCGCGGCTCGAGATACGGGTAACGCGCCGTCCAGTGCTTCTGAATGTCGACCGTCCCGACCCCCCGAATATAGAAGCTCGCGAGATCGATGGCGTTTCCGAAGCTGTGCTGGCTCTGCTTGTCGGGCTTCTCACGCAGGCGACGGCAGTTGTACGTCCCGAGGTGCCGGATCGCCTTGATGGGCGTCTCGCTCTTCGTCTCGAAGATGCGGTGGGCCTCCTCCTGGGCGATCCTCTCGAACCGGGTCATCGCCAGTGACATCGCGCAGTTGAACATCGAGAAGCCGTAATAGCGGACCCCGGTCGGGCCGTACGTCCAGACCGACGCCTGCGGGACGTGGCAGTAGATCGTCTCGTGACCCCGGAGCTTGCGAGACTGCAGCCGGTTCCTCTGGCTGAAGTAGTAGTGCTCGGTCTGCCCGGCGGCGGTCAGCTTGTCCTTGCACTGGTCGACCCACAGCTCTTCCCACGGCGCGCTCTCGAGATCCTTGGGCAGCTCGCGCCGCGGCGCCGGATCTCCCGGGCGTGGCGCGGCGATGAGCGCGACCGCGATGAGCGTGGTGAGTGTCAAGGGACCGCCTGTTCAGCTGTTGGTCAACGATGGCGCGGGGTTCCATGCCTGGGACTCGTCGCCGAGCCTTCGGCCACGGTTAGCGGAGTCCCCGGCGCCACGCAAGAAACTTCGCTACCCCGCGACCCTATCGCGTCTGCGTCGGCGAAGGCCGCGCCCGACCCACAACGGACTGCGCTCTCGGCTCATTCCGGCCTGGCGGCCCCCGCACTGCAACACGGTATCGCGGCAACAAAACTTCACGTCGCTGAAACACGACTTGCGTTGACCCGTGCGGAGCCGTCGGGTTATTGAGCCGAAGCTCAGAAACCCCCGGAGGTACCAGCCCACCTCATGGCGAGACCACGCACCATCTCCGACGAGCAGATCATCGAGGCCGCGCGAGTCGTCTTCATGCGCGACGGTGTCGCCGCGTCCACCGCGACGATCGCCCGCGAGGCGGGCGTCTCCGAGGGGACGATCTTCCGGCGCTTCCCGACCAAGGAGGCGCTCTTCCAGCGCGCGATGTCCGCCGGCGGCGAGTGGGATCTCGGCCTCGAGTCCCGCGTCGGTCAGGGGGACCTGCAGGAGCAGCTCGTCGCCGTCACCCTCGACCTCATCGAGGCGATGCGACGGACCCTGCCGCGGATGATGGCGCTCGCGTCCTGCGGCAACACGCCGCGCGAGATCTGGCGCGCCGATCCCGACTCCGCGCCGCACCGGATCCTGAAGTCGGTCATCAACTACTTCGACGCCGAGATGCGCCTCGGCCGCCTCGCGACGGCCGATCCCGAGGTCATCGCCCGGATGCTGCTCGGCAGCGTCCACAACTACGCCTTCTTCGAGCACATGGGGATCCACGCCTGGATCCCCATCGCCGCACCCACGTACGCCCGGAGCCTCGTCCAGATCCTCTGGAAGGGGCTCGACCCGGGCCCCGGCGCGCCGACGGGCGGCGCGATTGGGGATGGTTAATGAGTGATTGCTTTCATATTGGACGACGCGCGCTATTCGCGCTGGTGATGACGCTGGGCGCCGCCGGCTGCGCGGTCCACGACGTCAAGACCGAGCCCGAGGCGCCGGTCGCGATTCCCGAGCGGTTCACCGCCGGCGGGGCCGCCGACTCCGGCGCCCCGAGCGAGGAGCGCATCGAGACCCCGGATCGCTGGTGGCGCGCCTTCGGCGATCCGCAGCTCGACGCCCTCGTCGACCGCGCCCTCGACGACAACCTCGATCTCCGGCGGGCGTGGACCCGGCTCGACCAGGCCCGCGCGATCGCGCGGGGGGCGTCGGCGGCGAGCTGGCCGCAGATCACGGCCGACGCCGGCCTGTCGCGGCAGCGCTCGGTCTTCAACGTCGGCGCGCCGCTCGGGCTCATCTCGAACACCGCCACGACCTGGACCCTCGGCCTCGGCGCCCGCTACGAGGTCGATCTCTGGCGCAGGATCGCCTCGACCGAGGACGCCGCCGCCCTCGACGTCCGCGCGACGCGCGAGGACCTCGAGACCGCCGCGATGACCATCTCCGGCCGGGTCACCGAGCTCTGGCTCGGGATCGTGGGCGAGCGCGCCGGGCTCGCGCTGCTCGAGCGCCAGGAGGCGGTCACCCGGCAGTTCGTCGAGCTCGTCGAGGCCCGCTTCGCCCAGGGGCTCGCCTCGGCCCTCGAGGTCTATCAGCAGCGCCAGCAGCTCGCCGCGCTGACCTCCCAGCGCCCGCTCATCGAGGCGCGCATCTCCGGCTACCGCCAGCAGCTCGCCCTGCTCCTCGGCAAGGCCCCCGTCGAGGCCCCCGACATCGCCCGCGCGACCCTGCCGGCGTCGCCCCCGGCCCCGAAGACGGGCATCCCCGCCGACGTCCTCGGCCGGCGCCCCGACGTCCGCGCCGCGCAGCTCCGCGTGGTCGCGGCCGACCACAGGGTCGGCGCTGCCATCGCCGACCGCTACCCGAGCCTCGCGCTCAGCGGTCGCATCGGCTTCCAGGCGCCCGACCTCGCCGACTTCGTCGACAGCTGGATCTGGAGCCTCGCCTCGAGCCTCACGGCCCCGCTCTTCGACGGCGGGCGCCGCTCGGCCGAGGTCGACCGCGCCAAGGCCGCCATGGAGGACCTGCTGCTCGGCTACGGCCAGGTCGTCCTCCAGGCGCTCCTCGACGTCGAGGCGGCGTTGGTCAACGAGGCCCGCCAGCGCGAGAACCTCGCCCTGCAGGAGGAGCAGCTCGCGCTCGCCCAGAAGACCCTCAGCGAGGCGCAGGTCCGCTACGCCAACGGCCTCGTCGACTATCTCAACGTCCTGACGGCGCTCCGCACCGTCCAGCAGACCGAGCAGAGCAAGCTCGCCGCCGAGCGCCAGCTCCTCGCCTACCGCGTCCAGCTCTACCGCGCCCTCGGCGGCGCGTGGACCCGTGATCTCGAGGCCCCGTCCCGCCCCAAGGGAGATGCCAAGTGAACCGAACACTGAAGAAGGTCCTCATCAACGGCCTCGGCGCCGTGGCCATCATCCTGGGGGCGTTCGCCTACATGGGCTACCTCGCGAAGACGCGGCCCCAGGCACCGCAGCAGGAGCCCCCCGAGCGCGTCGACGTGGTCGAGGTGACCCCGGCCCAGGAGGTCGGTGAGCACGTCATCGTCCACGCCGTCGGCCGCGTCGTCCCGTCCCGCGAGACGACGCTCTCCCCCGAGGTCACCGGGCGCGTCGTCGAGGTGAACCCGAAGCTCGTCGTCGGCGGGCGCCTCGCCGCCGGCGAGGTCGCGTTCGAGCTCGACGCCCAGGACTACGACCTGGTCGTCCGGCAGCAGGCGGCCCAGGTCACCCGCGCCCGGGTGGAGCTCCAGCAGGAGGCGGGGCGCCGCGCCGTCGCCGAGCAGGAGTGGGAGCTCCTCGCGGAAGACGTCCAGACCACCGACGAGGGCAAGGCCCTCGCGCTCAGAAAGCCCCAGCTCCAGCTCGCCAGGGCCAACCTCGCTGCGGCGCAGAGCGCCCTGGCCCAGGCGAAGCTCAGGGCGGAGAGGACGGTCGTGACGGTCCCGTTCAACGCGACCGTCCGCAAGGAGTCGGTCGAGGAGGGACTCCTCGCCGGGCCCACCGCCCAGCTCGTGTCTCTGGTCGGGACCGACACCTTCTGGGTCGACGCCGCCGTGCCCATCGACAAGCTGTCGTGGATCGACATCCCCGGCGTCGCCGGCTTCGCGGGCGAGTACGGTTCGACGGTGCGCCTCATTCAGGCGCTCGGCGACGGCCAGCGCGTCGAGCGTACCGGTCGCATCCTGCGGCTCGACAACAGCCTCGACCAGCTCGGCGTTCAGGCACGCGTCATCGTCGAGGTGAAGGACCCGCTGCGGCTCGACGAGGGCGCCGCGCCCGGGATGCCCCTGCTCCTCAACGCCTTCGTCCAGCTCGAGATCGAGGGTCACCCCGTGGAGGGCGCCGTGCAGGTGCCGCGCGTGGCGCTCCGCGACGGCGACCAGGTGTGGGTCATGAACGGCGAATCGCGCCTCGACGTCCGCGACGTCGAGATCGTCTGGCGCGACGAGGAGTCCGTGCTCGTCGAGGCCGGGCTCACGGCCGGCGACAAGATCGTCACCAGCAAGCTCTCCACCCCGGTCCCGGGGATGAAGCTCAAGGTCGCCACCGAGACCGCGAACGCCGCGCCGAGCACGCCACCGCCCGGCGCGCCGAGCGGTGAGGCGGCCGGCGGCGGGGCCCCGGAGGCCAACTGATGAGCGTCTCCGACGAGCACAAGGCCCACAAGGGCCCGATCGCCTGGATGACCAAGAACTCGGTGGCGGCCAACCTGCTGCTGTTCCTGTTCCTCCTCGGCGGCGCGCTCAGCATCAACTCGGTCAAGCAGGAGGTCTTCCCCGAGTTCACCCTCGACTACGTCATGGTGAACGTCGCCTACCCCGGGGCGAGCCCCTCGGAGTGCGAGGAGATCGCCGAGTCCATCGAGCAGGCGGTCGCGGGCATCGACGGCGTCGAGGAGATCACCGCGACCGCCGCCGAGGGCATCGCCTCGGTCGTGGTCAAGCTCATCGACGGGACGAACACGAACCGCGCCCTCTCCGACGTCAAGAACGCCGTCGACCGCATCACGACGATGCCCCTCGACGCCGAGGAGCCCCAGGTCAGCCTGATCCCCAACCGGCGCGGGGTCATCTCGCTCATCTTCTACGGCAGGGTCGGCGAGAAGAACCTCCGCACGCTGGCCGAGCGCGCGCGGAACGAGCTGAAGGCGATGCCGATGATCACCGACGTCACGCTGTCGGCGACGCGGCCCCAGGAGATCCACATCGACGTGCCCCAGGCTCGCCTGCGGCAGCTCGGGATGACGATGAGCCAGGTGGCGGGCGCCGTGCGCGCCGACGCGACCGAGCTCCCCGCCGGCGGCATCAAGACCGAGGCGGGGGAGGTGCTGCTCCGCACCCAGGCCAAGCCGGCCCAGGGCAAGGAGTTCGAGCAGCTCACCGTCATCGCGCTCCCCAACGGCTCCCGCCTGACCGTGGACGACCTCGGCCGGGTCCGCGACGGCTTCGCGGACACCGACCAGCGCGCGACCTTCGACGGGCAGCCCGCGGTGATGGTCAACGTCTACCGCACGGCCGACCAGACGCCGATCGAGGTGGCGAGCGCCGTCAAGAGCTACGTCGCGATGCAGAAGAGCCAGCTCCCGGCGGGGGTCGGCGTCGCGACCTGGATGGACACCAGCGAGTGGTACAGTCAGCGCCTCGATCTCATGATCCGTAACATGATCATGGGCTTCTTGGTCGTCCTGGTGCTGCTGAGCCTCTTCCTCGAGACGCGGCTGGCCTTCTGGGTGACCCTCGGCATCCCCGTGTCGTTCCTCGGCTCGCTGCTCTTCATGCCGAGCCTGGATCTGTCGGTGAACATGCTCTCGATGTTCGCCTTCATCGTGACCCTCGGCATCGTCGTCGACGACGCCATCGTGGTCGGTGAGAACATCTACGAGCTACGAAAGCGCGGGATGAGCTTCATCGACGCCGCCGTGTCCGGCGCGCGCCAGGTCGCGATGCCCGTCACCTTCAGCGTGCTCACGACGGTCGCGGCCTTCACCCCGATGCTGTTCGTCCCGGGCTTCTCCGGGAAGTTCTTCGCCGTCATCCCGGCCATCGTCATCAGCGTGCTGCTAATCTCGCTGGTCGAGTCCTTCTTCATCCTGCCGTCCCACCTCTCCCACGCGCCGTCGGGGCGCCCGATGTGGATGCGGATGATCATCTGGGCGCTGCCGCTCGGGATCATCGGCCTCATCGCCGCGCTCGCCGCGCCGATCCCCATGCCCGGTTGGCAGCTACCGGTCGGCGGCCTCGTGTTCGGCGCGTTGATCCCGCCCGCCTTTTTCGTCGTCGACACCGTCTTCAGCTTCTTGCGGGTCTACGCCGACAAGCTCCTCTTCTTCGGCATCAACCGCCTCTACAAGCCGACCGTCACCTGGCTGATGGAGTACCGCTACATCGCCCTGGCCGGGACCCTGGCCTTCACCTTCGCGATGTGCGGTCAGATCGGCGGCGGGCGCATCAAGTTCACCTTCATGCCCCACGTCGAGTCCGACGTCGTCGGCGCCGAGATCGCCTTGCCCTTCGGGGCGCCGGTCGAGGACACCGAGGTGATGAGCGATCGGCTGGTCGCCGCGGCCCAGCGCGTCCTGGCCAAGCACGGAGGCGCGCCGAAGCTGTCCCGCGGCATCTTCAGCGAGGTCGGCGCCCACATCCCCGCCGGCGGGCCGGTGTCGCTCGGCAACGGCGCCCAGGGCCACGTGACCTATACCCAGGTCTATCTCGTGCCCTCGGACGAGCGCGACTTCACCGCGACGGAGTTCGTCAAGGAGTGGCGGGCCGAGCTCGGCGAGGTCGCCGGCATCGACACGATCAACTTCAAGGACGCCATCGGCGGGCCCAGCGCGGGCGCGCCGATCGACGTGATGCTCATCCACTCGGACATCCAGGTCCTCGAGAGCGCCGCCGCCGAGCTCGCCGAGAAGCTCGGGACCTTCGCGGGCGTCAAGGACATCGACCCCGGCTTCAAGCGCGGCAAACCCCAGATCGAGTTCGCCGTCAGCCGCTTCGGCGAGTCCCTCGGGTTCACGGCCGCCGAGGTCGGGCGTCAGGTGCGGAGCTACTTCTACGGCGCCGAGGCCAAGCGCCAGACCCGCGGCATCGACGAGATGAAGGTCATGGTGCGGCTCCCCGAGGACGAGCGGCGCTCGGAGCACGACCTCGACACGCTGATGCTGCGCGCGCCGAACGGCGGCGAGGTGCCGTTCCGGCTGGTCGCCGAGACGACCCGAGGCTACGCCTACACGTCGATCCAGCGGACCAACGAGCAGCGGACCCTGCACGTGACCGCCAACCTCGACTACTCCATCGCCAACGCCAACGACGTCTACCAGGCGCTCTTCGCCGGCCCGACCGCGCCCGTGCCATCGCTCCTCGGGAAGTACCGCGGGCTCTCGACCGGGCTCTCCGGTGAGCGCAAGGAGCAGGTCGAGACGATGACGGCGCTGATGTTCGGCGCGATCGGCGCCCTGCTCGTCATCTACGCGCTCATCGCCATCCCGTTCAGGAGCTTCCTGCAGCCCGTCATCATGCTCTTCGTCATCCCACCGGCGGGCGGGGCGGCGATCCTCGGCCACCTCCTGATGGGCTACGACCTGTCGATGATCAGCGTGATGGGCATCGTCGCGCTGGCCGGGGTCGTCGTGAACGACAGCATCGTCATGGTCGACGCGGCAAACAACTACCGCGCGGTCGAGAAGTTGAGCGCCTGGGAGGCGATCCGGGCCGCCGGCATGCGCCGCTTCCGGCCCATCATGCTGACCTCGATCACGACCTTCGGCGGCCTCGCCCCGATGATCGTCGAGACCAGCGTCCAGGCGCGCTTCCTCATCCCCATGGCCATCTCCCTCGGCTTCGGGATCCTCATCGCGCTGCCGTTCCTCCACACCTCGGTCCCCGCGGTCTACCTCATCGTCGAGGATCTCAAGCGGGTCTTCGGGATGGCCCCGCCGGTCAAGCAGCGCCCCGACGGCGACGATGGTGGTGACAGCGGCGAGGGCACCTCCGAGGTCGATCTCGACGCCACGGACCCCGAGATCCGCCTCCCCGGCAGCTTCACCACCGCCTGACCGACCGGACCTACGAGAGCGGCCCGTCGCAGGCCGTCATTCCGAATCACTCGGGCGCGACCGCGAACACCAGCCGGCGCAGCAGCGGGCGGCGGTTGTCGCCCGTGACCTGCTTCGCGACGGCGCTCTCGAGGGCGCCGAGGTAGGCGTAGCCTCGGTCCGGGAGGCGCTCGCGGGTGACCGCGACGACCCGGGCCAGGGTGCCCCAGCGGATGTCCGAGGCCGCGGCCACGACGAGGTCCACGTTGGGGGCGGTCAGCTGCTCCGGCAGCGCCGCGAGCCAGCGCTGGAGCCCGGGGAGGTCGACCCCGTAATCGTTTGGGTAGAGCGTCTTCGAGTCGACGTCGGGGGCGTTGGTCGACAGCTCCAGTACGCCCTGGTGGCTCAGCGTTATCGTGACCGATGGCGACCGCCCGCCGGAGCTGGTCGCGCCGTTACGGCGTGGGGGGCGATAGCGGAGCTTGCCGTCGCGGATCCAGCGCGGGTCGAGCCCGACGAGGTCCAGGTCCTCGTGCCCGGCGAGGGCGAGGGTGTAGATGGTCGCCGCGACCACGCGGTAGGGCAGGGCGGGGTGCAGCGACACGCGCATCACCCGCCCGTCGGTGGTCGCGCCCTCGGCGGCGTCGAGCAGCGCCGGGATCCCGTATCCCCCCGGGCGGTCGAGCGCCTCGCTGGGGATGTCGAGGGTCGTCCCGTCACACGCCTGGTGCCCCTGGCAGGCCGCGACCGCGGCGAGGGCCGTCCCGTCGCAGGTCTCCCCGCCGGCGACCGAGCAGGTGAGCGGCGTGATCTTGCCGCCATCGAAGGAGAGCGCCACGGTCGATACCACGACGTCGGCTTTCACGTTGGTCGGCGGTGACGGACGTGAGGGGGGCTCGTCGCGCCGGCAGCCGGGCGCCGCCACCAGGGCGACGAGCGGGAGCGCGAGCAGTGAGCGCGTGAGGCGCGCTGGCAGGAGACGTCGGCGTCGTCGTACAACCACGGCTGAGGACACAACCGCAGTTCAGCGGCGATGGCTACTTTTTGTCCGCCGCGCGGAGGGATGGCGTGAAGCGCGTATTCGTGACCTGGCCCCTGCCCGAGCCCACGCGGGACCGCCTCGCGGCGGCGTGCGAGCTGGTGATGAACGTCGAGGAGACGCTGCTCTCGCGGGCTGAGCTCCTGCGCGGCGCCGCGGGCGCCTTCGGGCTCCTGACCACGCTCCGAGACCGCGTCGACGCGGCGGTGCTCGAGGCGACCGGCGTGCGCGTCATCGCCAACTGGGCGGTCGGTTTCGACAACATCGACGTCGGCGCGGCGCGCGCGCGCAAGGTCTGGGTCACCAACACCCCCGGAGTCCTCACCGAGACCACCGCGGACCTCGCCTTCGCCTTGCTCTTCGCGGTCGCCCGGCGCGTGGCCGAGGGCGACCGGCTGGTCCGCCGCGGTGAGTTCCGGGGCTGGCACCCGGGGCTCCTGCTCGGGCGCGAGGTCCATGGCAAGACCCTGGGGATCGTCGGGCTCGGGCGTATCGGCCGGGCCGTCGCGCGCCGCGCCGCGGCCTTCGGGATGCGCGTGCTCTACCACGGCGGTCGACCCGACGACGTCCACTGCCAGCCGCGCTCGCTGCCCGATCTCCTGGCGGAGTCGGACTTCGTGAGCCTGCATCTCCCGCTCACCACCGAGACCCGCGCGCTCATCGGCCCGGCCGAGATCAACGGGATGAAGCCCGGGGCTTTCCTCATCAACACGGCCCGCGGCGACGTCGTCGACCACGACGCCCTCGTCGGCGCGCTCACCCGCGGCCACCTCGGCGGCGCGGGTCTCGACGTCTTCGCCGGCACTCCCGAGCGCCCGGACCCGCGCCTCTACGCCCTCGACAACGTCGTGCTCACCCCGCACATCGGCTCGGCGACCCACGAGACGCGGCTCCTGATGGCCGAGCGCGCCGCTGACAACCTCATCGCGGCGCTGGCCGGCAAGGCGCCTCCCGACCTCGTGTGGTGAGCCGTGCGGTGCGGGTGCGACAGGACGCCGCGTGGCTCCGGGTGTGGACGGGCGCCGTCTCGTCCTTACGGTGCGCGGCAACGCACGGACACCCGGAGAAGATCCATGCTCAGAATCCAGTCTCTCGCGCTCGCCAGCGCGTCGCTGTTCGCCATTGTCGGCTGCGCCTCCACGTCATCGGTCGGCGACGCCGCCGCCGATGAAGGCCACGCCGCCCACGCCGCCGCCGCGGACGCCGTCCCCCTCGCCGCGCGCTCGGTCATGAAGGCGACCGAGGGCAACACCGCGACCGGCACCGTCTCCTTCACCGAGGTCGACGGCGGGGTCCGCGTCGTGGCCATCTTCGCGGGGCTCACCCCCGGCGAGCACGGCTTCCACGTTCACGAGAAGGGCGACTGCTCGGCCCCCGACGGCACCTCGGCCGGCGGTCACTTCAACCCCGAGGGGCACGACCACGGGCTCCCCGAGCAGGCGACGCGTCACGCCGGCGACCTCGGCAACCTCGTCGCCGACGCCGAGGGCAACGCCAGCCTCGATCACGTCTTCACGGGCCTCACGCTACGGGGCGAGACGGCGATCATCGGTCGCGGTCTCATCGTGCACGCCGACAAGGACGACGGCGGCCAGCCGACGGGCAACGCCGGCGCCCGAGTCGCCTGCGGCGTGATCGACGCCAGCGAGTAGCGTATAGGCATGGGTGTCCCGCGGCTCTTCCGAGGCCGCGGGCTCGACCGTGAGCGCAAGGGAGCGGTCGAGACGACCGCGCGCCGAGTGGGCGAGCTCCTCTCGGCCCGCGGTCGCCCCGACCGCCTCGACGCTGGCGTTCGCCCCACCGTCTAGAGGTACGCCATGGCCCGTGTGCTCGCCCTGTCCTTCGCCGCCTCCCTGGCGCTCTCGACGGTCGTCGCTGGCTGCCTGGGCGCGCGGCAGGGTCGCGTGGCCGGCGAGACGGGTGACACGGTGACGCTCGACGCCGACACCGCGGCGCCGACCGACGACGCCGTCGTGTCCGGCGAGGACACAGCGACGCCGGGGGACACCGTCCCGTCGGACACCGAGGTCGGCCAGGACACGGCTACGGCCGACACCGCCGTCGCCGGTGACACGGTCATCTCCCAGACCGGCTGCTGCCTCGTCCCGAGCGATCTGCCGGGGGGCAGAGCGGCGCCGCTCGAGGCCGCCGCCTGCGCCGCCGCGTGCGGCGAGCCGGCCGAGCCCACCGTGTGCGCCGACCCACCGGTCTGCTGCTACATCGCGGACTGGCAGAACGACGTCTACGTCGTCGAGGAGAGCAGCTGCGCGGCAAACAGCGGGCAGGTCGTCGACGACGCCGAGTGCCCGCTGTACGAGGACACCGTCTGCTGCCGCTGGGCCGGGGAGTCCCCGCGAATCGAGGTCGAGCTCGAGGCGAGCGTCTGCGCGAGGACCGGCGGCTACGAGGTCCTGGGCGACTACTGCTGGGACCAGACGGCGCTCGGGACCGAGTGCTGCCTGATGCCGAGCGGGGAGCGGCGCCTGACCTCCGACTACCAGTGCTCCCCCGAGGGCGGCGAGCGGGTCGGCCTGACGACGTGCTGGAAGCCGCCGACCGAGGGCACCTGCTGCGCCTTCGGCTGCGACGGCCCACGCTTCTTCGAGGACATCGACGACTGCGCCGCCGCCGGCGGCGACCGGGTCGACGTCGGCCGCTGCGCGCCGCCGGGGGCCATCCTGCCCTGAGGCGCAGGCGCAGGCGCAGGTGAGGGCGCAGGCGAGGGCGCAGGCGCAGGCGTAGGGCGAAGGCGAGGGCGCAGGCGCAGGCGTAGGGCGAAGGCGCAGGCGGAAGCGGAGGCGAGGGCGCAGGCGCAGGCGGAAGCGGAGGCGTGGGCGCAGGCGCAGGCGCAGGGCGTAGGCGAAGGCGAGGGCGCAGGCGCAGGCGAAAGCGGAGCCGAGGGGGCAGGCGGAGGCGAGGGCGCAGGCGAGGGGGCAGGCGGAGGCGAGGGGGCAGGCGAGGGCGCAGGCGGAGGCGAGGGCGCAGGCGAAGGCGAGGGCGCAGGCGAAGGCGCAGGCGAGGGGGCAGGCGGAGGCGAGGGCGCAGGCGAAGGCGAGCGGGCGGGCGAAGGCGGGCGAAGGCGGGCGAAGGCGGGCGGGCGGCGAGGACGGTCGCGTCAGCGCTTGAGCTTGCGCGCGCCGATGAGGGCCGCGCGGGCGTTGATGTCGCTGCGGAGCTCGTCGGTGTCGTCGGCGTGGACCGGGGTCGCGCGGACCCGGGCCCGGCTCTGGTCGAGGAGCTCGACGATGACCGGGGCCGCGGCGTCGACGTAGGCCGACAGGTAGACCTGATCGCTCAGCGCGCCGGTCACCTCGGCCAGGTCGCGGCCCGCCGGGACCGCCACATCCACCGAGATCGGCAGCGCCCGCCGAGTGCCGGCGCTCATCCGCACCCGCGTGGACGCGAGCTCTCGGTTGGGGACGTCGACGACGCCGCCATCGGGCGTGCGGAGGCGGACGCGGGTCAGCCCCAGATCGATCACCTGGCCGCTGACGTCGTCCGTCCCGACGTGGTCGCCGATGGTGAACGGGCGGCGGAGGCTCAGGCCGAGGCCCGACGCGATATCTCGTAGCTCGGCGAAGGCGACGACGCCGAAGAGCGCCAGGGAGACGACCAGGATCGCCACCGAGGATGGCGTCTCGGTGGGCTCGAGCGGGTCGAGGGCGACCCCGGCGACGATGAGCGCCAGGAGCAGCCGAAACGGCGCCACGGTGTGGGCCAGGCGGTGCCGCGGGTCGAGCCCCGACGACCACAGGAACGCGAGGAGCCGCGACCACGCCCACGCGATCACCCACGCCGCCGGCGCCGCGATGGCGAGCCGGACGAGCGTCGCGACGATCGGCCACTCACTCCACATCAGCGGCCTCCCTGCCCGTGGTGGGGGCGACGCTGGGCGATGAGGTTGCGCTCGACCAGCAGGTCGACGATCCGACGCCAGGTGTGCGGGCGGAGGGCGAGGCGCCCGGCGTCACCGCCGCTGGGAACGAGGAGCCCCGTCCCGACCAGCCGCGCGCACGCCGCCGCGACCCGCTCCTCGGGCAGGAGCAGGACCTCCCGCGCCTCGCGGGGGTTGAGGGCCCCACAGACCACGCAGGCCGCGAGCAGGCGGTGCGCGTCCCGGCCGAGCTGGTCGAACCAGCTCAGGCTCGGCGCCGTCAGGGGCGCCAGGCGGATCTCCTCCTGGCCGATCTCCTCGATCGCGTTGACGAAGAGGGTCAGCGCGTCGCGGATGTTGCCGCCGCTCTCCTGGGCCAGGCGCCGCAGGAAGCGCCGGCGCTGCTCTCCGGCCATCGGGGCGCGCCCGGTCAGCCGCCGCCACCAGCGCCGCTCCCCCGGGGCCTCGGGCGGCCACACGACGTCGAACCCGCTCAGGCGACAGCGCGCCTCGATGAGCGAGCCCAGCGCCTCGGCGCCCTGCGGCGAGAGCGTGACGTGGTCGGTGAAGTAGCCGGGGAGGTCGCACAGCGGCTCGAGGAGGCGCGCCGTCGGCTCGTCCACGCTGACCACCCACAGGACGGTGTCGCGGGTGGCCGCGATGACGCGCAGGAGCCCGCGGATGAGGCGCAGGCCGCCCGCCGTCCGGACGAAGAGCTGCTCGAGCCCGTCGAGGATGATGACCTGCCGCCCACCGGCGGACAGCGCCTTCGACACGGCGTCGAAGGTGTGGGCGTCCCGGCGACCGCTGTGCGCCACGAGGGCCTCGGAGAGGGTCGCCTCGGTGCGGTGGTCCGCGTCGAGGGGCACGTCCACGAGGTGACGGCCCGCCAGGGACTTCAGGGCGACCCGGGCCATGCTCGTCTTGCCCGAGCCGGCCGCGCCCCGGACGAGGACGGCCACGGGGGCGCCCTCGACGAAGCGCGCGTGGGCCGCCCTGACGACGTCGACCTCCTCCTCCATCCCGCCGAGGAGGTGGTGGGAGTCGAGGGTGTTCGGGGTGAAGAGGCGCGCGAGCACGTAGGGCATCCGCGCCAGCTGGTCCGCCGACGGCTCGAGGCCGACGACGTCGGCGCTCATCCGCGCCGGGTCCCAGCGCTCGCTCCCGGAGCGCAGGCGCGCGCGCTGCACGAGCTCGCTGCCGACGAAGCGCCGGTAGAGCGAGACGACGCCCCCGCGGGCGCGGCCGATCCCCTGGCCGACCCTGCGCCAGAGCCGCTTGACGGCCTGGCGGAAGCGCTCGTCGTGGTCGAGCTCGTGCTCGCCGCGCTCGTCGGGCTCGCCGAGGAGGCGCTGGTAGATGCGGGCGAAGGCGTCGTCGAGCGACGAGAGCACGTCGGTCGGGATGGCCTCGAGCTGCCCCTCGACCTCGCCGCGCAGGCGCTCGGTCACCCGCACCGCGCGGCCGAGGGCCTCGCGGGCGAAGCCGACGATGCGGACGCCGAGCGCCGGGTCGTCGCCCTCGCGGTCGCGGAGCTCCTGGACCCCGGCGTCGAGGCCGACCGTCGCGCCGCCGCCGATCTCGACGACGCGCTGGGCGACGCGGACGATGATCTCCTCGTCCGTGGCGCGGGTCTCGGCGAGGCTCCAGGTCAGCTCGCCGGTCAGGTGCTTGTCGAGGACCGCCGCGACCGGCTTGGACTCGCCGACGATGTCCGACGGCTCGCGGACCGCGTCGAGATCGAGGCCCGTGGGCGCGAGCTCGACGCTGTCGCTCTGATCCGGGATGGCCTCGCGCACCGTGGCCTCGATGGCGCCGAGCACGGCCCGGTCCTCGGCGCGCCGCCGGATCTCGGCCATCGCGGGGACGATGCGGCCGTCGATGTCGGCCTCCAGCCTCGCCAGGGTCGGGGCGATCACCTCGCAGGCGCGCTCGGCATCGAGGTCGGCGGAGGCCGGCGCGAGGTCGTCGCGCGCCCGCTCCAGCGTGCCGCTCAGGTCGTCGAGGAGCGCGATGACCGCGTCCCGCTGGTGCTCGGTCCAGCCGTCGAGCGCCTCCCGCGCGTGGCCGACGATGGCGCGCTCGGCGCTCGAGAGCTGCGAGCGCAGGGTCGCCCGGCGGGCGATGCGCAGGACGGCCGCGTCCCACTCCGGGCCGCGGTCGCGGAGGGCGCCCATCGCCCGGTCGACCCGGGCGGCGACGCGCGAGTAACGGACCTCCTCGCCACGGGCGGCGGGGGTGCCGGCGAAGCGGAGCGCGAAGGTCAGCTCCGCCATGGCGCGCTGGGCCTCGGTCTCGAGCTCGGAGGCGAGGGCCTCCGCGCGGCGCTCGACCTCTTCGCGCGCGGCGCCGTGGTCGTGCTCCGGCTCTCCGCCGCGAGCGGCGCGCAGCGACTGGTCCAGGGTGTCGAGGCGGTGCGCCTCGGCGCGGCCGAGGGCGCCGAGGAGCTCCGACAGCGCCACCACCATCCGGCCCTCGACCTTGGCGCGGGCCAGCGACCGGAGCCCCAGCCGCCGCCGTCGGCGGCCGAAGGCATGCGCCAGCCGGGCGCGGAACAGGGCGAGGCGGCCCAGCGCGCCGAGGCCGGGGGCGGGCTCGAGGTGCTCTCGGGTGAGGGCGGCCGACGCCGTCACCGGCAGCGCGATGAGCGCGTCCCGGGTGTTGCGGGCCTCGCGGCGGAGGACCTCGGCCAGGGGCGCGATGGGGACCGGCGTCAGCGCGTCCACGGGGTCCCGGGCGTCGAGGCGGGCCAGGGCGGCCTCACGCCAGCGGTCGATGGCGTCCCGGGTCGCGGCGGTGACGGTGGCGGTGATCAGCGCCTCCACGTCGTCGTGGCAGCTCCGCAGCACCTCGTCTTCGGGAGGAGCGACGGGGGCGGGGACCTTGGGGGCCTCGGCGTCGAGGGGGACCAGCTCGGCGCCGCCGGCCGCCTTGGCCGCCGCCGGCGCGGTCTCGGAGCCCTTCTTGAGCGCGATCCGCAGCAGCACCGGGCCGATGAGGAGGTTCAACGCGATCAGCGCGAAGGCGACCTGCTCGAGGTCCTTGGCCAGGGCGGGCGCGTCCGGGGCGAGCTCGCCCACGGCGATCCCGAGGAGCACGAGCGCGACGCCGGCCTGGCTGATGAAGCCCAGCCAGAGGACGTCGGTGAAGGCGCGGGGCTCCTTGGCGAGGCCACCGCCGAAGCGCGTCGCGAGGTACATCATCCCGCCGCGCGTGACGAAGAGGGACGCGGCGAGCGGGAGCACCGCCAGCATCGTGGTCAGCTCGAGGCCGGCGCCGGCGGTCGTGAAGAAGATGACGAAGACCGGCAGCGACAGCACCCCGAGGGGCTTGTGCAGGTCGTGGCCGTAGCGCGAGAAGTTCGCGACGGTGAAGCCGGCGGTGATGAAGACCAGCAGGGGCTTGATGTGGACGTGGAGCGTGTGGTCGAGCCAGTGGGTCACGGGGCTGATGCCGTAGGCGATGACGAGCAGGATGAGGATGAGCTCCCAGCGGACCCAGCGCATCCACGCGATGAGCGCCAGGCCGAGCAGGACCCCGACCACGACGCTGAGCAGGATGCGCGCGCCGAGGTCGGCGACGATGGCGCCGTCGAAGGACGCGCCGTCGGTCACCAGGATGCGGGCCACCGCGAGGCTGATGGCGAGCATCACCACCATCACCACGTCCTTGAAGACCGCGAAAGACAGGATGAGGTCGCTGACCTTGCCCTTGACGCCGGACTCGCTGATGACGGCGATGCTGACCGCCGGCGAGGTCCCGACCGAGAGCGCGCCGAGGACCAGGCCGATGGCGATCAGGTCGGTGATGACGCCGCTCGAGGGCAGCGGGAACGCGGTCGCGGCCAGGAGCACGAAGGACCCGCCGACGATGATCCACGACAGCGGCATCTTGAAGAGGATGATGGACGCCAGGGTCCGCTTGAACCGCCGGATGGCGCCGAGGTCGAGCTCGAGCCCGGCCTCGAGGGCGATGAGGGCGAGGGCGAGCTCGTTGAAGACCCGCATGTCCTCGACGACCGAGCGCGGGATCAGCGGATCGGCGATGCCCATCAGCTCGGCTGCCGACGGGCCGAGGCCGATGCCGGCCAGGATGTAGCCGGTCACCCGCGGGAGCCCGACGGTCGAGGCCAGCTCCGCCATCGCGTAGGCGGCGAGGACCACGAAGCCGATGGCGGCGAAGGTCACTCCGGCGGAGACCCCGACGTTGGCCCGGAGCGCGAGCATCGCGACCATCGCCGCGATGAGCAGGCCGAGGACGAGGAGCCCCTTGACCGCGCGGAGGCCGAAGAGCTTGCGCAGCGCCTCGGTCATGAGCCGGACCGCTCGGGCGTGGGGCCGCTCGCGTGTCCCTCGCCGGGGGGCGGCGGCTCCGGGGAGGGCGCGAGGCGCCCGGACTCGCCGGCCTTCTGGAGGACGCTCCGGAGCGCCGGCGCGTACCACAGGTCGTTCAGGGCGGCGCCGATGAGGAGCGTCGTCACGACGACCGCGGTCAGGGCCCCGTGGTCGGAGACCATGGCGTAGTTGACGGCCACGGCGGCGGCCAGCGCCCCCTGGCCGAGCAGCGCGTCGCCGAGGTGCGGGGTGTCGGCGTCGATGTCGGCGGCGGTGACGGCGACGGCGACCTGGGCGCCGAGGCGGAGCGCGATGGCGCGGATGACGAGGTAGCCCGCCGGGACGAGCCACAGGAGCCCCGGGAGGGGGCGCCAGCCGGCGCCGGCGAGGATGAGCAGGACCACGAAGAGCGGGCGTCGCAGCCGGAGGTCGGCGCGGAGCAGCGCCGGGGCGGCGCGGCTGACGTTGGCGATGACCGCGCCCGTGACGAGGTTGACGAAGAGCGTCGAGAAGTGGAGCGCGTGGGCGACGCCGCTCGCGAGCGCGACGATGCCGATGGTCGCGACGAAGAGCTTCTTCTCGTTGGTCTCGTGGCCGACGAAGACGTGGAAGATCACGCCGAGCCCGAGGCCGGCGGTGATGGCGATGCCGTCCCAGGCGAGGACGGGGAGGGCTCCGGCGTCCATCGGCGCGCGGTCGCTGGCGAGGGCGAAGCCGAGCCCGAGGATCGCGACCACCCGCAGGGTCTGGGCGGCGGTGGGGAGGAGCCGGCTGACCGGGCCGTCGGCGCGCGCGGCGAGGATGCCGCTCTCCAGGGACTCGACCGCGGTGATGATGGCGCCGAGCCCGAGGACCGCGGCGGCCAGCGCGACGGCGGCCGGCGGGATGCCGTCGAGGGCCGCGGACGGGAGGTGGGTCAGGGCGACCCAGCCGAGGCCGCCCACGAGCCCGACGGTGACGACGCCGATGACCAGGCCGAAGGGGAGGGTCCCGCGCGGTCGGCTCTTGAGGCGCCGGAGGTCGAGGGACAGGCCGACGAGGAAGCCGACGAAGCCCGTGACCACGGCCAGGAGCGGCTCGAGCCTGGTGAGGCGCTCGCCGTCGAGGAAGGCGAGCCCGAGGGGGCCGACGAGGACGCCGATGAGGACGTACTCGAGGCTCGCGAACAGGTTCGTGCGCCCGCCGAGCACCGCGCGCTCGAGGTGCGTGGCCGCGAAGGCGAAGGTCAGCACGATGATCAGGATGAGCGGTGGATCCATCCGGCCTGCGACGCTGGGCCGCCGGCGGGGGCCGGCGGAGAGGGAGTGGATGATGGCCGAAGTGGGCGGCCTTGCCAACCGCGACCGCGGCCCCGGAGGCCACCGGCGCGGTCGGTCCTTGACGGCGTCGATGGCGCTCGGTAGCACCGCGCCATGGCCTTCCCCGAATCACGCCCCCGCCGCCTGCGCAAGACCGAAGCCCTCCGGGCTCTGGTGCGCGAGACCCTCATCACCCCGGCCGACTTCATCTGGCCGCTCTTCGTCGTGCCCGGGCGCGGCGTCGAGCAGCCGATCGGGTCGATGCCGGGCCAGTCCCGCTGGTCGGCCGAGCTGGCCGCCGAGCAGGCCAGCAAGGCCTGGGACCTCGGCGTCAAGGCGGTCATCCTCTTCGGCATCCCCGAGGCGAAGGACGCGACCGGCTCGCACGCGTTCAAGAAGGACGGCCCGGTCCCGGAGACCATCCGCGCCATCGCCAAGGCGGTGCCCGGCATGGTCATCATGACCGACGTGTGCATGTGCGAGTACACCGACCACGGCCACTGCGGCATCGTGGAGAAGGGTGAGGTCCTCAACGACCCGACCCTGGAGCTGCTCGCCAAGGAGGCGCTCACCCACGTCCGCGCCGGGGCCCACGTGGTCGCGCCGTCGGACATGATGGACGGGCGCGTCGGCTACATCCGCGAGCAGCTCGACGAGGAGGGCTTCGAGGACGTCGCCATCATGGCCTACTCGGCCAAGTACGCGTCGGCCTTCTACGGGCCCTTCCGCGACGCCGCCGACAGCGCCCCGGCCTTCGGCGACCGCCGCAGCTACCAGATGGACCCGGCCAACGGCATGGAGGGCCTGCGCGAGGCGCTCCTCGACGAGGAGGAGGGCGCCGACATCGTCATGGTCAAGCCCGCCGGGCCGTACCTCGACGTCGTGCGCGCCGTCCGGGAGCAGACGGACCTGCCCGTGGCCGCCTACCAGGTCTCCGGCGAGTACGCGATGATCCACGCCGCGGCCGAGCGGGGCTGGCTGGATCTCGACCGGGCGGCGATGGAGTCGCTGGTCGGCATCAAGCGCGCCGGCGCCGACATGATCCTGACCTACTTCGCTCCGCACGTCGCCAAGCTCCTGAAGTAGCGCGGCCGACCCCAGCGTGACGCCGGCGCCGCCCTTGTGCGGCCGCCGGGCGGTCATTAGCCTGGTGCGATGAAGCACGCGGCGCGCCTCTTCCCGACCGTCCTGCTCGCGGCCGCGTCCCTCGCGTCCGGGTGCGGACACGCGCGCCTCGAGGCGCTCGGCGTCCCCCAGGTCGAGGGCGACGGCAGCGGGCAGGTCGCCAGGGTCGCGAACACGCTCGCCGTGCGGGCCTCCGACCCCGAGGCCTGGGCGACCCTGGCGGCCGTACACCTCCACCGGGGTGACGTCGCCGCCGCCCGCGTGGCCGCGCGGCGCGCGCTGGCAGGAGACCCCGAGCACGTCGGCGCCACCGTGATCGCCGCCCGTATCGAGGTCGCCGCGACGCGCCCCGAGGAGGCGCTCCCGCTCTACGCGCGGGTCTTCGTCATCGAGCCGCCGCTGGCGCGGAGCCTCGCACGGGAGCACGCCGACGCCATGATGGGGGCCGCTCGCCGGTACGCCGACCGCGGCGAGGCCGATCACGCCGCGGACACCCTGCGCGCCCTGGCGACGTCCTACCCGGTTCACGCCGATCGCCTGTCGCGCCAGCGCGCCGAGGCGTGGGCCGTCACCGCCGGCGCCTTCGTGGAGCAAGAGGTCGCGGCCCGCGCCCGGGACGCGCTCGACCGCGCTCGCGCCCTCGGGGCCGACGCCGGTGAGATCGCCTTCGTCACCGCCGCGCTGGCCGCGATCGGCGGGAGCAGCGACGCGTCGGAGGAGCTCGCGACCTGGGCGCGGCGGACGGACTCCGGCCGTCGCTGGATGCGGGTCGGGGACTTCACCTGGGGCCATCTCGGGGCCGAGCCGGCCGAGGCGGCCTATCTGCAGGCGGCCGCGGCCCTGCCGGAGGACCCCGCGCCGCTGCTCGCCGCGGCGCGGGCGGCGCTGACCGCCAAGGCCGCGGCCCGGGCGCGCGATCACTGGCTCGCCGCGGCCCGGCGCCTCGGCCCGAGCCGGCCCGACGAAGCCGCCGCGCTGCTCTGGGACGGCGCCTCCCACCTCAGCGTCGCCGGTCACGGCGGGGTCGCGGGCGAGCTCCTCACCGCGGCCGTGAAGCGCGCCCCGGACGACCCGCGCGGGCTGGCGCTCGCCGCGTCGACGTCTTTGGTGGGCGGGCGCGCAGAGCGCGTCATCGCGCTCGCGGAGGCGTGGCGCGCGGCCCACCCCGGAGACGAGGCGGCGCTCGTCGAGGCCGCGCAGGTCTTGACCGAGGCGGGGGAGGCCGCCGCCGCGATCGCGCTGCTCGACGGCCACGCCCCCGAGGTCGGCACGGTGGACGTCGAGCTGGCGCGGGTCGAGGCGTGGGTCGCCGCGCGCCGCGCCGAGCCCCCGCTGGACGACGCGGCGGGGCGCGCGATGACGACGATCACCGCCCTCGAGCCCCGCGTGGCCGACGAGCCGGCGGCCCTCTACCGGCTGGGCCTCGCGCGCCTCGCGCTCGGCGACCGTCAGGGCGCGCAGCGGCTCGGCCGGCAGCTGGCGGTGACACCGGGGGGCACCGGCTACGAGCTGCTGCTGCGCGGCGCGCTGACGCCGGCGCTCTCGGTGACGTCGCTGGCCCGTGGGCTCGACGCGCAGCTCGCGCCGAGCGCGGCGACCCCGGCCTTCGCCCTCGACGCGGCGCGCTGGTTTCGGCTCCGGCGCGACTCCGCGACGGCCGCCCGCTGGTACGAGCGCGCGCTCGACTCGCCGTCCGCGGCGGTGGTGGAGGAGGCCCACGACGCGCTGGCCGACCTCTACGCGGTGACGAAGCCGGCCGATCCGGGGCGGGCGATCGAGCACCTCCGGGCGTGGATCGCCGCCACGCCTCCGGCCCGCCGCCTCGGGGGGCTGCGCCTCCGCGCGGTCGGCTGGGCGACCCACGACGCGCCGCTGGGCTGCCAGCTGGCGCTGAGCGACGAGCTGGTCCGCCGGGCGCCCGATGACGAGTACGTCGCGATTCAACGCTTCCAGGTGCTCTCGCGGCTCCGACGCGACGGCGAGCTCCGCCGGGCCGGCGAGGCGTGGGCGCGGACCGCGCTGCGGCCGTCCCGGGTCGCTCGCAGGGTCGGCGAGGAGCTGCGGCGCCGCGGCCTCCACGAGGACGCCGCGGCGCTGCTCTCGCGCTCGGCGCCCGAGCAGGTCGAGGAACCCGCGCTCCACGCGGTGATGTCGGGCTTCTTCGAGCAGATGGGCGACCTCCAGCGCGCGCGGCGGCACGCGGCGGCCTTCATCGAGGCCGCCTCGGGGAGCCGCTCGATAGGTCCCATCAAGCTCCTCACCTTCGCCGAGCAGCTCCTCGACCGCGATCACGCGGAGCTCGCGGTCCAGGCCGCGCGCGCGGTCCTCGCCGGTAACCCCGACTCCATCAAGGCCACCCAGGTCCTCGGTCGCGCGCTCCTTCGTGCTGGCGAGCGCGAGGAGGCCCGGGCGGTCCTCGACGAGTACGTCGGCTCGAACCGCCGCAAGGTGAACAAGCGCCTCGAGGACGTCGCGCGGATCTACGCCAGCGAGGGCGAGCGGCGGCTCGCCGCCGAGACCCTCGAGCGGCGTATGGTGGGCGACCGGACCCCGAACCTCGCGGTCTACAACGAGCTGGCGAACCTCTATCGCGAGCTCGGCGACGTCGCGGGCCTCGAGCGGGTCTCGGTCGAGGTCGTCGAGCGCTCCAGCGGCGCCGCGCTCCAGCGCTTCTATGAGGCCGCCGTCACCCGGCTGACCGCGGTCGGGGCCCTCGACGCCGCGCGTCGGATCCTGGTCAAGGGCCTCCAGGGCCGCCGCCGCGGTCGGCGCCTGCTCGCCGCGGCGTTCCTGAACGCCATCCAGCGCGGCGACCGCGACGAGGCGGTCGGCGCGGCGCGCTCGCAGGGGCGGGCCGGGGGGCTCGCCGACTGGGTGCGGGTCGCGGACGTCCTGACCCGAGCCGGGATGGCCGACGGCGCGGTCGAGACCCTCGACGACGCCATCGAGCTCCACGGCGCCGAGCCGACGCTCCACATGGCGCGTGGGCGCGCGCGCTTCGCCCTAGGCGATCCCCAGGGAGCCCACGACGACTTCGCGGCGGCGCTGACCCAGAGCGCGACCGTGCGGGAGGTGCTCACCGAGGCGGAGCCCGCCTACCTCCGCGCCGGACAGGTCGAGCGGCTCCGGGATCTCCAGGGGCGCGCGCTGGCCATCGGCCCGGGGCGCTCGGACCGGCTGGTGAGCCTCGGGGCGTCGCTGCTCGATGCGGGCCGGGGCGACGAGGGGCAGCAGCTCTTCACCCGCTACCTGTCGACGAACCCGCGGGGCGAGCTGGCGGTGGCCCGGGCCTACGCGGCGGCGGGCGACGGCGACCAGGCGATTGCCCACTACGGGCGCTCCTTCGAGTTCCTGACCAGCAAGGAGGCGGAGGCCGCCCTGCGCGAGGCGGCCGAGATCCTCGCCGAGCGCGGCGAGAGCGACCGGCTCGACGGGCTCGTCCGGCTCTACGTCGTCGCGAACGAGGGCGGCGCGACGCCGGACCTCACCGTCGTCGGCCAGGCCTACGCCCGCGTCGGGCGCCCGGAGGAGGCCATCGCCTGGTACGAGCGCGCCGACGAGGCGGCGCCGACGCCAGAGCTCGCCTGGGTCCTGGGCCGGATGAAGGACGCGGTGGGCGACGACGCGGGGGCGCAGACCGCGTTCTCCCGCTACGTCGCGCGGACCTCGGCCTCGCGCCAGGCGCGCCGCCGGCCTGACCGGGACGCGGGCGCGGCCGAGCGGGTCGTCGACCGGTACCTGGCGAGCGGCCGGCCCGACGACGCGCTGGCCTTCGTGCGCCAGCTCGACCCCGGTGACGGCGACGCCGCCTGGGTGGGGGTGCTCGAGGCCCGGGCGCGGCTGGCCTCCGGGGACACCGACGACGTGCTGGCCGGCGTGGGCGAGCCCTTCCGCGCCTGGAGCTCGGATCCGGCGGCGCTGCGCGGTGTGCGGAGGCTCCTGGACGCGCTGGTGGCCCACGGGCGCCTGGCCGAGGCGCGCCGCCTGGTTCAGCGGGCGCTGGCCACCGGGTGGGACTTCGCGCTGGGGATCGCCGAGGTGCGGATCGACGCCGCGCTGGGCCGGGTGGTCTCGGCCGAGCGGGCGGCCGACGCCCTCGGGCAGTGGCACGGGCGCAAGGCGCGGGGCTACGCCGGGCTCGTCCTGGCCCAGCTCGGCTTCCGGAGCGCCGCCCGACGGCGCCTGCTCGCGGCCGTGGAGGAGCCCGACGTCGGCGCCGGCCCCGAGATCGCGAGCGAGCTCGCGCGGGTCGATCCCGGGTGGCTGGCGTCAGCGAAGAGCTCGCCCGCTTCGGAGGGGGACGAGGCCGCCGATGAGGGCGCGTCGGCGCAGCTCCTGTCGACCCGCCGCGACGCCGTCGAGCGGGGCGTGATGAGCGCCCGGGTCGCGTTTCAGCGGGGGGCGTACCGTGAGGCGCTGGAGGCGCTCGCCTACCCGCTCGCCGCGAACCCGCGGGACGACGACACCTGGCGGCTCGCGCTCCGCGCGGTCGCGCAGCTCCGAGACGCGGTCGCCCTCGACGACCTGCTCGAGCGCGTGGCGGCCCGGCACCCGGACCGCGTGCGGAGCCTGAGCGCGGCGGTCGAGGTCCTGTATCACGCCGGCGCCTTCGGGTTGGCGCTCCACGCGACCGACCGGCTGCTCGCGCTGCGTCGGAGCGACTACCGCGAGCAGCTCCGTGGCGTCGAGCTGGCCCTGGCCCTCGGACGCGAGGCGGACGCCGCGCGGCGCGCGGACGCGCTGATCGCGGCGGTGGTCGATGGGCCCTCGGTGCGGGCGGACCTCGCGGAGCTGTACGCGGGGTGGCTCTTCCTCGACGAGGCGCGGGCCCACCTGGCGAAGATCTTGGGGGCCGCGGGTGGGCCGGCGGCGCGGCGCGAGCTGGTGTCGGCGCGGATCGCGGCGCTCACCGGCGACGAGGAGGCCGCGCGGGCGGCCTGCGCGGCTCACCTGGCGGCGTCGGTCGCCGAGGTGCCGGCCCGGGTGCGGTGCGCCGCGACCCTGGCCGAGGCCGACGGACCCTGGGCGGTGATCGCGGAGGTCGTCTCCCCCACGCTGCTCGACGAGGCGCCCCTCGGGGGGCTCACCCTGGCGGCGGAGGCGGCCTGGCGGCGCGGTGATGCGACCGAGGCTCGGGCGCTCTGGGAGCGGATCCGGGGACGCTTCCCCTTCGCCGAGGACGCGGTGACCGTGCTGCTGTCCGCCGCGGTGGCGGCCGGCGACGTCGAGCGCGTCCGCGGTCTCGTCGAGCATGCGCTCCGCCTCGGCGCCCTGGACGTCGTCGAGGTCGCCCGCGTGGCCTCCGACGCCCTCGACGCAGCGAGCGGCGAAGCCACCCGCGGGGCCGTGAGCGAGCTCCTGATCCGGGCGGCGGACGCCGTCGGTCCGGGCGACGTCTCGGTCGCGACCGGCTGGCAACGGGTCATGTCGGCGGCCGGCGATTCCGACGCCGGCGCGAGGATCCTGGAGGACGCCTGGGCCCGCGAGCCCGGCTCGGCCGTCGCCGCCAACAACCTCGCGTGGGCCCTGACGGACCCGGGCGCCGACGCGGCCCGGGCGCTCGAGATCGCTGACCAGGCGCTGGCGCTCGGCGCGAGCCCGCTACGCGTCTCGGACGACTGGCGGCCGGGTGTGGAGCTGCCGCTCCCGAGCCTGCTCGACACCAAGGCCTGGGCCCTCCACCGCCTCGGTCGCGACGCCGAGGCCCTCGCCCTCGTCGACCGCGCGCTGCGCCTCCTCAGCACCGACAAGCGCGCCGCCGGCGGCGAGCTCGCGCTCCACCGCGCGGTCCTGCTCGAGGCCCTCGGCCGCCACGAGGAGGCCGCGCTCGCCTACCGCGACTGCGCCGCCCGCGGCCCCGCCCGCGCCTGGGGCCGCCGCTGCCGAGCCCGGGTCCTGGCGCAGCCCTGAACCTGGCCGACTCCTCCGCCCCTATGGGTCTTTCCACGTCAAGGGGGACAGCAGGTTTTTCTCTTGGCTGTTCTCAGGCCGAACCGCTGCGATGAGCGGCCTGGTTCAAGGCCGCTCCAGCGTTCCTGTGGTTGTTGGTCTTCAGCTGGTCGCGGCATCGAGCTGGCTGGCACCATGGAGGTCCCAGAGAATAGGCTCTGGACTTGCTCCTATCCGTGGACCGTGACCGGTCGCACCACATCAACTCTGCGCGCGAGCGCTATTGGGTGCCGAACTGGGGGGGAACGCCCCTTCTTCCGAAATCGGCTGACCTCTCAGCCACCCCTGGCGGAGGTCGAGCGGTTCCCCACCAGCTCAGCCACGACCACCCGAAGGCCGTCGTGTTCGGTCAGGCAGCCTGCTCCTTGAAGCGAGCGCCTTCGGGGATGACTCCATGGACGGCGAAGCGCCACAGAGCGATGAGCAGTCGTCGTGCGACGGCTACGATGGCCTTGCGCTTGGCCCGTTTCGTGCCGTCGATGTAGTCGTAGAACCACTTGGTGATGGCGCTGTCCGGCTGCAGCCTGATCCACCCCCAGGCGAGCTCGATCATCTGCACACGGACGCGTTTGCTGCCCGCTTTCGAGATGCCCTGCTCTTCGTCCATCGTGTGACCCGTAGCGCGCGGGGTGCCATCGAACCCGGCGGCAGACGCGACCTCCTTGCGGTTGCGGAAGTCTCGCCAGAAGAAGTCGCGCGACAACAGTGTGGCGGTCACCAGTCCACAGCTGACGAGCTGGCGCAGCGTGGCGCCTTGCTTGTCTGCGAGGGTTGTCGGCTTGTCGAGGTCCGCGAGGAGCTGGCGTTCGATCTCGGCGACGTGGGCCTCGACGAGCTCCAGGCGTTCCAGCTCGCGCAGAATCTCGCGGCGCAGATGGTACTGGATGAGGCGGCCATCCGGGGTTCGCACCTGTCGGAGCCAGGTCGCGAAGTCCTGATTGAAGGAGGGCGCCTGCAGACCGATGGTGGCGAGAAGTCCCCGGATGCGGGTCTGATGTCCTGTCCTCTCCTTGACGAGCCTCTCGCGCTCACGGACCGGTCGGCGGTAGTCCTCGACCTCTCGAGAAGGGATCCGGGCGACGACGAAGACGCTCCTATCGCCGGCGACGTAGTTCCGCAGCTTCACGAGGAGCTTCTTGGCGTCGAGTCGGTCGGTCTTGGCCACGCGCGCCCGCGAGCTGGTTTCGATGCTGCCGGGGTCCACGACGAGGCAGTGGACGCCGTGGTCCTCCAGGACGCGGGCGATGCTGAACCCATCTCGGCCGGCTTCGTATGCGAACACCACCGGCCCATCATCGAGACCGTGGCGCTTGCGCAAGCGCGGTATCCACTCGAGCAGCCCGCGGGTGTCGAACGGCTCCAACGCACTCTGAGTCGGCCGCTCAGAACCACGCCCCGCCGCGGCAAGAAACCACTTCTTCACACCGACGTCCGCCGCGATGAAGAGCGTGTCTGGCGAGGTCCTCAGCATCTCCAGCAGCGCCTTGCGCCGATCATGCGATGACGTGGTCGAGTTCGAGGGCGTAAGGTGGTGTCGGGTCTTCTCGTTCACGCGGGCCTCCTTCGGCTGTTGGATTTCCGAAGCATGCCTCCCGAGCGGGGAGACCCTCATAGTTTCTTCCGCCTCCGCTCGCGCCGCCTCCGCCTCCGCCTCCGCCTCCGCCTCCGCCTGCGCCTCGGCGACGGCCGGGCGCGTGACGTGCCCGGCCGTCGGCCTCTTCAGCGCGTGAGGTTGACGAGGGTGCCGATGACCTGCCGGAGTCGGCTCGCGGTCTCGTCGCTCGGCTCGGGGAGGTAGCCGACGGCGTTGGCGACGTCGTAGCAGGCCCGCGTCTCCAGCGCCGAGCCGAGCGCGTCCGCATAGCGAGCGGTCCTGTTGCGCCCACGCGCTCGGGAGCCCTCGGCGACGTTCAGAGGGACGCTCACGGAGGCTCGCCGGAGCTGCCGGGCGAGGTCGGGGTCCTTGCGGGCGATGCGCTCGGCGGCGTGGGCGGCGTCGGCGGCGAGCTGGAGGGAGATGGGGTAGATACGGAGCATGAGAGCCTCCTGGTGAGCTGGCCTGGTGTGATGGTCCGTCCGCCGGCCCGGTGCCGTGGGGGACGCCTCCCCCCAGCCGCCCGCGCGGGGCCCCACAAGGCTCGCTGCTCCCGGGAGGCGGCGTCAGCCGCCTCCCGGGAGCAGCGACCCGCCCGCAGCCGCCCGGAGCCACGCGCAGTCGTGTGGAGGCCGCGCCAGCGGCCTCCGCGCGACGAGCATGGCGAGGACGGCGAGGACGGGCTTGGCCTTGTGGGGCTCCGCGCGGGCGGCTACCGTGGGGAGTCCCACGACGCGCCTCTCTCGATTTCGACCATCGTCTTGCTGACGATCACGTAGTCCCGCCGGTAACGTCGGCCGCCTGCGCCTGCGCCTACGCCTGCGCCTCCGCCTCCGCCTGCGCCTCCGCTCGCGCCCCCACCTGCGCCTGCGCCCACGCCTGCGCCTCCGCCTCCGCCCCGATGGGTCTTTCCACGTCAAGGGGGACAGCAGGTTTTTCTCTTGGCTGTTCTCAGGCCGAACCGCTGCGATGAGCGGCCTGGTTCAAGGCCGCTCCAGCGTTCCTGTGGTTGTTGGTCTTCAGCCGGTCGCGGCATCGAGCTGGCTGGCACCATGGAGGTCCCAGAGAATAGGCTCTGGACTTGCTCCTATCCGTGGACCGTGACCGGTCGCACCACATCAACTCTGCGCGCGAGCGCTATTGGGTGCCGAA